>Ga0224506_10000163_pt1 | contig 66196 bp, 84 predicted proteins | sample SF_Jan12_sed_USG_2_FD_169108 | JGI IMG/M metagenome (GOLD analysis project Ga0224506, IMG submission 169108) | Sediment microbial communities from San Francisco Bay, California, United States - SF_Jan12_sed_USGS_8_1 | ecosystem: Environmental > Aquatic > Marine > Sediment | place: USA...
TCAGGATATTCCAGAGATGACAGACGTTCAGGATATTCCAGAGATGACAGACGTTCAGGATATTCCAGAGATGACAGACGTTCAGGATATTCCAGAGATGACAGACGTTCAGGATATTCCAGAGATGTCTCTGGAGGAGAATCTACAACTGTAACATGTGCTGATTGTAGCGCTGAATGTCAAATTCCATTTGTTCCGAGAACTGATAGACCTGTTTACTGTAACGATTGTTTCAGGAAAAACAAACCACGTGATTCCGAAAGTGGCATAGATGACAGAGGTTCAAGATCATCTTTTGGTCAAAAATCTAGTAAAAATGAATCTAGATCCAAGAAATCAAGAAATAACAAGTTTTTGAAAAAACAGGAGATCTTTTATTCCAACGGTTCGGATAAATTTTATGCTGGAATAAAAGAAAAATTATTTGAAATTTTAGGAGGTAAGACTTGTTCAAGCTGTGGTTTTAAGGATGAAAGGGCATTGGGAATCAGCCACATATTTAGTGATGATTCATCTGACCGTGCTGGACAAGGAAATACTTCACTAATGGGAAAATATGTCTCAGAGCCTGAACTTGCCCGAAAAGAGCTCAAAGTACTGTGCTTAAATTGTAATGAATTAAGGGAAGTCATGTCAAAACCTAAAGAAAACTATTCAAAACCTAAACAGAAAAAGAGTAGATATTTCCCACGTTAATCTCTAAAATCATCTTTGAGAATTTGTTAACACTTTAATTATAATTATTTTGGAATTAAATCATGAAAGGTGACTTTAAGGCATTAGGAATTTCTTTGATTGTCATAGTTGGAGTTATAGCTCTCTATACTGTGTTTGGTCGATAGATTATTCCTTAACAATTTCTACAACATTTTCAAGAATGCTAGTTGAAACTATCTGGTGTTCTTTATCAATGACCGACTGGATAAAGTCGGCAAATTTTTCCACATCTGTTCCATCTCTTAATAATATACTATGAGCTGATTTATCTTTTAATGAAATAACTAATTCATTTTTAACAATATTCAGAATTCCTGTGATGAAAGTTTCTTTACCCTCCTTGATGAAAATTAATGTGGCTAATTTTGTAGCTTCGTATCTATCGTCACATATAATACTAATTTTCATTTATTTTCAAAAAGGAATTCATCTATCTTATTCTTTGCTTCTTCTCTTTTTTTCTGATGAATTGTAAGAAAATTATTAATTTTTTCAATTAGAATTGCTTTTAATTCTCCTGAAAGTAATCTCCCAGATATGTAATTCTCATAAATTGATTTTAATTTATTGTCATCTGGCTCAAAAAATATTCTTAGGTATTGATATGATACATCGACATCTGGATTACCTCCAAGTTTTCTATGCTGTTCAACATCTGGTTGCCCTCCTGAAAATGCATATCTGTTAATTTTATTTTTCACCATATTTGGTGTATCTGTTGTGTACACTGTACCCTTTTCATCAGAAGCTGACATTTTTCCACCTGGGCCCTCTAAACCTGGAATCATTATGTTGTGAATTAGTGCTGGCTTTGGTTTTCCTATTTTTGGTGCTATGTCTCTTGTTAATCTGAAGTGAGGATCTTGATCTACTCCCAATGGAATTAAAACTGGTTTATCTTCAATAAAGCATGGTGCAGATTGTAAAGATGTATAGAAAATCATACCAATATTTGTTTCATTTGTAAATCCAAACGTAGCTTTTGTATTGGAAAAATTAATTTTTTTTGCTACTTGTGCTGCAATTGGATAGAGTGTTTGAATATTTTTTGTATTGATAATAATTTTTGTTTTTTCTGGTTTGAAACCTAAAGCAATAAAGTCTAATGCATTTTCATATGCAAATTTCCCTGTTTCTTCTAAAGTCAAATCAGGCTTTGAATAAAATTTTTCATCATCAGTAAGCTGAAAATACATATTCACATCAAACTTTTCTTGTAACCATTTTGCAAACATCCATGGGACTAAATGTCCTATGTGAGTGTGGCCTGACGGTCCTCTGCCAGTATACAGAAAAAATTTGTTACCTTTTTCATACTCGTCAAGAATTCTGTTGAATTCTCTATGTGAAAAGAAAATTCCTCTTCTGAGCATATAGTGATCATCTCCCGTAACTCTTTTGATTCTGTCCAATAATTTTGAAGATATCTTTTCCGTGCCAAACTGCTTGACTAATTTATCATAATCAATATCTCCTTCAACATGCCAAGGAGTTACAATAAAGTTATCAACCGACATTCATCTTGAATTAGGTTAAGGTTTAAAAAGTCTTTTTCGAATTCTTTGCTGTTGTCACAAGTTTTTCATGATATTGAAAAAAAAATCATTCTCTCTCTTAGAGAAAACCCAAAACAATCTCCTGAGACTCTAGAAAAGTCAACACATCTCTCACCTGATCAAGTTAGACGAGGAATTGAATGGCTGAAATTAAAAGATTTAGCTAATGTTAATGAGTCAAAATCAAGCATTATCAGCTTAGGTAAAAATGGAATTGAATCTTTTCAAAAAGGACTGCCTGAAAGAAGATTACTGGATTTGCTAAAGAATGGACCTAGAAAATTATTTGATCTACAAAAAGAACTTGGATCTGTTTTTGGCACTTCAATCGGATTGGCAAGAAAAAATAATTGGATAGAAACATCATCTGAAAATGTTTCAATAAAGAATTTTCCGTTAGAACTTCCCGGTGAAAAAGCACTCAACCAAATCGGAGAGAAAAAATTACCAAAAGACGAAATTGACAATAATGACCTTTCTTCACTTCTAAAAAGACCTGATTTTATTGTTGAATGTGTTGTGAAAACTAAAGAAATCACCTTAACTGACTCTGCAAAATCAATAGTGATTTCAGATTCTTCTGGAGAAATAGATGTTGAAGCAAAAGTACCTGATACTTTTGTTGCAAGAACTCATCCACTAAAAGACACCATTGATGAAATTCGTGAAATATTTGTAACACTAGGTTTCTCGGAAATAATTGGTAATATGACTCAATCAAGCTTTTGGAATTTTGATGCTCTGTTTACTCCACAAGATCACCCTGCGCGAGAATTACAAGATACCTTTTATCTCGATAGTATTCCTGCCAAACAAATTGCAACTCCTGAACAAATTAGAAAAGTTTCTAATACTCACAAGAAAAATTGGAGGTATAATTGGGATATCAACGAGGCAAGAAAAATGGTTTTAAGAACTCACACTACTTGTGTCACAATCAAACATTTAGCAGAAAATAAGCCTGATGAAGCTAGAGTTTTTTCTCTAGGACGAGTATTTAGAAATGAAAAGGTCAGTTACAAACATCTTGTAGAATTTAATCAAATTGAAGGAGTTGTTGTTGGAAAAGATGCTAATCTTCGAAATTTAATGGGAATTCAGCAAGAATTCTATAAACGAATTGGAATTACAAAAATAAAATTTTGGCCAACGTTTTTTCCATATACAGAACCATCACTCCAAACAATGGTATATAACGAAAGATTGGAAAAATGGATTGAATTATTTGGAATGGGAATTTTTAGATCTGAAGTGACTAAACCACTTGGAATTACTAAACCTGTTTTAGCATGGGGTGGAGGTATTGAAAGAATTGCGATGCTAAAGTATGGTCTAGATGATGTAAGGGAATTTTATAATAATAATCTCAGTTGGTTAAGGAGTGCTACAAAATGCCAGTAGTTGAATTATCCTATGCACGACTTCAGAAATTGGTTGGCAAAGCAACAAAAAAACAAATTTCAGATTCATTACCTTTTCTTGGATTAGATATTGAATCTGAAGACAAAGACCTTGTCAGAATTGAATACAGTCCAAACAGACCTGATTATTCTACTGATTTTGGAATTGCGCTTGGTTTACAAGGATTACTAGGTATCAAAACCGGTGCAATTAAACTGAAAATTAAAAAATCAAACAAATACCAAATACTTGTAAAGTCTGATATATCAAAAATTCGCCCTTTTGTAACTGGAATTATAGCAAAAAATGGCAATATTGACAACCAAACTCTTGAACAGATCATACAAATGCAAGAGGATTTACATATGGGAATTGGTCGAAAACGTACCAAATCTTCAATTGGCATTCATGATCTTGATAGAATCTCATTTCCACTGATATATACAACAACTAACAGAAATACTAAATTCATTCCTCTCAAATCTATTAAAGAAAATACTATTTCTGAAATACTTGAACAAACTGATGTAGGTAGAAGTTATGGCTATATTTTAGGTAATTTTTCAAAGGTGCCAATAATTCTTGATTCCAATAATAACATAATATCTCTCCCTCCAATCATCAATGCAGCAGTCACAACTGTCACAACAAAAACAAAAAATCTCTTTGTTGAGGTAACAGGAATCAATAAGAGTGATATTGAAGATGTGCTTTCGGTAGTTGCAACCATTCTAGAAAGTGCTGGGTTTACTTTGGAATCAGTTAAAATATCTGGTGCAAAAAACTCATCACCTAAACTAGATCAAAAAAATATATCTGTAAGTACTTCATTAATTAATCAAATTCTTGGTTTGAATCTTAATACTCCAAAAATTATTTCATCATTAAAAAAATCTAGATTAGATGCATTATCTAAAGGGAATGAAATTATTTGTACAATCCCTGCGTATCGATTCGATATTTTTGGACCCTTGGATTTGGTAGAAGAGGTTGCTTTAGGATATGGAATTCGAAATCTTGAGCCTATTCTGACTCCTTCTCAAACAATTGGTCAAATTAACCCCGTTTCTCTTCAACTAAAATCACTAAATCAAATTATGATAGGACTTGGATATCTTGAAGCTCTTAATTCCAGTTTAACCAGTAAACGTGTTCTATATGACATGACTAATAGAAATTCAACTAAAATCATTTCTGTGCTTGATTCAAAAAGTCAAGAACATACAATTCTACGTGACTCAATTCTCCCTGGATTATTAGAAAATCTCTCAAGAAATATTCATGAATCATATCCTCAAAAACTGTTTGAAACTGGTAATGTGTTTACTATTGATGACCCAATATCTGAAAAAATTAGTTTTTCTAGTATCAGTGCACATAAAGATGCAAATTTTACTGAAATCAAATCCATACTGCAATCTGCATTAAAAACTGGATTTGGAATTACAATCGAAACAAAAACTTTATCTCATCCCACATTTGAAGCAGGACACTGTGCAAGTGTGATTTCAAATGGTAAATCAATAGGGGTGATTGGAAAAATCGATTCCAAGATTGTTGAAAATTATAAAATCCGTATGCCTGTTGTAGGTTTTGAAATATCTCTATCAGAATCAATTCTTTACAATAAGATTTCATCTAATCAAAAATAGTCTCATAAAGAGAGGTATGTCATCAATGGTTTTTAGTAGGAGTTGATACATCATTAAATGCCCGAGAGCAGGCACGCAGACGGATTAGGATGATGTCGATCGTAATGATACCAATGATTTCTAATTCACCCAGGTGTGCTACATTATGGGCGACCCCGGTTTCAGAACGCGAGGAGGCTTATGGCTATGTACCCATGATTTTGTGCGAGTCAGAACCGGGGAACATATTCTTTCCAAAACCATAAAACATCACTAATAATACAGAAAAGTGAAATGATAAATTATTGGTTGGCAAAGCAAGAACCTAATGGTCCACGAGGATATAACTTTGAACAACTAAAAAAAGAAAAAACAACAATTTGGGATGGGGTTCACAATAATTTAGCATTAAAACATATGCGAGAAATGAAATCTGGTGATCTTGTTTTGTTTTATCATACAGGTAATGAAAGAGAAGCCGTAGGAATAATGGAAGTTACCTCAAAACCTTATCCAAATCCCAGAGAAAATGTTGAACGATTCATTGTAGTGGATGTAAAATACAAAAAAACATTAAAACGACCTGTAACCCTTGATGAAATAAAAAAAGATAAAAAATTCAAAGATTGGGAACTGATTAGAATTTCAAGATTATCTATAATGCCTGTACCAAAGCCAATCTGGGATGCTGTTCTGAAGATTTCTCAAAACTAACTATAATCGCTTTATTGATATAGTAGAGACTTGTTTTATTAAATCATGGCAACAGCTTATGTTTTAATAAACTGTGAACTGGGTTCTGAAGAAGCTATTATTAAGCAACTAAAGAGCTTAGATGGTGTTAAGGAAGTTCATGGAACTTTTGGCGCATACGATATTTTGGCCAAAATCGAATCTGATACTGTTGAAAAACTGAGAGAAACAATTACCTGGAAAATCAGGAAAATTGAAAAGATTCGTTCAACTCTGACCTTGATGGGCATTGAAGGCCAAACATAACATCCTTTTTTTATTATGATTTTACATTTTATTTTTGTAATAAAAGAAGAAGATCGTGCTAAGCGGCAATTTGAATTTGAATATATTAAGAAAATGGGTCAATTTTACAAGAGATGGATTAAAGACAAATTCAATAAAGACTATGAGATTCAATGTGATGAACTAATCACAACACCCAGAAATATTCTTCAAAGGCTTGATACTCACACACTTTTACGTGATCATCAACAAAGAGGTAATGATATCTATCATTTTTACTTGACACATTTTAAACCTTGGTGGACTGATTGTACTTGTGAAGGATATCACGCTGAAAATTTTGGAATGGTATTTTGGCAAAGACCAAAAGAAACAAACGACACACTGTTTCTTGCAGAAAAAAACTGCACAACCGTATCTCATGAACTACTTCATGAATTATTAAGAATGTCTGGTCACAAAAAATTCATTCAAATAGTTCACGATATTTGGACAAAACATTTGTTTGAACAATTAGAATTTGAACAGTTTGATGAATATTTTCAAAAAACTAATGATAAACCTATGTTTCTTACAATGAATACTTCACAATTAAATTTGTAATTTGATTTTCAAAATCAGCATTTTGTAACAGAGTATATGTTATTTTCAAAATTTGCTGTTTTAAAATTCAACATATTTTCAGTATCATCTGATCTTGATTTGCTTAATCTTTCAAGTTCTACTAATGCATCTCCTCTAAACCCTACTGAAGAACCGTAAATGCCATCTGTTAACATTGTTCCATGATCTCCTCTCTTGATATCATCAACCATTTCATAAAATCTGATTGTCTCTTTTTTATTGACTGGATTTCCAGTTGCTTTGTTATATGCAACTGCGATATACATACCATTATTTTTTATTGCAACTGGAATCTTGTGATTCTTTCCTGATATTCCAGGAATGGTGTCATTAACTATGACCTCACATTTGTGATACATACTTGAAACATATGCAAAAAATCTATACTGTGCATATTTTCCTGCACTATCATCTTCACACCCTACAAACACTTTGTGTAATAACTCCAATGCATCATCATTCATACTCTGTAATCTGTCATCGATCCTACCTCTTTCAAGAAGATCGGACTTACATTCTTTAGCTACTAGTACTAAAATGAAATCTGGCAAATTATAATTTTTAAGAGCCGCTACAAATGCCCCGGCCTGAGACATTCCGAATTTTGGAAATCCTTTATTGACCATAACCACACTTCCACTTTGAAAATTTTGAACTTCCCAACATTGTATAATAAAGCTGCTTTTCGCTTATAATTGTTGAGAATTTCCCTACCTAATCCTATCCCAATTTTTGAATTGTAAATATTAAATTCGGGAGAAATTCTGTGTTTTATATGGATACAGATACTACCCCTGAACTTGTTTCAAATGTTTATTCAAAAATTAAAGAGAACATTGTAAAATATAGAAACGTTATTGGAAGACCACTTACGCTTACTGAGAAAATTTTATCTGGGCATCTTTATGAAATTCCTAACGAAACTCTTACTGGTGGCAAAGATTATGTTTTTCTTAAACCTGACAGAGTTGCATTACAAGACGTAACGGGTCAAATGGTGATGCTTCAGTTTATGCAAGCTGGGCTTGAACAATCAGCATTACCTACAACTGTTCATTGTGATCATCTGATTAGAGCTGAAGTTCAAGGTGATGTTGACATGAAGGTTTCTCTTGATGAAAATAGCGAGGTTTTCAAATTCCTGCAATCTGCAGCTGCAAAACATGGATGTGGTTTTTGGAAACCCGGAGCTGGAATCATTCATCAAGTGGTTCTTGAAAATTATGCATTTCCAGGAGGTCTGATGATAGGTACGGATTCTCACACTCCTAATGCTGGTGGATTGGGAATGATTGCAGTTGGTGTGGGTGGGTTGGATGCAGCTGAAACTATGGCTGGACTTCCTTGGGAATTACTTTATCCAAAAAAAATTGGTGTTAAATTAACTGGAGAACTAAATGGATGGACAGCACCTAAAGATATCATATTAAAAGTTGCAGAAGAATTAACGGTTTCTGGAGGAACTAATTCTATTGTGGAATATTTTGGTCCTGGAACAAAATCTATCAGTTGTACCGGAAAAGCCACAATTACCAATATGGGGGCAGAAATAGGTGCAACTTGTTCAATTTTCCCATATGATGAAAGAATGGAAACTTATCTTAAATACACAAACAGAGAAAAAATTGCTGAATTAGCAAATCAAAACAAAGAATTACTTGTAGCTGATCCTGAAATCGAATCAAATCCTGAAATCTTCTTTGATAAAGTGATCGAAATCGATCTATCTACATTAGAACCTCATATTGTTGGTCCTCACACTCCTGATTTAGCAAGAACAATTTCAAAATTAGGTGAAGATGTAAAATCAAATGATTATATTGATTCAATATCTGTCGCATTGATTGGAAGTTGTACCAATTCATCTTATGAAGACATGTCTAGAGTTGCAAGTATTGCTCAACAAGCAAAAGAAAAAGGAATCAAATCTAAAATCCCCTTGTTAATTACACCTGGCTCTGAACAAATTCGTGGAACCATAGAAAGAGATGGTCAAATGAATTATCTTAAAGAGATAGGTGCAACTGTTCTGGCAAATGCATGTGGACCTTGCATTGGACAATGGAATAGACCTGAATTAGAAAATGACGAAAAAAATACAATCGTTACTACCTTTAACAGAAATTTTCCAGGACGTAATGATGGTCATCGAAGTACTCTGAATTTTATTGGTAGCCCTGAGATGATTATTGCATTAGCTTTAGGAGGAAAATTATCTTTTAATCCATTAAAAGACGAACTTACAGCTTCAGATGGAACAAAATTCAAACTAGACCCACCAAAACCTGCACCAGAAGTTCCTGAAAATGGATTTATGATCCCTGAAGGAATCTTCATTACCCCTCCTGAAGATTCCAATAATGTTGAAGTAATTATTGATCCTAACAGTAGGAGACTACAACTTTTAGAACCTTTTTCAAAATGGGATGGCAAAGACTTTGTTGATTTACCAATACTAGTTAAAGCCAAAGGAAAATGTACTACTGATCATATCTCTCCTGCTGGTGCGTGGTTATCCCTTAGAGGTCATTTAGATAATTTGAGTGATAACATGCTTTTAGGAGCAGTTAATGCGTTTAATGATGAAGTAGGTAAGGGTAAAAACATTCTCAATAACCAACTTGAAACATTTTCAAATATTGCAAGACAGTATAAAGAAAAACAAATGAGATGGGTGATTGTGGGTGACAATAATTATGGTGAAGGCAGCAGCAGAGAACATGCTGCAATGTCTCCTCGATATTTAGGATGTGCAGCAGTTATTACAAAAAGTCTAGCTAGAATACATGAAACAAATCTAAAAAAGCAAGGTATCTTAGCATTGACCTTTAGTAACCCAAACGATTATGATAAAATTCTTGAAGACGACAAAATCAGTCTTATAGATCTAAACAAATTAGAACCAAATATGAAAGTTAAATGTATTCTCTCACATGCAAATGGAAATAAAGATGAAATTATGTTAAATCATTCATACAATAAATCTCAGATTGAATGGTTCAAAAATGGCTCTGCACTGAATGTTTTGAGGAGCAATCAATAGATTTTTTGACGTGGGGCCGACCGGAATCGAACCGGCGACCTACGGGTCACTACAGCTCCAAACTTACATCATCCGTGAGTCAGTTTAGCTTAGTTAACCTTTGGAGCCCTTAGCGGTGATCTTTTTCGTAGACACTGTCGCCCTACCAGGCTAGGCTACGACCCCACATACAAGAATCAAATAGACTTGAATTTTAAGTTATTTTTAACTAAGATTTATTTGCAATAATCATAAGTTTACAATTGATTATCGAATGGTGAAACCAGTTTACATAGCATTAGGTGCCATCCCAGTAATTGCAGCTCTGTTAATTTCAGTACCCTTGATTATTAAAAATGAAATCCCTACGTCTGCAGCAAATTATACAGATGAAATTGAAATTGAATATACTAAACATCAGTTAAAAAAGATCTCTAATGGCATTACTGAAAGAATTGGTGCGCAGAAAACTGAAATCCTTTACATAAAAAATGATGGTGAAATGAAATATTCTGTTACTGAACAAGGTTATCTGAAACCTGATGTTCGTTCTCATTTAGACGAAAAAAAACTTAACAAAATTAAAGCACTGATTAAAGAAACTGGATTCATTACAGTACCCTCCGAGTCTTTCAAAGTTTTTGACAATGCAACTGAATATCAGAAATCAAATGTCAAAATTACTCTTAATGGCCACATCAATCAAATCCACTGGCCCCAACAAAATGTTACAAGTGATTTTATTCCACCAATAATCACTATGGTTGAATCAGAACTTGATTTGATTATGTCTGAATTTAGTGAATAGATACAAATAGTCATTAGGAAAAATCAGAATATGCTTCCCCTATCCGGCGAACGACATGATGCAAAAGGAATAATTTCTGAAAAAACAAATTCCTCTGATACTTTGCGCGGTTCATCTACTCTTAAACGGGGATTTGCTCATATGTTAAAAAATGGAGTTGTTATGGATGTCACAACTGTAGAACAAGCTCAAATTGCTGAAGAATCTGGAGCAGTCTCTGTAATGGTTTTAGATAAACTTCCATCCGAAGTTAGAAAAGCTGGAGGGGTTGCACGAACCGCAAGCATTAGAATTATTGAAGATATTATGGATTCTGTTACAATTCCTGTAATGGCAAAATGTAGAATTGGTCATGTTCATGAAGCACTTGTTCTTCAAGAAACTGATGTTGATATGATTGATGAATCTGAAGTTTTAACGCCCGCTGATGATCTTCATCATATTTGGAAATGGGACTTCACAACTCCTATAGTTAATGGTGCAAGATCTTTGGCTGAAGCTTTAAGACGAATTGAGGAAGGTGCATCAATGATCAGAACGAAAGGAGAACCTGGAACAGGCAATGTTGCAGAAGCAGTAACTCATATTAAGAAATTGAATGATGAATTGAGAATAATTAAGGGAATTTATGATTCTGGAGATAATCAAGATTTAGTCAGAATTGCAAGAGAATTCAAAGTTTCATATGATATTGTTGAACAAACTGCAAAACTTGGAAGATTACCTGTAGTGAATTTTGCAGCTGGTGGAATTGCAACTCCAGCTGACGCTGCATATCTTATGTCCCTTGGTTGTGATGGAATATTTGTTGGATCTGGAATTTTTAATGCTGATGATGCAAAACAAAGAGCAAAAGCAATAGTTTTGGCTACTACTTTTTGGAATGAACCTGATAAAGTTAAAGAAGCTCAAAAAATGATCGATGAAAGACAATCTATGCTAGGGTTGGATGTTAAAACACTTGCATTACGTATGCAAGATCGTGGTGGTTCAGTATGACCCTTAACGTTGGAATCTTATCTATACAAGGAGATGTTCAGGAAAATCTCATTTCCACCAAGATTGCAATTGATGAATTAGGATTAGATGTTAAAGTATCTGAAGTAAAAACCCCTGATGCAATTTCTCGATTAGATGGTTTGATCATCCCTGGTGGTGAAAGCACTACTATTGGACAACTTTCTTTAGTCAATGGTTCATTAAAAATTTTGAAGGAAAAAATTCAAAGTGGAATGCCAGTACTTGGAATTTGTGCTGGTATGATTATGCTTTCAAAAACGGCAGATGATCGTGTTGTTGGAAAAACTGATCAACCTCTTTTAGATATTCTTGATATTAAATTAGAAAGAAACTCATTTGGCAGACAAAAAGAATCATTTGAAGCTGACGTGTCAATGACTTCTATTGGAATTCCGAAATTTAACGGTGTCTTTATTAGAGCACCATCTGTTTCTGACGTCGGCTTAGGCGTCGAAATCATCTCAAAATTTAATGATCGAGTAATTGCGGTAAAACAAGGAAATGTAATTGCCACCGCATTTCATCCTGAACTCACTGAGGACACATCATTACACAAATACTTTGTAAATCTTGTTAAAATATCAAAAAATTAACTCATCCTGAAATTGATGACTATTGAGTAATTCTTTTTAACCCTCAAAAGAGACTTTTTTTAAAATGAAGACAAAATCTGGATTATTTCCAATTTTATCTATTTTGTTGATAGTCTCAGTAGTGACTATTGCCACTGATACAGCGTTTGCCCAAGACTTTGAGGATGATGATAGAACAAAGAAAAAAACTGATAATGAAAAGAAAATAGAAGATAAAAAAACTGAAAATGAAAAGCAACGTGAAGAACTTGAATTAGATAGAGAAAAATTACGAGAAAATCTTAATGAATTAACTGAAAAATATGAAGAAAAATTAAGAGAAATTAAAGAAAAATATCAAAAAGAGATTGATGAACTATCTGAAAAAAATCGTCAATCTTTAAAAAAATCTGAAGAAAGAAAAGAAAACCTAGAAGAAAAATCTGAAAAAATACAAGAGAGACTAAAGGCAAAATCTCCACAACTAGATTCTAGAACACAAAAAATCCTCGAAAAAATTGATGATGGAGATTACATGGGGAAAAAACTTGGCTCTTCTAAAACTACAAACACATACGAGCTTGCATTTAACTCCGTTTCAGCATCTGCAATAAGCAACAAATCTGAAACATCGATCATGAGTGGCAAGATGATATTTACCACATATGATAGTAGTAAATCAAATCTAAAATTGGAGTTGGAATCATGTTCGATTTCTGTCGGTGATATTCCATATGTGTGTGGATATGGAAAGGCAAGAACTGCATCCTCAGGAGATTTTGGAACAAAGAATTCTCTTATAATTATTGCATTTTTAGAAGATGATTTAGCAGAAGAACTCCATTCTACGCTCAAAATTTTTCTAGATGCTGATATTCCTATTACTCAAATTGAACAATCTGAATTATCCATATTGGGACCTCAAAGTAAACTAGCTCATTTGTGGTTTCTAGATGGAACTGCGACATTAACCAAGATTGTCTCAGATACAACAGATGATATCAATAATTTCTCAGATGATTCTAATGACATAACTAATAATGAAATACCTGCTGAATTAACTGAAAATATGGATATTACTGGAAATTAAGAATGTTTCAAAAAGATTTTTCTTTTTTTCTTGGTTTTATCTTTTCAATCCTTCTGATACCGTCAGTTCCATTATCTCATGGAGAAATAGGATCCATCTCTGTAGAATCGTTTGATGTCATCTATGATATTGAGAATGGAAACATTGAAACAATTTACTTGGATCCTGATTTTGTTGAATTGATCATTATCATGAATACTGTATCTGATGGAACTGTAGAGTTGACAATTCCAAGGTCACTATTGGATGCAAAATTTGATACTTCTGATGATGTATTTTTTATCTTAGTTGACGGCTTTGAAACTGATTATGTGGAAATAAATTCAGCATTTGATTCTAGAACTATTATCATTCCCTTTTTTGGAGGTGATTCAATTATTGATGTTATTGGAACTGATACTCTTAATCTATTCTCAAAACCTGAAATCCCCTCTTGGATCAAAAACAATGCCGGTTGGTGGGCTGATGGGCAAATTGATGATACAGCATTTGTCCAAGGAATCCAGTATCTAATTAATCATGGAATTATGAATATTCCTCCAACTGAATCTGGAGAATCATCTGAAAAAGGTATCCCCTCTTGGATCAAAAACAATGCCGGTTGGTGGGCTGATGGGCAAATTGATGATACAGCATTTGTCCAAGGAATCCAGTATCTTATTACAAATGGTATTTTAGATGTATGATTAGGGGCTCAATCCAGCAAATTATGCATAGACTTCAAGTCATTTTTAAATGGTATGAGAGTTTCAGGAATTTCAACTTTGATTGAATCTTTCAACGACAAACCCTGAGACTTTTTTTCATTCCATACTTTAGAATTAAATTCAGTTATCTCCTTGGTGTTTTTGCTTTGGTCTTCTGAATTCTCAGATTCGGCTTGTCTTTGTTTATGGATGCTTTCTTTTGAATACAAAATTTTCCAAAGATGTTCAGTAATAAATGGAGTAATTGGTGCTAACAATTTCAAAACTGTTGAGAGTGTTTTGTGCAATGTGAATATTGCTCCATCTCGTTCTTCATCTGAAAAATTAATTCCGTAAGCTCTTGCTTTAACCATTTCAATGTAATGAGATGCAAACAAATTCCATGTAAATTCTCTAATTGCAATTGCAGGAATAAAAAAGTTATATTCATCATAACCTCGTTTGCATTCTTTCACTAAATTATCCAGTTCTGATAAAATCCATTTGTCTGATGGGCTAAGTATTCCAGATTTGATTACCGGAAAACTTGACAAGAATCTTGATACATTCCATAACTTACTGAGGAATTTTTTGGTTGATTCAATTTTTTGCTCATTACATCTAAAATCATAACCATGATTAATTTCACTTGCACTCCAAAACCTAAAAGTGTCTGCACCTGATTTTTCTATTACTGGTAACGGATCTATTGCATTTCCTTTACTCTTACTCATTTTCATTCCTTTTTCATCAAGACCATATCCCATAACCCATGCTTCAGACCATGGTTTCTTTCCTGTAAGTTGCTCACATCTTAGGAGAGTATAATATAACCATGTTCTTACAATGTCTTTTGCTTGAGGTCTAATTGAAACAGGATACACTTTTTTAAAAAACTCCTCATCTCTGCTAAATTTACTAATGAAAAGTGGAGATACACTTGAATCCATCCATGTATCAAATGTTCTCTCTTCTCCAACAAACTCCGTATACCCACATTTTGTACAATTACTGATTGGGCATTTTTCATTCCAAGGTTTATAGTACTTTCCAGGCTCAGGAACATGTGGTTCTAAGCACTTTTTACAGTACCAAATTGGAATTTCAGTACCGTAATATCTTCTTCTAGATATTGGCCAATCTATGTTGATAGATTCCAACCAATTCATTAGAATTTGTTTATGCATTGTTGGATGAAATGTAATATCTTGTCCTAACCTCTTTATTTTTTCAACTGAGTCTTTTTGTTTGAGATAATATTCTTCCATTGGAATGATTTCAATTGGAGTCTTACTTCTCTCTGAAACTGGCGTCCTGTGAACAATGTCTTCAATTTTCTCTACAAAGCCATTATTTTCCAAGTCTTCTATGATTTTTGTTCTTGCTTGTTTAGGTTTTAATCCTGCATATTCTCCCGCCGCCTCTGTCATCTTTCCATCTAGTCCAATAGCAACAATTTCTTCTAACTCTAATTCTCTAAATAATGCTACATCATTTTGATCACCATAACTACATACCATTACAGCACCAGAACCAAATTCCTTCTGTGCTGAATGATGTGCTCTCAGTTCAACTTCTGCATTGGTAATTGGAACTATTACTTTCTTTCCAATATGTTTTGAATATCTATCGTCTTCAGGATTCACAATAATTGTTCTACATGCACAAACTAATTCCGGTCTTGTACTTGCAATTACTATCTCCTGATCTATGTCCTTAATTTTGAATTTCATATACACTAGCTTGGTGGGTAAATCTTCATATGTTATTTCAGCATCTGCAATTGTAGTTCCTGAAACCCAATCATAGTTATTTGGTCTGTTTGCTAGATATACTTGGCCTTTCTTCCATAATTCTATGAATGTTGATTGAGTAAGAGTTCTATATTCTTCTGAGTCTGTTCTATAATAATTTACAAAGTCTCCACTAATCCCCAAATTTTTCATTATGAGAATCATCTCTGCTTCTAAATCATCAAGTGCATCTCTACACAAATTTAGAAATTCATTTCTGTCTGTTTCTCTCATTCGGATATTATGTTTTTTTTCTGTGTACAGTTCTACTGGTAATCCATTTCTGTCAATTCCTATTGGGAAATAGACATTTTTTCCAGCCATTCTTGCAGTACGTGAAATCATATCAATTTGTGAATAATGTGCTGCAGCTCCTATATGCCATGGCCTGCCTGAAGGGTATGGAGGAGGAGTATCTATTGTAAAGTTCTCATTTTCTGGTATGAATTCATAGATTTTTTCCTCTTCCCATTGTTTTAGAATGTTCTTCTCTAACTCTGGATCCCATGCTTTTTCTGATATTTTTGGTTCCATTTTTTTCACTATCTTGAGATATTTGAAATGATGTGAGATCCTTTATTGTAACCTTCATAGATGTAAACTCCCAACGCTTCTACATTTGATGGCATTTTAGGTGCTAGTAATTTGATAATTTCACTTGAAAGATTTTCCACAGTGGCTTCCCCTTCTAACAAATAAGTAGTATTTTTTGGAACTTGTAACTCGAACATTCCCTTAGGACCTTCAAATTGAATGTGATAATGTGAATCATCTTCTCTTCTTAAATATTTTCTATTTATGAAAAATTTATGATCAAACACATTTACAACTTCTTTGATGATCTTTTTTGCTACCCCAAAATCTAATAGTAAATTGTCTTTCATCTGCCCCACAAGCTCCACCATCACAGAAGATGTATGCCCATGTAGAATAGAGCATTTTTCAACTAATGGGAGTATATGTGCATAATCAAATGAGAATGATGCATCTTCTAAAAATATAGAACCTGTCTGAGGAGATTTTTCATAAAATACAATATCTTGTAATTCCTTAATTTGTGCAACATATTTTGCATGACCAATTGCCATTACTTTGTCTTCTGGAAAATCCTCTTTGATCTGTTTGTATTTTTCAATATCTTCATCATTATCGATTATTTCGATCAATCCCTTCTGTGTCTTAAAATCTACCATAATCTCTTTCCCATTTTTTAATGTCATTTTGTGATTGTATTTGTAATCCTCTTCTAGAAATGTTAACATCTGTGCTATGGTCAACTCTGTTCTTGTTCTAAGTAAATTTCCCCTCTTATCGATATATTTAAAATCTGAATCCATTATTGTTGGAATTGAAGCCATGTGAAGTCATCTGATTTTGGATATAATATAAATTCCGTAATATTTGTGCCTAAAAATTGGCCCTTCGTCAATATACTAGGGAATCTAGGATTTTGGCCAAACTCAAATCATTTTTTGTAATTCCTCCAGCGTCATGGGTTGTCAATTCCACTGTGATTCTATTGTATACATTAAACCACTCTGGATGATGATTCATTTTTTCAATCTCCATAGCTGCTCTAGTCATAAAACCAAATGCCTGATTGAAACTATCGAATTGAAATTCCTTATGTAGTTTTTTATTCACAATACTCCATCCTGAGAGGTTCTTTAATTCTTCCTCAATATCTTGTTTGGATAATCGTTTCATGTTGTTTTAGTTCTAATGTTACATTAAAAGATTGATTCATTACCCTTCATTGATTATGTGATGTAAACCATGGATGAAATACATAAAAAACTACTTGAACATATAAAAAATTCCATTTTTGAAACTGTTAAAGTAAAGAAAATTGGAATCGCTTTTTCTGGAGGTGTTGATAGTGCATTAATCTCTAAAATATGCTCTGATATGAATTACGACATTACATTACTTACAATTGGATTCCATGAATCTCATGATATTTTATTTGCAAAACAAGTTAATGGGTTTTTAAAATACTCTCATTATATTTTAGAAATTGACTCAGATACATTTCCTACAATCTCTTCCAAAATTCACCAAAAAATAGGGACTGATAATTTATCTTGGAATGAAAACTGTATTGCTTTTCATTATGTTTCCAAGCTAGCAACTTCTCTAGACCTTGATACTATAATTACCGCAAATGGAATAGATGAATTATTTTGTGGATATAATGCGTATCGCGAAGCATTTTCTGGAGGGGAATCAAAAATTAACGAAGTTATGATTGCTAAATTAGATAATGAATTGAAAATGATGAAGGCTGTTAATTTAATTGCATCTGAATTTGGAGTAAAAATACTCCAGCCCTTACTCTCACAAAAATTCATCGAATATGCAAAAACTATTCCTATGTCTGAAAAAATTCATGACTCTGAAGATCTATATCGTAAACACATTATACGAAAATTAGCACGTGAAATTAATGTTCCAGAACTTTCTTGCACAAAACGAAAAAAGGCATTACAATATGGCTCTAAAATTCACAAGGCTTTACTAAAAACTAGATGAATTTCTTGACTGTATTCTGAACTAATTTTTGCACATTACTGATAATTACTGGAGATGCTCCAAGGTGTTTTTCTGGTGAAAATATTGCATCAATTTCTTTATCTGTCAGCTTTAAGGAAAATGCTTTATCTTTTTTGATTGCATCCTTGTAGAACACTCCTTTATCATTTGCCTCAAATGCAACTCTCTGAACATCTCTATATGCATGAAACCTTGGAATACCTTTTCTGATTAGTGCTTCTAAAACAAATTCTGCAAAAATTTGGCCTTTTGTTATGTATAGATTGTCTACAATTCTTTTCTCATTTATCATCAAATTTGAGATGATCCTAGTCATAGTTTCTAGCATCTCATCAACTAGGATTGATACAGTTGGAATTACAAATCTTTCATTGGCTGAATTTGAAAGATCTCGCTCATGCCATAATGGAATATTCTCAAATGCAACTGCAACTTGACTTCTTACTAATTTTGATAATGATGATACTCGTTCACTCTTTATTGGATTTCTTTTTACAGGGACTGCACTGCTTCCCATTTGACCCTTTTTGAATTGTTCTGCAACCTCTCCAATCTCAGTTCTCTGCAAATTTCTAATTTCAATTGCCATTTTTTCTAATGTGGCACCAATTAATGCCAACTCAAATACATATTCAGCGTATCTCTCTCTAGGGACAACTTGAGTTGTAACTTCTGCTGGAAATAATTCCAATCTCTTTGCTACTCTTTTTTGCACTTCAAGTGATTCTGCACCCATTAATGAGCCAGTTCCTACAACACCTAATATCTTACAAATCAAAATCCTTTCCTTGATTTCTTCAATTCGTTCCACATGTTTTGCCATCTCTGCAGCCCAGTTTGCAAATTTTAATCCAAATGAAATGATGCTTGCATGTTGACCATGTGTTCTACCAACTGCTGGAATCTTTGCATACTTTACTGCTTTTTCTGAAAGAATTAATGCCATCTTTGCGACTTTAGGTTCAATAATTTGTAATGCATCTCTCATCTGCATTGAATTACTAGTATCAACTAAATCATTACTTGTAAGACCATAATGAATCCATGGTCTTGCACTTTTACTACATTTCTCACTAAGTGATTCTACCAAAGCTGCAGTATCATGATCACTCTTTGCCTCTAATTGCTTGATTCTTTTTGTAGTGATTTTTCCAGACATTGCAGCTCTGTGAATCTCTTTACCTATACCTTTTGAGATAATTCCTATCTCACTTTGGGAAATGGCAGCAGCTCCTTCAATTTCCAATTGATAATCCACTTTCTTTTGTTCGCTAAAAATATTCATCATTTCTTTTGTGCCATAACGACCACTATCGATAGGTAAAATTGCCAATACTTCTGGTCGTTTTACATCGAAAATAAATCTACTTATGAAATCAAAGTTTACAATTTCTACAGAAATTTAATCCACTCTGTCTCTTAATTGATGACAATCACAAATACGACCTTTTTAACATCTTATTGGCTTGCAATCTGAGCATGTATTCTTTCTCCAATAGGGCTTGTTTATTCTAATATCGATGTGTTATCTTGAAAGTCCCTTTTTTCACTTGAATAAGAATTTTGATCAAATATAATGTCCAAAACCCCATTAGAATATAATACAAAAAACTCACATCAGGTTCTTCTAGAATATCTCTTGACTCTTCTTCTATAGACTGATCAAATGATGGTATGTATACAATTCCAAGAAAAATTGGTATTGCTACTAAAACAACAATTGGTATTACCATGATTTTTAATTATATGGACTGTAATTTGCATAAATCTTTGCTACTGAATGAAAATACATGTCTCTCATGTCTTCTTCTACGGATATTGCCAACAAATTAACAATGTCTGTTGCTGTAATGATGCCTACAACATTTCCATTATCCACTACGGGTAATTTTCTTACTTTTCTATCATGCATCAAATCTCCCGCCGCCCTTACTGTTTCATCTGAATTTATTAAAACCAATGGAGATGACATTATCTGTTTTACCGGTGTGCTGATTTGATATGCATGAGCCGCAACTTTTACAGCAAAATCCCTATCTGTGACAATCCCTACAGGTTTGTTATTTTCCATAATTATTACTGCTCCAACTTTTGCATCTTCCATCATCTTTGCAGCTTCATTGATTGTCATTGTCGCATCTATGGAAATAATTGATTTAGTCATTACATCTGCTATTGTCATTGTTTTTCCGTCTGTCATTTTACAATCTGCTTGTATCATATTCTATATTTGAGTCTTTTATAATGTCAAAGCTGAAAATCATACAAGATAATCTGAATTTACTTTAAATGAAAAATTGTCTGCTTTTTTTATGGTTCTTAAAATTAAGAAAATCCTTGTTCCTCTAGATGGTTCACCAAATTCGTTTCGAGGGCTTGATGTTGCAATCAATATGGCAAGAGAATCCCATGCAACTCTCACTGGTCTTTATGTTGTGGGACTTGTTAAACCTAGAACCAACGATCCGATAACTCCTTTAGAAAAAATTCTATTAAAATATGCTCAAAAAATAATGAAAAAAGCAAAGTTAAAGGCTGCAAAAAAAGGAATTTTATTCTTTGATAGGATATCATATGGTGACGATGGAAAAAGAATAGTTGAAATTGCTGAGAAACAAAATTTTGACCTTATTGTAATTGGTTCAAGAGGGATGGGTGCAGCAAAAGAAATTTTTCTTGGTAGTACATCGAACTACGTCCTTCATAAATCTAAAAAACCTATACTTATTGTAAAATGATGATGACGGAACTAGATCAAAAATCTCTAAATTATTTAGAATACTTGAAAAAATGCAAAAATCATTTGATGGTCTATCTAATAGATGGAATGACTTACAACCAAGAAAAGAATTTGACGTAAAAATATCTGAAGATTTTCATCCTGGATTTGTCTTTGGAAAATTAGAGGATGACTTTGTCGAATGATTCTATTTTGAATTTGGAAGATCTATGGCAGATCATGAATACAAACAATTTTGGGCAAAATGTATCTAACTGGTAAGAAATCTCCATACAAAATATGATTCTTTTATTTTCAGGAATAATTAATTTATTTTGACTTACCTGCTTTCAATAGTTTGATTTTTTTTGAAGTTATTTCTGTATGATTCCTGTATCTTGTAAAACCCATTCCAATGCTTTGAAATACCCTTGTTTGAAATTCTTTTCGTCAATTGCCCAATCTGGATTTGCTCTTAATTCTGCAAGTAACTGATTGGCTTTTTGTGTAATTGTTGCTTGATCTAACATATTTTGTGGTATCTTTTGTTTAATTTAAAATTATTTTTAGAAATCTTCTGATGATTTAAATTGGATTGAAAGAAATTTTTACCAATACCGATGTCTGTTGTTATTCCGAAAAAAATTGGAGAAAATCAATACCAAATTGACGCTGATTCAAATCTTGGAATGAAAGTACCTGTGAGAATCTATGCTGATGACTCTCTTTTACAAAAAATGCTGTCTGATAGAACGATAACACAGGCACGAAATGTTGCTTCAATTCCTGGAATTGTAGGCCACAGCGTTGTATTGCCTGATGGCCATGAAGGTTATGGCTTTCCTGTTGGGGGTGTTGCAGCTATGGATGCTGAGGAAGGAATGATTAGTCCAGGCGGAGTTGGATATGATATTAATTGTGGAGTAAGATTACTCCGTTCAAATTTAAATGAACAAACAGTTCGTTCAAAACTAAAGGATCTTGTCACTGATCTTTTCAATTCTATTCCATCTGGTGTTGGATCTAAAGGTGCAGTTAGGCTAACTCATTCAGAACTTGATGAAGTTTTAGTAAAAGGAGTAAATTGGGCAATTGACAATGGTTATGGCTCATCACATGATTCTGATGTTTGTGAAGAAAATGGCCAAATTCAAAACGCTGATCCAGACAAAGTTTCTGATAAAGCAAGAAAAAGAGGTGCACCTCAACTTGGAAGTTTAGGTTCTGGAAATCATTTTCTTGAAGTACAAAAGGTTGCAGAAATTCATGATGAAGAAGCAGCAAATAGAATGGGAATCAAAGAAGGGACTATTACAGTTTTGATTCATTGTGGTTCTAGAGGATTTGGTCATCAAGTATGTAGTGATTATCTCAGAGTTTCAGAACAGGCAATGGCAAAATATGGTATTACTTTACCTGATAGAGAACTTGCCTGTGTCCCTAATGTTTCTGATGAGGGTGAATCTTACAGAAAAGCAATGTTTGCAGCATTAAATTTTGCGTGGAGTAATAGACAAATGATAACTCATTGGACAAGAAATTCTTTTGAACGTGTGTTTAATCAATCTGAATCTGATCTTGATATGAAATTAGTTTATGATGTTGCGCATAACATTGCAAAAGTAGAGAAACATAAAGTTGATGGCAAAGAGCGTAAACTTGTAGTTCACAGAAAAGGTGCCACAAGAGCATTTCCTGCAAACCGGGATGAAATACCATTAAAATACCGTGATTTGGGCCAACCTGTATTGGTTCCAGGTTCAATGGGTACTGCAAGCTGGATTTTACTTGGAAAACCAAATTCTATGAATTTGAGTTTTGGTTCAACTGCTCATGGAGCAGGAAGAACAATGTCTAGATCCAAGGCTAGAAGGGATTACACTGAAGATGATGTAAAAAAATCCTTAAACGATAAGGGTATATTTATCAAAGCATTAACTCGAGATGGGGTTGTAGAAGAAACTCCTCATGCATACAAAGATGTCAATGCTGTAGTTGACGTCTCTCATAATTTGGGAATTGCCACAAAAGTTGCAAAATTGATGCCTATTGGTGTGATTAAGGGTTGAACGAAGAAGATTCTGAACTTGAAAGATTAAAGGCAAAACGACTAGCTGAAATGCAAAAAAATATTTCTTCTAGACAAGACCAATCTCCTAAATCTCCAGAAAAAATAATTCCTACAAATCCACGAGATTTATTGGTCAAAACACTAGGCTTTAGAGGACTAGAAGTTTTAAAAAACGCTGAATCTCAATTTCCAAATGAAACTAAAATTATTGTTGAAAAACTGTCTGAATTAATTAAATCTGGTGAAATTAATGAAATTATTGACGGGGGAAAATTATTGGCATTATTTAGATCAGTTGGAATGCATGTTAGAATGGAAACAAAAATCAATATTGAGCAGGATGGAAAATTTGTATCTTTAAGTGATAAACTTAGTAATCAATCACCTAATGATGGTGACGAATAATGGATATTGTTTTAGAAATTGGAACAAAAAATTACGCCGATGATTTACTTGTAATTAAAAAATCTCTTTCCCACATGGAAAGCCTAGTTGGTGGATATAATGGATATGTACTCAGTAAACCCTCGTCACAATTTGGTTGGACATTTTTTAAATTGGTTTTTAAGCCCAATTTACAAAATGGTATTGAAGAAAAATTTTCTGACATGATACAAAAATATCCTTCAAGTGATCATGCACAAAAATTTGCAAATTTTATTAATGATTTTTTTATTTCTAAAGGATGTAATATAAAAACCAAAATATCTGATTAAACTCTTCTTCCTCTCTTTCCACCTTTCTTTCTAGTGGTATCATGAGGAATTGGTGTTACATCATCAATTCTTCCAATTTTAAACCCACCTCTTGCTAAAGCTCTAATTGCAGCTTGTGCTCCTGGACCTGGTACTCTGGAACCAACTCCCCCTACTGCACGAACTCTGATATGAAACCCTGTGAATCCTTTGGTTCTTCCAACCTCTACTACTGCATTTGCAGCTTTCATTGCAGCAAATGGGGATGACTCATATCTGTCAGCATTAACATGTACACCACCGGAACTAATGGACACAGTTTCGCCACCTGTCAGGTCAGTCATGTGAATAATTGTATTGTTATAACTACTATAAATGTGAACAATTCCCCATTTTTCAGGACCGTCTTTCTTTGCTGCTGGCTGAGATTGTGCTTCTTCAAATTCCTCTGATTCCACTTCGTCTACTATTGACTCGGTCTCTTCTATTTCAGTCTCAATTTCTGACAATGTCTACTCACACCCTAAAGGGTTTAAAAAACATTGATTTTTTGACCTTATCTAATTTGATCACTTGAAATTTGTGACTCTTCATATACCATGATAATCTGGTTGATTTTAATGACATCAATTTTTTTATTAGCTATTGGAATTGGAATTACAACTCTTCTACTGGCTTCTGCTGCACTCTACTTCATGACCCCGATCGCCGATTCTGTTTTATTCTCTCAAGAAAAAAAATGCCAACAAATTGCCAATGAAGGTTACAAAATCCATAAAATCCATCCTGATTCAAATCCGGACGAATTACCTACTGATGATTTTCAGCGATCGATGTATTTAGATGAGTTATGGATAAAAGAATGTGTTTCTGTTTTGCCGGCTGATTCACTATTTAATATTGTAAATAAAGTAGAAAGAAATTCCCTTTATGGTGAATAGTTATCTAAAGTGCTTCCATCCTAAATCTTTCAAACGCAAAAAATCATTACCCTCTTTCACATAAACACCTTTACCAGAAGTAACGTGCCCAATCTCGATAATGGGAATCTTGAAAACTTTAGCATTTTTTTGAATTATTTCTCTGTATTTTGGTGATGCTGTAAATACAAATTCATATTCTTCTCCTCCATGAAAAATTAAATCATTTAAATCAAGTTTTTGATATTTTGCATATCTTTCTAAATCTTTTCTATATGGAAGATTGTCGATAACAAATTTCTTCTTACTCTGTTTTGACATTTCATTTAATGTTGTAGATAAACCATCACTAGAATCCATTGATGATGAAAAATAATTTTTATTTTTTAAACCAAATTCTAATTGAGGTCTTGGCTGTATTACTGATTTAATTGCTTTTTTCACAAAAATTTTGTTCCCATTTTTCTTGTTGAGAAGTATATCTAATCCAGCAGATGTATATCCAAATGGTCCAGTCACAAATATCAAATCATTCTTTTTAGATCCTTTCCTTTCTATTATTCCATCTGTCTCTCCAAAAATACATATATTGAAAACGATCTCTTTTCCTTCATTTGTATCGCCACCGAGAATGGAAATATCATATTCATCACATGCTTTTTTAAAACCTATTGCAATTTCATTAATTTTTGAGCGTGAAATTGTCTTTGGTAAATTTACTGAAACTATCCCGAATTGAGGTTTTACACCTTTTGCAGCAAAATCACTTACACATGCAACAATGCTTTTTCTTGCAGCGTCAGATAATCTCATTTCTGATGGAATGTCTGTACTTTCAACTAATGTGTCTACCTTTGCTGCAATTTTATTTTTCCCAAAATTCAAAATTTCAACATCTTCAGTTACAAACTTTTTACTTCTCAATTTGCTCTGAAAAATTTTGATTATTGTTGATTCATCTAACTTTGTCATAACTCTGATTAATCAATTCTAATGCGTCATTTACAATTTTTTTACATTTTGTCTCGTTGTTGGATTCTGCTGAAACTCTGATGATATCTTCTGTGTTTGACTTCCTAATCAGAATCCAACTATCCTCATCAATAATTCCTTTGATTCCATCTGATGTGTTTGTTTCTGAATATTCTTTTGAAATTTTAGATGTCAATTTATCAATTACTTTATCATGAAAACTTGAATCAACTTTTATTTTCTCTCTGATTTGATAATAACTCTTCATGTAATTCAAAATTTCGTTGAATTCTGATGTTCCTAGCATTGACGCAATTAGGCCACTTGTTAGAATCCCATCTCTGCAATAATTGAATTCTGGTAAAATAAATCCACCGCTGCTTCCTTCACCTCCAGCTTGAGCATTATTTTTTAACATCAGATCAATCACATTTACTTCTCCCACTTTGGATCTTTGCACGGTTCCTCCTTTTTCTTTGATGAATTTTTCAACTGAAATACTTGTATCTGTACTTAGTACGAAATCTTTGTATCCTAATGCTAGAGATCTTGCTACTCCCAATCCTACTGTTATATCTGGAGCCTGTTTCTTTCCTTTTCTAACTACAACTAAACGATCCCCGTCTAAATCAAATGCAAATCCTATCTCTTTTTTATTTGATATTGTAATTAATTCAGATAGTTCATCTGATACAGGATCTGGACCTCTGGTACATCCTAAAAGATCTTTATTTATAATTTCAATATCACATCCAATCATACTCAATAATTCTGGGGCATAGCCACTAGCAGCCCCTCCACCTATATCTACAATTATCTTTGGATTGTTCTCTGTGCTTCCTATGATCTTTTTTGCATCTTCAACATACGTAGATGTAATATCCTTCTCTGCGCCTATTTTTGATTTTAACCTTTTTTGATGCTCAATAATTTGTGGAAGTTCTTGTTCATTAATTCCTTTTCCATTAATAATGAACTTCATCCCATTCCATTCAATTGGGTTATGGGATGATGAAATTATTAGTCCTGAACCATACTTCCTTGCCTCTCTAAAAACTACAGGGGTTGGAACTGTTTCTAAATTGAAAACATTAATTCCGTTCGTCATTAATGCCGCACAAGCTGTTTCTTTTATCATTGAACCTGATGGTCTAGTATCTTTACCAATAACACATTTTTTTGATTTGATCAATGATGAAAAATTGCCACAAAATTCTAAAATGTCATTTAGACCAAGATCCTCTCCAAAAACTCCTCTTATTCCAGAAATTGTTTTTTTCAACTAACCCAACTCGGAAAGGCTTTTTATTAACTCTGATGAATTTATTCAAACGTGCCTTGGTAGCTCAGCCTGGTAGAGCGAACGCCTCGTAAGCGTTAGGCCGCGGGTTCAGATCCCGCCCGAGGCTTTGTTTTGTTCCTTTTTAAAATATCTAGAAAATTCTTAAGAGACTAATTCATCAAAGGTTTCAATGTCTGTTTCTAATTCTTTTCCTAAACCTTCCCACCATTGCTTTGTTTGATCTGTCATATACTCTCTAGTTCTTTGCGTAAAATTGTCCTTTATAGATCTGTCGATTGATCAATAATTAATCATCTCGTAACATATTCTAAAATAATTTTGTTCTTCTTATTTCCTTTTCATCTTTCTGTATATGACTATCAAAAGTGTACCTGCAGCACATCCCCAAAATAATTCGGATGTACCATTTCGTATTCCATATGGTTCAAACAAACCGACAAAACCTAACGACATTATTGCAACAAGAACTAATCCCACAATTTCAAGTATCTTTGTCATGATCTTCTGTTGCAATCACATATTATCAAAAAGATATATGGTTTTGTAAATTAACCCATCCGTGGATAAATATCTTCTAGTGATCTTGGTTTTTATGGTTGTGACTGTTCCTATAGCGTTCGTTGAACCTGCTACAGGGCAATTCAGAGATCCGCCCCTTATTCCATTATTCTATGCGGCTATAAGCGGAATCATAATTATTCTGGTTTATACTTCTTATAAAGATAGAAAAAATCACCAAAAATCTAATGCCAAAAGAAAATCTAGAAGATAAATTTTAAAGCTCTAACCCAAATGATTCGGCAATACTTGAAAAATTCATATATGAATCTAAATATTGTCTGCCTTTAGGAGTTATTACAAAAGTATTCTTTCCGTCAAATTCAATTTTATTGATTAAACCTGCACCTGTTAAATTCTCTAAAAATTTAGATAATCTTGAATGTGATAAGTTCGCCTTTGTTAGAAGTAATGTTGTCTTAATACCTTCTTGGCCTGATTGTTGAGTAGCGTCTAGTAAATCTGCAACAATCTGCATACTGGTTCTATAGGAAGTCATACATTGTATATTCTCAAACTCAGATATAAGGGTATTACCATTAATTCAGATCAGATAAATAAGGTTCAAGATATTTTCATCCAATGTCGTACCAATCGCCTATTCCATGGTTTGATGAATTTATGGGTGTTGCTTACCGATACTATGATCTACGAATGAATGTTATTCCATTATTTTCTAACAGAAAAGAACCTTTATCGCTTTGGCATGATGTTATTCACTGGTGGGTGGATCCCTCCATCAAAATCAGATTTTTGGAAATGGCTAAAAAGTATTGGTTTATTCTTGGCGCTGATTCCCAAAAGCCTGGAACCAATCTATCTTTTTTTAAAGAATTACCAAAATCTGAAAATTATACACGATTTAAGAATGGTTATGGCGGAGAAGCATATCTTAGATTGGGGGTTTACACAAAAAAAGTTCTTAATGATGTAAAAAAAGACGCATTATGTGATTGTGGACATGAATCTCAAGATCACGATGAAGGTGATAATGATGTGTGCCTCTATAACAAATGTGATTGCAAGAAATTTTCTAGCTTTCAAATAAACTTGTTTAAAAAAAAGAAAATTATTACCGACATTAAATTTTTAGAGGAAAAAGATGTAAAAAGTGACTCTCTTGTCTGGAATTGTATTAATGTTAATAAATATTCAAAATCTTAAAAAAACTAATCTAAATGTTTGTTGACTCTAACGTGTTCTCCTGGGTAATGCTCGTTTAATTTTCTAGAATAGCATTTTCCACAAAGTGTTCCTTCGATACTCCATTCATCCATTGCTTTGAAATGTAATTGGACCTTTTCGTTACAAATTACACATTTATCTTTCATCCCCAAGTGTTTTAGCTCTTTTTAATCAATATAAAAAACATTCTAGAATACATTATGCTTAGAAAAATTATATTAAATATTACTGATTTATAGTGAATTCAGGTAGAGAATCTGACCAATGTAAACCTCCTGCAAGATTTTTACTTGGTTGGATTTCTACCCTCTAAATTAAGACAAACTGTTTGCTAATTTTTTTAATGCCGCGATCTCCTCCTCCTCCTGCCTTATTTTCTTATCAATTACACGAAGCATTGCGTCGTTCCAAACATGCTGGGAGAAGAAATTATGCTTAGTATTTGCCAATTCAATTTCATCATCTACTACTGTATCCTCAAGAAATTTGGTCACTATTACATCCGTAATTTTTAAAATTCTTGAATTAAGTTTAAAACTACGAAAAATGGGTTCCAGTTTTCTTATGTCTTCTTTAAAATCTCCTTTTGATTCAAAGATTTTTTTATGGAGTACTCTGAAATACACTGCAACAAAAAATAATGTTGCATATCTTTTTGTTTTATGACCTCCCTGTTTCCCATATTTCAATGATTTTTTTGCAAATTCTTTCACAAGATATGGGTATAGTAAAATTCTATAATCGTCTTTTAGATTATCATTGAAAACATCGTCATACTTACTCCCTCTTGGGAGAAATTGAGCTGGTGAACTATATGCTTCTGTTGGTCTTTGTTCTATACCTGCAACCAATGACTGAATTGCATCTTTGGCAACAATCACTTTCTTATGATTATCTGGAAGATAATTGTTATATGTTGAATCTCCTTCATATTCACATTGTTTTGACTTTGTTTTTGTATCAAAAGAACCTGCTTGGATTTCATAAAAATAACCACAATTCTTTAACTGTGATTTAATTGATTTATGAAAATCCATTAATGAAACCAGATCTTTTCCTCTTACTGAATTTTGAGAATTTCTATATTTTGTAATGTTATTTTGTTCTTGTTCGTCATCTGCTTTGATAATCGTAACCGTCATAGACCCATCCATGTTTTTTGTTCTCTTTGAATGATCCAAAATTGAATTTGATGTTTGTGCACCATTAACAATTTGAGGAGCATAAAGATCTATGACATTCCCCCCCAATTCTGTAAAATCGCTAACTACAATTGTGATTCCATTATTGTAAAAAAAGAATTTATCTGGATTGCTTTGAAGTGTTTCACGCAATCCTTTGTTAACTGTAGTCTTAAATTGCATCCATTGTCTAATATTTGATTCAAAAACGTAATCTCTGTTTTTACTAACAAATTCAGTTAGTTCTCTCAACTTTAAAATTCCTAACACTGTATTCTCATGTCTGAGCATTTTCTCTAATTTAATGGATGATTTTTTACCGGCTGCGGGCTTTTTTATGCGATCCCATAGTTTCTGAATTATTATACTCTCATCAATAATCTCAACTAATTCATCCTTGTATTCGACTTTTTGGTCTGTAACATAACAGCATTTTATCTTCAGATTTTTTTCTTTAATTTTTGTTACCAATTGTGCTAATTCTGGTCTCATTCTTGTTACATCTTTTGCAAGTAATCGTTTAGTATCTTCTTTGAATTTTGTAATTGCTTCTAGCGAGTGTGCTGTACCATATTTTGCTTGAAATAATCTTATTGTATTATCTGAAAAATCTACTGGAAGATAGGCGTCAATTCCGAGATCATTTGCTCCATCAACAATAGCATCCGCTGCATCATCTTCTGTTGCCTCAAAGACTCTGGTAAGGATCCATTGAAGAAATTTGTAACCTTTTTCGACATCACTTTTAGAATTTTCTGCATATTCATGAATACTGCCTCTGATATTTTCTGCAAAACCTTCTAATGGTGTACTTGATTTTTTTTGTACCAGAAGCGTATGCGAGCCTGGTATGTATTCCAACAATCCATTTTTATTTTGAGACAAATCTATCTTTCTAAGATGTTATATATTTAGAGAATTGGGTAATTATGTAATAACTCAATTCTGGATGTGATAAGACTTGTTAAAAAAAATAACCATTTTAGGAATAATCCTGATTATCATCATGATAATCACATTTTTATCAACTTTTGATTACTCTCCTGAAGAAAATAATGATGACTTGAAATTTATTGTTAAAGGCGATGTTGTAATGCCCTCAAAAGTTTCTCGTCCTGGATGTGAAGAAATTAACAGATGCTATGTCCCTTCTATTATTGCAATTGAATCTGGGAAACAAGTTACCTGGGTTAATGAAGATTCAGCATTTCATAGCGTGACCTCCGGCTTTTACAATACACCATCTGGTCTTTTTGATAGTGGTTATCTAGATCCATCTGAATCCTTTACATTCATTTTTGGTGAACCAGGCATCTATGATTATTTTTGTACTCTTCATCCTTGGATGAATGGGCAAGTAATAGTAAAATAAGGTACCCGAGGGAGTCGAACCCCCTTGTATAAGCTTTGCAGGCTCACGCATAACCGTTCTGCCAGAGTACCGTTTTAAAAAAAACAAAATGAACAATTAAACTCTTTAGATTAGAATTTGTTAAACGGCTTTGAAGCCAATTTCACATCTTCCCCTTTCACAGTTTTTCTACCTGCATGAGAAGTCATATCAACCGCACTTTTTGCAATGCCATTTGCAATCTCTTCAATAATTCTTCGTAATTCATCTGCTGACTCGTCACTGACTCTCTCCGCTCCAGCCTTTTTCAAAATTCTATACATTGCAGATAATCCCAACTCTGATGATTTCATAGATATCCTTTACTTTTTTCCGAAAAAAGATAATGAGTGAAAAAATATCACCAAGGAATCGATTTATACAGACTATTTTAGGAATTAGTAAAGCGATGACTTGGTATTATGATTCTCATATACATCTGTCTGATCATGCATATTTTTCCGATATGAAATTTATTTTAAGACAAATGGAATGTCTTAAAATTAAAGCGTGTTGTGTATCAATGAATAATAAAAATTCTCTAGAAACCTTAGTTCTGTCTAAAAAGAGTAATCTAATTTTACCTTTCATAGGAATTCACCCTGAATGTGCAAATGATGATCTTGAAGATATGATCACTCTGATTGAAAACCACCACTCATCTCTTTCTGGCATAGGAGAAATTGGATTAGATCCAACATATGTGCATAATGATAAAGAAAATAAAAGACAGATACATGTATTTGAAACATTATTATCATTAGCAGACAAATTTGACAAACCCGTTTCTATTCATTCCAGAAAAAGTCTTGATGATGTTTTTGAAATTATGACTTCATATAACACCAGACATGCTTTACTTCATTGGTTTGATGGAAGTAAAAAACAACTTAAAAAAGCCACGGATATGGGATTTTTTATCTCCTACGGACCTGTAATGGTTTACGCAAATGATAAACAAACATTACTTGCTAATACAGATGAATCAAAAATTCTTGTTGAAACTGATGGACCTGTAAGATTTTCTAGGTGTTTTGAAATGAAATCTGGGCAAATCAGCTTTATTCCAAGCGTTATTTTCTGTGCATCAAAAATTCTAGGAAAATCATTTGATGAAATGGCTTCATTATTGGAAACCAATTCAAATTCATTTCTAGGACTATAGGTATAAAATACCCTCCTTATTTTAGTCGTCTATTGGATAGAATAAAGCGTATCTCATATGAAGTATTAGCAGGTCACAAATCTAAGTTTGGTGAAGATTTTGCAGATAATAAAAAAGTCCTAAATCAAATTGCGATAGTTCGCTCCAAAGGACTCAAAAATAAAATTGCTGGTTATATTACAAATTTTCTCAAAAAGGAAATAAAAGAAGAAAAAGCAAAACAAAGGGCTGAATCTCCACGATCTGAAGAAATTCAGGATGAAGAAATAGATATGGAAATCCTGGAACCCGAGACATCTGAAGAAATAATAGAAATTGGAACAGATTCAACTTTTGTAGAAGAAATAACTGAAACTACAGAAGAAAAAACTGAATTATAAATTAAACACTTTTCTAGACTCGTTGAATATGTTCACTGTAAAATTTGTTGGTGGGACAAAAAAGTCTTTTCTGACAGAAGAACTAAAAATTGAGAAATCTGATATCTCTATTAATGAATTACTTGATTTATTATTGAAACTTAAACCTGCCGATTCAGCCAATTTTGACACTGAAAATATTCTGATTGCAATAAATGGTGTTGATTCATCTGCCATGAACGGGAAATCCACTATGATAAGAAATAATGATCTTGTAAACGTCATTCCTATTATTCATGGTGGGTCATCTAAAAAACTGGTCTTTGAAATTGCTAAAAAACAAATCCAAATAATTGAGATCAAGGGTCAAAGATCCATTAATGTTCAATTTCTTGATGATTTAAGAAAAAAATATCCAAATATCATACTTCAAGCTGTATCTAGCAACTTCATCCTTAACAAATCCCATTTAATCAAAATTTTATCATTATCTTTTGAATGCAAAAAAAATAATACAATGATTTCAAACAAACTTGAAACTGATATTTTAATGCGTTATGCATTGTCTAAACAAATTTCAGATGCAATAAAAAATGCTGGAATTAAATCAAACTATAATTTTATTCTAATTGCAATCGGAAATAAAAAAACATTGAATTCATTATGTGATGAACTATTGTCAATCTCTGTAAATATGTTTTTAAAAAATAATGAACGGTTTTTGAAAAAATATTTTAAGATTACAAAAGAACAATTAGATTCTGTTCATTCTAAGAATCCTCTTGAAGACATATTGGTAGAAAAGGCCTCTACTTTACTCTGAAATACTACGTTTAACTTTCTCAATACTTAGAACATCAGATTTTCTTAATATTGAAATCCCAGTTTTATTTCCTAAAATCTCAATCAAAATAACTTTATCTGGAAATTCGAGAGAAACCCTATTTTTTATCTTGTCTGCAACTTTTGAAATGATCTCCCGACTTGACAATTCCGAGTTTCTCTTTCTTATGGATATTCTATATGTTTCACCTTCTAAAATCTGCTCAGACAAATTTTCGACTGTTTTCTCTATTTGATTAACTTTTGACTCTATCAATTTCTGTATTGGTATTATTCTTAGGCAGTATCTTATACTCCATGGTTCTTCAAGAAGCATGTCTTTGATTTTTTTTATCACCTCTAAAGGGTCGAGTTTTGTTTCGGCAGTCAAAATTCCCGACATACTTGTGATGTGAACTTTTGGTTCTAAATCTCCAAATTCATCTAAAATACCTAGTATCTCTTCTTCAGTTTCTGATTCTAGGTGTCTGGCACATGTAACGATCAAATTCATTAACCTAAAATCTCCTTTTTACTCAAAGGACCATCACGAATAATTTTGATCTCATCATTTATTATCTCGATTATAGTTGATTCTCCCTTACTTGTAATTGTTCCACCATCTACAAAAATGTCATAATTTTCTATGTTATTGAAACATTCGTCTGCACTTGTGAATGACATTTTTCCAGAAATATTCGCACTTGTACCTACAATAAAATTGCATTTTTTTAATAATTCTAAAATGCATTTATGATTTGGTACTCTAATAGCGATTTTATCATCATCTAAATTTAATGATTCTTTTAGTTTGTTATCTGTAACTCTTAATATTATTGTTAATGGTCCTGGCCAAAACCTGTCTGCAATTCTTCTAGTAAATTTATCAAAATGAGCAATTTGTTCAGCTAATTCCCTTGAATATGCCAAAACAGGAAATGATTTTGACACATCTCTTAATTTTATCTTGTAAATTTTTTTAACTGCACTTATGTTATATGGATTACATCCAATTCCATATACTGTATCTGTTGGAAATACTGCAATTCCTCCTTCATTAATAATCTGAGATGCTTTTTTGATCCCTTCTTTATCACAGTTCACTTTCAATGCTTGTTATGCTCTTTTTTTGGTTAATTACCATTTACTTTTGAATAGGTTTTTACGATTCTTGTTTTCATTTGAAAACTATGTCTGAACCATCTGATTATGAAGATACAGATTTTGAAGATGATTTTGATGATGAATTTGATGATGTGGAAGACTAGATGCTTAATCCAAAATTATCTGCAAAATTAGTAAATGTATGATATGCCTGTAAAAACTCCCTGCCTGTTTGACTAATTTTGTATTTATTTGAACCTTCAGAATCTAATTGTTCTAGAAGTCCTTGTGATACTAAAGTCTTTAATATTCTTGAAATCCTAGAATGAGAAATGTTTGCTTTTCTGATTAGGTATGTGACTGTTGCACCATCTTCGTCTTGCAGGTCATCTCTAGTTGTTGCTAGAATGTCGCCTATGATTTTCATATGAGTTCTGTATTCTGCCATCTCGTTATTGATTATTATTCCAATTTCTATGATAGGCAATTGATATTTTCCAATATACTAAAAAGATAAAAGAATTTGACAAATCTTTAATTTCTATGAATTTTGAGCCTATCAAAAATTATCCTAGGTCTGTATCGAATTTTATCTTGGTTAATGGTACTTTGCTTACTGGAATGAACAATGCTATTAATCCACCGATCTTGATCACCATTGATATTGGATATAGGATTGATTCAGGGAATACAAATGAATACCATCCCAAAAACTCTCCTAATGCTAAAAAACTTAATCCTAAAGAAACTGAAATCGCTCCTTTGTTTCTGTTATCTAAATATGACAACATTGTCTCTATTGCACCATATGCTAATAAAATGAATGAAACAGATCTAAAGATATGCTCGAGTTGAACAGAAGAAACCAAAAACAATGGTAAGATTACAACTGATCTAAAGTAATTGGATTTTGGAAAAAATGATTTGATACTATGTGAGAATGCAATGAAAAAATACCCTATCGTTTGAACTATAATTCCTGAAGTCTGAATCCCTCTTTCCATTGTACCTGATTTCATGATAAAGTCTTCTACCATGTATCCCATCCATATGACAAAAAAACCTAAACTAATTGAGAAAAATGCAATTGTTAATCTAAATAATGTTGGACTGCCAGTATTTCTAAATCCTATTAATGCCATAATTCCTATGGTGAGTCCTATCAAAAATCCTATCAGATTTAATATCTCTTCTAATAAAAATTCCAATGATGCTTAGAAACTTCTTAAACTAATTATTTTAATCTGCTGAATCATTTCACCATGTTGTTAATCCCATTCGTCTAATGATCCTGAAGTATGACCTTCTGTACTACCTGTATAATCTCCAAGAATATCTGAATATTTGGTTTCATTATGTGCTATAAATTTTACATATTCCCCATAACTCATATCGAAATCGCAGGAACTGCATTTTACAGCTGAAAAATCCATTGCCAACTCTGCATTTTTTTTACAACTTGGACATTTTATCTTCATGAGTGAAACATCTTTTTGATAATTATTATTACTTTACACTCAAAAGACTGTTTACTAAACTAATTCATAACTTAGAACATTGGTGAATCAATTTTTCTGATACTTGGTTTAGAGCGATTTTTAGCACGTTTGGACAATATTTTTAATAATTTCTGGCTTAATTCTTCTAAAACTTCACTCAGATCAAACCCCACTGAACTAAAAATTAAGGGTGTATTGTGTGATGTAGTAATCATTATGGTTACTTCATATGTTCCTTCTTTTTTGTTTCCAGTTCTTTGCTGTTTTATTGATACTCGAGCTTCATGAATTTCTGAATATACTTTCTGTATTCTTTTTAGCGTGTCTTCAAATTTCTTGCTAATAAGATTCACATTTTTTTGATCCTCTGGCAATCCGACTATGTATAATGGAATTGGAGTTTCTATTTTTGATGCTAATAATCCCAAAATGTCTCTAAAAGTAATGATTCCTTGAAGATTGTCCCAAAGATTAACTAAACATCCAGAAGTGTTTGTTTTGAGCATTATCTTTAGAATGTAATTGAGATCATCACTTGGTGTACATTGAGGAAATCTTGTAGTTCCAATGTTTCCGATTTTAGACTCTAGTTTATGTAATGTTCTAACTCCTACGGATTTTTTTCCTTGACGTTCTTGAGGCAAAATACATTCTAAGATATGTGCTGATGTAAGAACCTGTTTTATTTTACCATTGCTCAATACTGGAAGATGGTCTAATCTTTTTGAAGTCATTATTCTTCTAGCATTACTGAGAGTTTCCTCAGATGATACTACTATTGGATTTTGAGTATAGATCAAATTTGCCTTTATCCATTTATTGTCTTTAGTAGAAAGAAGCCTCAAAATTCTTTGTACATTGACAACCCCTATAATCTTATTTTTTTGAACTATCGGCACTTCACGGATTCTATAATGTGATATGATATTTGCTACTTTTTGAACTGAGTCATTTGGAGATAAATATGGAACAGGATATAGGAATGATTCTACTTTCATCTCTGTAATGTTTTTGGCATTAAGAAGTGCTCGTACGTTGGTTGAAAGGATGGATTTTCCATTAAAATAAAAAACATCATACGCATTATTTTTTGAAATCTTGTTAATTACGCTTGAAAGTGTATCTGATGGTTCAATAATGACTGCTTCAGAAATTAATGACTTAATCTTGGTTGACTGTATGTCCCTTAAATGTTCATAAATTGTATCTGTAATCATACCTGTTCTCTATTTTTTGATTTCTTCCTATTTTTAAATTAAATGAATTCTTGATTTTCAAAGTTGATTTTATTGACTGAAAATTAGAAAACATCCTTGTTATTGATTTTGAAGAATTTAGTTAAATAGACATAGTTTATCAAATTTGTTGTGAGAAAATCATTATACTTGAATATTTTAGTCCCACTAGATGGTTCAACTTATTCTGAAAAAGCCCTTTTACATGCATGTGATATGGCAAAAATTTATCAATCTCGTTTAATACTCTTGTATGTTGTTGAAAAATCGATCCCTGTTAATTTATTGGATAGAAAGGAATATCTTGAAATTTTAAAAAAATTTGGAAATAACGTTTTGATTAAAGCAAAGAAAACTGCCACTTTACAAGGAGTGGATTCAAAAATAATTATGAAGGAAGGCAACATTACAAACGAAATCGTTAAACTTGCAAAAAAAGAACAATGCAATTTAATCATTGTTGGGAGTAAGGGTCTTGGTGCTACAGCAAGATTTTTTCTTGGCAGTGTGTCAAATAAACTTGCAAATAACTCTCCCTGTTCCATCTTAATTGTAAAATAACAATAAAAATGGAAATGCAATTAAAAATTCCAAAAATTATCTTTTAGTCTAAATATGGTTTTGACACATAAATTTAATCAAAATTTGTATCTATGAATGTAGAAATTAAAAGAATCCAGGTTGATCTAGAATCTATCTTTGATAAAAGATAAAAGGAGTTTCAACTGGGTTTTATTGTGAACCGTGTTTGTACTAAATGTAAGAATACAATTCCAGATGATGAGGAACTTGGAATTGTTGCTGCAAAATATCCAACTTGTAACAAATGTTGGGCTGAATGGAAGGAATACCAAATCATGGTGATGAATGAAATGAAACTTGATATGTCTCTAATCGATCATAGAAAGTTATTGAAAAAGCACGAAAAAATCTTTGTAGGTGTATTGTCTCCTGAAGGGGAAGTGATAGATTATACAAATGAAGATAATCGAAAACCTGATGAACCTAAAACACTCTAAAATCTTAGATGTACTCTAGCATTATCTGGTATTACTACTAGGATTCTCTTTTTTGCATTTTCGTCTAAATTATTGATGATTTTTTTAACTGTGCTTGCTAGAACTTCTTTTTCATTTTTTTCTAATGTCAAAAATATCTCTAGGATTCCGTCTAGATTGAAAGTAACTAATTTTTGTGGTGATTGTGATATCTCTATAATATATGCTGAAAATAATCCCTCCCTTTGTTCCTCAGTTAGTGTTGTTAAAATTTTAAGCCATGTTTTGAAAAGCTTCGAAAAGTTAGGAAATGGAATGGTGGGCCCTGCTTCTAATGCATTGTTGATCACTTCTTTTCTATCTGATTCAGACAGTGAAAAAAATTCCATCATTCTTTTTTTTAAAATGGGGTTTCTAAGAAAATCTGGTAGGCTAGCTAAATTGACTATTATATTTCCAGCAAAATTTTCTCCCACCATTGACCTAAAAGAATTCCTGTTGAATATAAAATCATATGAAAACACTTTAGCTTAAATAAACGAAATAGGTGTTTGAGTTTATGACGTCCACTGTAGTTGTTGGAGGATTTTTTGGTGATGAAGGCAAAGGAAAGATTATCTCATATTTGGCAATTAAAGACAATCCAAAAATTATAGTTCGTGGTGGTGCAGGCCCAAATGCTGGCCATACAATTAGAGATGGCAATAGAGTGTATAAAGTGAGAATGCTTCCAAGTGGATTTCTGAATAAAAATGCTAAAGTCATGATTGGTCCTGGAGTTGTAATCAATCCAGATATTCTCCAAAAAGAAATTAAAGATTTTAATGTGATTGGACGTTCATTTATTGATAAAAACTGTGGCATTATTGAGGAAACTCATCTACAACAAGATTCTAAAGGTGAATTAAAAGAAAAAATTGGAAGTACTGGTTCTGGTACTGGCCCTGCAAATGCTGATAGGGCAATGCGAGTTCTCAAACTGGCCAAAGATTTTGAATCACTATCTTCACTTATTATCGATGTACCTTTTGAGATAAATTCAGCACTTGATGCAAATGAAAACGTCTTGATTGAGGGAACTCAAGGTACTTTCCTTTCTTTATGGCATGGAACGTACCCATTTGTTACCTCAAAAGATGTAACTGCATCTGGTATTTGTGCTGATATTGGTCTTGGACCAACTAAAGTTGATGAAGTTATTGTTGTTTTCAAATCATATGTTACGCGTGTTGGAACTGGCCCCTTAAACAACGAACTCTCACTTGAGGATGCCAAAAAAAAGGGATGGTCTGAATTTGGCACCGTCACAGGCCGTCAAAGACGCGCTGCTGACTTTGATTTTGATTTGGCTAGGCGTGCAATCATGCTTAATGGTGCAACACAAATCTCTATTACAAAATTGGATGTTTTATTTTCAGAATGCACAGGAAAAACTTCCTTTGATGATTTATCTGATGATGCAAAAACATTCATAAAAAATATTGAAAATAAATTAAACACACGTGTAACAATTATTGGAACTGGTCCGTCCGTAAATGATGTGATTGATAGGAGAAACTAGGCTCCAGATTTTTGGATACGTTTAATTTGAGAATCTACATCTAGTTTCTGTGGATGAATTACAACCTTCAACAATTGATAAATTACCACGTTACATTCAGGTTCATTCAACTCTGGAGTTCACTAGGCTTGTTTGTGCATTAGAGCGTGCACCACGTGTTTCTTTTTTACATGACCATAATGGTAGAAAAATTTTATCTGTGCAGATGGATGTTTTAAAAGAAAAACCAATTGTATACTATACTCCTCTAGAACATGATGGTCACTATCTTTGTTATGGGTTAAAAGGAGGTAAGGAAGAATCTGAAATTGTAGATACTACTTCTGATGCCAGTAAGCTTTATTCTCCAATTGTGCGAATAAAATCTTTGCCAAAAACTTTGCAACCTGGTAATGGAACTTTAGACAGATATCAACCAATAGAGTTAGAAGATATACTGAGTCTTGCAAAACTTACGTGGGGTTTTGAGGAAACCCCATTTCCACTGTTCCTTTTTCCTCGTCATAACAAATGGCTAATAGGTGTTTTTATGAATTTCAACGATGAAGGAACATCATATTTTTGTCATGTTGTATTGGATAGTGATCCTCAAAAACCTTTCCTCAAGTTTTCAACTGCGAATCAAACTGAACCTGCGTTTGTAGATGGCCCGTCTGAACATGGTTACTCTTATATCAAGATAATAAAATTAAAAGACACTCATCCACTTGTTGATTATGGCCACCTTCAAAACTAGACTTTCACGGATCTCAAAAACTAACGGTAAAATAATTCTTGCCAATGACTATGATCTATCTGTTAAAAATCTACCAGCAAAAACTATCCGAAATATAAAAGACTTATATCCATTTTTATGCGGCATCAAATTAAACTTTCATCTATTGTTACCTCTTAGTGGTAAAGAAATTCTAAAAATTAACAAGACAGCTCATCAATATGGTCTGCAAACAATTGCAGATATCAAACTTAATGATATTGGAAATACCAATCAAGTAACATTAGAACATTTATGGAATTTGGGATTTGACGCGGTGATTGTAAACCCGATAATGGGTTTGGACAGTCTAAAAAATCTGGTAAAATCTGCACATAAACATGAAAAAGGTGTCATCGCTTTATGTCATATGAGTGCGCCAGAGGCTAAACTGTCATATGATATGGAAGTAAAAATAGGTGAAAAACAGCAACTGTATCAATTATTTCTGAGTTGGGCCTTAACTGCAAAAGTTGACGGGATTGTGGTTGGAGCAACTTTTCCAAAAATCATCGAGCACTGTTCAAAAAAAGCAGGAAAAAATCTATGTATTTTTTCACCAGGTGTTGGTACTCAAGGAGGCAACGCAGATGAAGTTATTTCTTCTGGAACTGATTATCTGATAGTTGGAAGAACTATTCTTAATTCCAAAAATTCCGTTAGTACAGCTAAGGAATTATATCTACAGAGTATTGGAAAGTAGCATCTGTGCTCTTGTTAACACCGTTTTTGCGTTATCAAATGTGGTTTTCTCAATAGATGATGTGTAATCCATCCACATGTGACCCAAATGCTCATGTGAAATTGTCACATCTTTAGTTTTTGTTTCAGCCAAGAAAAACACTACTTTTTTATGAATTAATTCTCCCTTATGCTGAAAATTGTATTCGATCCATTCTTCAAAATTTTCTAAAAATATTATGTCTGTAATTCCTGTTTCTTCTTTGGTCTCTCTTATTGCTGTTTGATGAGTAGATTCGCCTTTTTCAATTTTCCCTTTTATGAAATCCCAATGACCTGATGGATAATGTAAAAGTAAAAACAAATTTTTTGAATCTTCTTTTCTAAATAATACAATTCCAGCAGATGTTTCTTCAATCATTTTCCTAACCTTCTCTTTCTCTCTTGAAAAGTTCTAATTGCTCTCATTAAATCTATTCTTCTAAATTCAGGCCAAAAAATATCCATAAACACTAATTCACTATATGCACTTTGCCACATAAGAAATCCGCTCAATCTTTTCTCACCCGAGGTTCTTAAAATCATATCTGGCGATGATTGTGGCAAATGGGATGTGTATAGGTTTGATTCGATTTCTTTTTTATCAATATTATTGACATCTAGAGTCCCGTCTCTGATCTTTATCCCTATTTTTCTTACTGCATCTACTAATTCATTTTGCCCTCCATATGCTAATGCAATATTTAGAAAATGATTATCATAATTTATTGTAGCATCCTCTAATTTTTTTAAAACTTCTTTGATTGAATATGGAAGTAATTCAATTCTACCTATAGCTTTGACCCTCATCTTATTTCGATGAATTCTAGGATCGTTGTATAATTTTTCTAATCTCATATGAATTAACTCGTAGAGATATTCTAATTCATCATCTTGTCTATCTAAATTCTCTGCTGAAAGTGCGTATAAAGTGACAATTTTAATACCAAATTCCTCACACCAATCAAGAAGATTTTCAACAGCATCAGCACCCTTCCAATGTCCTTTTTTTGGCATTGTCAAATGTATTTTAGCCCATCTTCTATTTCCATCTAAAATTAAAGCAACATGGTTTGGAATATCTCCATTTTGAATCTCATTTTCCAATCGTCTGGCATAAATCTTATAGAGTCCAGATATGTGAAAAATCACGTCAATTATCTTGCTAAAATCTTGTCACCCTTTTGGTTATTCACATAATTGAAGATATCAGTGTTTTTCAAGTAATGATGAGGTATCGTAAAATCTAATCTGAAACCATTTCTTGATGTTTATGTTTCCTATATCTTTTAAAGAGAATTGTGGCTGAAACTAGCGTTGCTGCCAATCCTCCTAACAACGGTGGAATCAAAGTAAATGAATTTTCATCATTGAGTATAATATTAGTAAATTGTGATATGACTGGATAGAGCGCTATTAGGACAATAATTCTTAAACTATCACTAATTTGTCTTGGAATTCCGCCTATCCAATTACTAAGTAATGTTCCGGCAAATATTGCACCTAATCCAATCCATAAAATTGGTAATACTCCTGTAATAAATTGACCAATTATTATTTTATCAGTAATTTTTGTTATTAACTCCATATCTGATTCAATTAATTTTGAATCCACAGAATTAATTCCAGCTGGTACTGATGAAAGAATCAACAAAACGCCTGCAACCATTGTAAACATTCTGATAAAACCCATTGGGGTTGGTTTTGACCAATTTGATAATGTTCTATCAATGTCAAATGCTCTAATCAAGAACGCTCCTCCCAAAATACTTATGAGCACTGAAAATATTTCAGCCGTATACCCAAATATGGTTCCTATCCCACCTATTAATAAAAGAATTCCGGGAACTCCCAAAAAGAATTTTGAATATTTTGAATCATATGCTAACATTTTTAGATATTTTCCAAAAACTGCATACGAATACTCTACACTTCTACTTACTTTCATTACCACTCGTTTTACTGATACTACTGGCAAGACATTTTGAATAACTGGTATTACGCTCTCATCATCTTCGCCATCAGAAACAATTACGGCACCATTTGCAGAAAATTTCTCTAAAACTTTTCTTGTCTCGGCAAGAATCTTCTCATCAGCATGAATTCCTCTATCTTTGATTCCTGCAATTGTGACTACTTCTACTTGATACCCTTTACTGATTAAATCTTCAAATGTTTTAATTGCTGCAAAAATAGAATTTGAATCAGCATCTTCGGGATCCTCTAATGCTAATCTCTGGGCTGCCTCAATACATGCATCTCTGCCTATGACTGGTGTGCTAATTCCCGCTTTTTCTCCCACATCATTATCCCTATCTATACAAATTACTAATAATTTGCTGGCAGCAGAAGCATTCACATCTTTTTCTACTTTATCAACTCCTTGAGACATTCTACTTTCTATTATTGAATCACTTTTTAATGATTTCCAACAATTATGATTAGGAAAATTTGGTTTTCAAACTAAGTTGGTCTTGACTCATTTGATATTCGGACAAACTCTGAAGATTCAGCCTTCAATGACTCTATTTTTTGTACTAGTTTATCAATTTCCTCTTGTGAGTCATTATTCTCAATCAAATTAGCCAATACTTTGGTTTCTGTGATATATGAGTTGAATTTTTTTAATGCATTCATGTAGCTAATATAACTAGCCTGCCATTCTTCAGGTGGCTTGGATGTCACAAATTCACTAATCTTGGTAGTCACCTGAGATGATGTAACCTCAGTAATTGTAATATATTCCTGTGGTGTGATTTTTCTATCAAGAAGATTCCTGTATTCAATATTGATTGACTCTTCTAAAATTTCATGAATGCTTTTGACTCCATCTAGATAACTTTCATAATCAGATACCACAAATGTGGTTTCATTATCTTGTGGAATCATCCATAGCAAAAAACTTGCACCAGTAATTGCCGCCAAAATTATAACTGTTGTAGCAATCCCTTTTTTTGACGCCATTTTGTTATTTGTCTATTAATGGTGTTTATAATTGGTATATTTGAAAAAATTTTAACTTATTCAATAAATTCTAAAGAAAACATATTATTTTATATTTGAACTAATGATTTTATAAAAATTTTCCTTAGAAATTGAAATTTCTATTGATTTTCTTTTTTTAATGCCTAAAAAAATTTACCTACATCTAGTCTATAGTTAAATATTTTTCACAGGCTCTTCCTAAATACCACAAAGTTTGATGGATTTCATAATGGTTCAAGCATATTGCGTAAAATGCAGAGCAAAAAGGGATATCAAAGACCCTAAAGAAACTAAACTAAAGAATGGACGTCCTGCTGTAAAAGGCACTTGTCCAACATGTGGTACGAACGTTTTCCGTATAGGAAAGATGGAATAATCTAAAACACAAGTCCACACGATTCTCTTTTTCAAAACCAATATAGGGTCATATGTATATTATTTTTTAGTGACTAAATCAGACTATGAAAATTTGCTCAAGCGTATTAAAGATAATCTAGGGGATTCTGGCAAGGAATCACAAACTAGGTTTGAATTACCTGTAGTGGATGTGATGTGGGAAGGTCAAAAGACCTTTTTGCGTAATTTCTCAGAATTTCCTAAAATTCTTCGAAGAGATCCAGATAAGGTTCTTCAATATCTCTCAAAAGAATTTGCAGTTCCTGCAGAAAGACTTGGTGATAAAGCAATGTTTGTCGGAAGAAGAGCTCCTGATGACTTTACAAGACTATTTCAAATTTACGTAAAAGATTATCTTGAATGTCCAACCTGTAAAAGTCCAGACACAAAAATTCTAAAAGAAAATCGAATCTCATTTTTAATCTGTGAAGCATGTGGAGCGAAATCTACTTTAAAAGGTAAATATGCATAATGCAATTCTCAGTACGAACCACTGAATATCAAAAAAATACCATGCTGAGTATTTGTGATGCTGATCTTTTAGGGAAAAAAATTATTCAAAATGAGTTGACCATGCATATCAGTGAAAGCTATTATGGAGAAAGATTTGTTGGAATAGATGAGGCGAAAGATCTACTGAAAAATTCTTCAATAATAAATATGGTGGGAAAAGAAACTGTCTCACTGTCAATTGATCTTGGCATTGCTTCCAAAAATGGCGTAAAAGTTATTTCAAATATTCCATTTCTAATTGTTTTTAAAATGTAATGTATGTTTGAATTTGTTTCTAATTTTTGTATTATTTTTCATAATAAAAGAAATCTCTTTTATCTAGTATGTTCACTATTATCTATTGTTTGATGATATTATGTCTGATGATCTATTGTTTGATGATTTAAGTAGAAAAATAGAATCTAAAGTTGACAGTAAATTAATTTCTAAATCTCATCGAGGTGGCTTAAAGGATGGTTTTAAAAAAGGCAAAGTAATCAATGAAGTTTTAGATAAACCTACTGTTATGACTCTTTACAGAATGATCACAGATCATGTTATTGCATATGTTAATGGAGCTATAAGTGCCGGAAAGGAATCGGTGGTTTTTTGGGGCGTCGATGAAAATAATATGGATGTTGCTTTGAAAATTTATTTGATAAGTACTTCAAATTTCAAAAAACGTGAGCCTTACATCTTAGGTGATCCAAGATTCTCTAATGTCAAAAAAGGCACTAAAAATCTAGTTTATCTGTGGGCAAAAAAGGAATTTCGTAATTTGACTCAATGTTATGATGCTGGACTTCCAGTTCCACGACCATTATATCTTGTAAAAAATGTTCTTGTTTTGGAATTTATTGGTAGAAATGGTGTTCCTTGTAAGTCACTATTGTATTCAGAAGTAAATAAGAAAGATTATGTTCAAGCGGTATCGTTTATCAAAGATCTTTATAATAAAACAAAACTTGTTCACGGCGATTTTTCAGAATATAATATTTTTAAAACAGAAAACGGGTTGGTAGTTTTTGATCTAGGTTCTGGTGTTGATCTTAGACATCCGAATGCTAAAGAGTTTCTCAAAAGAGATATTTATAATATTACAAAATTCTTCAACAAACGAGGAGTTTCTGTTAGTGATCCTGATGAATTATTTGAGGAAATTATAAAATGAGTTTTGAAAAACTGATTCGTATTCCAAATGATAGGATTGCTGTTTTAATTGGAAAGTCAGGTAATACAAAATCAAAAATTGAAAAATCATGTCATGTCTCTTTGAAGATTGACGGTGAAACTGGGGAAGTTTTTATAATATCAAAGGATGATGTTGAAAAAATTCAACCTTTCAAAGCGATGGAAATTGTTACTGCGATAGGTAGAGGTTTTTCACCTGAAAATGCTATGACTCTGCTACAAGGTGAAAACGTATTGCACATTATAGATCTAAGAGAATTTGCGGGGAAGTCTGATGCACATGTTGAAAGGATAAAAGGGAGGATTATTGGAGAAGGTGGTAGAGCTAGAAAAAACATGGAAAATCTTAGTGGTACGCATATCTCAGTATATGGAAAAACTGTTTCAATTATTGGAGATGCAAGTAAATTACGATTAGTAGTTGATGCAATATCTTCAATTTCAAGTGGAAGTATGCATGGTGCAGTTTATACTAAATTAGAAGCTGCAAACAGAAGAAATAAGCAAGAAAAAATGAAATTGTGGGAAGATCAAGATGTCTTCTATTAAAGAAAAATTTAATCAAATCTCGCCTAGTGAATTCTTTTACAGTAATCGTGATTTAGCTGGATTTAGTAATCCTACACGATCTCTATATACTGCTGTTAGGGAATTTGTTGAAAATGCATTAGATGCATGTGATCAAAAGGGGATTCTACCCGACGTTCATCTGATTATCAAAGCTGTTGATCCTGAAAAATCTGATCCCAAACCCTATGTTTTGACTGTAAAAGATAACGGTCCTGGAATAGATTCTAGTCATATTCCACTTGCATTTGGAACTGTGTTATATGGTTCCAAATTTGGACTAAAACAAGCTAGAGGAATGTTTGGTCTTGGTGCAACAATGGCCATTTTGTATGGACAAATTACAACTAACAAACCTGTTATAGTAAAAAGCTCTGTCGATGGAAAAATTCAAGATGAGTTTGAATTGTTATTGGATATTCAAAATAACAAACCTGTTATTGTAAAACATTCTACTAAAGAAGTTTCAAAACATGGGCTCTCTGTTAGTATTTGTTTAGAGGGTGATTACTCTAAAGCAGGAAATAAAATCAGGGATTATGTTTATGAAACTTCTTTGATTACCCCTTATGCGTCAATATCTTTTGATGATCCTAAAGGAGAAAAATTTAGTCATCCCAGATTTGTAAAAGATATTCCTCCTCCTCCTACCATAATTAAACCTCATCCCCATGGAATAGATGTGGAAAGAATCAGGAGGATGATCGTTGAATCTCAATTTGAGATTCCTACTATTGACGATGCCATGATTGAAAAAGTTAGAAAAGATTTGGGATTATCAATGAAAAATCTTAGTTTTACTGGAATTATGGATAAAGCAAAGAAAAAATGGAAAACACTTCCACGCCAAGTAAGAGTTGTAATTGCATTGATGTCATTTTTGAAAATGGATTTTGATAAACTGATGAAAATTAAAATTGAAGATATTGACATGGCAAACAAAAAATTATTCTATTGGGATTTTGGTGATTCACAATCAAAATCAACAGATATGGATCCTACAAGTCCTTATTTCAAGCAATTAACAAATACTGTACAAGGTGAACCTCTAACCACATTTTTGACTAAACGATTTCAACGTATAGGTCCTACAACTGCGTTGAAATTTGCAGAGTTTGCAGGATTCAAGCCTGAAAAACGGATGGGTACAATGACAAATCAGGAATTAGTAAATCTTAGCGATTCCTTACAAAAATATGAAGATTTTCTTGCGCCTGATCCAAGCTGTCTTGCACCCTTAGGAGAAAAACCTTTAGAAAAAGGAATAAAAAAATTCTTTAATCCTGATTTCACTGCTGTAGTTCAACGTCCTGCATCAGCTTACTCTGGATTTCCTTTCATTATTGAAATGGGTATTGCATATGGTGGTGACATTAAAACTGGTGGACCACATGTTTACAGATATGCTAATAGAATTCCGTTACTTTATGATGAAGGGAGTGATGTAGTGCTTAAAGTTGTCAATGATACTGATTGGGGTCGATACAAGGTAAAAGGTGATCCCCCGTTCATTATTGTGTCTCATATCTGTTCTACTAGAATTCCTTACAAAACTGCAGGAAAAGAAAATGTTGCTGATAGACCAGAGATAGAACGAGAATTAAGATTGGGGTTACAATACTTGTCAAGAAAATTAGCGGCATACATGTCTAAACGAGGGCAAGCTGACATGGCAAAAAAAAGGGCTAATCTTTATGCAAAATACATTCCATTAATTGCTCAATTTTGTACTGAACTTGCTGATAAGAAAAAAGAACCTAATTACAAGAAATTATTAGAAGATGAAAATTCATTTGAATCTGAAAAGGTAGTAAAGAAGGAAGATGAAATTGAAAACTAGTAAATCCAAAGAGCGAAGTAACAAAGCTGATGAAAAACAAAAGAATATTCTTGAGATGCTTAAAAGTCATGGCGCAAAAATATATGATGACTTAGATAATGAACAATTTCCAAAATTCTCAATCCCCAGTAGATCTGTTAGTAACATCGTTTATGATAAAAAACTCAGACAATATATCTTAGGAAACAACACTGCTTTGAGAAGTTCAAGAAATTCTTCCCAATTGAGATCATTTACACAATTAATGTGGTTGGCATTTTTTGCAAATAGGCTAACCAAAGAAAAAAAATCTTCCACATTAAGAGATGTTTATTATTCATCACAAGCTTTTGCTATTGAATTTGAAGACCAATCTGAATCTGATAACATAATTGTTGATTTAGAAGCAATAACTTCTAAACCTCGGGAAGATTTTCACATTTTTCCTGAGGAGCGAAGCTCTATTTTTGGTGATTTAACTATAGAATACACTATTCCTGGATACGAAGGAAAAACTATGAATCTGTCTAACCACCCTGATGGATACTCAATAGGCCCTAGTTTAACAACTGCAGAGTTAGTTGATACTAGTGCCGAAATTGTAATTGCCATTGAAAAAGGTGGTCTTTTCACAAGATTTGTTGAGGAACAAATTGATAAAAAATTCAAATCTGTTATAATTAATACTGGTGGACAAGCTCCGCGTTCAACTAGAACCTTATTGAAAAGACTACATGATGAAATGAAGTTACCTGTGATTGTTCTTACTGATGGTGATGTGTATGGAGAACATATTGCAATGGTTATCAAATCTGGTTCAGCAAATGCTGCTCATCTAAGAGAACTAACAGTACCTGACGCAAAATGGGTAGGCGTTTGGGCAACAGACATTGAAAAATACAAACTACCTACTATTCCTATGACTGAATCTGACATTAAACGATGTTATGATCTTCAAAAAGATCCTCGATATCAGGATGGTATTTGGAAAAAAGAATTGGATGTGTTTTTGAGACTAAAAAGAAAAGCTGAATTGGAAGCTTTCTCAAAATACGGGCTTACAAACATTACTGATAAATACTTGCCACAAAAATTAGAACTGGCAAAAAGTCTCTGATTATTTTATTCTTAATGTCAAGACCCCATTTCTGTATTTGAAATCAAATATTTGCATATCACTTGCATTTTCTATTGGAACTTCTTTTGAGAAACCAGCAGTTCCACGTATGTATAATATACCATCTACTAATCTGACTGCAATTTTATCTTCCGGCCCTGGCACTTCTGCTACAAATACAAATTCACCTTCTCCCTTTATTAGATCATAAACCCAATTCTTTGTTTCTTGATCTCTTGTTTGCGTGTATGTCGGTTTTTGTTCTTTGGTCATTCTCTTGATAACTCTTACCCAATAAAACATTGTTAATGCTGCAACCCCTATTAAGATAAAACTCACAAACCCAGAATCTACTCTTTGCGTCATGATGTAGATAATCCCTAAAAATAAAATCATGATAATTGGTATTACAAAATTTAATGATTTTTCATTTGAATACGCTCCTTTGTAACTTGCCAAACAGTACGAATCAGTATTTACCAAATATAAAGTATCTATGAAAATTTATCCACTTTGAGTTGATTTGTATAAAATAAAAAAATGAACATTGAAAATATTGATATCATTTAGTTCAAAATTAATTAAATAAATCTGATCTGAAATAACTGCGTTTTGATAAACACTCTACAATAAACTGGTCTATCCTGGTTTAATTCAAAAGGCACTTGAATCTGTATCACAATCTATGTATTTCATAGGAATATCTTACGTTCCTTCGATTGTATTTTTGTATTTGTCAACTTCATAGTAATCAATCAAATTCCAATATTTCAAAATTAACTGGATTTTCCTTTTTCTAGAAAATTATTTTTCTCGATTCAGGCTAAAACCAAAACTGCGTAAATTGATAATACATATTTAGTTTTTATTATCATTTTGCAAAATCCAACTGTTGACTAATGACAATAAGTCTAAATTCACCATTTGTGAAATTGTGATAAAAGGAACAATTATCGCTATGATTATTACCGTACCGTCAATTATTTCATTTATTATTAGTTGGATAATTCTTGAAAACTTGATATCTGCTGTAATTCTGGGTGGGATAGTTCATTTCATCGCAATGGGTTTTTCATTGAAAATTTCTAAAAATATTCTGATCAAAAAATGAATATGTAGAATATTTTTTATGATGTTACAATTTATTACAAAGCATGTATTCATCTAAAATTGAAAATGATTTGGTTTCTGAAATTCATTTGGAACGTATTCACGCCAGAGTCTTCCTTTTGGTTACTTGCTATGGAAAAATGTCTCCTGAGATCATTGGACAAAAATTAAAGATCTCGTTTAATGAGGCCAAAAAAACATCCGAAGATCTGATGGTTCTTGGTGCTTTCATAGATATTTCTGAAACCGAATTTGAGGCAATGCATCCACGGTTCACCGTAGTTAACATGTATCGGAAAAGATGTGAGCGGGAAAACATTAAATTCAAACAAAATAAAATTATTGATAATATAGGGGCCATTTTAGAAAAACCATACAATGATGCAAGAACTAAATAATGCTAAAGATGAGAAAAAAATATTGAGTATTGATACTGAAATCTGTAAACATCAGCCGGTCTATTTAGGAGTTGTAAATATCAACATAGATGAGCGTACAATTGGTTCAGTAGATGTCTGGAGATGTGGTGTTTGCAAGAAAAAATTCTGTGAGGAAAAACAACTTGGAATTGAAGAACTAGCTGACCTTGTGGGTATGCCAAAAATTGATTCGGATACCCAATGGGCGGTTACTGTCTGTAAATTACAAAAAGGAAAATACAAATGGAAATTAGTAAGAATAAAAGAAAATGGCGAAATCAAACACGAATGTTTGGACGAGCAGGTAATCCCACTTAAAGTAAATAATTTCAAAGTTGAGGATGAAAAGCATTGGAGCTTTTTAATTAATGAGAATATCAACAAGGCTGTAGAAATTTAATTTCTAAAATGGATCTTAAAGTTCACATTAATAATATTCACGGAAGCCAAATGGCTGCCAAAATTATCGGTAATTTTACTATTGATAGCAATAAATTCCGTTTTACAGCAATTGCATTTGGAAGAATAGGAGGTCAAAATATTGGAGCAAAAATTTCTAAAACTACTGAAAAAGAATTAGAAAAATTGGGATATGATCCAGAAGAAATTATTTTGTTACTTCAGAGAAGCCTGCTTCAAGGTGATTTAACACTTCCAGAAGGTCTTAAACGAGAATCTTTTATTGATGATTAAAATTCTGCCTCTTCTAATGCCTTTGCACATGAACATGTTCTAGTTTTTGGAATTTTTTCTATCGATTCAGCAAGTATTTTTTTTGTTCTTTCTACATTTTTTGAAAGTATTTCAAGAACTTCTTTTGCAGTAACTGGTTTATCTGCCCATACATCATAGTCTGTGACTGTTGAAATTGATACATAACACATCTGAGCTTCTCTAGCTAACTGACATTCTGGAACAAGTGTCATTCCAATTATCTCTGCTCCAGTTGATCTGAAAAATTTTGATTCTGCTTTGGTTGAAAATCGAGGACCTTCAATGCATAAATATGTGCAATTTTTATGTATTTGCACATTTTGATTATTCGCCACCTCTAATATCGTTGACTGTAATTCTGAACAAAAAGGATCCGCTACTGAAATATGGATGACTCTTCCTTCTTCTGAAAATGATGCTTTTCTTGATTTTGTGAAATCTAAAAATTGTGAAGGTAACACAAAATGACCTGGTTCTAACTCTTCTTTTAGACTTCCAACAGCTGATGGTGCAATTATCCTTGTAACACCTAATTCTTTAAATGCCCAAATATTTGCTCTGAAATTAATCATGTGTGGTGGAATGGTATGTTTCCTCCCATGTCTTGGAAGAAACGCAATCTTTCTTCCACTAAATAACCCTATCGTGATTGTATCTGAAGGTTTTCCATAAGGTGTATCAATGTTGATTTCCTGTGGATCTTCTAATAAACCCGAATCATAAATTCCTGTGCCTCCAAAAATTCCAATCTCTATGTTATTTTTCATTAATACTTCACCAATGATTTACAATTGTAATTGCTAATCTCCTTCATTCCATTTAATTCTGTTAACTCCATTATGAATGCAAATCCTGAAATTTTTCCGCCTATCTTTTCAATTAACTTTGCAGATGCTTTAGCTGTTCCTCCAGTCGCAAGCAAATCATCACAGATGAGAATTTTTTGTCCTTCTTTGATGATGTCCTTTTGAATCTCAATGGTGTCTTTGCCGTATTCAATAGCGTATGACAATTTTGTTGTTTTTCCAGGTAACTTACCTGCTTTTCTAATCATCATTATTCCCTTATTGTATCTTGAAGCTAAAATACATGCAAGAATAAATCCTCTTGATTCTATCCCTGCAAATATATCTACATCTTTGGGATGAAAATACTTTTCAAATTCATCAGCAATAAAAGATAATGCTGACGGATCCTTCAAAATTGGACTAAAATCTCTAAATAATATGCCTTTTTTAGGAAAGTTCGGATACTCTGTTATCATGTCTTTTAGATTCATGATTGATCACTCAATTAGGTGAAATAAAATTGTTTGATATTATTTGATTTCATAGGTTGTTTCAGCAGAATTAAATGCATCTGAAACCTTGACTGTGTATACTCCAGATTCTATATTCTGAGGAACAATCCATGGTTGATTGATCTCACCCGATTTTGATGCTGGGAATGATAATTCTTCAATTATCTCTCCATCTTGAGCAACGATTTTAATTTCAACTGTCTGTGATCCTCCATAGACATGAATGTTAATTGTCTTTCCAAATCCTGGAATTGTTTGTCCATCTTCTACAACTACCACCATTCCTTCTTGAATAACTCCAAGTACATTGATTTCAACATTGTCAAAGTTTGAACCACTTTTTGCCTTGATTATCCACGTTCCTGGTTTTGCATCTGATGGAATTCTAAATGAACCTTCAGAAATCTTTCCATTTTTATTTGAAAAAGTGTCTCTAGTTTTAATTTCATTCCCATCTGGATCAATCATACTTACAGTTAACAGACTGTTGGAAGCTGTATCTCCTAAAATCAAAACTGAATCGCCTGGCAGATAATCAACTTTTGTGGTGTTGATATCAATTTCTCCAGAACCTGTCTGTAGACCTACTGTAAAAATCTCTGAACTCTGAGCACTTCCTTTACTAATTACAGCAGTATAGACTCCCGATGAATATCCTTTCAAATCTACAGTGTGAGTTCCTTGTCCATCTGGCTGTAGTTTAATTGATATGGCATCTTCTTTTGGTTTGTCAGAAGGGTCTATGATTAACAAACTAATGACCTCAGATGCTTTTCCTGATATTGTAATTACAGCAGTCTCTCCTGCCTTGTAATTTAATTTATCAAATTTTAAATTAACTGGAATTGAAGGTAATTGCCCAATTCCTGCATAAATGAATTCTTTATATTTTTTCTGTGTTGCAATTAGTGTATACGTTCCTTCCATTGTATTTTGAGTGGTTGGGAATTCAAAACTCACAATACCTGATTTATCCACCTGAATAATATCTGAAGTAATTTCCTTCCCAAGTGGATCTTCTAATATCAATTCAATAGATTCGTTTGGTAAAGCAGTGCCATTAAATCTCATAGTTTGACCTTTATCAAATTTTAATGTGATTGGTGTGATGACAATTTTTTTATTAGATTCTATTGTCCAGCTAATTGTTTTGCTATTTCTTCCATCTGAAAGAATTCCTGTATATTCACCAAATGGCCTATCTAATGGAACTAAGAGTGGTTCTACTTCCCAATTGCCTTTACTGTTAATCTCTGCTGTGATTGTTCTGATTAACTCTCCATTTGGTCCATTAATCTCCATTTTAACAACGCTATTTGGATTTCCAGTTCCAAAAATTTCTAAAAAATCCCCTCTATGAATAATCTTTGGAATTCCTTGGATTGTAAGTGGTATGATTTCTGACTCTATGACTCTATTTTCAATTTGGCCTATTCTGAGACTAATTTTTTTCTCCTCACCATTTTTGTTTACTATTTTAAAGTCTGCTCTGTCGGCGTTTTGGTTTTCCGGAATTTTCATTGTAGTCATAAAATGACCTTCTTTATTTGTCTCAAAACTGCCGATTTTCTTTGAATCTATATAAACATCAAACATCTGCAATGCTCCAAATTTATCCCCGGTCACCCTAATTGTTGATCCAATATTTGGTTTCTCTGGAACTATTCTAAATGCTGATTCTGAAGAAATGGACGTATCTATGTTTCCAGAACTTCCTTTTACATTTTGCATACTACTGGCAATTGATTTACCTGTGCTAACTTGTTTATCTTGTTTATCTAGCGCTTTCCAATTAATACCTGAGATTGATTTGTCTGTTTTTACTCCGAATTTTACCGACTCACCTGGTTTAATGGGTTCTGATGATGTAAAAATTATGACTCCTTGCGGTGTTTTCTCACCAACCCAGCCTTTCTCAGTTTTAAAAGATTTAAAACTAAAATCGCTTCCCAGCCAAATTCTAAATGTGTTGATATCTACATCTGAATCATTAGTTAATTCCATAACTGTAGTTTCATCTAATGCAATGCTTTTGACTCTTATTTCTTCTGCATATGATGGAATCAAAATTAATGCTATTGAAAATAACAATGTAATTGAGAGGATAACTCCTCTAATTGAGGATCTATTCATGGAATTCAAACTTCTCATCTCTCACTTAAACCTTAAAGACTTTCTCTATCTTTTCTATTTCTTAGTTTGGGATTTCTAATGAGTAAACTTCTTAAATCTCAATGTTTGGCCTTCTGAAATCTGTCAATGTCTGATTTTATAGATATGTTTTGATATTGCCTAATTCTTTCAGCAATTAACCTATACAATGATCTGAATTGGTCTTTAGTTTTATCTGTAAGGAAATCCGTCTCTTCCAATGTGATTTTTTCACAAATATATCTAGTAACTTCCTCATTATCAAATTCTCCCCAATCATCATCTCTGTGTTCTTGCCATATTTTTTTCAATTTGTCCAAAACCCCCCCGCCTTCCTTAGATGTAATGTCTTGCGGTGTGAGATTTGAAAACCCCTCATGTCTTAACTTTATTTCATAAGTCTGATTTACTGGATAGAGATAATCTTCAAGTGCAATATAATCTTCAATTGACTCCAATTTCTTACCTTCTCTTTCAAAGACAATTGTCTGGATTGATGAAAATTCGTTTGAGACTAGCTGGGCGGAAATTTGTTTGGATTCTTGAGAATTATCTAATAAAACAAATGTCTTGTAACCGTGATTCCTGTAAAAAATTGCCAATGGCAATACAGAGTTTTTGCTATATGCTGCAATTACATTCAGTGGATTCATTGAGATGTTTGGATCTTGTAAAAATTTGTCAAATGCATTAAGATACATTGCATCAGACATTGTCTCTACGATAATTATTGGTCTTGAGTTTCTTCCAATTTCTCTGTCTACCATAGATTCGACTTGACCTCTGCATAATCCATACAAAATTGGTGTTAACGTCTTGTCATCCGCATTCCAGTAATCATAAAAGATTCTACTAAGGTGTTTCCTTCTATCCAACTCTACAACAAGTAAGTTACCTGGAGTATAATCAAAGATCATGAATGGTGAATGTGTTGCATACAAAACTTGGTTTGATCCAGCCAAATTTTTTAACAAATCTGAAATTCCCATTTGTTGCGTAGGGTGAAGATTTCTTGCAGGCTCATCTAGTAGTAATATTGCTTCTTTTAGTTCAGCTCTTTGAGTTTCTGCTGCAAAGTTTACGATGAATGAAAATGTCCACTTAAAACCTTCTGCCCTTCTATTTAATAATCCTGTATTTGTAATGGTTCCATCTTTATGAACATCTGAAATTACAACACTCATGATATTTCCTGGATTATATCTCAAGTCAACATGAATTGGATCCCCTTTCCATGCTGGATTTAGTCTATTTGTTAATCTATTACTTGCAGCATTGAGAAGTTTGATGCATTTTGAAGGGCTCTCTTTAACTTCATCTAACTCTTTGATGTCCAATTCAGCTAGATAGAATAGATTTCTTACTGTCTCTGCTTTGTCAAATTCCTCAACAAATTCAATTGAATTAATCCTTTCTCCTTTTTCCTCTCTGAGATATTCATTGAGGTTAATGTTTCCATAGATTTTCTTATAATCTGAAAAGTAAACAAATCTTGGATGCAAATGAGATGCAATGAAATTTTGTATTGCCGTTCTTTCACTTTCACCACTTAGAAGATTCGAAAATTGATTTTCTGGACTTTCATAGATCTTTTCCCATTCTTCAATTACTTTGGGTTCTTGAATGGCTATGACATGGAATTGATTACTAAACTCTGCCATCCCTCTATCAAATGCTTCTTGATTCTTTGGAACTTTTGCTTCAAAGAATTTTGTATCTATTTGTATTCGCAAGTGATTAGGAATAGTATCTAAAAATTCAAAAATTTGCTTTGTAAAATTTTCCCACGAATTGATTCCTTTATTTTCATCTTCACCAAGTTTTATATCTTCAAACTCATATTGAATCCTTGGGTTTCGATTTGTCCTGATTAATTTTATCCTTTTAATGTCAGGCAAACCTGGAAATTTTTCTTTTATCAGATTAATTTCATGTTGATTTAATTCAAATTCCCCTTCTACTAATCTCATTTCCTCTTTTAATTCCTCACTCATCTCATCACAAAGATCTAGATCTGAAACCACCTCATCTCTATTTAATAGCGTTAGAGCTTGAAGAATAGTTGTCTTCCCACTTTCATTTCTTCCAACAAAAGCTGCCAAATCTCCAACTGTAATTTCTCCAGAATCATGAATGCAACGATATGCTCTAACTCTAAATTTTCTAAGTCGCATCTAGCAATATTTAATCGGCTACGATTTAACTCATTCGTCAAATTGTTCTGAACTTCTCTAATTTTGCTAAATAGATATAAGGGAATTATAGATTTTAAAACAAAATGGCATCCAAGCAAGTTTATGCTGTATTTGTTTTACCTGTGATTTTCTCAGTAATTATCGGCGTCATAGTGTTGTCTGGTTCTCTTCATAATTCCGATGGAGAATTAAATATATGGAATGCCTCTTCTTCAGGTGGGCTCTTCTCTAATAATCCTACAATCCAAATAATTGGCTTGTCAAAACAGTATTCCACTTCCGAACCTATAGAAATCCAGGTCAAAATTAATGCCTCTTCATTTAGATGTGGAGATCTTTATGTAACTATTTACTCTTCTGGAAAAAGTGATGCTATCACCCAAGGTGGATTCTTTGAGCAATGCTTCGATCAAAATGACCTTCTTCCAATGGGTGATACTTTCTCAAAAGTTATTGAGACTTCGGGCTTATATGAAATAGTCATAGAAATGGTCTCAAAAGACATGAAAAATATCTCAACAAAGGGAATATTTACTGTTAAATAGGAATAAGATATTGAATGATAAATAAGAAATTGAATTTAAAAAATAAGGTGATTTGATGGTAAAGAAAAACGACACTCTAACTGACGAGGCAGAAAAAATCAAAATAGATATTGCTGCATTAAAAAAGAAAAAGAAAATACTTGATTCCTCGTCTACAAAAAAAATTGATGCAAAGAAAGCTGAAAAGCCAGCAAAAAAAGCAACAAAGAAAACAGTGATAAATAAACCATCTGAAAAACCTGTTAAAGTAAAAAAATTAACCAAAAAAGAATTAGAAGAGGCTAAAAAGGAATCTGAAAAAACATTAGAAGAAGAATTAGAAGAACAACTCACTGATGAAGAGATTGAAAATTTTCAAATTGAAAAAGTCGATATGGAAAGGCTTACCAACAAAGTCTGTGATGTTTTAGCAGAACATGAATCAGAGGGAATGTTTCAAAGTGAACTGTGGAAAAAACTTAAACTTTCTAGTCGTGATGGCTCGCGCCTTTCATTAAAACTTGAAAGAATGGGTACCATTACCAGGGAAAAACTTCTTGAAAATAATCGTTGGACTTACAAATTAATTTTAAAGAAAACTCCGATCAGCACTCAATCAATTGAGAATGCTCCTTGTTTGGTCTGTCCAGTTGAACAGAAATGTTCCCTTGAAGGAGAAATCAGTCCTACAAATTGTCAGTTCATTGAAGACTGGGTAATTACTGAAATGAAAAAACCTACAAAATCCAAATGAAACTAATAGATGCTCGCAAAGATCACTACCGAAAATTAGCTCATGAGCAAGGTTTTCGAAGCAGAGCTGCATTCAAACTAAAAGAACTAAATCAATCTTATCGTCTAATTGGTCCTGGTTTTTATGTTTTAGACTTGGGATGTGCACCTGGTGGATGGACTCAGATGGCTGTGAAATTAGTTGGTAACCAAGGAAAGGTGATGGGTATAGATTTATCATATGTTGAAGAGATTCCTGGTGCTTATATCATTAGAGAAAATATAGAAGATGAACACATAATTGATGAAATAACATCCTATTTTGAGCGTAAAGTAAATGCCGTAATATGTGATCTTTCACCACAAGTTAGTGGAAATTGGACAGTTGATCATGCAAAGCAGATTTCTTTGAATTATGACTGCGCCAAAATCATGGAGAAAGTTTTAACACATAAAGGAAATGCTGTTTTCAAAGTATTTGATGGTCCATATTCTATGGAATTTAGAGATTATATCAAGAAAAAATTTGCTAGAATTAATCTTACCAAGCCTAATGCCAGTAGAAAACAAAGTAGTGAATTGTACTATGTTTGTCTAGGTTTTACTGGCTAGTCTGAAAAATTTTAATTATTTCATTTATGTTTGCATTTGTTCTAAATCCAGTCGGATTAAACGCTGTTACACTAACTGTAAAATTATTTTGTTCTAATCTCTGTATTGCTTTTCCCAACTTTGGTGGTGATGCTTTCATTTTTGATGCGATTTCATCTAATGTAAAATATGTTGCAGGCATTTCTGACTCTACAAGACATTTCTGAATAGTTTTTTCACAAACTTTGTCTATCTTTAAATTTGGAATTTCAATTAGCATACTCTGAATAAATTTTTTGTCAAAAATACTCCCGATCCATAATGGTCCTGCAATACTGACTCTTGATTTACACAATTCACATTCTTTTTCTTGTTCTGTTACTGTTTTTCGGTGTCCACAGTTTTTACAATGTAAAATATATCCGAGATTTTCTTTCTGATCCGGTCTGTTTAAAACTTTAACATAAGTTCTATAGTAATGCATTTCACTTTCTACAAACATCGGAATAATTTTCACTCCTAGTCTTGCCGCAACCATTCTTAGGCAGCCAAGAACTAATCTGATTGCTATCTCATTTCCATATTCTACTCTAACTGGAACTCCTCCATACTTTCTCTTACATGCCTCTTGAAATAGACCGTTTAGCACTTGAAGATCTGTAGCAGCACTAGAAAAAATCCCCCCATGCATGGTTGCCCGTATTCCACAGTCAAAAAATGCTGCGGGGGAACCAAACGGATCTATATCTACAATTGAACCTCTCTTCCCTTTTTTTGAATGATTACTTAGAAATCTGCAGACGTCATTTTCTGAAAATTCAATATTTTTTAGATTATTCTGATTTGCTGAATATTCTGCTATTTTTAGAGCAGTTGGATTAAGATCATTAATTATTGTATTCTCAACTTTTAGTTCATTAGATACACGTAATCCCCTTGCTCCAATCCCTGCCATACCTTCCAAGAAAATCTTCGGTCCTTGAAAGTTCTTCAAGAATGCTGCATATGCAATTATTGAAAAATCTCTATTTACTTTCGCCTTTGGATTGAAAAACGCTGGTTCCTTAGGTGGAACTTTATCAGTCAATGACTTCTTTGGAATTAGAAGTTTTGTATTACCTTCTATGATCTCCTGAAAAGTTTCATTTGGAATTTCCAACTATTTCTCTAATTTCATATTGGTTTAATACTTGTAGGTATTAACAAATCTGAATATTTACAGCGTTATTTTCAAAAAATTTGATTTTTAGATTTGGAATATGTTTGACATTGCTTCAATACGATTAAAGTATTGGTCCAAATATAGTTAATACAAAAATTATCATCCCAACTATTTCTTCACATTTGTATGAGGATGTTCCTTCATAGTATCAAATCCCTCTCAAATAGCCCCCCTGATCCGTCTATCATGTTTCCACTTGATATCATATGTATTGAGGTATTGTCATTTTTTAAATTATTTTCTCTGAAAACTATCAATTATGGTGGATCATAACAAATGTCTCTTTTTTCACATCTGATAGTGATGTTAAATAAGTGATATTGACTAATCTTGCAGATAGTTTGGAAGTTAATGGTTCTTTTGTAATTTGATTTTTATTCTTTGACTTTTCTTGCAACTTCTTTATCTACTTTGATTTGGTTATTTTTCTATAATTGGTGAAATATTTGTGCTCTCCAGTTGATAAAAACTCAAGGCAACAGATACTGTGACAGTAGCAATGATGTCAACATTATCTATTACTGTCAATAGATCTAATCATGAACTTTGTTTTCTATTTAGACTTGTAATTATCAGAATCGCCAATGAGCATAATTCCCAAAAATGATATTCAGCGATATTAAGTTTAATAAGATTATGCCATTTTATAATCAATGGTCAAAACAAAAAAACTTGCAAGAACAAATTCGGTCCTAACTCCATCTAGTATGTCAAATTGGTTTGATATTGATAGATCCATAGATAATTTAAGAAAAGAGATGGAAAAAGCATTTTCATCTTTTCCAACAGTTTCTATGCCTACAATATCTCATACATCATGTGATATTATAGATGAAGGAAATCAATTCCGAATAAAGATGGATACTCCTGGAATTAAGAAAAATGAGCTAAAGATCAACGTGACTGATAATTCTGTTGAAGTCACAGGAGAACACCAAGAGGAAGAAAAGAAAAAAAACTATCTGAGAAAAGAACGACATAACATATCGTACTATCAAACGATTCCTCTCTCTGAAAAAATCATTCCAGATCAAGTAAAGGCAAAACTAACCGATGGTGTGTTGGATATCATATTACCAAAAATAAAACCCACGCCTACTCCAAAGAAAAGATCTGTTAATGTACAGTGATTTTCTTTTCATTTTGTTCTTTTGTATGTCTGATGGAATTCCGTGTAAAGTGTTTGTGCAATGTTTTGTAGATTGATGATTTCAGAAAAATTCTTTTTTCCTTTTGCAATAGTTCGCATTATAGTCATACATTTAGTATTTTTTACAGAATTGGGTTCTTCATTATCAGTCCATATTCTAAAACAGTCTTCAAAATCAAGACAAAATTTTAAGATAATTACCTCCCAATCGTCTGTTGTTGTGGGTATTCCTATAGATTTGGCAAGCTCCTGAAATTCGTTCCTTTTATCTCTAAGCATTAGGTTGAGTGTTTCTCTAGTTTTCGTTTCATCATATCCATTAATTAATCCAATTCGATTCATGTTACTTTCTATTTTTGAGCAAAGTTCTTTTAATTCTTGCTAATTTTCATTTTTCAGAAGAAATCAAGTCATCACACAGTTTAGATATCGGGAATTTTTTATTTTTTAACGAAAAAAGATTTTTGATTCACTCATAAACAGTTAGAAATATCTTATCTTAACATTTTCTTAATGTTAGAATAAAATCGTAAATGATAATCATGCTCTATATTTATTTATGATTTTCACTCACATGTGTTGCATTAATTTTAGATCTAATGTATTGCACAAAAAAGCATGATTTTAACCAAATGCTAAGCTCTGGTTTAGATTTGCACACTACTGCGTTTTACAAACTAAATGATGTTTTGAATATATTTTTAATTTTTAATAATGAAAATTTTACATCAGTTTATTTACCAAGTATGTGAATTAAAAAACATGAATCCTAAATCCCAAAAAGAAATTGACAATATCATGATTGAGACAAATGAAAAAGTCTCTGCAATTGTAAATGAAATTAGAAATATCAGATTCTCAAAAATGAATGAAAGTGATAAAGAAACAAAATGTGATAAATTACGAGAGGAATTTGAAAAAATCATGCTTGAAGAGGAAAAAAAAATAGAAAAAGTGATGTTTGATATCAATGAAAATTGACGAAATTGATAATGATTACGAGACAGTTAAAGTGGATAAAATTGGTATTCTTGATTCAGTAACAGGTGCAGTATTATTAAAAGACGAGAAAGTCGAATTCATAATGTCTGGTTTTTCATCTGAAGTTGCAAGTATTATCTCTGATCTTGTTAACGGAAAACGCGATGATCCTCCAACAATATATCGATTAGTTGAACAAATTTGTGAGGAAAACGAAATCTTTCTTGTCAAAGTCAAAATCTATGAAAATGGAGGGATTTTCAGAGCAAATCTGTATTTTACTGGAAAAAAGGATATGGTCTTTAGAAATTTTAGAGCATCAGATGCAATAGCATTGGCAACTTACTATAATATTCCAATTCTTGTAAGAAAATCAATGTTAAAAGACATCAAAAAAACCCAAACTGAAAAAAATTAATTTCAAAAGTAAAAGATTAATCTCCTCAAAATTTGATTAAAACATATCTCCTAGAAAATTCTTTATCTATAAAGCAAATGGGCGTAGAGTCAAATTTAACGAAAATAAGATCTTCCATACATGCATGAGAGCAGGAGCCAGCAAACATACTGCAAAAAAATTCTAAAAAAAGTCAAATCTGAAGTGTATCGAGATATGACTTCCAATGATATTTACAAAAAAGTTCTCCGTGCTATTTCAGAAGATGATGATCTCAAAGCACTGCATCAAAGATATCAATTAAAAGATGCAATCATGAAGATGGGTCCTGCAGGATTTGCATTTGAGAATTATGTTGCATCTATATTGAAATACTATGGTTATCAAGCATCGGGAATAAGATCAAAGATTACTGGAAAATGTGTAACTCACGAAATTGATTTAATAGGAAATAAAGATGATAGGAAATTTTTGATTGAATGCAAGTATCATTCATTACGAGGTGTATACACTGGACTAAAGGAATCATTATACACACATGCAAGATTCCTCGACATGCAACCAAAATTTTCCGGTGAGATAATTTTTTGCAACACTCAAGTCTCAAACCATGCAAAAAAATATGCCAAATGTATTGGACAACAGATTTTCTCTTGGAGGTATCCTGGAATAAATAGTTTAGAAAAAATAATCGAAAAAATAATCTATATCCTATTACAATTCTAAATTTATCCCAAAATGAATTAAAAATATTCTCTGAATGTAACATAATGGTTGCAAAAGATCTTCTGAGATATGATGAATCCAAAATTGCTAGAATGACTGGTATTTCTAAAAAGAGAATCAATAACATGCGAAAATTAATTGAACAGATTTTTTATCCAAAATAACCGTTCAAAACCTTGCGAACACATAATTTTGACATCTTAATATAAAATGAGTTTAATAATTCCGATTTAAGACAAAACTCATGCAAATTTGTGGTATTGATGATGCAGGACGTGGTTCTATGTTGGGACCATTAGTTATAGCCGGAATCTCATTGGATAAAAAAAATCTCAAGCAGTTATCTTCCATAGGAGTAAAAGATTCAAAAAAACTTTCTCCAAAATCACGTGAGGATCTTTATAAAAAAATTCTTAAAATTGTTGATGATTATTATATTGTAAAAATTTCCCCTAAATCAATTGATGCCAGTGTAAAAAATCACTGTCTTAATAATTTGGAGGCAAAATACATGGCAAAGGTTGTATTAAAATTAAATCCTGACATGTCATATGTTGATTCATGTGATGTAAATCCAACTAGATTTGGGCTAGAAATATCCAAAATGTCTGGCCATCATAAAATTAAATCATACCATTATGCAGATAGTAAATTTGTAGTTGTTTCTGCTGCCTCTATTCTTGCTAAAGTAACACGTGATAGAGCCATTATGAAATTAAGGGAAGATCATCATCTGGGTAGTGGATATCCGTCTGATTCTGTAACTGTGAAATTCGTTATGAATTATTACAAAGTAAATCATGTTCTGCCTAACTTCGTGCGTAAAAGTTGGAAGCCTGTTAAAAAAATTATACTAAATAATTAGTTTTTGTATTTTGCAATTAACATTGCATGATCTTTATCGTATGGATGTAAATCTATGGATTGTAAGATATCAAATTTAGATCTCAATTTTTCTTTCTCTTCCTCTACAATTTTCTGAGGAGATTTTGTAACATCAATACTTCTCGTTTTGATTACCAAAAAGAAATATCCATCTTTTTTCAGAAACATATCACAATTATCTATGGCAATTTTTGTTTGATCAGGTTGTGCTATGTCCACATACACAACATCAACTTTTCCAAACACTGAAAAATACTCTTTTGGTTTTCTTGCGTCTTGTAAAATTGGCATAATGTTTGATCTAAATGATACAACTCTATCTAAGAAATCCCTTGCAACTCTACTTGCGTGTTCTACTGCAAAAATTACTCCACTAGGACCTATAATATCTGAAATGTGACTTACTGTAGTTCCAGTAGATGCTCCTAAATACAAAACCTTAGTTTTATTTTCAAACGGAAAATACTCTAAATCATTCATTATCGCAGCTGCTAATTTACTTCTAAATGGATCCCATAACCTGTATTCCACTCCTTTTTGAATAATCAATTTTTCTTTGTAAACTTGATTTCCTGGAACTAAATTCTCAGTAGCTATTTTTCTTTGTCCTTCTGATTTTATCCAAAAGTATGATTGATTATCTTCTTCCAAACTTCTTTCTCTTTTTGTTTGAATCTGTTCTTTGTTTATTGTCACTGCCTTCTCTTCTTGGACTATCGAATCTTCCGCCCTCTCTTCTTCTTTCACTGCCTTCTCTTCTTGGACTATCGAATCTTCCGCCCTCTCTTCTTCTTTCACTGCCTTCTCTTCTTGGACTATCGAATCTTCCGCCCTCTCTTCTTCTTTCACTGCCTTCTCTTCTTGGACTAT
>Ga0224506_10000164_pt1 | contig 66045 bp, 63 predicted proteins | sample SF_Jan12_sed_USG_2_FD_169108 | JGI IMG/M metagenome (GOLD analysis project Ga0224506, IMG submission 169108) | Sediment microbial communities from San Francisco Bay, California, United States - SF_Jan12_sed_USGS_8_1 | ecosystem: Environmental > Aquatic > Marine > Sediment | place: USA...
ACCACCAAGACGTCACATTCCCATAGAATACATCTAACTCTATTGTTCCACTGACGTTCACGGCGATTCCGGTCGTGGGGTCAAACGTGTACCCTTTCGCTTCAAGGTAGGTCTTTATCTCAGTGTAACCTTCCAGTGTATCAGGTGGTACAAACGATAAATCGTTGTAGGCCGCTGTCCCTGGATACTCCACAATGTCTTTCAGCGTCATTGGTTCCCCAGGTCCTGGTGCTGCACGGGTATTAAAGTTCAGCGCAGTGAAAGCAGTGACAATAATACTGGCTGTCAACAACAACGCTACTAATGCTTTTAAGCTCATCGTTTTCATACCTCCTCCTCCTATTTTTGGAAATTTATTTCATCACGCCACACACTCGGCGCTCCTGAAGGGGATAATCGAAAAGTTCCGACAATCCACTTCAGTGACTATTCTCAGCGGTATCCCCAAATAAGCTTTGTGAAACAATTTTTCAGATAACAAACCAACACTCTTTAACGTGAAAACTCAGATATCATTAGTCACTTTTCGTCTTACCATAATGCTACTTCCTATCTCTAATAGTATGGTTGTAGTTGCTGGGCATCCGCTTCTGTTACTAGTTTGACAAGTCTCTTCTGCTTGTTTCATAACGAGAAACTGAACAAAAATGCATATATTTCCTCTATGCGCGGTCGAAAACTCAGAAAATTAAAAAGTAGTTGGTCACTAACTAATGGATAAGTGCATCACTGGCGTTAGTCCTCTTGCGCTTCTTTAGGTGCTCTTTCAATGTTTAGAATCCTGAGTAAGAAAGACAAGGAATCCCTGCAAAGGAAGGGATACATCTACGAACATCTCTTATGTTTATATTCAAGTGTCTCTGATACAACGGCTTTGTACAATAACTTCCCAATATTCTTCAACAGTTTCGGAGAAGCCGACATAATTCTATACGGTTTTGGAGAAGAAAAAGAAGACAGATATGAGTCTGTCGAAGAATTGTCTCGACTTCCAATCAACAAACTTAACATCGTATCTCCAACACGCTTAGATAGATTTCCCAAAGTTGAAGTGAGATACATTGATTGGGACTATCATATCAATCTGAAAGAGTTTGACCTAGATCTGAAAGGCAGCGCATACAAACACATCCGTGGCAGTCTGAAAAAAGCAGAGAAGATGGGTTACACAATTAGACTCTCAAGAGAATTCACTCCCAAACACGTCTACATAATGTCGAGATACTTGTCACGCCACAGATTTGAAGCATGGGATTATGAGGAACTGCTGTCTTTGGATAGATTCTTTAAAGAACATGATCATGGCCTGTTGATGGAAGTCTACAAAGACGATGGATTGATGGGTTTTGATGTTGTTGACTTCTTCGAAGACAATAGGATAATGGTCGTTCCTCTCGGAATATACCTCGAAAGTCCGTTCATATCTGACTTCATGATGTACAAGAACTTGGAGTTCGCACGGAGCCGTGACTATGAATGGCTTGACATAGGTCCAACGTGTGGAATAGTAGGACTCAAACGGTTCAAAGAAAAGTGGCTCGGCAAACCAAAATTCAAGTTATATGTTCAAGTCTTGAATATTAAGCCAAAACGAATAAGCACTGGCAAGTTTTCAGAGGAAATTCTAACATCTTACCTGTCGTGAAATAGAGTTGAAATAGTTCTTGTTCTAGTTGGACTATAATCTGTGCTTACCATTTTCTCTTCTCAAACCAGAAGACCATGATTTCTTCAAAGGTTTTCATCAAGTTTAAGAAAAAAGAGACTTTTATGATAATTTTTCCACCTAGCGCGCGCAGACATTTTTCCCAATACGGTAGGCATGGTTCGACAGAGTTATTAGTTTCTCTGATCAGCACTGTCATCATAGAGATGATGGAGTTTTTGGCAAGAAGATCTCAGATTTACTTGGTACTCGTACTAATAATAATCAGTGTAGCTGCTCTGGTCTACTACGACCAATATGTCCATCGATCCACGACCACGTCGCCCTCAAATTTGAAGCCGGTTGAGCAGCAAGTAACTTCGCTCGTTAATGGGTCAAGAGTGTATGATCTAATTCTGGAACTTGAGAATATTAGCCTGAGGCATCCCAGTTTTATTTCGGCTGGATCAGCCGGTGCGAACGAGACTGCGTATTGGATCAAGGAAAAGTTTGAAAGTTTTGGACTTGAGGCTTGGCTTGAGCCTTTCACATTCACTGGTTGGGACTTGCCGGAAAAGCCTTCCTTGGTTATTGATGAAGATGGAAGCAATTATACGGTTAATGACCAGGTCGTGGTAGGCTCTTTTCAGTGTGAACACTATAGTTGGCCAACCTCGGGTGAAGGAGTCTTCGCTGACCTCGTGGTCTTGCCTCTTCCCGTTGCGACCAAACGTAGTGAAATCGGAGTCAACCCCATAGATTTCGCATCATGGAACGCAAAAAATACGACTGGAAAAATCGTCTTGGTGGGACGGGAGATTAGTTGGAGTAGAACTTGGCAACAGGTTTTGGTGAGCAAATTGAGCCAAGAGCCGCCTGCATCTGTTGTCTACACTTGGTGGTACGATTGGATGTCATTTACTCCTCCGCTTTATTCTTCTGCTGGCGGACTTCCTCTTGGAGAGTTGAATTCATACTACTGGGATCTGGAGATTCCTGTGGGTTTTGTGAACTATGAAGATGGTTTGTGGATTAGAAGCAGAGAAAACGCATCTGCGCGTGTCATTGTCAAGTCAGTCATAAGTAGTGATGCAACCCATTTCAACGTCGTAGCAAGGCTCGCGGGCAACGCCAATCCCGAGAAAACTGTTATTATTTCAAGTCATTATGACACGGTCATGACAAGCGGATTCGCAGACAACTGCGCTGGAACTGCGGGAATCTTGGAACTAGCCAATGTGCTTCATGAAGCAGCTGAAAGCGGGGTCTACAAACCAAATTGTACTTTGCTTTTTGTGGCATTCTCAGCTGAAGAGCTTTATCTCGTTGGTTCAGCAAACTATGTAAGGCAGCACAAGAACGAAATGGTTAACACCAGTGCCGTCATAAATCTGGACTGTATTGGAAACGAGAGACTGTCTGTCTCGACAACTTCGGAGGGCAAATTGGAACAGACAATACAGGAAGCTGCGCAGGCGCTAGGCATCTCGATTAGTGCACAACCAGAGAGTGATTCAGACCATGAGGCATTTCGCATTCCATTGAACATAAACACAGTCATCTTTTCGAATTGGAAGGTTGATCTAGGAATTTCTGATGCTGAACCAGTGTCATCTAGCGTAATGCTCTTTTCACACCCTCTTCTCTACAGTGATTTGTGGGAAACGGGAACCGCAGGGTGGATTCACACCTCTTATGACAACTCAACTTCAACCGCAACACTCGGCTGGGTCAAAGCAGACAACCTTGGAAACCACATAAAAACTGTTGCGCTTGCCATAATGCGCATCTCTACGGACGCGACGCTATAAGAAACAAGCTAGAGAGAACCACACGTTATACTAACTCTCACGAATGATCAAGTAAAATGAGCCTCATGTGACCTCGCTGGCGATGATGGGATTCCTTGGTCTTCTACTACACTCAGTTTACCGTTTTTTCCTATCCTTAACTGCTGCTCACCTTTGAACATCGATGCACATGCGTTCTCGATCTGGATAATATCGCCTTCCGAAATGGAGCCTATCTGTTCGTTCCACAGACATAGTTTAATGTTTCCAGTCTCATCTGCTATCAAAGCGTTGGTTACAGCGGCGTAATTGCCAAATCTTGTGAAAACGCGCTTGGGCTCTGGGATTTCCACAACCCTAGCTCTTAAGTTGATCTGCTTCATTCCTGTTTTTAAGTCTGCTACGTGAAGAGAATTTGAACTTCGATTGGCTTTCTTAACTAAGTATCCGCGGATGTAGTCAGTATTTCGTGAATCTGCAATCGGATTGGTTTCCTTCAGAAAGAAATTCTCGGGTATAGGGAGTTGTGCAATAACCTTGTGCCCTCTTGTTATCAAGAAGATAGCCTTGTCACGGATTTTCTTGCGACATGTAATTGAAAGGTTTTCACATGTGGATTCTCGGTTTTCCAAAGCTGAGATTAAAGCGGCAAAAAGCTTGTCTGGGTCAACATCATATTTTATTGAAAGAAAAGCGAAGTATTGACCGACTGTTCCTTTGATTCGCAAAGTTTCTCTACTCTCTTACTAGTTTTATTTCCATTGTCGAAGTCATCCTTCCCCTGGTTTCTCCTTCCCTTGCCGGCATTTCCTCTGTTCCCAACGCGATTTCGCTTACCTTCAAGTCGTTCATGAAACGCCTTCTAGTTATTTCTGCTGCGTCTACCGCCGTCGAGATTGCCCGGCCGCGAGCCTTCAAAGTAATTTCTTTAGCGTTAGATGCGGATAGGCTTGTGATAATCGCTAGTACGTAACTCATTGGTGGTTTGCTTCCGATAAAGACGATGTTCTCTTTGGCTTGCCGAGTTCGAGGAGCTTCTTCGGTCTTCTTGTCGTCAACATGTTCTTCTTTCGGTTTCTCTTTTTTTTCTGTCGTTTTTACATCCCTCCTTCCTTGCATTTTTTTGTCCTAGTTCTACTACGGTGTTCCGGTTTGTCCCAAAAAACGTAAAACCGTCGTAACCGTTCTACCTTTTCCGGAGCCTAACTGCTTGACCTATGATTAAACACATGTTTATTAACCTTTGTACGCTAAAATTATTAACCTTTGTACACGAAAAGCGTTTTCTTGAATATTTCTGAGCGTGCGCGAAAGAGAAATATGTCAACTCAAAGCCGGCTTCACAGGGTCATTCAACAACTGTATTATTAATCACATCATATTCGAGCAGTAGATACGAGTTTTTGAGCTTCTTGCACTCTTTCAGTTTCAGAGCTTTCAGCAAGTGCAGTTGAGACTGATCTGTCAGAGAAAAACCATCGACCATTGAAGATGTGTCCTTTCCCCCAACAATCAATGGTGCTACTACGATTTTCACGTGATCAACTAGACCGTTTCGGAAAAATATCGCATTCAAAGTGCCGCCCGATTCGATTGTTATCTTCTCGATTTTATGCTGCTTTCTTAATCTCACCAATAAGTCGGTAAACCCCACTTCAGTTTCATAGTATATTGTCTCAATGTTATCGTGTTCATCTTTTAGTTCAAATGCGGGATGCCTTGGGTTGTTTGTAACAATGAACAGTTTCTCAAGCCAGTTACATAAGTAATTGATTCCGTTCTCGTTCAGATGCGGCTTTCTGTCTACGACCACGAATTTCAATTGCTCCTTCTCTGGAATCTCCTTCTTATTGTTGAACCCTACCTTTTCCAATACACGACCAGAGTTCAGGTAGTTCGGCCCCAACGATTGTTCCACTTCATAATATTGCGCAAATCCTTCTTTGACACCTGCAATTCTCTTCCAATCCAAATCAGAATCCAGATTATCCGTTGATCCAGTAGTTATTTTTCCATCAACAGAAATGACTAAACACAATGTTGTTTCTGCTCGTTCAAACATATAGTTCACTCCTAATTATGTCGTGTCTTCAACAAACCCATCGCAAACAATGGTTAAATTCTTTGCGCATACGCTAAATACGGCAGAATAACAGCAAGATTCCTACGGTCTACTCAAAAAAACACTTGCACCCTGCCCATAGGGAGATATCTCCCGCAAAGACCCCATTTTTATTTTGCTCCAAATGACAAATTAGAAAGCTTCACTCTCGTTCACCTCTTTTTCTTGCTTGGAGTAAAATGTGTCTGTTTGGAAGCCTAGTGGCTGGTTCAACAGTTATGCCGTAATATTTCAGATGCCTGTCTAGGGAAGTTAAGTTGATCGTATGTGTTATTCTAAATCCAGCATCTTGAACGAGCTTTTTAAGTTCTTGATGAGTGAAGGGCGTGTGAGTTTCACTCATTTCCTCTTCCTCAAGCTCGGAGTTCAGAGCCCAGATCTTTGTGACAAAATCACAGAAATCTCGCAGACTAATTCTGAGCCAACCTTCACTTGACTCATAATAAGTTATTTTGCGAGGTTTGAACTTGCGCTGAAATTCAAGCAGTTTATTTCGCATTTCTTCAGGAATTTTAAAGGAGATCGGAGCGTCACCTGGATTAAAATGGTCCAAGATGACAAGTTCACCGTCTTTCTTCAATAAACCGGAAACATTCTGAAGTGTCCTATTGAGGGCTTTCGGTCCCTTAAAATGAAATATTTCGTGAAGAACTTGGACAGCGACTACAAGATCAAAAGATTGGTTTCTAAACGGTAGGGTCGGCATGTCTCCCAATATTCTCGAAACGGTCTTTTTTTTCTTCATCTTGCTGAGAAGATATCTTGACCTATCAATACCGACCACCAATGTTGAAGGAAATGTATCAGCTAAACGAGTTGCCAGCGCGCCAATTCCGCATCCCAAATCTAAAATTGAAGAAACATCACGTGTGATACAAGCTACTACAGCTGAAAGCCTCTTGTTACGGTGAGCCTTCGCAAGAAGCTCAGCCATTTCCTTCTCTCTTACTGACATACTTCTCTACCGAATTGGCGGGTCATCGTTTTGTTTGGACATGTTTTGTTGATTCAACTTAATAAGCCGCACGTGTGCATTGCGCATCATAAGGAGTCAGGAGAGATTTGAACTTGTCAAACTCAGGCGACGTTAGACGTTGACCTGCTAAGCTCAAGATTACGAAATTGTTGTCTTGTATTTTCATCCAAGAGAAAAACGACGAGCGCTATCAACTTATAAGCAAGGTTTAAGAAAAACAGAAAGACCATAGGGTAGGTTGAGAAGCGTTTGGGGCGGCCACGTGAAAAATATTCCCACCGATACTTTGTCTTCACCGAGTACGAATTGCTTTTTCTAGTTATTTGTATAATGCTGGACATCAGTGAATACATGTTTGCTGTTCTACTTCTTCCCGTAGTTGGCGATCTTCTCGACGTTATTGGAATTGTTTCCTGCTTTGCCATGTTTCGCTTGATTGGAATAATATCCTTGTTTGAGCTGGTTCCAGGTGCAGATATTCTGCCTATCTTCATAATCACATGGTTGGTTTGGTATCTTGTCAAAAAGCGAAAAGAATTGATATAGCACGTTACTAACACAATAAATGAGAGGAGGAATAAAAATGGGTCAAGACAAAGTGGAGCCTTACGTTCATCGACCTGTCTGGAGCCTAGCAAAAACTGGCTTGATCGCGCTTGCCTTCATTTTGATCATCTTAAGCATAGTATTTGCTTTGACAATGGTTGTAAGCGTCGGTGTCGGTCATGCTGTTATTCTTGTCGATCCTGTTTTAAGGTCAATAAGCGACCCGATAATTGGTCCAACTTATGCGGTCAAGGCGCCTTGGGTTAGCGCTGTTAACATCTACTACGCTACAGATTCCTATGAAGCGACTGTACCAAATTTCTCTTCCGATCAGCTTGAGATGCAAATAGAAGTCTTAGTGAGATGGTCCCTTGACACCAGCAAAATCAAAGATCTCTACAATAACTATCCAAATCTGAACTATAAGAAAGCAATTGAGTCCATCCTAGAAGAAACCATGCGACTAATAACTAAGAACTACACTGCCCTAGAAACAATTGAGTTCAGGAACATTGTGAGAGATCAAATAGAAAAGGCGGTCCTTGAAGAACTGCAGACTGAATCGTCGTTGGCTGGAGCCTTGATGCAGTTGGAATTTGACTTGAAGAACATTGGCTATCCTGAGAAGTACACTTCTGCAATTGAAGACAAGCTGGTGGCTGAACAACAGAAGATTCAGGCAGACTTCGAAAGGCAAAAAATCCTGATCCTAGCGAATGCGACGGCTCAAGAAATCATCATTAAAGCGTCGGGCGAAGCAGAAGCAAAGGTCATTGAAGCGAACGCCACAAGAGAGGCGATTGAACTAATCCTAACGTCAGTTAATCAAGATGGGAATGAGACAAGAATCGCAGAGCTCTATCTCTGGGTCCAAGCATTGCAGAGGATAGCGCCTGAAGTGGAAATACTGATAGTGGGGACAGATGGAATTCCAGTGTTAATACCAACAAACTCGACAACTCCTTAGATAGCCAAAAACTGAACACCACTAATCCCTCTTTTTCTGCTTAGAAGTGCCTTTACTCTTATGTATATATTTCAATTGAGTCTATGTAGCGCGCGCAAGTAGAGAGTTTAAGAGGTAGTAACTTTATTGGGTCTAAGGTTAGTCAGAGATTATTCGTCTACTTCGCGTTATTTATTATTGATTAATCTTATAAGGACTCGCTAGTTTATAGATTCGAATATGAAAGGCCAAAAGCTGCTTGAGCTTCTTAAAGTGATGATGAAAAACTCTAGGCTGAGTGATCGAGAAATTGGCAGACGTTTGAAGTACTCGCAGCCAACAGTCACCAGATCAAGAACGTTTCTTGAAAAGCAGGGGTTCGTGAAATCCTACACGGTCGTTCCGAATTTTGGAAAGGTCGGGTACAAGATACTTGCGTTCACATTTAGCTCATTGAAATCTTACCCATCTCAAGAGAAAGCCGCAGAAATAGTTCAAAAATCAAAGAAGTGGCTGAAAAAACACCCAAACGTAATATACGCAGCTGACGGTCAAGGACTCGGTGGAAGAGATGTTGTAATGGTTTCTTTTCACAAGGACTATGACGACTACACAAAGTTCATGCATGATTACGCGTTCAATTGGGGCGACATCGTAAGCTCATTTGAAAGCTTCATAACAAACCTAACGTCAGAACTCGTTATGAGAGAATTTGACTTATCACACCTAGCTGATCATATCTAAACCGACTAGAAAACGCGCGCTAGTCTCAATAATGTCATTCATTGTTTTGTTGGGAGTGTATCAGTAGAGGTGGCGAGCGAGCGTCATCTTGGCTGAGGCTTCCAAAGGGCTTTACAGCGAGATACCCCAAAAAAGGAGAATCTTCAGGTCCTAGGAGATAACTTGCGCGTAGCCTGCACCAAAGTTTTGGAGAAAGGAGACAAGACAATCCAAGCTGACTTCTAGTTTGTCCGCTTCAACGAAAGATGTCAAGGTCGGACAGAAATCTAGACTGGTTTGAAGTAGTATCTAGGCCATTGCGGCCATTGTTGAGTTGAGACACATTCACCAAAGTCGATTGTTAAGGGCATCCCTATCTTTATCTGTTCTAAAGCCACGCCTCTAATCATGCCTGGAATCTGAACCCAATTTTCAAGTTGAACTATGCCGACGGCGTAAGGCGCCATCCCCTGAAACTGTGTTGGTGCCACATGAATAATTGTATATGTCAATAGTTTTCCTTTTTGCGGGATTTCTGTCCATTCCAATTCTTTCGAGAAGCAGTTGTCACATAATGGTCTTGGGGGAAGATGCACTTTTCCGCATTTTTTGCATTTTCCACCCATGAGTTTGCCTTGAAGTATGTATTTGTAGAATTGCTCTACTGTTAGAGGTGGTTGTTCGCTCACTCTTCAGCCCCTCCTATAAATGTGAACCGTGGCTGTCGCACCTGAGCCGCCCACATTGTGTGTCAAGCCTGTCTCCGCATTTTCCACTTGTCTCCTGTCTGCTTGCCCAGTCAATTGCAAGTACATTTCATAGGCTTGAGCTGTGCCTGTTGCGCCCACTGGATGTCCCTTAGCCTTCAACCCGCCGCTCGTGTTCACGGGAAGTCTTCCCTCAAGCTTCGTCTCACCGCTTTCTACGAGCTTGCCACCTTCGCCTGGATTGCAGAAGCCCAAATCCTCATACGCGATTATTTCAGCTATTGTAAAGCAATCATGCACTTCTGCGAGATCTATGTCTTCGGGTTTAGCATCTGCCATTTCATACGCTTTCTTGGCAGCTAGTTTTGCTGCCGCAAGCGACGTGAAGACTTCTCTTTCATACAAGCCTATTGTGTCGCTTGCTTGTCCACTTCCAACTATGTGCACGGGCGTGTCTGTGAATTTTTTGGCCAGCTCGGGCTTTGTTAGAATTAGACAGCTTGCCCCATCAGTGATAAGCGAACAGTCAAACAGTTTAAGTGGCCAAGCAATAGCCCGCGAGGACAAAGCATTCTCAAGAGCTATTTCCTTCTGCATGTGCGCCTTCGGATTCAGACTTCCATGATGATGGTTTTTCACAGCGACCATTGCCAATTGCCGCTCAGTCGTGCCATACTCATGCATGTGCGCAGTCGCCATCAAAGCAAACAAGCCTGGAAAGGTTATGCCATGCCACTGCTCAAATGGGTAATCAGAGGCCATAGCCAAATATTCTGTCACTTCAGGCGTCGTCCTATGGGTCATTTTCTCGACACCTCCGACCATGACGACGTCACATAAACCTGAAAGAACCGCGTAGATTCCAGCTCTCAGGGCTACTCCGGAAGAAGCACATGCGGCCTCTGTTCGCGTGGCAGGTATGTGCAGTAGGCCAGCCCAGTCAGCCATTGTTGCGCCCGTATGCCCCTGATGCTCATAAGATTCGCCCATGTGCCCAACAAACAAGGCTCGAACGTCTTCTTTAGGGTCTAATTTTGGACAGCGATCAAATGCCTCTTTTGCCGCCTCAGCGAAAATTTCCCTCGCATACAAGCCCTCCAGCTTTCCAAATTTTGACAAACCGGCAGAAACAATCGAAACGAGCGGATCGCCCTTCAAGTTGAATTCTCCTTCCAAGGTGCGTCAGAAGAGAAAATCGAATAATACCTAAACACCTATTTAAGTCTCCTCAACATTTCTTCAAATTTCTTTCATGACAAATTCGCAACGAGAAACTCTAAAAAGTGGGATAAGATTTGATAGAGACTGGGGCTACTTTGCGCCAAATGTCTTCTTGACCCATGCCCTTGTTTTTTCCATGTCTTCCCTAAAGCGTTTCAGCTCTTCCGGCGTGCGTTTCGGCGGTTTAGGTTCTTCAGCAGGCGTTGCGTAAACGTCCAAGAGATCGCCTTTTGGCTGTTTCTCAATGTGTATGTTAACTCTCAGACCTATGTTCACTTTTTCAGGGTCTACGTCTCTCATCGTCATGGGTAAGCAAGTGTTTGTTCCGTCTATTCTGATCATTGCACCGACTAGCGGCTGCAGATGCGCCATTGAAGGCCAAGCAATGGCCATAACAGTATGCGCGTGAACCTCCCCTTTCTTTGGAAGCTCAACCCATTGCGTCTCTGCAAGCCTACATTTGGGGTTAAAGCAATGCGCACGTGGCGGGCAATAAACTAATCCACATTTTGGACATTTTGTTCCATACAATTTTCCTTCCAAGAGTCCCGTGAAGAATTTTGAGACTTTTCCGTAGCTGTGATGGAACAGGTTACCATGTGGGCGATGCACGATCAGGAATTTTTCAGGCTTCAAGTCGTTGAGTGTTGGTCCATCGTTAATTTCAATTATTTTCCATCCTTCAGGTCTCCAGCCCCCCCTACGCTCCCAGTCTTTCCACCATTTCTCGTCGATTTTCTGTTCTTTTATTACTTTTTCTGGTCCGGGTTGCTTCATTTTTATACCTCCAAAACTACGGCGCCTGCTTGGCATCCTGTGCCGCCGTGTCCATGTATGAATCCTTTCTTTATATTGCTTAATTGTCTGCTAGGTGCGCCCCATTTCTTGCCAATCTGATTGCTTAGCTGCCAGTAAACGTCAACCACTTGAGCAATAGATGTTGAACCTACTGCGTGTCCCTGAGCGGTTAAAGCACCGCTGAGTTGGCATGGAAGTTCTCCAAAAGGCTGGATTACTCCATCCCGAAGCAGTTTCTTTCCTTCACCTCTTTTGCAAAAATCAAAGTCTTCAAGCCCTGCTAAAACAACGCCTGCGTATGGGTCGAAGATTTCGACGAGGTTAATTTCCTTTCGTGGGTTTTTGACCCCTGCGTCTTTGTAAGCCATTCTTGCCGACACTCTTAGTGCACCAAAGTTGCATAAGTCAGGGTATGGTGACATGGGCGGTGGAACGTGTTTAGGCCAGATTTTTTCGTCTTCTGGATACAAACCTTTCCACGCTGGGTTATCTGGTCTGTCTCCAGCCCTCATAGTGTCTGATCCAAAGCCTACGCCGGTTATCCAAATCGGATTGTCAGTGAGTTTTTTGGTAAGCTCTTCATTTGCCAAGAACAAAGCCGAAGCGCCTTCGCTTGTCATGGCGCACTCGTGAAGTCTATAAGGCCAAGAGATCAAACGAGACTTGTAGACGTCTTCCACCATGATTTTGCTGAAGCCATGTTGGGCTGGCCACTGCGCATAGGGGTTTTCAAGTGAGTTGTTATGGCATAAGACTGCGACTTCAGCTAAATCTTCCTCGGTCTCTCCGTAGACATGCATTCGTCTAGCCTCCATCGTCGCATAGAACGCATTGTAAGTGAAACCTGAGACGAAGTCCCAATCTGTGTCACCTGCGATGGCTATGGCTTCGTTGACTTTCTGAATTGGAAGTTCATCCATTTTTTCCCATCCAACAACTAGAACAGCTGGGAACATGCCTGAGCGGATCCACAGAGCTGCGTTTATTATTGCGTCTATTGGTGTTGCTCCGCCCGACTCAACTCGAAAACACGGCACGGCGCTCAGTCCTAGGTAGTCGTTAATTATCCAGTGCATACATTGCTGTTGTTCGAGGATGTCGCTGAAGTATGAGTAGCAGCACGCGTAGCCTTTCTTTACGAAATCTCCAAGTTCGAGCTCTGGCACATCATCAAGTATCATTCTGACTGCTTCTGCACACATTTCCTCCTGCAACGTGTGTCTCGGATTGTCAAACCTCGATATGCTCCCCGCGACTATACCGACTTTCTTTGTCAATTCTCCTACCTCTCATTTTTGAAAGATATAGTAATGAAATTCAACAACTATAAGATTTTTGTGGAAAGATTCGTTCATAACCAACATGGGATGCAGGAATGATTTTATAGTCTGTTTATTCATTTTTTCTTTCATGCTCATATCACAGCTAGCAACTGCCTTGCCTAAGAACGAGTATCTGACCGAGAAATTGTTAAAAGTCTTTCCGTACCAACTTCCGGAAGGCGTTAAACAAAATATACTAAACCTAGGAGTTTCAAAACGCTACCTAATTAACCATTACAACTCAGAAATGGTCATGAGTGAAACTGGCATCGTCGACCTCTGTCTAGAAGCTTGTAAAGAAGCTATCGAAAAAGCATGTTTATCAGTTAGAGACATAAGCTATTTTGTTGCAGCCTGCGATACAAACCCATTTTTATGCCCTGGCCTCAGCCATCTTTTAGTCAGAAAAATTGGTTTTCACCCTTATATTAGACACGCTAATGTCCAAGGAATTGCTAGCACAGCTTTTCCGAATGTCTTAGAACTTGCCGGAAACTATCTTGCAGCGCATCCAGAAGATTATGTTTTGCTCTGCGTTTCTGGAGTGAGCTCATATTGGTTCCAAAATCAGGTGCGAGGCATACGAGACGTTAGGGAGATTGACCAAATAAATATAATAAAGAACAAAGCAAAGAGGCAAACGGAGCTTAGAAAATGGATTGCAACCATGGAGTTTTTCCTCTTCGGAGATGGAGCGGCCGCAGCTATAGTAGCAAACAAGGGAGAAGGTTTGACGGTTAGGAAAATTGTGCAAGTTACAAACATTGGAAAAAAAGATTATCTGGCTGGCTACGCGAGACTTTCCGCTTTAAATGAGCCTTTCAAGTTCGGTTTTTACTCACATCTTGATAAAAAAATTCCTGAGCTTGGAGTGAAATACACGACTTTAGCCCTCAAAAAACTACTTGGAAAAAACCTTGAAAAAACCATAAAAACCGCAAGGAAATGGGCTGTTCATACTGGAAGCGAGAAAATACTCAACGCTTTAGCTGAACACCATGGAATTCAGCACGAAAAAATTAGAGAGTCCCAGAAAACCCTAAAGGAATATGGCAACTTGGCTGGCGCGAGTTTACCGTTTATTCTTGAAAAAATGCTTTCTAGCACCAGATTCACTAATGACGACGTAATTTTGATGCTTGGTTACGGATGGGGTTTTTCAGCCTCTGCTGCTCAGTTAAATTTCTAAAAACAATGCTGATCTTTACTATCTAAGCATGAAAGCTTGCCGTTTTCAAGCCGCCACGCACATAAACGCTTTTTTATTAGATTTTGTTGAAGGCTTGTTCTAGATCAGCTATTATGTCCTCCGAATCTTCTATTCCCAAAGCCAATCGAACTAACTGGTCAGTTATTCCTGCCTTCTTTCGATCTTCGATGCTGACGAAATAATGAGATGAGAGGATTGGTTGTGCAACAAGGGTTTCTGTTCCTCCCAAACTACCGGCTAAATAGCACAACTTAAGATTATCAACAAACCTCATCGTTGTCTCGAAATCTCCATCTATTTCAAAGCTGACAACTCCACCGAACCCTTTCATTTGTCTTTTTGCAAGTGAATAGTGTGGGTGACTCGGTAAGCCTGGATAATACACTTTTTTGACTTTATGGTGTTTCTCAAGATATTTCGCCACTTGCATGCCATTAAGGTTGTGTCTTGCCATCCGTAAACCCAGAGTTTTCAACCCGCGTAGCAATAACCAAGCGGCGAAAGGGTCAAGCGTTCCACCCAAATTTTTGCGCATCCCCTTCAGCTTTTGAACAAAACTCCTAGCTCCGCATACCACGCCAGCGGTCACATCATTGTGGCCTCCCAGATATTTTGTAGCGCTGTGAATGACTATGTTAACGCCTAACTCTGTGGGTCTTAGATTGTAGGGTGACGCAAAAGTGCTATCAACAACGACTGCTATTCTGTTTTTCTTACCAAGCTTGGCAACTTTGGATAGATCCACGACTTTTAAGGTGGGATTAGTAGGTGTTTCAACGTAGATGACCTCTGTGTTCTTCCGAATTGCCGACTTTATCAAATCAAAATTCGTGGCATCCACTAGGCTTACTTTTACGTCGAATTTCGGCAGAGTACTTTGGAAAAATTCGAGAGTGCCACCGTACAAGTCTCTTGTGGAAACAAGATGGTCACCAGATGAAACTAGGGTAAGTATGGTCGTAGTTATAGCTGCCATGCCTGATGAAAACACTGCTGCGTCTTCTGCTTCCTCAAGTTTCGCCATTTTCATTTCTACTGCTCTTACAGTTGGGTTGCCATACCTTGTGTAGACATATCCCTCAGCCTTCTCGCTCATGATGTCAATCATCTCTTTTGTGCTTGAAAAGGCAAAGACAGACGTTTCATAGATAGGAGGGACAACAGCTCCGGTGGAGGAATCTCGCACGCTTCCAGCGTGAACAGTCTTGGTTGAAAAACCTTTACCTTCAGAAATCATTTATTATCATCCTTCTTAGAAGTGAAAGAGAAACATATTTTACTTTTACCGTAGAATCGGCCGCCGTTTCGATAATTATGCGCAGACAACATTGCTCACTAGCTATAATTGGCTCTCATTTCTTAGGAGCGTTATGGCAAGGCTTTTGCTTATGTAGAGGCTGTCAATGCGAACGTTTTCTTCTAGCATGTCTACTCGTTTTGGTTTGTTTTCGTTTATGTTTGCCCAGATCATTCAGTTTTTTCATCCACGTGCCTCTGACATAAAGCGCTTCGACGCCTGGCTTAACGATTGCTTCTATGCCGATGGGTTTATGCTTTCCCTTCTTTTCCGGTTTCTTGCGAAGAGGCATACTTTCTTATTTGTTAGAAATCTATATAAGAATCGCTAATAACGCGTGGTTTTGTCTCAACTACAATGTTAAAGTTGACGATTCCGAACCGATAAGAAAATATCTTTTTAGGTTTGATACGGATATGTTAGTCAAACACTTAAAAGCCGATAATAGGAGAAAACAGAGCAATGTTTGACGGAGAAAAGATTAAAGAAATAGAGCGACAGCGAGAGCGCTGGGAAAACACAACACTTCCAAAATGGACAAGGCAAAGTCCTGAACGCAAGAGTGAATTCAGAAACCATTCAAGTATGCTGATAAAACGCGTTTACACACCAGAGGATATTGAGAAGTTGAGTTACATGCGGGATCTGGGATTTCCAGGCGAATATCCATTTACTCGCGGCGTGCATGCCACCATGTACCGCGGTCGCCTTTGGACCATGCGGATGTTTGCGGGATTCGGCACAGCAGCAGACACAAACAAACGCTTCAAATACTTGCTGAAGGAAGGCGAATCAGGCTTAAGCACTGCTTTTGATTATCCAACGATAATGGGTTACGATTCAGACCATCCAATGGCAAAAGGCGAAGTCGGTATTTGCGGAGTAGCCATATCATCACTTCAAGACATGGAAGTCCTTTTCAACGGCATACCTCTAGACCAAGTTACAACTTCCATGACAATAAATGGACCTTCACCTATGCTGCTTGCTATGTACGTTGCTGTTGGTGATAAACACGGCGTGCCCAGAGAAAAACTGGGCGGAACTACGCAGAACGACAACTTGAAGGAGTTTTTTGCCCAGAAGTTATGCATTTTTCCACCAAAGTCTTCTGTTAAGCTCACAACCGACATAATCGAGTATTGCGCCCGGCACTTGCCGAAGTGGAACCCAGTAAGCATAAGTGGCTATCACATCCGCGAGGCAGGCGCGAACGCGGTGCAGGAACTGGCTTTCACATTGTATGACGGAATAGCCTATGTGGAATCAACCCTCGAACGAGGATTGAAGGTGGATGACTTCGCTCATCGCTTGTCCTTTTTCTTCGCATCCCACAGCGACTTCTTCGAAGAGATAGCCAAATTCCGCGCAGCCAGAAGGGTATGGGCAAAAATAATGAAAGAGCGGTTCCACGCCAGAAATCCAAGGTCGATGTGGATGCGCATGCACATTCAAACGTCAGGATGTACACTTACAGCACAGCAACCGTTAAACAACATCATACGCACAACAGTTCAAGCACTTGCAGCAGTTTTGGGAGGAACTCAATCTTTGCACACAAATTCTTTCGATGAAGCTCTGTGCTTACCAACTGTAGAATCTGCAACAGTGGCATTGAGAACACAGCAGATAATAGCCTACGAAAGCGGAGCCGCAAACACCGCAGACCCATTGGCAGGTTCATATTACGTGGAAGCTTTAACAAACGAGATGGAAGAAAAAGCCATGGACTATATCCAAAAAATAGACGACATGGGTGGAGTCATAGCCGCCATAGAAAAAGGATTCTTCCAAAAAGAAATTGCCGACAGTGCCTATCGATACCAGCGAGAAATAGATGAGAAAAAGCGCATAATAGTAGGCTGCAACGAGTACATGATCAAAGAAGAAAAATACCCAATAGAGCTTTTACGTATCGACCCAAGGGTTGAAAAGGAACAAGTCGCCAGATTACAAAAACTAAGAAGGGAGCGAGACAACAAAAAGGTGAAGGAAGTCCTTGAAAAGCTTCACTACGCGGCGGAAAAAGATGAGAACCTAATGCCAACAATAATAGAAGCAGTGAAAGCCTACGTCACACTGGGCGAAATTACTGAGGTCCTGCGAAAAGTCTACGGAGAATATAAAGAACTAATCGTAATTTAGGTGGAGACCAGAACAAAATGCAAGGTGAAAGAAAAATTAGAGTTTTAATCGCAAAGCCCGGTCTTGACAGCCACGACAGAGGCGCCAAAGTAGTAGCCAGAGCCTTGAGAGACGCTGGAATGGAAGTAATCTACACAGGTTTGAGGCAGACTCCAGAACAAATTGCTGAGACAGCCCTTCAAGAAGACGTGGATGTGATAGGTTTAAGCATACTTTCGGGCGCTCACAAAGCATTATTCCCAAGGATAATGCAACTTCTAGAGGAGAAAGGCCTATCAGACATCATGGTATTCGCTGGCGGCATAATTCCAGAAGAAGACATAACAGAAATGAAAAAGACAGGGATAAAAGAAATCTTTGGACCTGGAACCCCGACAGACACGATAATACAGTATGTGTTAAACAACGTTCCAAAAAGAACCTAACCAGACAAGATGTGCAGTATCATTGACAAACGCTGAAGAAATAGCACATGGCGTATTGGCTGGAGACCGCAGAAGCATAGCAAAGGCTATAACTATTATCGAAAACAACACCGTAGAAGCCAAAAAGCTCATCGCCTCAATTTATCCGCAAACAGGAAAAGCCCACATAATAGGATTAACCGGCCCAAGCGGCTCCGGAAAAAGCACATTAATTGAGAAAATTGTGCGTGAATACAGGCGGAAAGGCAAAACTGTTGGCGTCATAGCCGTAGACCCCACAAGCCCTTTCACGGGTGGAGCCTTCCTAGGCGACAGAATCCGAATGCAAGAATTGAGCACAGATGAAGGCGTTTTTATTCGAAGCATGGCGACCCGCCATTACCCAGGTGGAATAGCCAAGGCAACAAAAGACGCTGTTAAGATCTTGGACGCTGCTGGTAAAGATGTCATCATAGTTGAGACCGTTGGCGCTGGACAATCCGAAGTGGAAATAATCAAGGTGTCGCAAACAACGGTCGTGATTCATGCTCCAGGCTTGGGAGATGAAATACAGGCGATAAAAGCTGGTATAATGGAGATAGCCGACATCTTTGCAGTGAACAAGGCGGACCGTGAAAACGCAGACAAAGCCGTAATGGACATCCAGGCGATACTGCAACTGAACAATAAAGAGGCCGCGTGGAAGCCGCCAATATTGAAAACAATGGCCCTGTCAGGTGAAGGCGTTCCAAAGCTCATTGAGAAAATAGAGGAGCATAAACGCTTTCTCGAAAAAGAATTGGGACAAAAAAGAATTCTGGGAAAAGCAGAGACGGAACTCATTGAAGCAATAAAAGAAAAGGTTACAAGCTCCATAATAGACGAATTGAAAAGAGGAGGAAAGTATAACGAACTTCTAAAGAAAATCATAGATAGGGAGATAGACCCAAACACCGCCGCTGACAAAGTTGTACGTGAGAAATTCAAGAAGGCTGAATAATGCCTAAAAAACTTGAAAAAGGCCTTGTGCAAGTTTACACGGGAGACGGAAAAGGCAAGACATCGGCGGCCTTTGGACTAGCATTAAGGGCGATAGGCAGAGGACTAAAGGTTTACATAATTCAGTTTATTAAAGGCGGATTCGACTACGGCGAACTCTACGTAATCGACAAGCTTCCAAACCTTAAATTGAAAGCCTTCGGCAGAGGAAAATTCGTAACGCAAAAACCGCCTAGGAAAGAGGACACCAAACTTGCTGAAGAAGCCCTTCAATTAGCCAGAGAGGTCATTGAAAATGGAGAATATGATATGGTTATACTGGACGAAATTAATGTGGCTTTGAACCTGAAGCTCGTAAACCTTGAAAGTGTCTTAAAGCTAATAAAGAATAAGCCAAAACATGTTGAACTTGTGTTAACTGGACGGTATGCATCAAACGAAATAATTGAAGCTGCAGATTTGGTTACAGAAATGACTGAAGTCAAGCACCCCTTTAAGAAAGGTTGCCAAGCAAGAAAGGGAATAGAATATTGAAAGAAAATGGCAGAGACCTGCATTCTCAGGAAGATTCCCATCAAAGTTTTTCAGACGCACTCAAAACTTCATGGATGAAATCCTCAATAATTTTGGGAATAATTTTCCTAGTCATAGGCTTCATATTGATCTTAGTTTTGAAACTTCTTAACATCGGCAACACACAGCTATTTTTGGATGCAAAAGCTTTCACTAGAGACTACGGGTTGTTGGGCATCTTCTTAGCAACTATTCTCGATGGAACCATTGTGCCTCTAGGAAGCCCGGCTCTGGTGGTGGCAGCCGCCCTTTTCGGAATACACCCAATTCCGCTCATACTAGTCGCAACCACAGGATTTACAATAGGCATGAGCATTAACTACGGCTTAGCATATCGCCTAGGAAGACCATACGTCATAAGGAAACTGACTGCAGAAAATCTTAAGGAAATCACAAACTTGTGGAGTAGGTGGGGCTGGCTTCTCTATACAATATTCGGGTTAGTCCCATTCTTACCAGTGGAGCTTCTTGCATTCATCTGCGGGATGCTAAGAACCCGCCTAGACATCTTTCTAATCCTGAGTTTTGCACCAAGACTCACAGTCTTCACGATTCTAGCCTATTTCGGAGAAGAAGCAGCCAACTGGATTGGACTAGTTTAGCTCTATCCATTTATTAAGCTATTTCAAATTTCGTGCTCTAGGATTCTACATATGATTCCTTTAGCCAGACCCTTGCTCCCTCAGTGTCCATGCTTGCTTTGAGCCCCATTGGTAAAGGCAGATTAGGCGTAAAATGCCCGAAATCCATGTTTGCGATTATTGGAAAGTCAAATTCGTTGGTTATGTTCAAAATGACTTTTTTCACTTCACCCGTCATGTCTTTTAGGGCTTTATCTTCTTCGCCTCTAATCTTACCTACTAGCATACCCTTAACCTTGTCAAATAAACCAGCTTCTCTAAATTGAACTAGTCTTTGATCAAGCACATCCAAGGGTTGTGTCATTGCTTCCCAAAAGAAAATGATATTTTCACTCAGTTTGGGAAAGTATGGTGTTGCAAGCAACGCTTGCAAGCTTGGGACATTTCCACCAAATAGTCTACCTTCAGCCTTGCCATCTCGCCACACCTCCCAGCGAGTAAACGCTGGCAACAAACCCAACGGTTCAGCTCTCTTCGTAACCTTGAAGAAGAGGTCGATTTCGTACTTTGCTTCTTTGCTGTTCATGTCTGTTCCGAACCCAAAAGTGACATCTGTTTGATGAAGACCAACTAAGCCAGTTTTAGCCAAGAAAGCCACGTGAAAGGTTGTAATGTCGCTCATTCCTGAGAAAATCTTTGGATTAGCCTTTACTAAGTCAAAATTCAAATAACGCAGAGTCCGAATTGCAACTTGCCCGCCTAATGCGCAGATTATTGCTTTCACTTCTTCATCTGCAAACATGTTGTTGATGTCTTCAGCTCTTTGAGCGTCGGTTCCAGCCATGTGGCCAAAATACTGAAGCCTGACAGTTTCTCCTTCCTTTACCTTGAAGCCAAACTTCCTGAGATTCTCAACTCCCTGAAGGTACATCTCGTGGAAAGGTAGAACTGGATAGGAAGGCGCAATGACTCCAATGGTGTCGCCATCATTAAGCTTTGAAGGTCTCAAAAGTTTCATTTCTCATCACTTTAACTGGGCAAAACTCTGCATTTTAGCTTTGTTGCTAGTTTTAGTTGTGTAACCACAACTCAGGATGCTGGATAATCGAGCTGAATAGAGCAGCTATGATAGTATTAGCGGATACACTTCCTTTGTCACGTATTCCAGATAAGCTTCCTTTTCTGTTAGGTTGAATATTGTCACTGAAGCGTCTCTTGTCACGCCTACTACGTACCCATATTTCTTCGCTCTCGCAACGACATACCACAAATCGCCATGCTTGCAATAGTCCTCGAAAAGAGAGGCGTTAATCAAATCTGGTCCGTAAAGCGACAGCTTATTCACATTTGGAATGTCGACATTGTCAAAAAAAGTTATTTTCGTGTCTTCAGGATTTCTTAAGTGAAATTCTCTTAGGGTTTCAGGCGGTATTCTAGCTTCGACTACGCCACCCACTTTTTCGAAGAGAATTTCACTCAGCTTGTTGGCCATGAAATTGGCTAGACGCTTTTTCTCCATAACCGTCAAAAACGTGGTGCCTTCCTGCTGAGCGAAGCTGAAAACGGCCTCAACTGTGCGCGGTAAAGGCGCCACCTTGCCTCTGTGGAAGACATGAATTACATAATCATGCGAGTAAATGCCTCTGAGCATGTCCTCTTTTGGCAGAAGTCCTACAACCTCTGTGACAAGAGTAAAATTGTAGTCGCCCTCTTCATATGGTTCTTCAGTGTGATAACCTTCCAGCCTTGACGCAATTTCAGCTACACTGAGCGGTTCCGAAAACTTGAAGATTTTGCCAGCAACGACCATGCATTTTTCCACCTATGTTTTGAGTACATTATTTGCTTGGAGATATAATATTAATCTACTTCTACTTTTTTCGCTTCTTTTCGGCTGTTTTCCTGTCCATCTCCTCGATGTCTTTTAGCATTTTTTCCCATAAGGGGTCTGCGTCCCATAAAGATATTCCGTCTTGCACTGCTTTTTCGTGAGTTTCATCTCTGCTAAATCCCCTGCCTCTATAGTATATTTCTCTTAGCTCATGAAAGACTATAAATTTTTCGTAGGGCTTCCACATTTCAGAAATCCAAATCTTATTCAATGGAATATTCAAATCCTTTCGCTGCGCCTGTCATAATGTGCTGGTTTTCAAAAACTACGTTGTACGTCGTGTTGTAGTCCTCTATGACTTTGTGTGGAACATAGCGAATCTGATAACCATATTGCGGCAGCAATCTCATTGTTTCGTCAGGATTCTTTACTGATTTCATGATATAATCATCCTTCAAACGATTCAAGGAAAAATGTAGTTTTAGACATAAACTTTGCCTAATTGTTTTAATATTGGTGTTCCGCCTCTATTTACTACCCGCGAGAGAGGCAAAGATCTTCAATGCTGATTCAGGAAGTAATCTTGGAAAACTTCATGAGCTACGAATACGCTAGGGTACCGTTTAAACATGGCGTAAATGTAGTCTGTGGACCAAACGGCTCCGGAAAATCGTCACTTTTGCTGGCCATTTCTGTTGCCTTAGGACAATCCTATACCGAGCGGTCAAAGAAGCTAAGTGATCTGATTCGTTGGGGAAAAGATAGAGCTCGCGTCACATTAATTCTGGACAACATTAAAAGAGGCGGAAAAAGACCCGTTCCAAAATTCAACAAAGACCAGATTTTCCTCACGCGTGCCCTGCGGCGAGATGGGCAATACTGGTTTGAGCTTCAAAATAGGGCCGTTACAAAGCAGGATGTCAAGAGGTTTTTGGCTAGACTGGGCGTTGACCCTGATAATATGCTCATCATCATGCATCAGAACATGGTTGAGCAGTTCACCGTGCTTTCTAGGCAGGAAAAGCTGCACATGGTGGAGGCGGCTGTTGGACTTGAACCTTACCGCGAAAATGTGTTGCAAGCTCAGAAGAAGCTGACACGCATACTGAGCCAAGAAGAATCTGTAGGCAAGCTTTTGGAATCGGCTGAGCAGACACTCAATTATTGGCGAGAACAATATGATAGATATCAAGAGAAAAAGCAACTATTGACAAAAAGAAGATTCTTGGAAAGAGAGCTTGTCTGGGCAGAAGTTGCCCGAAGAGAGGAAATAGTTAAGGGACTAGAAGCAGAAAGGAAAAAAGAACAAGACGTTTTGAACAAAATAGAAGATGAAAACGGAACCGCAAAAGAAAAATTACAGACTCAACAAAACGAGCTTGAAAAACTAAAAAACAACCTGAAAACATTCTTTGATGAACGCCTGAAACTCGAGGGCGAAAAGGCCAGAAGCGAAACAACAATTTCGTTGTGCGAGCAGCTGCTGAAAGAGACTACAAAGCTGGAAAATCCTCACCTTCAATTGAGTCAACTGCTGAAAGAACCTTCGCCAATAGAGTTTAGACTCCTAAAAAGTGACAACCTGAAAGATTTGATTCAAAGCTCCAATCAGCACCTTTCAACATTAAACATTGAAGTAGATGAAAACCAGGTGAAAACGCAAGTCTTGGAAAAGGAAGCTGAAAAGGCCATCGATCAGATTTTGGAGACCCGAATTAAATTGGCTCTATTGCAATACCGCAGAGAAAATGTAATGTCCAATCTGAAAACGTTGGAAAATGAGTTGAAAAATGCGAGAGCGCATTTGAATGAAGCTACCGTGAATGCGGAGCAGACTGGATCTAGAATTGCGGTCATAAAAAGCGCAGGCGAGATTCTCGATGAAATTCGTGTTACGGACGGGCATTTAGCGGCACTTGCCGACGTTTCAGAGGACATAGAACGCATGTATGAATCCTACTCAAAACTCTATTTGGAACTGAAAGAAAAGGCTCAGCTTGTCGCTGAGAACCGCGAAAAAACATTAGAAGAAGTCAAAACGCGGATGCAAGCGTGGCGAACAGTCATTCAAAGCCTTTTGGATCGCGCGAATTTGGAATATCAGAAAACCTTGGCTCAAGCCCAAGCTGTTGGAGGAGTTAGGCTTGTTAATGAGCATGACATGGAGGCCGCTGGACTGGAAATTATCGTGGGCTTCAAAGGCGGAAAACCTGTTCCGCTGGATGCCTATACACAGAGCGGCGGTGAAAGAACGACGGCGACAATGAGCTTTCTGTTAGCATTGCAGCAACACGTTCGCTCGCCCTTCCGAGCCGTTGACGAATACGACATTCATATGGACCCTATAAACCGTGAAGTGATTGCCAGAATGATCATTTCATCAGTCAAAAACGCAAGCGCCCAATACATCGTGATTACGCCGAGCCAAATAACATTTGCAAGGGAAGAGGCAAACATAATCACTGTTCAAAACATTGAAGGAAAATCTATCATCAGAGAGGTTGCCTGATGCTGCCAAAAAGAGAGCGAAAGAAATTTGGTAAAGAAAAACTCCAACGCATAATTGATATGTGCAAATCTATTGAGAACCGTTCACTCGATCCTTTTTTGGTAGATGTTGACGAAATAATCGACACAATCAAAGAGTATTTTCCAGAATGGGAAATCCCAGAGGACTTATGCTTGGACGCTGAAACAATACACCGCTTGGCCTCAGTCATAAGGCTTCAAAGTGAATGGGTCAAACATCGCTCGACTTCGCTTTACACCGATCCATTCCTCATAGAAGAGAAACTCGAACGAATGAGCAAAGAGGAAATTGTTGAAATATTCACTAGCGCTTGGTGCCCAATAGTCGAGTTTGAACAGATTTCGCTCCATAGTCTGGCAGAGGCAATCAGATATTGGGAAAGTCTGTTGCCGCTTAAAGATAGATGGAAAGAATTTCTTCCCGTGGAAGTTGAAACAGGTCTTGCAACTCGAGAAGAGCTTGTTCAACAAAGGATCTTGCGAGACAAGGCCTTCTCTGAGGAACTGGAGAATTTTTGGCAAGAACTAACAATGCGAACAGAAGAAATGGGCGAAAATGGCAAAATTCACTACTGGGATTTTGTGGGCGCAGAGACTTACGAAGAGACTGTGCATAGGGCTTTCATGGCAAGCTTCCTAGTTACATATGGCTATGCAACACTAGAAATCCATCTACTAGAAGAAGAGAATTTCATTAGACCGTGTGAAAAACCAATAACTAAAATTGGCGAAAAACAGCTAGTTTCCATAGCAATACCAATCACAACCGAAAATTGGATGAAGTGGAAGAAGGGAGAGCTAAAGTGAGTAAGCGGAAAGCGGTTTACGCAAGCAAACTAAAAAGGGCGACTCACATGCTTTTTTATCGGAGACACAAAAAACCAGGGGTAAAGGGTTGGGAACTTCGAAAAGCCTTAGGTGCGGATTATCCGAAAGTATTGAGCATCTTGAATGACTACTTAAAAGCGCTTGATTTACAGGTTAAAACCATTTTTGAAGAGGAAAAACCGGCTGAAAAACCAACGTTAGAACAGCTGGATAAAGCCAGATTCTATGTAACACTTAGGGGCGAATTGATGCCGAAAGAGACTAAGATGATTGGATGGCGAATAGATGACCTTGCAGGATTGGCAATAGCCATATCCTACATAATATCAAAGAAAGGAAAAACGCCGCGAAAAGAAGTTGAAGAATTACTGCGGGAAAAACTGCCCGGGTGGAAAGTTGGTCTTAACATAGACCGCTACGTTCGCTATGGATATTTGACACAGGACGAGAACGAACAGCTATACCTTGATTGGAGAACGAGAGCAGAAGTAGACCAAAGGGCACTGGTTGATTTGATTTTGTCGAAGTAGTAAAGTTTATATCTATCGTTTTGTATTCGGTCATCACCGAATTGAAATAGACAAAGATGAAGATTAAGAAGGTGAAAATCGAATTGTCTGAAGAAATAAAAGAAGAAATGAAAAAACTCAGAGAGGAAGTAGCAAGATTGAAGGAACAACTCGAGGATGTGACAGACAGAGAAGGAAGAAAAAGCCGTGGCATCTTCATTGACATTGGTAACGCACATGAATACGTGGAAGATGTTATGGAAAGCGTCGCTGAAGGCATCCATGGAGAACTCCACAAATGCATTCTTATTGGACCAGGAGGAGTCAGAATCGCCAAAAAAGAAAGACTTCCTCTAGGAGAGGGTGAAGCAGAGGTCAGTTTCCCAAAGGCGGCTGAAGTCATGAGTGCTCTAGGACACGAGTATAGATTGAGAATATTAAAAGAGCTAGTGAGTGGAGGAAAATACGTCAACGAGCTACAGGAGAAACTTTCCGAGATCACTTCGAGCACGCTCTCAAGTCATCTCAAAGTGCTTGAAGAAGCGGGACTAGTGGTTCAAGAAAAAGTAAGGGGACGCTATCTGATTACGATACCAGGCAGAACTGCCTACAAAATGACAACCAGAATCACCAGATTCCTTGAAAGAGGGAGTCACGAATGATTTGGCAAAATTATCAGCTAGATAGCTCTGTTCTAAAGGTAACTGAGGGATTAACGTTATGGCAAGTGGAAAAAGGCAAGGTAGATATCAGCAAGGACTCTTTAGCTGTTCCAATAAAATTGGGCAACCGGCTTGAAGGCTACGTATTTCATGGACAAGGCGGGCTACTCCTAGATACTATAATTGAAACCGAAGAAGGCGCGATTGGAAAACCTATTGAAAAAGAACTCGACGAATCCTTTTTAATGCTTGGAAACACTGAAAAAATACAGCAATACCTTGAACCAGCGAGTAAAGACAAAATAAGAGAGATGAAATATGAAAACGAACAAAGCTTTGTAACAGAAGCAAAAGATTTGCTTGATCGATTCTTGGGAAATGGAAGAATTCATAAGCATCAATGTTGGAGCTACAATCGTGGCTCTATTTTTGCTTTCCCAAATAAGGCTAACAAATTCGATATTCTTATTGGTAACGGTTCCAAGATCGTCTATAAAGCGATTAATACTGTCTTCGTGTCAAGCGACAAGAACGTAGTCCTGAAGACACCTGACGAAGTGATTCTAGCGCGTAACAAAAAACCGTTCATTATCAGGAAGCAGTTCTTTCCTTAAAAGTGCTATCCCTTTTTCTTCAAAAATACGCTTTTATCATAAACGAAAACTACGTCTATTTTCTTATTTTGTGGTAAACGAAAGCTATGATGTCGATAACTATTATAGCGACGAGAACTAGTAATGGACTACCGATAAATTGATCTACAAATGGTTCATTGGTAGCTCTTGCAATGTTGGCTGATGCGAGTAAGAAGAAAAGCAGATGCGAAAATATCGCCATCAGTCTTTTCATATTTCAGCCTCTTTGAAGCTATGTTATGCTCACATTTTGGATTTGAAAGTATCTTTTTGCTAGGAAACGTAGACGCTCGGCATTTCTGCCATTCTTTCCTATGGCTACGCCCTTGTCTCTTGGGTTGACAGCTACAACAGCCATTGTTTTCCCATCTGACTTTTCTGTTATGCGAACCTCTTTGACTACTGCTGGTTTTAGGGCGTTCTTAATGAACTGCACAGGGTCTTCAGAGTATTCAATTATTTCATGTTTTTTCCCTGTCATTCTCTCTAAAGTGTGGATGTTTCTTCCTCCTCTTCCAATGGCGACACCTACCTGACCTTCACTGACAACGAATATTACGCGAGCTTGTTCTTCGTCAACTACGCAGTCTTTGGCGCTGGCACCGCTTATGCTTTCAAATAATGCGATGTAGCGCATTTCTGTGCTTGTGAATTTTATACCGTTAGTCATTCATTTCCTCCGTGGAATTCCTCTGGTTCAGTGTTTTTTACAGCCTTCATAATCTCTGAGTCACCCAGCTCTCTTATACTTAACGCCGAAATAATAAAGGGTTTACCACATATTGCAGCTAGATCCATCGAAGAGCCCCTGTGGACAAGTAGGGGAACATCAGAGATTTTACCATAGTATTCTACGTCATCGCGCACGTTTTTTGGGCAGTTGGAAGCCAAAATTATTAGCTTAGCCTTGCCTGTTTTAGCATTCTGGATGGCTGAATTTGCTCCAAAAGACACTCTACCTGTTTTCACAGCAGTTGCAATCGCCTTATCTATGTCTAGATCTGTCATTTCTGTTTTTGCTCCTTTTCAGGTTTAAATGTTGACATGTACAATTCCACTAATCCTGTTCCGATTGGTATCGACTGCCCAACTATTACGTTTTCAGTTACGCCTTCCAGCGGGTCGCTTTCACCCCTCACAGCCGCGTCGACGATGTTCGGAACAGTTATCTCGAACGCAGCCCTAGCCAGAACACTTGATTTCTTGCCGCTTATACCATGCCTGCCTATCTGCTGCACTCCGCCAGTGGATGTCATCATGTCTGCAACAAGCATAACATGGCGAACGTCAACATCTAATCCTTGCTCATCTAAAACTCCCCTAGCTTCATGTACTAATGAGCTTCTGGCAGCTTCTATCCCCAAGGTTTTAGCTATCTCATGAACATTGTTAGTTGTTGTTCGCATAGTGTCGACTCCATAAACTTCCAAAACCTTAGGCATGTTTGAGCCATCTGTCCTTATGACCCATTCTCCGTGTTCTTCCGTGACTAACACTCGCTTTATGCCAGGCACACCTTTAACGTGAAACGAAGAAGCTTTGTCAAGCAACTTTTTAAGTGTTTCAACCTTTTTGGGTTTTATGTGTATGTTGTTTCCTTTTAGTTTTATAGTGCAATTCTGTATCTGCAGTCTATCCTTCAGATCCTGCAATGTTACTTTTCTATCTTCCATCATCGTTTTGTTGAGCTCGATTACTATTTCTTCATGTACAGGATCCTCGTAAATTGCTTGTGCCAAGTTCTCTATTGTTGTGTACACTATGCTACGTGCAACTTGCACCGCAGCTTCCCTGCTTTTCTTGTGTTTCCCAGTGAGGTAAATCGTCATTATTGGCGTTGACGGAATTCTTCTGGCGTCAACAATTTCTATCAGTCTGGGCAAACCTAAAGTCACGTTTTGCTCTCTAACACCAGCGTAGTGGAATGTCCTGAGGGTCATCTGCGTGCCTGGTTCACCGATGGACTGAGCAGACACTATGCCTACGGCTTCGCCTGGTTCCATCAAGGCACGTTTGTAATGCTCAGCTGTCAATTCGATTGTCTTGTCCACACCTGCTTTGCTCAATTTCTCTTTAGTCAAACTCAGTCGAAGCTCATCCATCAGAATGGGTGTAAGTTGGTCTTCAACTTCTTTCAATCTTTTTTTAATGTGCCCAGCTTGAGCTGGTCTACCTTTTTTGGTTGCTATTTTTATCTGGGCAACTAGCCTATTCACATTCACAGCTTTTCCATGATCGCTCTTGGCTGGGTCGACACCGTCCTCACCATATTTAAATTGGATTATGTCTCCGGCCGAATTTCTAACTGTTCCATCGTATTCTAAGCGTATGTGCTCAAGCGCATTGATCAGCCTTCGTTGCATGTAGCCGCTCTGCTGTGTTCGGACAGCTGTGTCAACCAGTCCTTCTCTGCCACCCATTGCATGGAGGAAAAATTCAATGACATCGAGACCCCCTTGGTATGAGGAATACACGAACCCTCTAGCCTTAGGACTTGGGTCGCCAACATTGAAATGTGGCAACGCGCGATCGAGATATCCACGCAATATTCTTTTTCCACGGACTGATTGTTGTCCTACACACGCGCTCATCTGCCCAATGTTAAGACTTGAGCCCCTGGCGCCTGTTCGTGTCATGACTATGCCAGCATTTTCAAGCGTAAAGTCCTCGTCGGCTATTTTTCCTGCATCGTCCCTAGCTTTGGCCAGCTCATTCATCACATAAATTTCAAATGACTCTTCAAGGGTCTGTCCTGGAAGTCTAGGTAATGTGCCTTTACGATAGTTTTCTATGAGCTCCTCCACTTTACTCTGAACCCTTTCCATTGTTCTTTTTATCTTATTTTCAGCTGTTGGAGAAAGAACTAGCTCGTCATATGAGTACGTGAAGCCTCGCATCGTCACGAAAAGCTTCAGTAACTTTGTAATTTTGTTTAGAAATTCACGTCCGGCTTGTGTTCCATAATCCTTTATTATCCTGTGAAGCAGGCTTTCAGACTGCTCAGCTCCAATTGAACGTCTATCTATAACACCTGATAAAAGCTCGCCGTTTCTGACAACCACATAAGCGTCGTACTTGCATTCTTCCTCTAAACATTTTACGCATCCTTGACAAATGCTAGCTTTTAAAACATAGTTCATAGTTTCTGGCAAAAACAGGCTAAAAATCTGCTTTCCTGTCCAAAGCAGCTGCGGCTCTTTTATTTTTGGTTTCGGTAGCTGTCCTTCATAACCTGCGGCGATCAGCAACCTATTGACTTCGTTCTTTGTCAGGTAGCCTGCTTTTCTTGTAAACAGGTATGCAGAAGTTATAAAGTCTCGAATTGCGCCTATTATGGGACCTCCGAATCTTGGTGAAAGTATTTGGTCTTGAACCTGCATTAGCAAGAGTGCCTCTGTTCGTGCCTCCTCGCTCTGGGGAACGTGAAGGTTCATTTCATCTCCGTCAAAATCTGCGTTGTAGGGTGGGCACACACATAGATGTAAGCGGAATGTTTTGTATGGCAGAACACGCACGTAATGCGCCATTATTGACATGCGGTGAAGCGAGGGTTGACGGTTGAAGATGGCTGTGTCACCATTTTTGAGGTGCCTTTCCACAATGAAGCCGGGCTCTAGGGCCTCAGCAATCTTTTGCCTATCGACTACAAATTCAAGTCTTATGCGCTTTCCATCTGGTCTGATAATGTAGAGCGCACCCGGATATTTTTCTGGTCCATTGTTGACAAGTTCACGCATTTCTTCAAGGTTCCACTCTGTCACTTTGTCAGGAACAGACAAGCGCATGGCAATCTCGAGTGGGACACCAACCTCGTTTATATCAAGGTTTGGGTCAGGAGATATTACCGTACGTGCCGAGAAGTCAACCCTTTTTCCTGAAAGGTTGCTTCTGAATCGGCCTTCTTTCCCTTTCAGTCTTTGCGATAGTGTCTTTAGCGCTCTTCCAGAGCGATGTCTTGCAGGTGGTATCCCAGAAGCCTCATTATTAAAATATGTCGTCACATGATACTGTAATAGCTCTGACAAATCTTGAATTATGAGTGTCGGGGCTCCTGCATCCATGTTTTCCTTTAGCCTTTGGTTTATGCGGATTATATCTACGAGCTTATGAGTTAGGTCGTCTTCTGAGCGTATGCCTGATTCCAAAGTGATTGATGGACGAACATAAACGGGTGGAACAGGTATGACTTGTAGAACCATCCATTCAGGACGTGCAACCTTCGGATTGAATCCTAGAATTTCAAGATCATCATCTAGTACTCGTTCCATTCTTTCTCGAATCATACTTGGTGTTAGTTGTTCTGAGCCGCTCTCTGGTATTTGCTCGCTGAATTTTGTTGGTTTTTCAAATACTATTTTGATTTGCATTGCTCCGCAATGGGGGCATTGTTTTGTTTTTGTTTCTTGGGTAATTTCTTTGTAAACCTCATCTGGAACCATGCCCAAAAGCTGGCGGCTTTTATCAATTCTAGTTTGCACCCTTTGTATGGTTTCGTCTGGAAGTAGTATGCGTCCACAGTTTCGGCAGGTTGCTCTCAGAAGATCGTATATTATCTTCGTAAATTCGATGTGAACTATTGGAACCGCAAGTTCTATGTGACCAAAATGACCGGGACAGCGGATTGCCGTGTTGCCGCACGTTCTGCATCTTTGTCTTGGCTCAAGAGTTCCAAGTCTGCCGTCCATCAACCCAGCAGTGATTGGAGCGCCGTCCTCATCATAGGTATCTGGCGTTTGAATCTCTACAACTGAAAGTTTGCGGACGTCTTGTGGTGAGAATAATCCAAAATGGACTCCGTCAACAATCTTGTGAGTTATTTCTTCCATGCTCATGCTAAGCTTTCTCCTTGAGATTCAGTTTCGGGGCGATGCAAAGGCTCATCATTTCTTGAAGCAGTAGTTTAAATGCATAGGAAACTACAACTGGGGAAATTCTGGCTTTGTCTCCGCAGAGCTTACAGACATATTTTCTCTGTTTCATGTCATAATAAGCGATGTAGCCGCAGTTTTCACAGACGTGAAGCGTGTACTTGTCTGATTCTTCCAGCAGTCTGTCTCGAAGAAGCATCGTAGCTCCATGTCCGATTAGGCAGTCACGTTCCATTTCACCGAATCTTAGACCTCCGCCTCTGGCTCTTCCTTCAGTCGGCTGTCTCGTAAGCATCTGCACTTGTCCTCTAGCCCTAGCATGTATTTTGTCAGAAACCATGTGATGTAGCTTCTGATAGTATACTACTCCAATAAATATATCTGCAACAAATTTTTCGCCTGTCATGCCGTTGTAAAAGACTTCGCTCCCAGTGTGACTGAATCCCAGTTGGATAAGGGTTCTTCTCAGCTCCTTAGATTTTTCGTTTGAAAATGGTGTTCCGTCAACCGGATCTCCTCTTCCAGCGGCAACTTTTCCAGCTAGTGACTCAATAAATTGCCCAATAGTCATTCTTGACGGAATTGCGTGGGGATTGACTATTATGTCTGGAACTACGCCGTCTTCTGTGAAGGGCATGTCCTCTTGTGGGACAATTAATCCTATTACACCTTTTTGTCCATGGCGAGAGGCAAACTTGTCGCCCAATTCGGGAACGCGCTGGTCTCGGACTCTAACTTTTACAAGCTTGCTGCCTTCTCCAGACTCTGTTACAAAAATTGCATCAACAATTCCTGTCTCTGAAGGGCGCATGTCAACTGACGTATCTCGCATGGACGGTCCTTTCACCTCGAATTCCTTATATTCTTCCAAGAATCTCGGTGGGCTAATTCTGCCGACGAGAACGTCCCCGCCGGCGACTCCTGCTTCTAGGCTTATTATTCCGTCTGGTTCCAGCAGTCTGTAATATTGTTCCCCTCGGTATCCGCGTGTTCCAGGTTCGGGTAAAGTGAACTTGTCTTTTAATCCACCCAAATATTGGCGACATTCTCCCTCGTAAATTCTGTAGAAAGTTGAGCGCGCTAGTCCTCTCTCTATTGAGGCTTTGTTGAAAATCAGAGCGTCTTCCATATTATAGCCTTCAAAGGAGAGCACGGCCAAAATGCAGTTTTGCCCTGATGGACGGAGTTTATACCCCAGCATCTCCATCAATGCGGTTTCCACTATTGGCACCTGCGGATAATGTAGAATGTGTGACCTTGAGTCCACACGTTGTTGGAAGTTCGTGGCATAAACTCCTAACGCTTGTTTAGCCATTGCTGCTTGATAGGAGTTGCGTGGTGACTGGTTGTGCTCTGCATAGGGTATCGTTGATGCGCAGATTCCGAGAATTGTGTAAGTCGCAATTTCCATATGTGTGCGTTTCTGATCCAGCTCTTCAAGACTTACAGCAACATACGCATTTTCCTCTTCTTCAGCGTCCAGATACTCAATTGTGCCATTCTTTACAAGGTCTTCCCAAGACCAGTCTCCAGAAACTACTTTTTCTATATGTTCTGGCTGTAGTCTAGGAACGCCGCTTTCAACTATTATTAGGGTTCGCCTGACTCTTCCTTCGTCACAATTAATGTAAATTTCCTCTCGCTCACCGTGAATTTTTGAGAAATAAGCTATGTTAACCTCTGTTGAAAACTCTCCTCTTCTACGTCTTTCCCTAAATTCTTTTGCAAGTTCTCTCGGAGAGTTGCAGTAGCCGATAATGCTTCCGTCTACAAAGACCTTTGCTCCAGAAATTTTCGTGCTTTCGTTTGCTTCAAATATAGGCATCACGCCCATGCTGAAGAGCACTTGCTTTATTCTTTCTGGGTTCACACCAACGGCAATGCACGCAGATAATGCCAGGTTCTTGACCAGTCCGCAGTTTGAACCTTCTGGGGTCTCGTTTGGGCATAATCGTCCCCAATGTGTGGGATGCAGATCTCTTGCTTCGAAGTTCGGTTGACTTCTGCTCAGTGGTGACTGCAGTCTGCGTAGATGGCTCAAAGTGGATATGTGATTTGTTCTGTCTAGAAGCTGAGTTATGCCAACTCTTCCCCTTCCCCAGTTTCCAGTTGCAATTGCGTGCTGGAACCTTTCGCTAATTATTCCCGGCCGGACGGCTGCGGAAACTGTTATTATTGGACCTTTAACGCCTATGCGTTCAAGTTGATATTTTATGTCTCTAACGAGGTTTCTGAAAGCTACTCTGAACAGGTCAGCGAGCAACGGTCCTGCAAGTCTCAACCGTTTATTTTTGAAATGGTCTTTGTCATCTGTCTGTCGTCTTCCAAGTTTTAATTCGACTACTCTGCATGCCATTTCGCCCAGAAACAGGGCTTTGTCTCTTCGGCTTTGGTTTGTCCTGCCTATGTGTGGCAGAAAGTTTTTGTCTATTGCAGTCTCAGCTTTCTGAATGCGGTATTCTTCAACTTGACCGTGTGCAACACGATTTCCAACAAAGAGAATCGCGTCTTTTACCGTTTCTACCCCTAAAGCTTTCTCAAATGAAGGCTCAAGTTCACCCTGTATTTTCTTATCCAAGGAAATTGCTTCAGCTAATTCCTTATCCGATTCCAAGCCCAAGACCCGCATTATTATGGCGAATGGAATATCACTAGGCACGCCTGGAACGGAAACATATATGGCTCCGTCAGGCTTCATTTTCAATTCTATTCTTGCCCTGAAGCCAACGGTTGTTGAGAATATTTTAGCCTGATATACTGGCGTTGCTCCTTTCTCATCTATGTCTACTAGTATTCGGTTAGGAGCCAAGTCTTCCATTGCCACTATTACACGTTCTGAGCCATTCACTACAAAGTACCCGCCTGGGTCATCTGGGTCTTCTCCGCATGCTATCAGTTCTTCTCTTGAAAGTTGAGATAGAAAGCATAATTTCGATTTCAACATTACTGGAATGTTTCCAATGTAAACAAGTTCTGTGTCCTGTTCTCTGCCGTCTAGAACAGGCGTCATTTCAAGAGCTAGTGGCGCCGCATATGTTAGATTTCGGAGTCTCGCCTCCAAAGGATAAAATTCGTGTTTTGTACCATCTACCTCGGTCGCGTAAGGACCTGTTATTCTTGTCTGGGGATCTATTATCCAAACCTGTCCCAGCTTAACCTTGTATGGGTTTTCAGGAACCTCTATCGAGATCTCGCCGACTTCGTCGACCACTTCTTGGAGGCCATGATCTACAAACTCGTTGAAAGAGTCTAGATGTTGGCGGACCAAGCCTTTTTCTTTGAAGAAAGCCTTTAGCAGAAGATGGGTGTCTTCTTTTGAAATTTCAGCCAAATCTAACAAGCCCCCGAAATGTTACGTTTACACGCGCTGATGTAATTATGTGGTGCGGGTTTGCTCAAATCTTAATTTCCTCCAACTGTTGGGTCATCCAACTCGGAAAAATGGTCTCCAATATTTTGAAGAGCTAGAAACGTAAACTACATAGCTGTCTAATAAACTTTGCTTTTGAAGGTTCTGGTAACTTTTCGTCGGTTTGAGTCTTCATGGTAACTATCGTCGGATAGTTTCTTTACAAGATGTTTCTGAATGAAATACGCTGGATTTTCTCTTACCATGTTAATGAAAAGTTCGGGATTCTGTTCATATGATGGAGTATCAGATTTGTAATATCCACAATTCCAACATATCCACTCGTTCCAATCGCCACTTTTGTATAAGCACATTGGAGAATGGCAATTAGGACATTCAACCATTGGTCAAATCACCGTTTTCCTAGAACGCTATCATCTGGGATTTTTGCTTTCACATAAAAGTACAATTCTTCAAATGCTTTATTTACTGCATTCAGTTTCTCTTCAAGTTCCTCTAGTTTATCCTTAGAGCTATACCCCGTAAACGAACCCTGTATTCTGTCTCCACAACGAAAGTGCAAAATTAGCTCAAATAACTCCTCATTAACTTTCTTTTGTTGGTCAGGTGTTGTTGGTTTAGCACAAATCTTAATCAAATCAATAAGGTCTGACTTGGTTATTGCTGAAATGTCGCTTGCCATTTTGTGATCAATTGGTCTTTTTTCTTTTTTAAACCTTTGGTATATCTCATCCGCAGGTGGAAAGATGAGTTTGATCTCACCTCTAATCCAAGCCAAAACGAAATCTTTGATGATTGCGTTTATTTCATCTTCTGAAAATATTGAAGTTGTCATCTTTTTCTCTGATGTACTTGCAGTATCGGCTTGGTCTGTATTGTCTTTCTTATCGTTACTTTCCATGTTTTTTCTCCTCTGGTTTACATGTTTCTATCCAATGTTGGATAGCTTCTTCCAACGCTTCGCTTATGTTTCCTTTCTTCATTCCTTTTCTTTCAAATACTGTTTTTCTAAATCTCTCTTCAAGCTCATCTTTCAAGACAATATTCATTTTACCCATGCTTTATCATCGATATATAGTGGAGAGATAGAGCGATATAAAGTTTTCTCTATAAACAGATAGCTTTATATGGTTAGAGAGCTATAGAGATATGTGGCGATAGAAATGTTGACGAACAACCGAGAGCAACGTGGAATGCAAATAGCTCAACAAGAAAACCAAATTAAAAGAATCGACGCTAACACTTACCTTGTTAAGTCTCAATCAAATCAGGGTGAATATTGCGTTTCTAAAGACACTGATGGATGGAAATGCGAATGCCCCGACCATGTTTATAGGCATTTGAAGTGTAAACACATTTTTGCAGTCGAGTTTTCCGTTTCATTGAGAGCAGAGGTTGCAGTTAGAAGAATAGAGCCTATTGAGAATCTTACAGAATGCGTTTTTTGCGGTTCATCCAATATCGTGAAGGATGGAGTTAGACATAACAAGCATGGTGACTTACAAATCTATCTTTGCAAAAGTTGTGGTCATAACTTCACGATAAACTTGGGTTTTGAACGAATGAGAGCAACACCACAAATAATCACATCAGCCATGCAACTCTACTTCACTGGAGAATCATTAAGAAATGTTCAAAAATTCCTTAGACTGCAAGGGGTAAAGGTTAGTCATGTTGCAATTCTGAAATGGATAAAAAAGTACGTGAGACTCATGGAGAATTATTTGGAAAAAATCAAGCCAAATGTAAGTGACACTTGGAGAGCAGACGAGCTTTACATCAAAATCAAAGGCAACATGAAATACTTGTTTGCTTTGATGGATGATGAAACACGCTTTTGGATAGCTCAAGAAGTAGCAGAATCAAAATACAAACATGACGCAAGAAAACTCTTCCAATTAGGTGTGAAGGCTACAGGAAAGAAACCTATGACTCTAATAACTGATGGCTTGCCAGCTTATCATGAGGCTTACAAAAAAGAATTTTGGACATTGAAAAACCCCAGAACAGAACACATTAGACATATTACGAATAGAGGAGACAGAAACAACAACAAGATGGAAAGATTTAACGGTGAAGTAAGAGATAGAGAAAAGACAATGAGAGGATTAAAGAAAAAGGATACACCGATACTCTCTGGCTATCAATTATTCCATAATTACATCAGAGTTCACGAAGGATTAGATGGAAAGACTCCAGCAGAAGCATGTGGAATCAAAATAGAAGGAAAAAATAAATGGATTACTTTGATTCAAAATGCACGAATGACAACCAAAAGGAAGTAGTTGTGTTTATGTAAAGCAGTATCCTTGTGATTTTAATTCTTTTAGATAGTCTTCATTCGTTAAAGGGCAATTAATCAAATCTATGAATTGGTTTTTTTCCAATTTTACCTGTATGGCCATTCGGTTAATCAAATAATCATCAATCTCGTTGCTTCCATGACTTACGAAAGTGAAAATCGATGTTTTTTTACTATTGACATGAAAAACAAGATGTTTATGGTCGCTTTCTGATGGAGAAAACCCTTTCCGTTTTAGACCATTGACTACTTCCCTTTTTTTAAGAACAGTCATTAGGGCAACTATCCCCTTGTTATTGCTTAATATGACTCAAGATTTTTCCTTTAAGTTCCTTTGCATCATCTGTTAGTTTGCTATCATCTTCTTGTCCGTATTCTTTCCAGATAAACAGAATTTCCTCTTGAAAGTTTTTGATACAATCTTCCCTTTTAGCTGAGATAGAAAATATGCCAAACTCCTCGTTTTGACAAAAATAAGCATTATCATGATAGGCAATACTAGCGGTAATGGGTTCCGCAAATCGCAGTTTTGCACCATCCACGTCAATATGGTCTAAGGCAACAAGGTAAACTGCGTTCTCATCAAATATTGGAGTTCGTGTAAGCGTTTTCATAAAATCGGGTATGACGTAATTTCGTGTAGTAGTTGCATTCGCACTACTCTCGCCAGCAGTAATATTATTAGCAGACCACGTTGTTTCAGAAATAGTCATACCTTGCCCAGAAGAGCTCCATGCGACTATCTCCATATCTGACATTTTGAACGGATATTTTGGTATTGACCTAACAACAGTTTGTTGAGCCATTACGCTCACTTTTATTTCTTTTCCTCAACACTAACCACGGGAACTGACTTTACGAAATAGTTATCTCTACCTATTGCTTCCTCTTTCTCATCCAAACGATAAACTTCCGCAAGAATAACTCTCATTTTCATTATTCTGCCATCGCTCAGTTCATATTCGCTGAATCCCTCATTAATTACCTTAAAGCTTAATTGTTCCGCATTGACCATTTGACCTTTCGAACCTCTTATCTGCATTACATTTCACCAGAAGTACTACTACTAGACTCTAAAGAGATAAAGGTATTTGGGGTATTATAAGCTTTTATGAATCTTAGTTCTATGTCATTATGTTATGACAAATGGTTAATGACAGACTCCCGTTACTTTTCTTCTAGCTTGTCTCCTCTTATGTTTCGTGTATTTTCTACCCATTCACATCACCAAAAGAAAAATCATCCGATGAGAGTTAACAGCCAAACTTCTCCGATGACAAGTTACCAGAACCCTTTTGAAGGATACTGTTAACTTATTAGGGATAGAGAGTCTGAAGCGTTTGTTATTAAATATGTGTTATGGAAGTAGGAGAAGAATACTCAAAGGAACGATGGCATATTTTTTACGAATTTCAAGTCGGTTTTTTGATGTAATTATGCCAAAGTCATGAGAACAGCTAGTTTTCATGAAATCGTATATTCCTTGTGCGTCATTTTTCTGGATGTTATCGGAATATTTGACTTCTATAGGTAGGTATTTACCATCTAGGTCTATTGTGAAATCCATTTCTCTTTTCTTACTTTTCCAGTAGTAAACATAGTTTGATGGATCGAAAAGAGAACTTGGGTTCAAATTAAACATGAAACGTGAAAGGTGATTGCTAACTACACATTCTATCAATTTGCTTTTGTTTTCTTGTGAACTCATGAATTTCTGTGAGAGGTCAAACGCTTTTTTACCATATACCCAACTCCTGCAAGCATGAAATATGAAGGGGTCCTGAAAGTAGATCTTTTTGTTGCCTACATAGTCAGGGGAAGATTTCTCTACGCTTAGTTGATAAAAGTAGGTGACTACAAAACTGTCTTTCAGAATATTAACATAAGATTCAGCTGTCTTCGAGTCTCTAATGTCTGTTCCATTTCTTAGATCATTCCAACTTACATGACTTGAGAGAACTTCAAATATTCTTCTCAATACTTGCCTTGCGTAATTCTCATCATATCCCCATCTGCAAACATCCCTAATCATTTGACTGACAAAGGTTGCATAGGTATCTTCTGCTATCTTTCGCTTTGAAATATATTGATGGGTAGCTTGTGCTATTCCACCAGTTAACAAATACTGATCCAGTAACAGTTCTAGTTCCTTAGTAAAGAGAGCTAGTCTTTTTAGTTCAGAGGGGATTTCGCCATGTGCTAAAGCTAGGAACACGTCTTTTCGGTTCTTAAGAGACAAAAGCCACAAATCCTTGATTTCATTAGACAATTTTGGTTCAAGCGTTTCTACATACTCTGAGAATTTTGCCGAAAGCAATATTCTATCAGGAGATGCATACTTCAATTTATCAACTTTGCCTCTTCTACCTGCAAGAGACTCAGAACCCTTTCTAAGATCAATACTATGAGAACCTGTTAAGATAACTGTGCAATCTCTAAATCTTCCAGCATCAATAAGCAGTTTAGCTGCCTTTTGCCACTCTTTCAACATAGAGATTTCATCGATGAAAAGGAAAGCCCATTGATCTCCTCTCCTTTGTTGGTTTAAATAAGTGTCAATCACAGTCATTAACTGTTTGGGAGTTTCTACAGCATCGCAAGGGAAAAAGAAAATGTTGCTTGGCGACACTCCTTCTTCTTCTAGAAGTTTCTTTATCTGCAATTTAAGTAGAGTAGTTTTGCCTACTCGTCTAGGTCCTCTGAGAATGTAGATAACCTCTTCATCTTCAATTGTTTCGCTTAATCTAGGTTTCCATTTGAAAGCGGATTGCAGCCAATCACATATGTTTACATCATCTGATGGAAACTTGTTTGTTTGCCACCACTTGTTCCAATAAACAAGTTCACTTATGCTCATGTTATTAAAGGTCATATTTGGAATCTATTCCGAATCTCTTTATAAAAGCTTTCGGAATCCATTCCATACTCATTTATAAAGACTTATGGAATTAATTCCTAAAGTTGAAGATCCCTAAACCTAGTCTTGCCTTTGCTTGCCTCAACCTTCGCTTTTATTTTTCCTTCCCACTCTTTTTGAGTGAGAACTCCTTTTTCTTCCAAAAGCTCAACCAAAGCACTAAGCATATCATCAAAAACGTCGACTTCTTCAGCTATCTCACGTAGAAGATCCTTATTCTTTTTTGCCATTATGTCCAACCTTCTTATTCAGGTATCCCTTTTCAGAAAGATAAGCTATAACAACATTTCTCACGATTTCACTATCACTCTCACCAATCTTGCCTTTTAGATCGCCATTAATAATTTTCCATATTCCACTAGGCAGACTAACTAAAATTCTCTTCATTTAACCATCACCTCTACAGCTAAAGGTTCTTTCTCTGATAACTTTTCTTCTGCCCTATTCTTGATAGCTTTCTTGATTAGACTATGCCAGCTACCTTCCATGTCTATTCCCGACGCTTGAGCTGGCGTTTTACCGAGAGATTGATGTTTTCGCACATAATTATAATGTGCAACCCAACCTTCCAGCAATATTCTCACAGTTTCTTCTCCTTTCAAACCCCTCATAGGTTTTATCCTATCTTTCAATGTTCCGTGAAGCCTCTCTACAGAATTGTTGCTATTAACAGCTCTAATGCCAACTTTCCTAATTAGCTCAGGTCTTGTATCTTTCCTTAGTGTTCTAAAAACTTTGTTATAGCCTTGTACATATGCTGGCAATCCATCTACATAAATCGAGATTGGTTTTCTCTTAGCGATTTTCAAACTCTTCCCAAAAAGGGCGATAGCATCTTCAGCAGTTCTAGCACCCGACAAGTGACTAGCTACTAGAAACTTTGTTTGTTCATCTATGATTTCCCAGAACCACTTCTGAACACCTTTACATTTAATTGCAGTTTCATCTACTTTATAAATCCCCACAAGGATTGGATTAAGAGTCTCAACAAACTCAGATACAAGCTCTGAATATTTTTTCATCCACTTCCAAATGCTTACCTGACTAACCTTAACATCAAAAATCTTGTCAATCTGAGCCTGAACTTTACGAACACTAAGCCCTTCAAAATAGAGATCAATTGCAGTAGCAATAATCCTTCCCTTAGTCCTCATTTTGGGATAAGCCTTTGGCTCAACAAATTTGTGACCACAATTCTTGCAGAGATAAAACTGCTTTTCGTTAACATGACCATTCTTCACAACATTCTCAGAGCCACAGTATTTGCATATCATCTCTATATCGCCTATGATATATAGGCGACATAGGCATTTATAAAGCTTATGGTTGTTATAGTAACGTATAAATAAGCATAACCATGATAGAGAGTATAGATGGTATAATGACTGGGGATTTCACAACCATCCGAATCTCAAAGAAAATGAGAGACAAACTTAAAGCCTTAGGGAAGAAAGGCGAGACTTACGATGAAATTATTGAACGTATGTTCACAGTTCTAGAAGAGAGAGAAAAATGTACACGATAGAAAAGGCTAAACAGTTGAAAGACAATAGTAGAATAAAAAGGCTAAATCATCATGATTTGTTGAAAAAAGTGGTTCTTATGCCTCATACAACAGAGACCGACGCATATGCATGGGTCAAGCGAGACCTAAAGGAAAAGGGTTGGGATGTTAGAAATCCTGCTAGACATCCTCACGGAGAAGTATACACCCAAAACGAAGTATTTAGTCATGAAGAACTTAGGAGGCAACTAGAAGGCAGTCAACCTGAGAATGTTGTTAAAGTAGAAGAGGCTCATTTTTGGGTTATCGAAGCGAAGAGAGAACATACTCAATTACAGCAAGCCTTGAATGAAGCTAAAGAATATGCCAATAGCATTAACAGAAGTCAGACAATCAGAGCCATAGTCGTCTCTGGTGTTGCTGGTAATGAGTATGATGGCTACATAACAAGAAGTGCGTTCTTCGATGGAAACGAGTTTAGACCAATAACAATCAATGGAAGAGAAGTTTCTGGTCTATTACAAAAGGAAATCGCCAAAAAGATAGCAAGAGAGAACACGCCAGATTTAGAAGATGTGCCAATAGACAAAACGTTGTTTCTATCTAAAGCAGAGAAGATCAACGAAATTTTGCACTTGGGTGCTATAAACAAGAATTATCGAGCACGAGTCATGGCATCCTTATTGTTATCATTAGTTGATGAAACTCCGCCAAACAGGAATAACCCACCGTCAGTACTAATTGGGGAGATCAACAGTCGAGCAAGTAGAGTTCTTAGATTACAAGGCAAAGGCAATTTTGCAGATTTTATCGAAATCGCCTTGCCCCCCACAGAAGACAATCACGCAAAGTTCCGAAACGCACTGGTTCAAACTATGCAGGAATTGGACAGCCTAGAAATAAGGTCTGCAATGAACTCTGGAACCGATGTCCTAGGCGAGTTCTATGAAGTCTTTCTGAAATATGGAAATGGAGCAAAGGAAATAGGAATAGTGCTCACACCAAGACATATAACAAAATTCGCTGCTGAAGTTCTGAATATAGCTTTGCAAGACATAGTTTACGATCCTACATGTGGAACTGGTGGCTTCCTTGTTGCAGCTTTAGACTATGTTAAGAGAAATGCGAACGAAATCCAGTTGAATAGGTTTAAGCAGAATAACGTATTTGGAATTGACCAAGAACCCGAAGTAGTGGCATTAGCACTTGTAAACATGATATTCAGAGGAGATGGAAAAACCAACATTACTGAAGGAAATTGTTTCCAGAAAAATCTGAAAACCGCAATTATTGATGGGCAACCCTCTGCGAGATACGTAAGTGTGGAAGAATCCAACGAAAACCAAGAACCTATAACCAAGGTTCTTATGAACCCACCGTTCGCACTTAAGACAAGTGATGAAAAGGAATATAAATTCATTAATCATGCTTTGAAACAAATGCAAAGTGGTGGCGTTCTTTTTTCTGTTTTACCATCTTCAATAATGATTAAAGGTGGCAGAGTATTGGCTTGGAGAAGACAACTTTTACAACAAAACACCTTATTAGCAGTGATAACATTTCCCCATGATCTTTTTTACCCAATAGGACAACATACAATAGGCGTTTTTGTCAAAAAAGGCATCCCACATCCAAGAAATCAAAATGTATTTTGGATACGTGCAATAAACGATGGACTATTAAAAAAGAAAGGCAAGAGGTTGCCAAATCCAAGAGCCTCTAACGATTTGGAAACAATAAAAAATGACTTGAAATCCTTCCTCGCCAACCCAGACGTACAGATAGTGAATATCCCTGAGTTCCAGAAAGCATGTCCAATAGATTTCTCTGATAGACATTTAGAACTAGTTCCAGAAGCCTATCTAGATTCAAAAATACCCAATAACCAAGAGATAGAGGAAGGTATAGAGCAACTTATCAGACAAAGTGTTGCTTATATGATTAAATCTAAAAGGGAAATAACGGTTAATGGCTAGAATAACTGACTTGTTCTTTGTAAAAAGAGGAAAAGGTGAATACCGAGAAAACCTTGAAAAAGGTGACACGCCTCTTGTTTCTGCCACCAACACCAACAATGGAATCGTAGATCATGTAGACATAGAACCTACATTTCGAGCACCAGCAATCACGGTTGAAAGGGTAACTGGGCAAGCATATGTGCAATTGTTTGACTTTGCTACAGTTCCAGATGATATATCGGTTCTTATCACAAAGGAAGAGATGAGTCTGAAAAAGTTGTGCTATATCGCCTCTCAGATAAACCTCTTAAAATGGAGGTTCAGTTATGCAAGGAAATTAACCCCCACCAGATTGAAATCTCTTGAAATTGAATTAGCCAAATTTTATGATGAAGAGCTAAATCTTTCAGAAAGATTTCCAGAAAGCTTTACTAGAGAAAGTATAGAACATAATCGGAATTACCGTTTTTTCAAAGTTGTGGATTTGTTTGACATTACTAGAGGAGATTTTCATGCGTTAGATCGACTAGATGATGGTGATGTTCCTACAGTATCAAGAATTTCTGAAGACAATGGGGTCACAGGGTATTATGAAAAACCCAGTGAAGCAGAAATACACGCAAAGGGTCTATTAACGGTATCTACAGTCACTGGAGATGCCTTTGTTCAGTTAGAAGATTTCATAGCCACAGACAATGTGCTTATATGTAGACCTAAAAGAGAATTTCGAATCACCACATTGTTCTTCATTCAACTAATGATTAACTTTGAAAAGTGGCGATTTTCATATGGGAGACAACCTTACAGGAGAGTGTTTTCTAAAACAAGGATTTTTCTCCCCACTAATGGTAGTGGTGAGATAGATGAAGATTATATTCAGAGACTTGTGACAAACTCTTATGGATGGAGCATGATAGAAAATACACTGGCGTCAGAATAGTAGCTTTATCCCTAGTAAGTTAACAGTATCCTTTTGAAGTAACTAGTTTTACGGCGGGCTTTGTCATTTTTATTAATTGAAATTAGGCTCAAGCTTTCAAATTTGCGGTATTCTAGAATTCATTTTGGCGCTTTGGCTGATTTGAATTGAGAATTAGGAGTTTGTGTTCATAACAGATATGCTTCAGCACGGACACAAAAATATGTGACTCCGTGATAGAATTGAGAAGCAAGCAGCATGCAAGAGTGAGTCTAATAGCTATGGGCATGATTCTAGCGGTCGCCTCATTATTCGGTAGTCTGAATCTCGGAGCTAGAGCAGAAAACTTTCCCGAGTATCAAAGGTACGTGCATGACTATTTGAATTCGGGGGTTTTGGGAAACTGGACTTACATGGAGAAACCGATGTTTCCAATACTTTTTAATGATTCTCAAATCCTCATAGGCGAAAACTGGAGTATCGTATGCCCTCTTGTGGCTAATCACAGTTACCATGTGTACTGTTATGGCGAGTGGGTAAACAAAAGTTCGGAACCCAAAACGGACTATGACATCTACGTCTACAATCCTTCAGGGGAGCTGGAAGGCTATCACACTGAGTCTGCAGGACTTCCTGAACATTTGGGCACCTCTGTTGAAAAAGCCTTCTTCGCCCCAAAATACTCTGGCAACTACACCTTCGTAATGGTGAACGACCAGAGAGAAAGTAAGGGAGCCCAACAAGCAACGTTCATGATAATTGAGAACGTAGAATGCGATGTTTGGCGTGAGCATTATATCGAAGGAAAAGACGAGTATAGTCAGCCTATTTTTAACACGAGTTGGGCTTTTGAGTTCATGACAGAAAGCCAATACATAGAAGTGTGGGTTAAGGTTCCAGAAAGTTTGGACATGTATGAAGCTAGGCTTTACCTGATGACTGATCCCAAACAAGCGAACAAGACAGTGTTGAATGGTGTCCCGCTGGCTTGGGAGACTGGGCTTTTCGGCGAAAGAAATGGCACTGTTGGCGGATACAATTTGGAGAGCAAGGAATACCGCGGAGTAGCCTATGCGAGTTGCGAACTCCATGGTCAAGACATGTTCTTAAATTACACTTTGCCATATTCTGGAAAGAATTTGTATCATCTGGTTTTTGTGGGCGAGATCGGCGCTGGATCCATAGAGTTTCTTGTGAAGACGGAGTTTGGCAACGTTTGTTTGAAGCCTTCGAGTGTTCCATCAAGGGTTTATCCATATAATGAGACTGCAATCGCTTATGCTTCAAGCTCGACGAACTTGGTGAGTGCTACTATAAACTACACTGTTGATGGATGGAGAAACATGACTGTTTTGGAAATGGAAATTGTTGACAATAGTACTTGTATAGCGGTTATTCCTGGACAAGTCGCAGGCACCCTTGTTAGCTATAGAGTTGAAGCCCTTGATGCTCTCGTGAACGTTCTTGTAGTAAACGGAAGCTATTCAGTAAAGCATCATTCGGCGTTGAACATATCTCTTGTTCAAGAAAAAGTGTATCTAGGCGAAAGCATGACTGTTAGAGGCCATTTAATCCCTGAAACCAAAGACGTCCCAATCACAGTTCATTTTGAATCAGCAAATGAAACAATAGAGCTCATGTGTCGTACATCAGAAAATGGCACGTTCATGATCGCTTTTCAACCGAACGCGACAGGCATGTGGGGCGTACAAGCAAGATTCGCTGGAGATAGTTATGCCTACGAAAATCTAAGCCCTCAACTGATGGCAAAAGTCGAGGAGGCACCACTATATGTTAAATATGCCCCATACATTGGGGGAGTAGGCATAATAGCCGTAATAGGCATAGTAATCTACCTTAAGAAATCAAAAGGATAGACTCGCGGTTCAGCGAAATAATTAATAAGAAAAAGACAGTTTTGAAATGACTGCAGCGGTAGCCAAGTCAGGTCAAAGGCGAAGGACTCAAGATCCTTTCCTGTAGGGGTTCGCCGGTTCGAATCCGGCCCGCTGCACCAAATCACTCAGAATCGTCGAGTCTTTGCTTCAATCACAAATACCAAAGGCATGGCTAGGCCACCCCTAACGCTTTTTGCCTCTTTATCCTTTGTAGTTGAGTTCTACAATAGCTAAGCAAGGTTTATTAATACTTACGATATAATAGGCTGAAACTTCAAAAGGTGGATGAAAACACGAAAAGGAAATTTGACGCAAAACCTCTAAATAAAGAAAACCTGAAATTCAGCGTATTTATTGAGAACTATAACGACTTTATGATATATGAGACCTTAATAAGAAAACCTACATAACCAAGAAATCAAGCAAAGCCGCAGAAAAATCTTCGGATTTTTAAGGCACGCTCAATACAAGTACGCATCAAAAAGGAGTTCCAAAGCTTTGGTTGGCAAAAATCTCGTCGGCAGATGTAGACTGTATTGCGGAGCCTGCGGAATCTACAGAGCCTACAAAGATAACAGAGAATTTCTGACAGCTTGCAGAACACCATAAACGTTCATCAGAAAAAGTGCAATACAAAGGATGCATGGCTCTAACACCAGACAGCTGGGGATACGACTGCAAAATTGTTCTATGCCTAAGAGCAAGGGCTTAGAATTCTGCAATCAATGCGGTAAACATGAAAACAATTTTTTCGAAAAATTTGGAGAACTAGCCCAAAAATATTTAGAAGCAGAAGAAGACATAAGGGCAAACCTTGAGAGAATCAGAAGGCGAAACCAAAGAATGGCTACGCGAAAGCAAAGAAAAGTACAAATGTCCAACATGCGGAAAACCACTGCCAGTATATGAGTTGAAATTCAAGCGCTATCATTGCAGGGTAGAACTCACCAAAAAACATTGAAGAGGATTTAGAGTGAAAAAACCAAAAATTCCTCCAGCTCTTACACTTTTCGTTATAGCCCCAACAATAGGCGAACTTCTTTCAGGCTCATCGCCACCCTTAGAATTCTTCAACCCCATAGCCTTCCTGTTGTTAGCTTCATTATATGGCAGCGGGGCAATTGTGATGCGAGAATTAAAAATTCGTTGGAAAAAAGACTTCAGATCCTTGCTCTTGCTTGGCGCAGCTTACGGAATATTGGAAGAAGGGCTGATGGTAAAAAGCCTTTTTGACCCAGACTGGATGGACCTGGGAATTCTCGGGTCATTCGGAAGATTGTTAGATGTAAACTGGGTTTGGGCTGAAATGCTAACGATTTATCACGCGGTTTTCAGCATAGCAATTCCAATCGTGCTCGTTGAACTTGCAAATCCAACAAGAAAAAATGACAGTTGGATAGGTAAAAAGCTATTCGCAAGTTTAACAATAATCTTAGCGCTGGTAACTTTTATTGGATTCTATTTTGGCCTGACCCCCTACACCTACTATCCTCCAGCGCCACAATATCTGTCAGCGATAGCTGCAATGAGCCTATTTATCTACGTAGCCTACAAGCTTCCACCTAGAAAAATTAATGAACGTGCAGTAGAGACAGTAAGAGCAAGAAGACTATTCATCGCTGGTTGCGCAGTCTCAACTATATTCTTCTTACTGTTTTTTGCTGGACCACATTTTATCGCCAGCCCAATCATAGTCATGCTACTAGCCATAATCCTAGTGTTTACCGTCGCAAAGTATCTGGCACGTTTTGATTGGACAAACCCAGAATCAGCTTTAAACCGTCTTGCAGTTGTCGCCGGCGGCCTTTCATTTCTTATTATTCTGGCTTTTCTACAAGAATCTAATCCATCAGCAAAAGGCATGTTGCTCGTGGGCCTAGCCGCAGTAATTGGGATTTTGCTTCTGAAACGCAAGATTAAGGTGCATATTTAAGCAAAACAATATATTTTACGCTATAGTTAGCTGTTGTCTATAGCAAAAGAATGAAAGGCGTACACCCGTGAATCTTGCCGACAAAATCATCAAGCTGAAGAAAGAGAAAAAGGCAGTAATTCTGGCTCACAACTACCAGAGACAAGATATACAGAATATAGCGGATTACGTTGGGGATAGCATTGAGTTGAGCAGAAAAGCTATGGAAGAAAAAGAGGCTGAAATAATCGCTTTTTCCGCTGTGGACTTCATGGCTGAATCCGCAAAAATCTTGAATCCTGACAAGAAGGTTTTGTTGCCCAGTCTTGGTGCTCGTTGCCCAATGGCACAGATGCTTACTGTTGACGAAATTAAAAAGGGGAAGGTGCTTCATCCGCATTCGCCCCTAGTCTTGTACGTCAACACTTTGGCTTCAGCCAAAGCCTATTGTGATATATGCTGCACGTCGGCAAATGCTGTGGAAGTCATAGAGTCTCTGAACGCTGAAACAGTGCTTTTTGGACCCGACCGCAACTTAGCTGAATATGTCCAGAAAGAAACTGGAAAGACTGTCATTCCAATTCCGGAATGGGGATTCTGCCCAACCCATCTGCTTTTTCAGCCAGAAGATGTGCAGATATTGAAGATGCAGTATCCCGATGCTGTTGTGATGGCTCATCCAGAATGTTCAGCAGAAATGCGCGATGTCGCAAATTTCGTTGGAAGCACCTCACAAATGTGCAAATACGCAAAACAATGCAATGCTAAGACATTCATTGTAGCCACTGAAGAGGGACTTCTGCATCGCCTGGGGAAGGATAACCCCAAAAAACAGTTTATTCTGGCTTATGAGGAAGCTGTTTGTCCAAACATGAAGTTGAATACTCTTGAGAGGCTTTACACGGCTTTGAAGGAAGAGAAACACGTAGTCACAATTCCAGAACCAATAGCAAAGAAGGCAAAAAAAGCTCTGGACAGAATGTTTGAGCTAAAAACTTCAGGAAATTAAATGCATACAAACATTGTTTTTAGTATTTTCACCCCTCTCTTTGCGGACAGTTCATCGCTTAGCTTTCGAACTTCAGCGACATCACCTTTGACGGCTATTGCTTCTAGACAGTCCCTTTCGCTTATGTGTATATGCATAGTCGAACAGATTATCTTGGCATAACGATGTTGCACCTCGGTTAGCGTGCTTTCGAGTCCTCTAACTTCATGGTCGTAAAGCATCATCAAAACTCCGGCTTGAGTACCTTTTTCATCTTGAAGCCATTTTCGCTCAGAAACAAAAACTCTAACAGCGTCTTGAACCGCCTTGGAGCGATTTTCATAACCCATTTTGCCAATTATCTCGTCAAAATCCTTTAAAAGGTCTGAAGGAAATGTGACTCCGACGCGGATAATTTTTGCCATACGGTTCCCATTATAGGTTTAGGATTTTATCATAAAGCTTTTATGTGTTATGGTAACACAAAAGTATACAGAAGTGTTACCGAGGAATAGTCGTGCACATTCCTGACAGTTTCCTAAGCCTACCAATCTGCACCTTCATGTACGTAGTATCAGCTTTTTTTCTGATTTGGTCATGGAGAAAAGCAAGAGCCACGTACCCACGTTCTCTTGCTCCATTGTTAGCAATTTCAAGCGCTTTCATATTCGCGGCACAGATGATAAACTTCCCAATCACTTACGGAATAAGCGGACATTTAGTCGGCGGCACTTTTCTTTCAATGCTTTTGGGACCGTATGCGGGTATTCTAAGCATGACCATTGTCTTGCTGATGCAGGCATTATTCTTCGCTGACGGCGGCATATTCACGTTTGGAGCAAATGTCTTTAACATGGCCGTTATAGGTGGATTAAGCTTCTTCATAGTAAAACTCCTCGCCAAAAATTCTGAAAAAAGTGGTTGGCTCTACCTGGGCGTTTTTACTGCTTCGTGGTTTTCAGTTGTACTGGGAGCTTTAGCCTGTGGCCTGCAAATAGGTTTTTCTCCTTTTTTTTCAGACGCAGGTGGAATAGCAGTCACTGTCCCAGCAATGTTGTTTTGGCACGTTTTAATCGGGTTCGGAGAAGCTGCAATAACCACCACGCTCACATCCCAGCTACACAGATTACAACCCGCAGTCCTTAGTGGTTTAGCGATTCTCAGAGGGAGACAAAATGAGAAGATATTTTAAAGCATTAGTCCTGATATTAGTCTGCCTTGCAGTTCTGATACCCTTCGCCTCAAACGCTCCAGATGGATTGGAGAAGGTGGCTGAAGCTCTCAAAATTGAAGACAATGAGCCAATATGGAAGGGCTTAATGCCTGATTACACTTTGCCAACAATTGATGATCCCTATCTTTCAACACTTCTTGCAGGCATCTTCGGAACCCTTTTGGTCTTATTCGTCGCTTTCATACTTGGAACGGCGTTAACTAAGCTGAACAAGAAATAGTCTCGGGTTCACGCAATCAAAAATATCGAATACACCGTCTTCTCACAGACGAAAAGCAGTGAGTATTTTTTGGTGATTCCGCAATTTCCGATTGAGAAAGCCATGCAGGATTTAGAGATAGCCAAAAAACGTCTGAGCAAAAAAAGCTTAACGTTTTCTAGCGTAAAAATGGCAAGGCAATTTTTGAAGCCATCTCACACGGAGTTTCCGGCTTTTGGAAGCAATCGAGAAACTTAGTTATAGGCTTAGATGGGCTTCGGTTGTTGATAGGGTCGTTGAGAAAGTAATTGCACTTTTATGCGTCCATGCTGGGGTTGAGGCAGTGTATGCGTGCGCCTTCAGTGAAAAAGCTAAAGCAGTTCTCAAAGCAAGTGCAATCTACCATGAATGGAATAAGTTGGTTGACAATGTACAAGACTCGAAAAAATGGAGTTTGCCCTTTCGAGAGATTGGCGGCAGAGTTTTCAAATCCAAAAGATGCCTACGGAAGGCTTAAGCCTTTGCAAGACTCTTTAGAGCGTAGAAGATGAAAAAATAAATGAGCGACGAACGCGAACAATTTATATCCGACGAAGATGAAGAACTGAAGCGTATCAAAGAAAAGAAACTTGTAAGACTCATAAAGGATGAGGAGAAGAGAAAGGAGATGGGTGCTGAACTTATTCATGTAACTGACTCAGACTTCAATGAGATAGTCAAGAAGCATTCTTTGGTTCTAATCGATTTTTGGGCGTCTTGGTGTGGTCCATGCAGAGCTTTAGCTCCTACGATTGACGAATTGGCAAAGGTGTACCAAGGCAAAATTGTTGTTGGCAAGCTTAATGTAGACGAAAACCCAAACACTGCAGAGAGCTTCAAAGTTTTCAGCATTCCCACCCTCATCATAATGAAAGACGGATGCGAAGTCGACAGAGTCGTTGGACTTGTTCCAAAGAATCACATTGAAGCCCTCTTGAAAAAACATCTAGGATAGTGCATGACGTGGATATTCCAGAACGCAGAGTGATAGGTGCACTACTACTTCTTTTAGGCGTCTCCTTCTTGGCCGTAAGCATATACACTGGTCAATTAAACAACGTAGTAGAGATGTTGAAGACAGCTTTTAAAACCGTCACAACTTGAAACTCGTGAACAATTCTAAAATAGATTTCAACTAAAATAGTTCCATTGAAAAGTAGGTGTGAAAATGGGCCCGCCTATAATTGAGAACGGAGGCGTGGAAAGGGAGTTAAGTTTGGACACGGTTAAGCTTATGCTTTAGCTGCAAGGACTCCTCTAGATAGTTCTGTCTTAACTTCATTTTTTCATTTTTTCATACATCTTCTCTAATGTCCAGCGAATGCTTGATTTGAGTTCTCTCAAACGATCTGCGTCGAAATTTTTGACCGCTATCTCTCGGACTATGTCGCCTTCCTGAATAATGTTGAAAGAAAAGATTTTATCAGGTAGTAATTGTCCGGTTCGGGCTAATTCATTGTCTTTCTCCTGCATTTTTACAAAAACTTTTTCCAGGAGAAAGTGTGTGAATGGTGATGTGTTAACACTGAAGTCTTTACCTTCAGCAGGTACCACGCGCAGTGAATTTTCACTTACGTAAAGATTTGCGAGGGCCTCATCATCGAAGGTTTTTAGATGAATGATATTTTCATACTCCGTTAGAGGCTGAGGAGTGGAAGGCGCGGACTCAGCGATAACCTCCTCTCTCGGCTGTGGAGTCTCTGTTGTGGTGGGTCCCTTTAGGATGTCAGCACGTTTGAACCCTTTTTCTAAAAGCATAGAATTCACTGTTTCAAGCATAGTTTGGAACTCTTTAAGCTCAGACTCTAAGTCCCTGACTTTTTTTTCAAGTCTTTTCTTAAAAGCGACAAGTCTCTTTATTTTCTCAGCATCTTGAGACATGCTCCTCACAAACAATACTTAGAGTTTCTCCTTTATCAAACCTTTGAGAAAGTCAAACGCGTAATTAGGTCAGTTCGCAATGGCAAGGTTTTCTGAAGAAGAGTCAGGATTAGAAATTGGCTTAACCTTGACTTTCAATTCGTTTTGGAGAAAACTTTCAAACTCGTGGAAAACATGGCTATCTGTGTGATTCAGTTTAATACAGTGGTTTTTCCCCTTCAAAATGGGGCTTAAGTCATATACGGCTATTCTCTTTGAAAAATCTGGATTGTCAAAAATTGTTTTGACTAGAACCTCCGGTGGAGATTCTGAAAATAGCCATGCTGTATAAGATGCCTCAACAACGTGATACAGTAAACCTTCTCGAACTACGCATTTTCTGTTAGAAGCTATGGTTTTAAAGGAAGAAGGATGAATGTCTCTGGTCCAAAGAAAATTGTGATATTTATCTTCAAACTCTACCCAGTCTTCGCTTTCAGATGTTTTCCAACCATGAAACTCACACGAGTCCTTGAATCTTTTGAGAATTTCCCACACTCTAGGCATTTTCATCTTTTCTCCGCAAACCTCTGTTAGAATGTTCTAGAACAATATTCTATTTATCGACCACAAATTTAAACTTATTTGCCGATTTATTCGCAAAAATGAAGGGTAAATGTTGCTTTAATTGAAATTTAGTAGGTAAAGGAAAATCTTTATCGACAAATTTCCGAAAAGATGAGAATAGAGACCGAGTAGAATTTCGACGGAAAGGTTCGAAGAATTTCGCCATTTTTCCGACGGCAAACAATAAATCCAAACACTATGTAATATAAGTGTGTCAGGGGCGGAGGTGGCGTTGAAGCTCAAAAACAGTTCTTTGACTTTAGATGATATGGATTTGAAAATTTTAGATGCGCTACAACAGGATGCCAAGCAGACGTATACAGCTATTGGTGAACAATTCGGATTAGCTCACTCAACGGTTTACGATAGGATAAAGAGAATGGAGCAACATGGAATAATCAAGAAGTACATGGCTGTGATAGACGCAGAGAAGGCAGGGTCGAAAAATATCACAGCGATAATGACAGTCTACACGGATCCGAAAGAAAGTGAAAAAGTTGCGGAAAATCTGTGCGATGCACCTGAAGTCTTAGAGGTTTATACATCGCTTTCAGAAGAACTTCTTATAATGGCGAAAGTGGTCGCAGAAAACCAAGAAAGCTTACACAATTTCATAGCTAATTCGGTTGCGCCTCTACCTGGAGTTTTAAGAATTCGTACATCAATTGTTACAAAGAAGTTCAAGGAAACACAATTTTTAATAGTAAATGACCCGAAAAAGTTAACATTTATAAAAGAAAAACATAATAAATTGGGAGAGATCGAGCAGTGAAAGAGGAAACGAATTTAAGAATTTTCGGAGCTGTTCCCAGAGAAAAGGCATTCTATTTTTTCACATCTATTGGAAACTACACCGGCGAGAGCGCGACCTCCTTGAAAGAGTTTGTTGAAAAAATAAAAGATGTAAATGTGAAATCTTTGCAGTTTCATCTCTACCGTGGAGACTTTGAAAAATGGACATTGGAAGTTTTGCGGGATGAAGAGTTAGCATTGGAAATGAGAAAACTGCAAAGGTTTAATCTGGCCGTTGACATTCTGCGCAGCCAATTATATGAAACCGTTTCGAAACACTTGAAACACTTAGAAAACAGAATGGAACCGATCTAGGCCCAAAATTACTCATTGAAGATGCCGTTAATACGAACATGGCACTGCCCGAAATTTGTGTTTGCCTATAATCGGGAATTGTGTAATTTGAAATGTCAAGTGGATGACAGCGCAGCTGACATTCAGGCCAAAATGAAGAAACGTATACAGGTATCTTCTTAACTGATTCTTCAATTGTTTGGTTTTCCTCAATTAAATACTGTAGTAAGAGAGTGATTCCGTCGTCATTATCGTATGTACTAATCCATCCGTTCCAGCTTATGAATGCCTTGGCACCTTTTCCTAAAAAGGTGTCTGCAGTTGTGTAAAAGCCTTGTCTTAGCCCATTACAGCTCATTAAAATGATAACGGTGTCTTCGAATTTTCCAGTCATAACTTCCTGAATAAATTTCGGATTTATTGCGTAATATAGGTTGGGATCATCAGTAATATTGCACAATGTAAGCTGACCGTTTTTTAGGTATTGTTCGTAGTTTTGTGAACCGTATTTTTCCGAGGAACATATGGCGATGTATTTTGATTCCAGATTTAGTGCTGAGTGAGTTCTCCAAAGTATCAACTTGTAGTTTAAGGCCGAAAGAAGTCTATACCGGTCTACTGTAGCATTATCCGAGTAGTAGTCGACTTCAGAAAAACGCTGGTACAGCAGTTCTTTTGCTGCTTCTATGAACGTCTGATTAGGATAGCGGAAGTCATCAGTCAATTGGGAACTACTCAGTTGATCTATTATCGCTGCTTTCGGTGGGTCAGGTTGATGGGGGAAAAAGTAGAAGGCCGTGCCCGTCAGGATTATTATGCTCACAGTCGCAACAGCAACCCAGATTAATTTTCTATTGTCTAAAAATTTTCTGCCTTCAATTTTCTTGTCTTTTGCTCTCTTATTCTTATTCATTAAGTAAGCTCCAAGCAGCTGTTGAACAATAATAAGAGAAGAAGCGGGTTATTTTTCCGTTTTCCTATTGCTTTTTACTATGCTCATCGCCGCGCCAAATAATGCGATTAATGCAATATAGGTTGATATATGGAATATTGGAGTTTGTTCAGTCAATGAAATTGAGTAGCCTCCTACTGGTGATGGTGCTGACAGGACTTCAATCCTTGCTACTTCAGATTTTGCTGTAGCACCCTTGGAGTCTGTAACATTCAAATGCACATAATATATGCCTATTGTTGTGGAAGTGAATGTCCAACTGCTGGAGGTCGCGCCTGAAACAGGATTATTGTCTAGATACCATTGGTAACTGTAAGGTGGTGTTCCTCCGTCTGGTGTCGATGTAAACGTCACCGATTGACCTACGTAAATTGATGCTGAAACTGGGTCTATGGACACTGAAAGCGGAGGCGTGATGGGATTCACAGTGACGAGGTTAGTGCTTCGGCAGGCATTGTCACTTGTGTCTTTCTCACCTGGTATTACCGACGCTTGAGTGTTTATGAAGTAGGTTGCTGGGGGAACTTCTGATGTGTTCCAAAGGAAGCTGAGTGTTTGGGTTGTGCTGGACGGTAGATTTGTGATAGTTTTTGTTTCTAACAGTGTGTCATTGTAGTAGCAGCTTACTGTAAACGTTTCAGGTTCTGTGCCTTCGTTCTTGACAACTACGCTTATTGTTACAATTTCTCCTTGAACCACAACTGTGGGTGATGGAGTTTGACCTAGGATTGCGATGTCATGTATCACGATTTTGACCGTTGATGGAGAAGTGCAGACGTTGTTTGTTTCGTCACTTTCGGAGATTTCGTAGCTTGAATCAGCTTCTGCCACAATTGAATATGTTCCTGGAAGTACGCTAGTTGTGTCCCACGCAAAGGAAATAGTTGTTTGGGCGCTCGCTTCTAGGTTGTAAACCCGCATGACACCAATCAGCGTACTGTCATAATAGCATGCCACGTCGAAAGTCAAGGATATATTGCCTGTGTTTTTTACGGTCACATATATTGCAGCTGTGTCGCCCTGACAAATAACTGTGCTTGATGGAGTTTGGCTGATTGCAGCTACATCACGTATTATCGGAGTCACTGTGATATTGTTGTCACAGGTGTCAGAAAGTGGAGTGCCGCTCGGAACATCTATTCCTGTGGCAATAGCATCTTCTTTATGATTTACGTAGATTTGGCCGAGGGTGGTTGGCGTTACTCTTATTCTGAAAGTTAATGTTGCATTTTTTCCTGGGTTGAGAGTACCTACAGACCAGATAATTTTTGGTGGTGGAAGCATGACAATTGAGCCTTGGCTGGGGATGCCTGCACTTACAAATGTCACGTCCGAAGAGATCGTTTCATTTACTTCGATATTGGAGACGTCACTGCCTCCAGTGTTAACTATGATTATTGTTAATTCGTATACTGTTGAGAATCCGACTACTGGTGGATCCTCACCGCTTATTACTGCAGTTTTCACCTTATCTACAAAAAGTTCGCCCAGCTCACCTGCACATACAGCTACTGTCTCTAAGGTTGTGCAGTTGTTATTGTTTTCGTCAACTTCAGCTATTGCATGGTTAGAGTCAGCCATTGCTCGAATGTAATACATGCCCGCGGGAACTCCTATTGTGCTCCATACAAAAGTTAGGCTAGTCTGATTTTTCTGTGGCAGATTCGTTACAGTTTGATAGCTTATCGGGTTGTTGTCATAGTAGCATGTTACGTTAAATGTTTCAGAATAGTCTCCAAGGTTCTTCACAGTTACGTTTATGTTGACTGTTTCGCCTTGAACAACGGTCCACTTGTCTGGAACTTGCGCTATAGTGGCTACGTCATGAAAAGGGGCTTGTTCAATTTCTACTGTTGCGGGCGATGTGCACCAGTTATCCGTCTCATCTGTTTCGGTTATTTCTGCGCTTGAATCGGCCCATGCCTTGATTGAGTACGTGCCGGAAGGTATTCCTGTTGTATCCCAGTCAAAAGTGACTGTTGCTTGGTGTCCTGCATCTAGGTTTGTCACAAGCTGCGTTGCAAGCGCGGTGGTATTGAAGTAGCATGTAACATTGAAGGTTTCCGCTTGAGTTCCTTTGTTTTCCACAACTACGTGGATTGTGACGTGTTCGCCTTGTTTCACAACTGTAGGCGTGGGAGTTTGACTTATTCCAGCGACATTGTGAACTGCTATTGGCTGTTCCTCGTCTATGCGATCCGAACAAGGACTCTGGTCTAGGTTTGGATTTTGCTGGTCCGTTGACCACATAAGCCAATAGGAGGATGGGTTTCCGATGGAATCCCAGTTGATATACATTTCAATCTGATATGGAGGAACTATTCTAAATCCGCCAATATCTGTGTCAGTAATTTCATAGTTGGCATGACTTGATGGTGGCCATGGCTCATATTCGCCAAAATTGTTGTCGTTGTTCGTGTCGGAAACTAAGTATATCTCGCCTACTCCGTCGTAGTCCGTATCTTCTACAAAAAGAAGGTATTCAGCATCATATACATTTCCACCGCTGAAGTACATGTTGCCCTCAAGGTCGATAAACCATTTGTATCGACCATCTTTGTGATTAGTCCAATACTTGCCTGGCAAATCGAAGCATTTAAGCTTCAAATACAGGTAGCTACTATCATATTGGTAATAAGCGTACTCCACGTCTCGCCAATCGTCTCCTGCGCCATTTTCGTTTCTGTCTTGGTCGATTTCGATCCATGACGATGGCCAAGAAGGTTGAGCATAGACCCATATTGTTCTGGTGGCTAGGTAGTGGCCGGAAAGAATGAGCATCAGAAAAATAACTAAGAATACTCTAGAGTAATTGAATATCCTCACAGTCCGCCCTTCTCCCTCGGCACTATAGTTATTCATAACAGACTTTTTAAGGATTTTGGAACTAGATTCTATATCCTGCTCTCATTTTTCGATGAAATTGCTGTGGAGATAATAAGAGCGCGCGCGGCGATTTTGCTCTAGACGATTGTGAATGAGAAAAGTTGCAATTTCCTTGGTTGGTGTACTCAGTTAGCTTCTAAAGACTGTTGCTTCTAGCGAAAAAATGAGAGAAGAAAAGGAGGGAGTTTGAGTCTGTTTATTTTCTCCGCGCTTGAATCATGTTGAAGATCGTGCCTAACGCTGCAATCAGAGCAAATGCTAGCGTAATGTATATTACGTATGTCAATGCTCCCATGTTTCCACTTAGGTTTTCCAGGTCGGCAGTTGCATCTTTTACGTCTGAAACATCAGCTTGCACCGTTCCTAAGTCAGTTTCTATGGTAGCTATGTCGCCTTCGATTGTTGTTATTCTTCCTTCAATCGTCCCTAAGGATGTTTGTATCGTGGCTATGTCTCCGTTTATGGCAGTTACGACTAGATTTATGTTTGCTACATCGGTTACCAAAGTGCCTAAAGCTGACTCAATAACTGCAAGTCTTCCATCAATGCTGACAAGCGTTGCACCTATGTTTGCTACATCAGTCACAAGTGTGCCCAGCGATGATTCGACGACTGCAAGTCTTCCATCAATGCTGACAAGCGTTGCACCTATGTTCGTAAGGTCGTTTACTATGGTGTTGAAGCTGTCGCTGATTTGAAAACTGGCGATGCTCGTACTTGTTACATTCAAGTATTCTGCTTCGGCGAGAAGCGTGTAGACTCCTGCTTGGGCATCTTGGGGTATGATGTATGTTATTTGATAGAATCCAGTAGAGACAGTTTGAATCGCGCTGCCTAGATCTGCGTACAGGCTTCCGTTGAAGTATAACAGTAGTTTGGTGAAAGTCACGTCTAACGTTCTGCCAAGTTGTGAAGTTAGGATGTAAAATTCGGCTGTTTCTCCTGGATAGTAAAGTTCTCCAGCTTCGATTTCTATGTCGATGGGTGTGTACATGCCTATCGTAACTAGCTTTGATACACTACCGATAAGCCCGAAATTATCCAACACGCTGAGAGTTACATTGTATGTTTCTGGTTGTTCGTACATGTGAGTCACTGTTGTCTGATCTGTGTTGAGTGTTGTTCCGTCACCGAAATCCCATTGATATTCGGCTATTGTTCCGTTTATGCTGCCTTCAGTGTAGAATACGTTGGGATCTCTGCTTCCAGAAGCGTCGAAAAGAATAGTCTGTGCTACCAGTGGATTTTGAGGCTGATATGTGAATGATGCCAGCGGGTATTTCAGTGGCTCTGGAGATTGATAAAGAGAGATTGCACTAGTGTATCCAATTTCTCCGCCTAGGTCGTCAATTAGTATTATTTCAATGAATCTCAGCACACAAACTGGGAGGGATTCAGGTTCCACTGCCCGATAATTCACTCTGAATCTTATTGTTGCAACTGTTCCGTTACCTTCAGGATATGGACCAGGCCAATGCCCTGTCGCGTTGGGGAACAATATTTCTCCAACAACCAAGTGAGGTCCGAATACTCCATCGTCTTCGGTAGCCCAGACAAAGAGCGTAGATGGAGGAGTTGATGTTTGATTGAATTCGGGCAGAAAATCGCCTTCGGAAACGCTGATAATCTCTAGCAATTCCGGGTCATATGTCATTCTGAAGTGTATTCCAACGAGATGCGAGCTTGCATTCACATCGTAGATGGTTACATTAAGTTCGAATTCTTCTCCCAAGACTTTAGCAAAGTAGAAGTCAGGTTCAATTTTGAGTTTTGGCAAAGTTTGCGCAAAAACTGGAGTTATCCGTCCGCTTAATAGAGCAGTCATTGTTAAGCTCAACAGCATCGCTGTCAATGTAAAGGCTAATTTTGACTTTTTCATTCTGAACACCTAGAGTTTAGTTATGGAACTATTTTCTATTTCAATTTTGCTATGTTTTATATAAAACTTTTTTAGTTGAAAACTGAATTGAGAATACGTCTACCTTTTTTGGACTGCTGCAAAAAAAGAGGGGAATCGTCTTTTATTTTTTTCTTTTGGAGCCAAGTATGGCTATGAAGGATGCTAAGCTGAGAAACGCAATTGGCAGCCATGATATGAATTCTGGTACAATAGGAGTATTCCATACGTCTAGTGGGTCGATCTCTACGTTATCTTCGTTTAGCGCGTATGTTTTGCTCGTTTGCGGATGATATCCAGTGGATATGTCCAATACGCAACTATATGGCCCTGGAGCAATTACTTCGAATTCTACCCATGATAGGCTTCCGACACCGGTCGCATTGGGATTATTTGGAATCATGGGGCTCCATGCTTCACCGTGCAACGTATAATTGCGGGTGGCATCATAGTATGCGTTTATCGTGGGTGGCAACGGAAACAGGTTTGTTGTCCCTGAATTTTCGAAGAATTCACTCCTTAACCCACCTGTCCCAGTGTAGCCAGCTGCGGTGGATTTCACGATGCTTTTATCGTATAGCATTTGGAACTGCCAGCCCAAACAGTAGCCTGAAATATTTATCCATACGGTGACGTTAAACTTGTAGCCTACCGAGACTCCTGTAAGGTCTATTATTGCGGGTTCCACCCACATAGCGTCCGCATCATGGGATTCGCTTGGTTCAGCTGCATGTGCATAAGGTATAGTTAGGTAAGGCATGACTAGTAGACTAGTGAACGTAGCAAGCGCGATGATTGCAATTATTCCTTTCTTCATCATTTTCCCTCGGCTTATCTTTTATTTTTGTTCAAAGCATTTAAGGTTTTCTGACAAAGCGCGTTTAATATCAAAGGCATCCTTTTCCGTAGTTCAACGCTATGATGAGTAGGTCTTTTATGTCGATCACAAGGTTTTGGTCCAAGTCGAAGATGGGGTTCCAGCGTGGGCTTGATGGATAGGAGCCATAGCTATCTGCAGCGGCCAATATGTCTTTAACGTCTACAAAGCCGTCACCAGTTACATCTCCCATGTAGTTAATCTTGATTTTTCCATCAATGAATATGTTGTCTGTTGTGTTGAATTCGTAAGGAACTAGTGAAGCTTCTGCACTTATCGTATAGTTTATGCATGCAGTCACGTTCTCGGTGTCCCATGAAAATGTGATGATTAGCTCGGTTTCTGGTGGAAGATCTGTGACGGTTACATTTCCTAGCAAACTACTATCGTAGAAGGTCTGCACAGTGAAAGTTTCGGTGAAGTTTCCTTTGTTTCTGACTGTGACCGTGACGTTTACCTCCCACCCCTTATATGCTATATCTGGACATGTCACATCCAGTATGGCGACATCATGAATTTGTGTCATTATCCAGATCGTGCCGTCTATTAGTGTGTTGTCATCTGTGTTAAGCTCGTAGGGCACTATTTCAGCCACAGCTTTTATGGTGTAGTTCCCTTCAGCCACACTTGTTGTGTCCCACTCGAATATTGTGTTTCTCTCTTCGCTGGGCGTGAGGTCAGCCACTATCTTCGTTCCGATTAGATTGTCGTCGTAGTATGCGGTAAGCTCAAAAGTTTCGGTGAAGTTTCCTTTGTTTCTGACCAAAACGGTGACGTTTACTTCCCACCCTTGATATGCCCAGTCTCTGGAAGTCGCTATGCTTGTTACTGCTACGTCTCTTATTAGGGTGCAGAAGAATCCATCTACCGCCGTATGTTCTATTGGTTGACCCAAAGAGTTGAGAAACACAGTGTTGTTTAAGTCTAAGGGTGTTGCGCCAAAGGATTTTACATGGAAATCGATCCTAAGCACGGGCGCAGGATCAATTGCTGAGACCGCTGTGGGATATTGTAGTTTTACCCATATGAAGCCGTTTTCATCGTCAACCATGGTCTTGATGGTCGGCGTTTGATTCTGGACGCTTTTGAGAGCCATGCTGATCCAACTTATCACGGTGGAGTCGTATGTCAGATTGAACTCGAGGGTTTTTAAGTCGACGACGTCAGCGATCGTTATGTTAATGCTGAAAGATGAGGAGCAAGGCACCAGCGTGGGATCGATTATTTCAGGCGGATCTACAAAAATCTTTGTTCCCTCAACTACTACGGGTACGAAAACAGCCTTCAGTGCATGGTCTTCATCCATGAGGACTTCGTAGGGATTAGTTGAGCCTACATTTATGGTGTCGAGTTCCCAGTGATCGAACAGATAGTTTGGATTCTGGATCGCTGTGACTTGAACCGTTGTGCTGGCTGGATGGCTGTATATTCCTGGAGATGGGTCTGTTGTTCCTCCAACTGTTGTAGTGATTGTTAGATCATATGTTAATGCCGTTGGCGACTTGAATATGTAAGTGCAATCATGCACGTCTAGTGGAATTTCTTCTTGATTCTCGTCCTGTGCGTATGTTTTGCTCGTTGGTGGATGATGCGGGGTGGAAATGTCGATTTCCGTAGTTAGTATTTGACCTGCTGGGGGTTCGGCGATTACTTCGAATTCTACCCATGATAGGCTTCCGACACCGGTCGCATTGGGATTATTTGGAATCATGGGGCTCCATGCTTCACCGTGCAATACGTAATTGCGAGTAGCGTCATAGAATACGTCTAGTGTAGGTGGCAACGGAAACAAGCTTGTTGTTCCTGCATTTTCGAAGAATTCACTCCTTAACCCACCTGTCCCAGTGTAGCCTGCGGCAACGGCTTTCACCATGCTTTTATCGTATAGCATTTGGAACTGCCATGCCAAGCAGTCAATCGAAACATTTATCCAAACGGTAACGTTGAACCTGTAGCCTATTGAGAGGCCTGTGACGTTTACAATTGATGGTTCTATCCACATTGCATCAGCGTTTTTTGGTTCACTTGGGACAGCTGACATGATTGGAGTTATTTTCGCGTTGGAAATCAACGTTGCGGCAATTGCTGCTAAGAGGATTATAAGAACTTTGTTTCTTTTCTTCATTCTTCTCCCTTCCTCACAATTCATTCATACAGTTTTTGAGTTTAAACCTTTTGGAATTTTATTCTATTTTTGGCTTGGTATATGATAGGAAGGTGTTAAAAAAAAGACTATGGGTCTTGTCCGTAGTTTAGCGCTATTGCGAGTATGTCTTTTATGTCTATGAAGCCGTCTCCGTTGATGTCGGCTCTTGGTTCCCAGTTGGGGTCGCCTGGTCTTGATCCGTAAGCGAAAGCTGCCATAAGTAGGTCTTTCACGTCTATGAAGCCGTCTCCGTTTACATCACATGTTTTTAGCGTTGTATTCAAGATTTCGATTGTTTTCATTATCGTGTCTGTTCTTCCTACTGCATCTTCTATGGTCAGGGTTACGCTGTAGTTACCTTCCGCTATGTACTTATGATATATTATGGCATCTGATGTGGAGTTAATTGTTCCGTCTCCAAAGTTCCAATCATAGTCTACTATTGGACTGAATTGCTGTGTTGCGGCGCTCCAGCCTAGTTCTGAGGTTGACGCATCGAACGTTATTGTTTGGTTTATAATTCCTATTATTGGATTGAATGTGAAGTTTGCTGTTGGTCCGAATTCTGGCTGCACCAGCACTGGCTTGGATGTTGTTGACCACAATCCTTCATTGTCTGTTACGTTTAGTTCCACAATAAATGTTCCTGAGTATTGGAATGCGTGGGACGTTGTTGGGCTTGTTGTTGTTATTTGTCGCGGGTCGTATGGGTCATTTATTGTCCATTTGTAGCTTGTTATGTAGTCGTTGAAGCCTTCTGCTGAGGATGATGACGCGTCGAAGGTTACTGTCATGTTTTGGTTAATTTCCAGCGGCGAGTACGTGAAGGCCGCTTGAGGTGGGCAAGGATAGACGTTCAATGAAAATGATGCTATGTTGTAAATCCTTACGGCAGGACTTATTCGTCCAACCGCGTGAACCATGTATGTGCCAGGTCTCGTGTATCTGTCTGGTGGAGCACTAAGGTAGACTTCATAGCGTCCAGCCGACGAGTTGAAGGACACTTGTTGCTGCGGGTAGGATGGCTCAAGTAGAAGGTTTCTGACTATGTAGAAGTAGTCTATTCTTTCCGGAGTGTAGGGAACTCCCTGGTTTTCAGGTAGACCGTTGTATGCGTTTATGAAAACAAGTGCTTTTCCTGGTTTCGCCCATCCTGGAATCTCTAAGATCCATTTGATTGTCGAGCTGTCTCTCCCAGGTAGCGTCGATGCTGACCAGCCTGAGAACAATGGAATGAGGTTCTCATCGCATATGGTTATGGCTGTCGTCACATCTAAGGGGTTTAGAAGTTCATTTTTTATTGTTACACATGCTTTCACTTCTGAATTTGGTGTTGTTTTTGTCAGTGGGTTTTCGCTGGGGTCTTTCAATGAAAAATCTGTTATGTTTATGGCCCATGTTTCCGATGGGTTTCCAATCGGTATTGTTCTGAAGTAGAATGGGTTGTTTCTTGGGTCTTTGATTTCCACTGCGACCAGTGCGTTTTCTATTGGTGAGCTGTCTGATGTCAGGTTTCCAGTGATCGTTATTTTTTGTCTAAGATGGTACCCGGGTTTGTCGGTTGACATAGTGAGTGTAAGGGTTGATGCGGTCTCAGCTGATTGTGTGGTAATGACTGCAGTTAAGATGAATAGTATCATTATCAGGCTGAGGATTCGTGCTTTTTTGAACGTCAGAATGTTGAAATTGTTCATCTTCAAGCCTCAACTATGATTTTGTGAAGTTTCATATTAAGTCTTTTGGAATTTTCTTCTATTATATATGACAAACAAAAAAGGGGGAAGTTTATTTTAGGTTCTAGTATGGCCAGATGAATATTTCTGGTGGCGGCGTGAACTCTGGACAGAGCGCAATTCCGCCGTCTACTGGTTCTTTGTCGAAGCAGTTCACGTGAACTGTTGCTAGACCCGCTGCTGCATACTTCGGTATCTCAATTGTCAATTCCACTTCGTACGTGTTTGGTGTACAGAATTCTGCTCCTCCGATTGTTATCTCTGTACTGGCAAATCCTATGGTGTAGCCTAATTCGTCAACGATTGCTGCGGTAATTAGAACAGAGTATGTCTGCTGTGCATGGGATTCGATTTCTATGCTGACTGTGACGGTGTCTCCGTGTGCGTATTCAGGTGCATCGGTTGTGACTTTGACAATGTTGACCAAGTAGTCGTAGTGGAATCTCAACGTGTCAGTGATAACTTCGCATGCGATGTCCACTGTTGACGTGACGTTCCATGCTCCGAATAGGGATTCTGGATCTTCACATGGCCACGGCATTCTGAATCTTACTTCAGCGATTCCGTCTGCGTTTGTTATTGCTGTCTTCTTGTCCCAGACATGTCCGTTTGGATCAGTGATTTCGTAGGCTACGAGTTTCTGTTGTACTGGCCAGTAGTTGTATGATACGTATGCGTACAGAATCACTTCTTTCTGTGGCCAGAACATGTCGCTTGGCGCGTCTGGTCCTTGTCCGCCGTACGGACTTGGATACTGCGTGTATAGGTCAATCTGTCTTCCTGGCAGGTCGAAGCCCAATATTGTGTAGTCGCCGTCTACTTCGGGTGACAGCGGTATTTCTGCTCCGACGTCATCTACCATGACTATGTCGAA
>Ga0224506_10000165_pt1 | contig 65976 bp, 58 predicted proteins | sample SF_Jan12_sed_USG_2_FD_169108 | JGI IMG/M metagenome (GOLD analysis project Ga0224506, IMG submission 169108) | Sediment microbial communities from San Francisco Bay, California, United States - SF_Jan12_sed_USGS_8_1 | ecosystem: Environmental > Aquatic > Marine > Sediment | place: USA...
ATTCCCTGGATGAGTTTTCGTATCTGGTTGCGTCACTTGATGAAGAGATATCCGGTGAGCTGGTTATTCTTTGCAGTGATAACGTCGCCTCATCACCTCAATTAAAGCTGGCTGAGGTCATTGCTTTGATTCACGATCTTGCCCCGAAACTGCAAGTCGCTATTAACAATGACACAACGCCAGAAATCGAAAATGCACTTTTAGATTCCAGCGCTCATGTGGGTATCATGCCTGAGTTTAGAAATATCGATGGACTCGATTACCTATCGGTTTTTGAGGAGAGTTACTTTTTGTGTTGTGGTGCGCTACATCCGCTGTTTAAGATCCAGGATTCCGATATTGACGAGGAATTATTGTATGGAAATATGATGGTGCATCCGGGTGTTGATATTAACATGACGGGTATTGAACAGCTCAGGTCCTTCCATCTAACCGCCCGAGCTTACCAGTTTGATACCCGATTACCCCTGGTATTATCGGGTAAGTATCTGGGCTTTTTTCCTTTGAGTTACGCCCAGGCTTATATTGACCAGGGAAGCATGCGTGTCATACAACCAACAATACGGTTTTATAATGTCGATCACGTTATAACCACTAAAAATAAGCAAACACCGGATGTTAAAGTAGCGCTGTTTTTACAGGTTTTGAAACAAGTCGGTGTGGTGTCATAACGCTGAGCATTGATAAGCGAATTTTTGATAACCAATATCTGCAACGCGTTGATTTTACTCAATTATTGCTAGTCTCTCTGTCAATTAAATTTAGGGAGCAGATAGTTGTGGCAAAAACGAAGATACCAGTGCGAAAGATCAAAGAACTATTGCGGCAGCTGTCAGAGAACAATAATGTTTGGTAATTTTTGTTGGCAATCTGCATGAACAGGAGACCGGGTATCATGCAAAGGAGCCGGTTGTGTCATTTATATGATCAAGTAAGCTTCAGGTGTTGTGACCCTGATATTTTAGTTAACAATTGCAATAGCCTAATGATCACCCAATATCGCAGGCTAAAGCCTGTTCTTACAAATCAGGAAAACCTGCTCAACTTTTGCCAGGATCATGTTTTAAAACTTTTAATGATGATCCCGTAAGCCTGCTTGCAGGCGAATGGGTGTACATGTTTAGCAACGCATAGAAAACATTCGCTGATGAATCAGCTCCTACATGGTTCAATTGAAGCCTTACCCGACTCCTTTCAACACAGCCATAATTGGTAAGAGTCTGCTTTAGCTGACGATTCTTTTTAAACGTTAGTGAAACACTAAACAGCCGGATCACAATGCAAAATTGACTTTGTTAGGCGACCCGATATCGCAGGCTAAAGCCTGCTTCTTACAAATAATAAAAGCCTGTTGAAGTTGTGCCTCTACCATGTTTACCAACGCATAGAAAACATTCGCTGATGAATCAGCTCCTACATGGTTCAATTGAAGCCTTACCCGATCCATCTCAACACAGCCATAATGGGTAAGAGTCTGCTTTAGCTGACGATTCTTTTGAACGTTAGTGAAACACTAAACAGCCGGATCGAAATGCAACGTTGACTTTGTTAGGCGACCCAATAAATCTGACAGGCTCCTAAGTCGCCTTTGCAGCTCCAATGCAAGCTCTGAGAATTATCAAACTTTATTCCATGCCGACAACAGCGTCATCGAGTAAAAATATGTTATCGAAGCATGGTTCAGGCACTTAATAATTGGATGTGCAAGGGTTTAGGATTATTTAATAAAAGCTTGGGACATTGATGTAACCAGGCCTATTCCATGGGAGTTCTAAACAATAAACAGATGATTAGGCAGCAAATAAAACGATAAATTATCCATATATGGTTTTGTTGTTCCTTTGATACTTCCTGTCTCTGTATGCAGAGGATGCGAATGCAGTGGGTTGGTTAGACCCTGCCGCAAGGGAACCTGGAATAAAAGCTGTTCGCCATCGATGGTATCAGGGTCGGTAGAAACAGCTACACATGAATTCATTATGTTAAGGACTACTGCTATTCTCGACTGAATTTTTTAGGTCAATACCGAAAAATGTTTGATGTATTTTTAGTTCAGCTTCAGCCTCATCAACATCAACAGGAGTAAAGGACAGCTTAGTGCCCGGGTTGCTTTGAGCCAGTTTAGAAAGGTCCAGGTAGCTAACGCAACCTATCAGCGGATAGCCTCCCATCGTTTGCCGATCTTTCATCAAAATAATGGGCTGCCCGTCTTTTGGCACCTGAATCGCGCCCAATGATACGCCTTGAGAAATTATTCCTTTTTGGGGTGTGTCTAGTGCGTTACCCGACAGTCGATATCCCATACGGTCCATATTTGAGGTTACTTCATAGGAGTTACCAGTGAATGCACGGAGAACGTCTTTACCAGCAGACGTTGGTGATGTATTAGGAATAAATCTGAGGGTGATTTCTTTGTCGTACTTGCCTCTATATTGAGGCGGAACATACTTTATTATTTCATCTTGAGAAGGCTGATAGCTTATACAGTCACCCTTGGATAGCTTGCTTCCATTCTGATGGATCCCTCCTAATTTCTCACGTACTACCGTTGAGCAACTGGATAGCTGTTTTTCGACCGTAAATCCACCTTTAACGGCCAAATAACATCGAAGTCCGGCAACAGGGGATACAAAACTAACAATATCTCCGGCTTTTATCTTATAAGATTGCCAGGGCTTGATGGCAATATCATTAATCGAAGCGGAGAGGTCGGCGCCACAAATAGCGATCATGGCATCATCAAAAAACTGTACTGAAAATAGACCATAGCTGATTTCGATCTGGGCATCATTATAGTGGTTATCCAGTAGTCGATTTGCCCAAAGGAAGGCATGTTCGTCTAATGGGCCGCCATTGGTAACACCGATACTCTGATGACCATATCGGCCGTAGTCCTGCACCAGAGACAGAAAGCCTGATTTTTTTACTTGTAACATCATTCAAATGTACCGCCCATTTTAATGAATTCAGACTTGCTAATAGCAACGAACTTTACTTTGTTTCCGGTGGTAAACTGGGTAAGAGTTTTACTACTGTAATCTATAAGGTGAATAGGTGTTCGACCAATAACTTGCCAGCCACCCGGTGACTCGGATGGATATATAGCCGTTTGTTGGTCAGCGATGGCGATACTGCCGCGTGCAACCTTTTGTCTTGGTGTTTCTTTTCTGGAGACAGCTATCCGTTTGTCTACATTGCCTAAATAAGCAAACCCGGGGGCAAATCCGATGGCATAGACGTCATATATCGTCTCGCTATGAATCCTGACAACATCGCTGTCACTAAGTTGTACCTTCTCTGCGACATGGGGCAAATCTAACGCAACTTCCTCACCATAATATGCCGGGATTTCTATGACTGTCTGGTTGGTATTAGGCTCGTTACTAATATGTGGGTTCTGTAATACTTCATTTAATTTTTGAGTAAAATCCAAACCAGATATTTGGACGATATTAAAAGTGATATGTATCGACGCATAGGATGGAATAATGTCGATAATATATTCCGTCATCTGTCTTTTGATGCTTTGTGTTTGTTGATTAATCAGCAGAAAATTAGCTGAATTTATAACTTGTTCGAATAGAATGAGAACGGTATTTTCAGATGTACGAATGATATTCATAATGACTGAAGAACCTTTCGAATCCCCTGTACTGCAGCAACTGCCAGTTTGCCATCACCATGAATACAAATTGAGTCAGCTTCAATGGACAGTTTTTTTCCTGTACAACTGGTCACGGATTTATTCTTAATTAACTGCGTTGCCTGATTGATGATACTGTCAATATCATCATATACGGCACCAGATATTTGTCTGGATTGAAGTTTTCCGTCATCTGTGTAAGCCCGATCACAAAAAGCTTCCATCAATAATTCGACGCCAAAGTCTTTAGCCAGGGAGGTATATTCCAGATGGTTAGGTACGGCCATAATCATCAAAGGAACTTTAAAGTTCAATTTGGATACGGCGGTTAACATGGATTTATATACTTCCATGTCTCGCATCATTAGGTTATATAAGGCGCCATGAGGTTTTATATAGCTAACAGAGGTATTGTTTGCGACACATAATGCTTGCAACGCGCCAACCTGGTACAGGGTCATGTTTACCAATTCATCAGAAGAAAATGACATGTCCTTACGTCCAAAACCATGTAAATCAGGATAACCCGGGTGGGCACCAACCTTAACATCCTGTTCTATTGCCAACTTGATGGTGTTATTCATAATGTCAGGGTCAGACGCATGAAAGCCACAGGCAATATTGCTCATATCAATATAGGGCATGATTTCAGAGTCCCTGCCCATTATCCAGGCGCCGTAACCCTCGCCCATATCACAGTTTAGTTTCATAATTAATCGATCTACATGTTGTATTGTTGAAACAAATCTTATCCATCGAATAAAGGTTCTATTACCGAGACATTACGTTAGGCAGGTATAGAACAATGTCTGGATAAGCAGTAATTAACACAATCGCAATGGCGATCATAAAGAAAAAAGGTAATGCTGCTTTGGCGATATAAAGAATATTTTTACCGGTCAAGGATTGAATGACGAATAAATTAAATCCAACCGGAGGTGTGATTTGAGACATCTCTACAACCAATACCAGAAAGATACCAAACCAAATCAGATCAATATTTGCTTGAGTCACCATGGGTAAAACAACGGAAGTCGTTAACACAATCACCGAAATTCCGTCTAAAAAGCAACCTAAGGCTACGAAAAATAATGTGAGGCTAATAATCAATTGTATGGGTGTTAAACCCAAACCAGCGATCCATTCTGCCAAGGCATTAGGGATTCCTATAAAGCCCATGGCTAAGGTTAAGAAATGTGCACCGACTAAAATCAATCCAAGCATGCATGAATTCTTTACTGCACCAGAGACACTATCTATAAAACTCGAAACACTGAAGCTGCCGAGAATGACAGATAGTACAAGTGCACCAGTAACACCGAAGGCTGCCGCTTCTGTTGGTGTTGCCACGCCTTGATATATAGATCCTAAAACCAGTCCAATTAGAACCGTAATCGGGATTAGCTTTTTTAGCGCGAGAAGTTTCTCTTTACCGGTATAGGTCACGTCATCGACGACGCCGTGTTTATTACCATTAAAATAAGACCATCCGATGGTATAGAGCATAAATAACGCGATTAAAACCAGGCCTGGAAAAGCACCTGCCAGGAACAAACGCGTGATGGAAACTTCTGCGGCAACGCCATATACAATCAGAATGATTGAAGGTGGGATTAATAGCCCGAGCGTGCCTGAACCGGCCAATGTACCTATGGCCATTTCATCAGAATATCCTCGTTTTTTTAACTCAGGTAACGTCATGCGCCCAATCGTTGCAGCGGTTGCCGCCGAAGAACCTGAAACTGCTGCAAAAATACCACAGCTTAAAATATTTACGTGCAGTAACTTGCCAGGTACTTTAGATAATATGGGTGAAAGGCCTTCAAATAAATCTTGTGAAAGTCGCGTGCGAAATAAGATTTCACCCATCCAGATAAATAAGGGTAACGCTGTTAGTGACCAGGCAGTTGTCGCGCTCCAGGATGAGGTTCCAAGTAATAAACCAACGCTGCTATTGCCAATTAGCGTTAGTCCGATAATTGAAAGACCCGTTAACGTTAATGCCACCCAAATTCCACTGGTGAGCATTAGTAACATTGATACTACTAAAATAATGCTAATTACTGTCATATCCATAATCTATAGCTCACTACTTAATTCATCTTCACTGTTAATATAACTGGGCGTTCGCCCTTTAAGCATTTCAATAAAACTATCAAACATGGCAATAAACAAAAATAATGTTCCAAGCCCCATTGGTATCTGTAGGATCCAGAGCGGTATGGTCAAATAGGTGTCGGTGACATCACCAAAATCATAGGATTCATAAACCGTTAAAATAGTATAAAAGGCTGCATAGCCACTAATGAGTAGTCCGATAAAAATGTTAACAAATTCTGCGCTTCTACGACGGGTTCCTGACAGCCGGGTAAGCAACATAGTGACTCTGATGTGACCACCATTATGGAATGTATATGCCAGACCTAAAAAGATAGTTGCGGAAAGCAGCCAACCTGCAAAGTCTTCAGAAGAAGGTATAACCACACCAAAGGACCTTGCGGTAATCTGTGCCAAAATCAGTAATGTCATTAAAATCAGACAAGCGCCGGAAAGAACACCGGATGTGAGATAAAAGTAATGTTTTATTTTTTTCATATTAAGCACCTAAATTCTAATAAAATAAGCTATTTGAAATAGTTTATCGATTAAACATGCTATACAGATTTGCTCGTAACAATCACAACATTTCTATTTTCTAACTCGTATCTCTGTTGCAGCTACTACCAAGTGCACTTGCCGCCTAATCTTCAAGAGTTGAAAACCAGGTAATTATTATAGTTATAATTGTGCTTTATACCCTTTGGGTATAAAGCACAGGGTCCAGACGTTTCGCTTAAAAATTACATTGCGTTGAATGACTTGATGATTTTCTCGCCACTCTTGCCGGCTTCAGCTAACCATTCGTTGACCATAGTCTTACCAATTTCGCGCAATTCTGCATCCAACTTTGACGAAGGTGCTGAAACGACCATGCCATTTTCTCTAAGCACGTTGGTATGTTCTACCGCTAGTTTACGACCTAATGCCCAGCCTTCTTTTTCGGCGGTTGCAGCAGCAGCTAAAATAACTTTTTGTGTTGCTTTGTCTAAGCGATTAAAAATCTTCTTGTTAACAAAGACCATGTTTTTTGGAATCCAGGCATTGATCGTGGTTAAGTGAGAAATATAATCCCAACTTTGTGCGTTCACACCAGTACTTGGGGAGGTTACCATTGCACCAATTGCATTAGTTGAAAATGCCTGGGCTACATCACTAAAGGGTATGTTGACAGGGGTGGTATTCATCAAGTCTGCCATGCGTGACGTTGTCGGGCTATAAGCACGCATCTTTATCCCTTGTAGATCAGCCAGACTGCTTACAGATTTGTTGGTATACAGGTCTTGTGCAGGCCATGGAGATGTATATAGCAACTGTAAACCTTCCGATTCCAATTGCGCGTTCATCGCAGCTTTGGATACTTTATATAGTTTTTCTGCACTATCAAAGTCAGTTGCCAGGAATGGAATATTGTCTAATTGGAAAATGGGGTCAATATTACCTAGACGGCCAACAAAGACTTCACCAATTTGAACCTGACGAGATTTAACGGCTCGATGAATCTCCGGGTGCTTGATAAGTGATCCACCGGAATGGACTTTTATGGTGAGTTTGCCATTTGAATTAGCATTAACTTCTTCAGCAAAAAGTCTTGCAACCTGAGTTTGGTGAGTACCGTCGCCATAGGGTGTCGGTAGGTCCCAGGTGTCGGCTACTGCCATCGTGCCGGCACCCATTGTTAAAAGTAAACCACTGACTATATTTTTCATATTTTATCCTCTATTTTTTTATTTATTGTTTTATCACTAGCTTTTCTTATGTAACAAAGAAATTGAATTTTTTAAAATCAATTATCTCAATTTTTGGACATATTGCCCTGGTTGGTTAAAGCTGCTCGTAACGCAGGTCTGTTATTAACATCTTCCCAGGTACATGTGTGATGAGTAAGGGAAGCTTTGCTTTTTTTAATATGCGCTGACTCGTGACACCACAGCCCCAAAATACAGGTACTTCATCTTCTTTAATGGGAACAGGGCTGCCGTAATCCGGGTTGTTTATGTCTTTAATGCCAATCGCAGATGGGTCGCCAACATGGATGGGCCCGCCATGCGTTTTGGAGAAATTTTCGGTAATCTTGGTCACTGCTTCAACATCCTTGCGCTTAAATGGGCGCATAGAAACAACAGTATTACCGCTAAAGTTTTTGGTCGATATGGTTGGAATATTGGTGTCATACATGGAAACATTGACACCCAGGTCGATATTACGAATAGGGTATCCCGCATCTATCAATGCATCTTCAAACGAATAGGAACAACCAATAACAATGGCAACTGAGTCTTCGTTCCAAAAACGACTAATATCTGTTTCTGTATGAGTGAGTTGACCCTGTTCAAAAACAAGATACTCGGGCACGTCGATACGAATATCAATGTCTTTACCCAGATTTGGAATACCTGGATCGCCAGGCTGAGAAAAACCAATCACCGGGCAAGGCTTGTCGTTTAGTGCGCAAAACTCAATAAATTCTTCTGCCGCCTTTGTTGGCATGATGACAATATTACCCTGTACCAAGCCAGGCATTAGGCCGCTGGTATTTTTGTCAAACTGACTACTTCTAATGTTAGTCCTAAGTTGTTGCAGCGTTATAGGTTCAGTTTTATTATTTTTGGAAACCATCATAGTTGTTATTACCTTCTAACCGCCTATTTTTAGCCAAGCATGAAATCACATCGACTTTAGTTCAGATAAAGGTTAACAATATGTGTTATAGAATCAAATTATTAATATTACTCAATATCAATAAATTATTTTTATCGAAAGATTTCTATTTAGAGATGCGATTGTTATCAGCCACAGTTTTGGCAAGAGCAATAATCGGCTGTAGCTCTGGTCTGTAAGGTTTTCTAGTATAGGATGCCGTAAATATTAATTCAGAGGGGAGCCAGTTCGCATTGATGACATGCAATAACTTGTTATCAATATCCTCTTTTACAATATGCTCAGGTAATGCTGAAATACCGACACCTTCAATAACTAATCGACGGCAGATACCAAGTGAGCTTGATGTAAATATTTGCGCAGTACAGTCTGCTATTTCAGACATTTTCTGGCTAATTTCACTATAGGGAACCGTGTTGCGGGAATAGGTTATAATTGTTTTCTGTGCCAATTCGCTAATATCATATTGACGGTCATTGTCCATAAACTCGGGACTGGCTACCCATTGTAACGGTGAAGACCAGAGTTCAAGATCAGCTAACATAGGGTCGGCTCTGGATCCTATTAGGAATGCCAGGTCAATGACACCATCAGTTAGTTGCATGGCTAAATTTACCGATAGATCTACCGTTAATTCAACGGCAATATTAGGCATTTGTTCATGAAGCACTTTTAAAAAATCGGACAGCCATGTATGGGCGATGGTTTCTGATACGCCTAAACGTAATAAACCCGAGTAAGCGGAGTCTTGCTTGGCGATATGCAAAAATTCATTAGATAAATTAACCAAACGTTCTGCATAACGGATCAGTTCTTGTCCTTTAAGGGTGAGCACAACTTTTGTGTTGCCATCTCTTTCGAATAAGCGCTCTCCCAGTTCTTCTTCCAACATGGCAATACGAGAGGAAACGGCAGGCTGAGTGGTGTGTTGCTGTTCAGCCGCTTTGCGAAAGCTACCCAGTTTCGCGACCCATAAGAATGTTTCAATTCGTTTGAAGTTCATAAATGTTTTATCGTGAAAATATCCAGTGTTGTATAGGTCACTATATCACGAAAATGGATTTCGGCGTGCGCCGGAAAGACGGTTGGGAGATGGGCTTTAAAGGTATGTGGCACCCAAGCTAAAATACGCCATCTCGTCATATTCGTGAATGCAGGTACCTATTTTGACCTTCCCTTATTTCGTCATATTCATGGAGGTGGGTACCTATTTTGACCTTCCCTCATCTCGTCATACTCACGAACGTGGGTATCCATTTTGACTGTCACTTTCCGGGCTAGACTTTTAAGTTCTGGGTATTAGGTCATAGTATTTCTGGTTGCGGTAATGGTATCATTTTTTTAATTCATTAAATCAACAGCCAGTCTCGACGAACTATTACCTATGATTAACGCGATCCATCGCAAAAAATTGACCCTGTTTCTTGTCTCAGCTCTTGTGATGACAGGGATGACATTCTCGCTTATTGGCGCGGTATCCTCTCATGGTGTTGGGGTGTTAAACGAGTCGGTTTCGGTGCATCAGCACGATCATTTACACAGCCAGTCAGATATTGATAAAAAGACACATCATCATTCGTTTTATGATTCTGGCAACCATAATCACGAATCTGCGGGTGGTGTTGAGATCCATCTCGTCTCTGATTTTTTGATACCTCTCCGTCAGCCTATTCGTTACTCTGGAGATTATGATTCCACCCTTCGAAACCGACTATACCGCCCGCCAAAATACGGCCTGATCGTTTAAGCCTTGCTGCATAGCAGCTTTTAAGTAAACACAATTGGAGTCATTATGTTGTTAACTGTTTTTGGCCGACTTGGGCATGCGCACACTGCGGTCGATCGTCGCCATCTTATCTGGATATTTCTTTTTCTGGCATTGTTGGGGCTGAGTACCGATGTCCTGGCGCATGCTGTCGCCCAGGGCGATAAGGGATATATACAGGAAATTAGTGGAGTAAACCTCATTGCATTTATGTACCTTGGGGCCAAGCACATGGTCACGGGTTATGATCATCTCCTGTTTCTTTTGGGCGTGATCTTTTTCCTCTATCGAATGCGCCACATTGCTCTTTACGTCAGTCTTTTTGCTTTGGGTCATTCCACCACCATGCTGTTAGGCGTGTATTTCAATATAGGTATTAACAGCTACATCATAGATGCCATCATTGGTCTATCTGTGGTGTACAAAGCACTGGATAATATTGGGGCCTATCAACGTTGGTTTGGCGTTCAGCCAGACACCAGGGCTGCAACGCTAATATTCGGGTTATTCCACGGCTTTGGCTTGTCCACCAAAATACTTGAATACGACATTTCCCGGGATGGTCTGATACCTAACTTGCTCGCATTCAACATAGGCGTCGAAATCGGCCAGCTCATTGCGCTTACGATGATTCTGATCCTGATGGGATTTTGGCGTAAAACCGGTGGTTTTATTCGTCATGCCTACACGGCCAACGTTGCCATGATGAGCGCAGGTTTTCTGCTTATTGGTTATCAGCTCGCGGGTTACTTTATCGCTTAATTTTGGAGGTTTTTTATGTATAACACCGATATGCCATCACGGAGCGAACTGCCCAGCTCTGTACAACTGATTCGTTCGACCATTATTGCAGCCATTGTTGCACTGATACTGCTGGTGACCGTTGTGATGCCTGCTGAATATGCCATAGACCCTACTGGCGCGGGCCAGGTACTTGGTTTGACAGAGATGGGCGAGATTAAAAAGCAGCTTGCACAAGAAGCTGTGGCTGATGAAGGGACCTCAATGGTCTCAGTGCAGGAATTCGGCGAAGCTAACGCATCTGTTTCTGATTCTTCAGTCACTCAGCCAGATACAGCACCTGAAGCCAAGCCTGCGGTAGAACCGACTGTTCAGGCATTAGTGACCGAACCCAAATGGCAGGACGAAGTACGGGTTGTTCTGACACCAGGCCAGGGAACGGAGTTCAAGCTCACCATGAAAGAAGGCGACATTGCGCATTTTTACTGGACATCTGAAGGAGGTCCGCTCAATTTTGATACTCATGGCGATGGTGGTGGACAGTCCATCTCTTACGAAAAGGGTCGGGGAGTGCCTGAAGATGAAGGTGAGCTGCACGCTGCATTTACCGGCAACCATGGCTGGTTCTTCCGCAATCGAAACGATAATGACATCACACTACTGCTTCGCACCCGTGGTGACTATGGTGAGCTAAAGAAATTGATTTAATGGGTGTCGGAACATAAGAATACGCGATCTTTGTTTGTTGATCTCTCTAACCATGGTTTGATTTGGCGGGCTCTTAATAAGACTAAAATCTATTTCGCAAATGTGATCAAGGATAGGAGTTATTGACTAGACAGAGTTCTCTTTTTCGGCTCACCAATAGTCTGTATGAGTCTGACTAAAAAATTACTGCCAGATGGAATGCAACCTTCTTTTTGGCAGTTTTATTTGCTGTAAATAATGAATGTCTTATTGATGTATTTTTGCGGGAAAGTTTGTGTTTATGGTAAGCTTAAATCTGCTTTTCTAATTTTTATACTGGTCCTCTAAAACTCATGAAACAAAGCTCACATCAAGTAGCTACCGACTCGAAGCCTAAACGTCTCTCACGCGAAGTAATGGAACATCGAATATTGTCGGCGGCAGAAGAGATTTTTGCCCAACATGGTTATCAGGGCGCTGTTTTAGAGACGATTGCTGAAAGTGTTGGTCTGTCCAAGCAAAATATGCTGTATTATTTTCCGTCCAAAACAGTGCTATATCAGAGTGTTTTGCAGAACATTCTGGATCTCTGGGTCTCAAAGATGGCACTTCTCGAGCAGCAAGGAAGTGATCCAAAAATCATGTTGACTAACTATATTCGGGGCAAAATTGATTTGTCTCGTTTGCATCCTAACGGCTCTAAAGTTTTTGCTAATGAAGTTATTAATGGTGCGCCTCGATTGAAGGACTATTTACATATTAATTTATTGCCACAATTAGAAGCTGATGTACAGCTAGTGAGGCAATGGATAGCTGAAGGAAAAATGGATTCAATTGATCCCTACCATTTGTTTTTTGTCATCTGGTCAGCAACACAAACTTACGCCGATTTTTCGTCACAGATTCAACTTGTATTAGGCAAACCAAAGCTTGAAGAAAAGGATTTTGATAATGCCAGTGAATTTTTAATACATTTAGTATTGAAAGGCGTTGGAATTACTTAAGTATTTTAATTACTACCTGGCTACATTTGGGTGCAGCCCTTACTCGTCCTTATTCAGAATTTTGCACGCATATTCTACTTCTCTTGACCCTGTTTAATGATGCCAAACGACACTTATTATAAGCTAATGTTTTAATCACTTAGTGCCCCCTAAACACTGCAGCCCATTATTTGCGCCATATAGAGGAATAATGGGCTCAGCACCGGATGATAGCTCCTTCATTCTATTTGTTTTCCAATTCAACGGAACCTGATTTTAGCAACTCACTTGTTGGTTTGAATTAATTATTGACTCCTAGTTGAAGTAGCGACTATTATGTTTTACCAATTGGTAAAACAGTGGCGCTCAGCATCCAAGATGATACTGAGTGTTGCCAAAAAAAATAAAAAGAATAACAAAATCGGTAGGACTTGAAATGCTGTCAAAGTCACAGGCTATGGCTTTTCATAATGTTGAAGGTGAGGCCCTAGAACAATTACGTAATCAGGCATGCGCTCTACGAGATCAACATTGGGGGCGGCAGATAACCTATTCACGTAAAGTGTTTGTTCCACTAACGAATATGTGTCGTGACGAGTGCGGATATTGCACCTTTGTTAAACATCCGGATTCACCAGAAGCTCAGTTGATGACTCCAAAACAGGTTATGGAAATTGTTACTGAAGGCCAGCGTATGGGGTGTAAAGAGGTGTTGTTGAGTTTTGGTGAAAAACCGGAATTACGCTATCAACAGGCACGGGAAAAACTGGCTACCCTAGGATATCAGTCGATGACTGATTATGCGCATGATATTAGTAAGTTAATAATATCCAAGACAGATATGCTGCCGCACATAAATGCCGGAACTATGACTGAAAGGGAAATGTCGAAACTCAAAAAAGTCAGTGCCAGCATGGGAATGATGTTGGAATCTGTTTCTCGCAGATTGCTTAACAAGGGCGAAGCTCATTATGCCTGCCCCGACAAAGTACCCTTGCAAAGACTTCGTACACTTGAACGCGCTGGTCGACAACGCGTTCCATTTACTACAGGTATTTTAATTGGTATTGGTGAAACCTGGGAAGAGCGCATTGATAGCCTGACCGCTATTAATGAAGTGCATCAAAGATATGGGCATATTCAAGAAGTTATTGTTCAGAATTTTTGTGCAAAGCCCGGAACTAATATGGCTGACGCCCTGGAGCCGACCCTTAATGACATGCTGAGAACGCTTGCTGTAGCACGATTAATTCTGGATCCTTCTATCAGCTTACAAGCACCGCCAAACTTACAATCACGCTATCGCGCTTACCTGGATTCAGGCATAAACGACTGGGGTGGAATCTCTCCGTTGACCATCGACCATATTAATCCTGAAAAAGCCTGGCCACAAATTAGTCAATTGGAAACAGAAACCCGCGATTGTGGTTATCAGCTGAATGAGCGACTGGCTATATACCCGAGCTTTCAAGAGCGGTCCGGGGTATTTTTAGACTCGTCGATATCTAAGATAGTTAAGGGCTTAGTCGATCATGAAGGCCTGGTAAGCAATCCCTCTGATATAAGGTCTACAGTTGATCAATGTAATCAGATTCCTCTACAACATCTATAAATTTATTGAGGCCCATATTATGAGTTTTGTGTTAGCTGAAAAAGCAGGCATCAACATCCAGGAGAACCAGAGCCCTCAAGTCATGTTTGATGGTATAGATGTAGATGTATACCGCATATTAGATTCTGTTATTCGTGGTAATGAGTTGTCAGAACAGGATGCGATAACCTTGTTTTCTGTCGAAGGTGTTGAATTGGACGCGCTAATTGCGACCGCTGATTTTCTTAGGAGGCAAAACGTTGGTGATTGTGCTTCTTTTGTAATCACCCGGAACATAAATTTTACCAATGTATGTTATATGGGCTGCAAATTTTGTGGCTTTGCCAAGAGGAAGGATGATGATGGCGCAGAGTTATTAACATTTGAAACCATTGCTGATAGGGCGGAGGAGGCTTGGAACCGTGGTGCCACAGAAGTCTGTATTCAGGGTGGGCTACACCCTGACATAGAGGCTAGTCACTACAGAAAAATTCTACAGGCTATTAAACAAAGGGTTCCAGGCATTCATATTCACGCATTTTCGCCCTTTGAAATTTGGTTTGGTGCTCAAAAATCTAAAATGTCTATTGCAGAATTTATTCAGGATCTGATCAGTCACGGACTGAATTCGATGCCGGGTACTGCCGCAGAAATATTAGACGTTGAAGTAAGACAGCAATTAACCAGAGATAAATTAACCACGGAACAATGGGTAGAGATCATCTCTACCGCACATAGTCTCGGATTAAACACGACTGCGACAATCATGTATGGCCATATTGATGGACCACATCATTGGGCTGCTCATCTGAAACTCATTAGAGACATCCAGAAAAAAACAGGTGGTTTTACTGAGTTTGTTCCTTTGGGGTTTGTGCATTATGAGTCACCACTGTTTATTAATCAGAATGTTGATGAGTTGGCAGTCAGGCCTGGGCCAACTGAAGATGAAAATATTCGAATGCATGCGATAGCCCGCATGATGCTCCATGGTTGCATTGATAACATCCAGGCATCATGGGTTAAATTGGGGCCAGAGCATGCGCAAAAAATGCTCCGATGTGGAGCTAATGATCTTGGCGGAACATTGATGAATGAAAGTATTTCACGTTCTGCGGGAGGCAAAAATGAACAGGAAATACATCCAGAAGAGCTGGTTCGGTTGATTGAAGGTGCCGGTCGCATCGCAGTACAGAGAACGACGCTTTACGAACCGGTTAAGGATGGAATGTATGGGACTATCGAACGCTCTCTAACCTATGTAGAGCGCCAGAATGATCGATTGATTCCGATACAGGGAGTCACTGGATGAAAACTAATTCAGGGATCACAAATACACCCAAAATTGTGCTTTTAGCCGGTGGTGTCGGCGGCGCAAAAATGGCTGAAGGTTTGATGCACAGCCGTTACTGTGACGGACTCAGTATTATTGGTAATGTGGCTGATGATCAGGAATTTCATGGTCTTTGGGTGTCTCCCGATATAGATACACTGACCTATACATTGGCAGACCGTATTGATCGGCAAAAAGGCTGGGGTTTAAAAGACGACAGTAATAGGACGATGAGTGCACTCACTGATTTGGGTGTTGATACCTGGATGTATCTGGGTGACCTGGATTTTGCTACCCATATCTATCGAACAGAACAACGCCGAAAAGGTATTAGACCAAGTACGATTGCAGCCCATATCGCCAATAAGATGGGAATTGAGGTTCCCATCTTATTGCCTACAGATGATCGGGTTCAGACGCAAATTGAAACATCCTTGGGCTGGTTAGATTTCCAGAGCTATTTCGTTAAAAATCAATGTCAACCTGAAATAACGTCGATAAAATTTGATGGTATTAGCACTGCGAAACCCACTCCAGAGTCACTACAGGCTATTAAAGAAGCAGACATTATTTTATTTGCGCCAAGTAATCCTATCGTTAGTATCGGCCCTATATTGTCTATACCGGGAATTCGTGAAGCGCTACAACTGTCTTCAGCCTACAAGCTTGCAGTGTCCCCTATTATCAATGGTCTAACAATCAAAGGTCCCGCAGATAAGATGTTACAAGCCAGTGGTTACCAAACCTCGGTTTTAGGTGTGGCTGATTGTTATCAGGGTGTCATTGATGGCTTGGTTATTGATCATAAGGATCATGCACATCAAACGGCACTGATCCAGCGTGGTCTTGACGTTCTCATTGTTAATACCTTCATGGAGACGCGAGAGGACAAAATCACGCTGGCAGAACGAAGCATTAACTGGGCGAATAAAATTTATGTATCGGCGGATGACGATCCAACAGGCTATACGGCGCAACAGGCTGGGTATTTATGAAAACCTGTATTGTGATTCCAATGAAGGACCCTGTTATGTCGAAACAACGATTGGCAGGGATTTTGGAAGCTCATGAACGTCAGAGTTTGGCGTTACACCTGTTCGATCAAACTTTAGCAAGGCTAGGCCGTTATTTTCCGGAATTGTCCATTCTGGTGGTTACTGAATCCCCTAGAATAAAAAGCATCGCACTACAATATGGAGTGGAGGTGTTGACTGAGCCATCAGAGAGTAATCTAAACGCAGCAGTTGATCTGGCGGCGCAGTGGTGCTGCCAGAATGAGTTTGAATCTCAGTTAGTGCTACCTGCAGATATTGCTGATTTATGTCCTATTGAGTTAGCAACCTTATTACATAGCCAAAGGTTGAGTCCGTCTGTGTTAATTTGTCCCGCCTCCGATGGGGGCACGAATGCATTATTAACGTCCCCTCCGGATGTCATAGCCTTTAGTTTTGGTAGCAACTCCAGTCGGCAACATGTGCAAAATGCGCAACAGCATTTAATTCCCTGTATGACTTTAAGTATGGATAAATTGAGCTTCGATGTAGACACACCCAAGGATTTACAACGTTGGAATCAAACCTGCTCAGACGAATGGAATCGGTCTATTTATAACAATCAAACTGGACACCAACAGTTGGGAGACTAATTAAAGTGACAACATTATCTCTAGATAGCCACATACAGGATGTACAGGAGCCAGACAATGAAACCATGGCAGTAAACATGGTTCCCATATCAGGTTTACCAGACATTAAGCCCGGTGATGACTTGATAAATTTGATTCTAGCAGGGATGGAAAAGCAACAGCAAACTTTTGATGATGGCGATATTTTAGTTATTGCCCATAAGATTGTTTCTAAGGCTGAAGGTCAAATTGTGCGGCTGAGTGACATTGAACCTTCCGAAGAGGCCAAAACACTAGCCCTGACGGTCAATAAAGATGCTCGAAAGATACAGGTTATTCTTTCAGAATCTAAACGTGTGGTGCGAGCTATAAAGCGCCCGGATCAAGATGAAGGCATCGTGATAGCCGAACATAAACTGGGTTTTATCTGTGCTAATGCGGCCGTTGATGAATCGAATGTTAATTCCCCCGGTGACGTTATTTTATTACCTAAAAATCCCGATGCCAGTGCTCGTTTTCTATGTGAGGGTTTACAAAAAGCAACGGGCAAGCGTCTTGGTATTGTCATCACAGATACCTTTGGCCGCCCTTGGCGTATGGGCCTGGTTAATGTCGCCATTGGGTTAGCGAACGTGCCCAGTAAAATAGATCTTGCGGGCGAAACGGATGCCTATGGTCGTGAACTTAGAGTAACGGTTCCTGCTCTGGCTGATGAATTAGCCGCTGCTTCCGGGTTACTCATGAGTAAAGAAGGCAAACGACCGGTTATTCTATTTAAAGGTGTTGAGTGGCGTACATGCGACAGCACTGCACTCGATTTGATTAGACCACAACAAGAGGATTTATTTCGATGAAAATCGCTATTTTAGGTGGGACAGGGCCTCAGGGACAGGGGTTGGCACTACGCTTTTCCCGCGCTGGAATTGACGTTGCACTGGGTTCAAGAGAAGCAGGCCGTGCTGAAGATATCGCCACCGGACTCAATCAGAAACTAGAGGGTGCCAAGGGACATATTGAAGGCTTCGATAACCTGAGCGCAGTAGAAGCTTCGGATGAGATGGTTATATTAGCAGTCCCCTATTCAGCTCACGAATCTACCCTCAATTCAATACGGGATATTTTAACCGATAAAGTATTAATAGATATTGTGGTGCCATTAAAAGATGGTGACCCGAAAGCGGTAGACATGCCAAAAGAAGGTTCAGCAACAGAGGCAGCACAGGCTCTATTAGGTGATCATATCCCAGTTGTAGGCGCGCTACATAATGTATCTGCGACAACCTTAAATAGCTTAAACAAAGCTATTAATTGTGATGTTTTGGTTTGTGGAAATGACTTACCAGCTAAAAATAAAGTCATTGAATTAATTACACAATTGGGAGTTCAGGCCTATAACGTCGGTCCAGCGGTTAATGCACGTTGTGTTGAAGCGATCACACCTATGTTGATCCGTCTGAATATTTCAAAAAAGGTGCCTTTTTCTCACGCAGGAATCAAAATTTGGGCACCCGATAGCTAATCTGAAACAAAAAGTTATACCAAAAAATAACACTAATAATAAATAAGTTCAGGAGTTAAAACGATGGAATTTGGAATCACATTTAAGGGCTTCGTTAGCCCAAAACGCGCAAGATACTTGGTACGTCAGGCTGAAGAAGCTGGATTTACACATTGCTGGTTTTATGACTCACATGTGCTATGGCGTGATAGTTATTCTGCTATGGCGATGTGTATGGAACACACAAATAAAATCAAATTCGGACCATGTGTAACCAATCCAAACTCAAGAGACTGGTCGGTTGCGGCAAGTTTATTTGGCAGTTTGGCACTACAAAGTGAAGGGCGTTTCATTGTTGGCTTAGGGCGTGGAGACAGTGCCATGCGCGTTATGGGTAAAAAGCCTGCAACACTCGCTCGGGTTGCCGAATTTACTAGCAGTGTTAAAGCGATGGTTAGAGGCGAAGAGGTTTCCTATGGTGAAAGTCCAGAACCGGTTAAGTTCCCATGGGCTAATGGCTATGAATTACCTGTTCATATAGCTGCTTATGGCCCTAAAGCCTTAAAGACGGCAGGCGAAGTTGGTGATGGTGTGATTCTTCAGATTGCAGAACCTACCCTGGTAAAATGGTTTGCTGATCAGGCAATTAAGGCGGGCGAAGCTATTGGCAGGGATATGTCTAACTATCAGGTGATTGCATCTGCACCTGCCTTTACGGGTGAGATGGATAAGTGTCGTGAGGCTACTAAATGGTTCCCTGCTATGGTGGGTAACCATGTTGCGGATATTGTTGAAAAATATGGTGCCCATAGTGGGTTGGTTCCAGATAGTCTAACCAACTATATTGAGCAACGCCGTGGCTATGATTACTCAAAACATGGACAAAGTGACAATCCTTACCTCGATTTCATTACCGACGATATTGTTGACAGCTTTTGCGTCCTGGGTGGAATTAATGCCCACATTGTGAAATTGCAGGAATTGAAAGAGGCCGGTACGACGCAATTCAATATTTACCTGGATAGTGGTGATGAGGAACGCATCATCGCCGATTATGCCGAAAAAATTATTCCGGCTTTTTTGAATCAATAAGTATTTAGCAACGGGACAGCATCTGTTATGGGTTATTGAAATTTAACTGATCTCATAGCGAGTTGATAGGATCAGTCGATTGAAATAACCGGTGACAGGTCAAATCGGTTAGATGGAGACAGTTGACATGAAAGATATAAAGATAAACGGCCAGCGTCTATGGGATAGTCTCATGGATATGGCCAAAATTGGCGCAACAGATAAGGGCGGAGTCTGTCGCTTAGCATTGACGGATTTAGATAAACAAGCTCGTGATCTCTTTGTGACATGGTGTAAAGAAGCACAGTGCACTATCAAAATTGATAAAATGGGTAACATTTTTGCTCGCCGTGCTGGTAAGGATAACAGCCTGCCACCCGTTGTGATGGGTAGTCATATTGATTCCCAGCCAACAGGAGGTAAATTCGATGGTATCTATGGTGTATTAGCCGGGCTGGAAGTCATAAGAACCCTTAATGACCAGGGTATCGAAACAGAAGCCCCTATTGAAGTGACTGCCTGGACCAATGAAGAAGGTTCAAGGTTCCCACCCGCCATGGTTGCCTCAGGCGTGTTTGCTGGTGTTTTTGACTTGGACTACGGGCTGAGTCGAGCAGATCTTGATGGTATTACGATGGGACAAGAGCTTGATCGTATAGGGTACGCCGGTGATGAACCAGTTGGTGGCAGACCTTTAAAAGCGTTTTTTGAAGCTCATATTGAGCAGGGGCCAATTCTTGAAAATGAAGAAAAAACCATCGGTGTAGTAACCGATGCTCAAGGCCAGCGCTGGTACGAAGTGACCTTAACAGGTCAGGAAGCTCATGCGGGCCCTACGCCAATGCCTAGCCGTAAAGATGCGTTACTTGGGGCGGCTCGAATAGTCGATATGGTCAACAAAATCGGTTTAGATAATGCACCTGTAGCCTGTGCAACCGTTGGGCTGATGAATGTGTTTCCTAATTCACGGAACGTTATTCCAGGGCAAGTATTTTTTACAATTGACTTAAGGCACCCAGACGACAATATTCTAAAAGCAATGGATGAGGAATTAAGAGAAGCTACTACCAAGGTATCCAATGAACTTGGGCTAGAGATGGCGTTTGAGGAGATTTGGTATTCACCTCCTGTTCCTTTCAATAAGGAGTGTGTCGACTCTGTTAGAAATGCCGCTGAAGCAGCAGGATTGAGTCACCGCGACATTGTTAGTGGAGCGGGTCACGATGCTTGTTACATTGCTCGTGTGGCACCTACCGCAATGGTATTTGTTCCCTGTGAAGATGGTATAAGCCACAATGAAGCTGAAAATGCCAAGTCTGAAGATTTAGAGGCGGGTTGTAACGTACTGCTTCAGGCCGTTTTGATTCAGGCCGATTAATCAGTACAAAACATATTGGCGGGAATTTCGTGTGTCCCGTCACTATATTTAATGACTTATTAACGATTTTGCTTTTGTTTGCCCCTTTAAAATTTACGGATTAAAAACACACCAGTTGCAATCAAAAAGACCCCAAATACTCGCCAAATATTGATGTGTTGCGTGCTATATCCAATGAGACCAAAGTGATCCAGAGTCAATGACATACTCAGTTGGCCTGCGATAACCAGTGTTATCAGAGTGGTTGCACCTAGCTTGGGAGCTAATATAGCCATAGTTGTAACAAAGAATGCGCCCATAAAACCGCCGCTCCAAACCCATATAGGCGCAGTTTTTAATTGGGTGATTCCGGGCCATGGGTGGCGAATTGATAAAAAAATAGTAAAAAGAACCAAGGTGCCCACCAGAAAAGAAATTGCTGATGCCCAGAAAACATTGCCTCCTGCACGAGAAAGTTGAGCATTTACTCCAGCCTGGAGCGGTAATATAGCACCTGCTATTAGTACAACTGCAAAGTTAAACCAGATCAAACTATACCTCGATAGGAATCTTCAGGAAGTTGTAGGGACGTTTTGTCCAGGCCTCTACCACCGTTCAGAGAATAGGGGTATCTCTACCCCTGTTTATATAGCTGTATTTACGACTTTTAAAAAAAATGATTAGTCTTTCCTTTTAACTGCCGTTGGCGCATTGTTAATTGATTGCTTATTTAATGCATCAAAAATAGGGTTAAAGGCAGGTCGGTGTATGTATTTTCCGGCGCCCTGAATCGCTCTTAAATCGCCATCAACCCAAACCAATTTACCCTGACTTATAGTATGAGATGGAATACCTTTAACGGTACGGCCCTCAAATATATTAAAGTCAACATTTTGGTGATGAGTCTTAGCGGAAATTGTTCGAGTGCCTTCAGGATCCCAAACAACGAGATCTGCATCTGCACCTTGACTAATGGAACCTTTTCTCGGATACATATTGAAAATTTTGGCGGCATTGGTTGAGGTAACGGCGACAAATTCATTCATTGTCAGTTTTCCACTATTAACACCAGCATCCCACATTACTGCCATGCGATCTTCCACACCGGCTGTACCATTAGGAATCAAACTGAAGTCATCTTTTCCTGCGGCTTTTTGGTCAGCACAGAAACAACAATGGTCAGTTGCTGTTGTTTGTAAATTACCCGACTGTAAGCCCTTCCAAAGTGCTCCTTGATGTTCACTAGAACGGAATGGAGGACTCATTACATGAGCTGCAGCGAATTCAAAATCAGTATTGCGGTACACACTGTCATCTACAATCAGGTGCCCGGCGAGGCATTCACCGAAGACCCGTTGCCCTTCATTTCGTGCACGGGTTATTGCTTCTAATGATTCCTGGCAAGAAACGTGAACAACGTAAATAGGTACATTCATAACCTGAGCAATTCGAATAGCTCTATTTGCAGCTTCGCCTTCTACCGCTGGAGGTCGGCTTAAAGGATGGCCTTCGGGGCCTGTTATGCCTTTTGCAAGCATTTCCTGTTGCAACTGGAATACCAATTCACCATTTTCAGCATGTACTGTAGGGATAGCCCCTAACTCCATGCAACGGCGAAAACTTTTTACCAAAGTTTCATCATCTGCCATGATGGCATTTTTATAGGCCATAAAGTGTTTGAAACTGTTGACGCCATGTTCACGTACAAGCGTACCCATGTCTCTCTCAACAGATTCATCCCACCATGTAATGGCAACATGAAAACTATAGTCTGCGGCAGATTTTTCAGACCATTCACGCCATTGATTATAGGCTTCCATTAAGGGTTGTTGTGGTGAGGGGATTACAAAATCAATAATACTGGTAGTACCACCGGCCAGACCAGCTGCAGTGCCAGTGTAAAAATCTTCACTAGCGACGGTCCCCATAAATGGCAACTGCATATGTGTATGAGGATCAATTCCTCCTGGCATAATATACTGGCCACTCGCATCTACAACTTCAGCACTGGAGGGGACATCCAGGTTTTCTCCGATGGCTTCTATTTTGCCGTTTTCACAATACACATCAGCTTTATAGGTTTGATCGGCGGTCACAACAGTACCGCCGCGAATAATGATAGACATAGAAGTCACTCCTGTTTTCGGGTCTAGATATGTATACCACTGATACAAATGGTACCGATCGTTTTATATGTTCTAAATGAAAAACAACCAGATCTCGGCATAGGGTAATTACCGAGTCTGGCTTTGTCCTAATACATTTAGTCTGCAGCAACTGCCATGTCAGACGATTCCTTTACTGATTCACTACTGGCCATGAAAAAGTAAATTACACCACCCAATATAGATCCGGTGAACCAACCGTAGCTGTAAAACCAAGACAACTGCCCGGTTATCAGCGAATATATGGTTAGGGCGACGGGAATGACGAAAGATATGAGGCCTGCTGAGTTAAAGCCAGCATATATACCGTTTGTTTTATAGAGTTCGGGAAGTTGCAGGGATTGCTTTTTAATTAAAAAGTAATCGACGATCATAATGCCGGCTATAGGACCCAGTAGGCTGGAGTACCCTAACAACCAGCCGGAATACATGGCTTCAACACTGACGTCAGACTCGATAATTCCCAGTTTTTTTAATAACTCCCAACTCATTAATAAAATGCCAATGATACCCGTTAAGATAACACCCTTAGTATGGTCAATTTTCTTAGGCGCTATATTTTGGAAGTCATTAGTTGGAGAAACAACATTTGCCGCTGTATTGGTGGATAACGTGGCAATAATGATCATGGCCATTGCGATTACAACAAGAAACGGACTATCAATCTTACCAATAAGATTAATTGGGTCTGAGATAGTTTCTCCTACCAATGTTGTTGATGCAGCGGTAAGAACTACTCCTAATGATGCAAAAAAGAACATGGTTAAAGGAAGTCCTACAACCTGGCCTACTACCTGGTCTTTCTGCGATTTTGCATAACGGCTGAAGTCAGGAATATTTAATGACAGAGTAGCCCAGAAGCCAACCATTGCAGTTAATCCACCAAAGAAATACCCCCAAAAGGATGCATCTTCAGGACGGTTAGCAGGAATCGCTAAGAGTTCGGTAATCGAAACTTGTGGCATAGCCCATATCATCAGCCCTAAACTCACGGCTAATAGTAGCGGTGCTGCCATAGTTTCCAGTATCTTAATGGATTCCGAACCTCTAATAACAATATACAGGTTCATCACTAAAAATATGAAGAATCCTATAACTTCACCGATACCGCCTAGCATGTTCCAGCCTGGTAGTAGATTAGAAAAGAGAATATGAATGGCAATGCCACCAAACATGGTCTGAATTCCAAACCAGCCACAGGCCACAATACCCCGGATCAAACAGGGTATATTAGATCCTATGACACCAAACGACGACCGGAGCAATACCGGAAATGGAATGCCATACTTGGTTCCTGGGTATGCATTAAGTGTCAGGGGAATTAAGACGATGACATTAGCAACCAGAATGGTTATTAATGCTTCGCCAACCGACAATCCAAAAAAAGCGGTTAATACGCCACCCAGGGTATAGGTTGGCACACAGATGGCCATACCAACCCATAGTGCGGCAATATTTTTGGTTGTCCAGGTTCTATCATTAATTTTAGTCGGTGCAATATCATTGTTGTAATGAGTGCTATTGCGGACATCATCCTGTGCGTCGAGTTCATAAAACTCTCCAACCTGCACAGCCTTAGACACTCCTGTATCATTGCTTGTCATGTTAAATCCTCTTATTTATTATTTTAGTTTGTCAATCCTGTTGGATTGTGGGACTGCTTATATATCCATCCTTTAATATAAAGGATAAAGATTCTTGTTTTGTTAGCTTGGAATTCTATGCCAGTAATTTTAGGCTTCCAGTTGGCATTTTTATGCTAAAAGAACACCATTCTTTCAAATCAGAATTTTGTCAGATCATTATAATTTTCTGGACGTCTATCTCGAAAAAACTGCCAGCTTTTGCGAACATCCCGAATTTGCTCTAAATCAATTTCATGAACCAGTAATTCATCCTGATCACTGCTCGCTTGGGCTTCAATTTGACCTAGCGGATTAACGATATAACTTGATCCATAAAAATCGCCCATCTTTTCATCCCAGGGAGACTCTCGTCCTACACGATTAATCGCACCAATAAATACCCCATTGGCAACGGCGGCGGCAGGCTGTTCCAGCTCCCACAAATACTTACTTTTTCCGGTTACGGTTGCGGATGGGTTTACAATATATTCAGCGCCGTTTAGTGCTAATGCACGCCAACCTTCGGGAAAATGTCGGTCATAACAAATGTATACGCCGATCTTACAATAGGCCGTATCAAAAACAGGAAATCCACTATTACCGGGCTTGAAATATAGTTTTTCCCAGAAACCAGGAGCGACGTCAGGGATGTGAGTTTTTCGATACTTGCCTAAATAGGAGCCGTCTGCATCGATTACCGCTGCTGTATTGTAATAAACCCCAGGTATCTCTTCTTCATAAATGGGTACAATAATAACCATCTTGTGTTTCTTGGCTAATGTCTGCATCAGCTGAGTTGTATGACCATTAGGGATTTGCTCAGCCGCGTCATACCACTTACTGTCTTGGCTGGTGCAAAAATAGGGTTGGGTAAACACCTCTTGAAAGCTCAGCACCTGTACGCCTTGAGCGGCGGCGTCTTCAACCAGGGGTATGTGAGCCTCTAACATCTGGTCACGAATTTGCTTCGGTGTTTCCGATGTATCGCCTTTTAGCGACATCTGGATTAATCCGCACTTCAATTTTCTCATCGTCAATGTCCTCGTAACTTATCGCAGGAGTTGTCAATGTTTCGACTAAACCAGCAGCTTGATATTTAAATTTCAAGGTAAATGGCATCGATTATTAAAGGCATGTTACAACTTCAATTTTTCCAATATATACAGAGTACGAATCGACTGTGCTCCGACACATGCTTTGCATCTATAGCTAGAGATTCTCATATTAATTGATTAAGCAATTAACCTATGAGTATCTCTTTATTTTCTTAAACTAGAGGATCAGAACTATTTGAAACAAGGCCTTCTATTATTTAATAATAATTTTTTATTTTTACCTTTTGGTAAATATTATGCTTAAGTATTAACCAATGCAAGGAAATGTTTCTAAATAAAATCGGTGTAGAAAAGACTGATTGTGCAAGAAATTACGTGAAAAAACGCTATATTTTCCGTTATTTGTTATTTTCAGCATGTGAAGCAAGTATATGATATTTAAACTATTTTCAGCCCCCTGAATGATTTATTTTGGTCCTGTATTTAATCGTTCAAAACAACTGAAATCATTAGCAGAGGATAAAATAGTGTTATATCTGGCTAAGGTTTAACTATTAGCGTGGAATAAAATTTGATAATGATTGTCGGAATTAACAAGGAGACACTGTGATATCAAGCATCGGCGACACCCGTTTTGGGAAATGGGATGCTGGGTTTATTAGGATCACCAGAGCAAGCCGACATTCAGTGAGGCATCTATAACAAGTAAGGGTGCGGCGTTAGCCCGTGAAAATCATTTTCAAATGTTGCAGGAATAACCTAAATCATCATATGAAAGCAGCTCTAGCATTGTTTTTTACTGGCAGAAATTGTGGTGCTTTAGCTAGCGATTTTTTTCTATAACATATCACGGGCCTAAGCTACGCTCATTCAGGGCAGTACACATCGTCTGTTTTTACAATTGAAAGGCTGATATTGCCTCAGGGGGTGTGAAAACTATTCCAATTGACAATTAAGCGTTAAAATTGAGCTCTATAAGACTATTTAGAACAGCTAAACTCCCAGTTAAAGAGTAAAGAATTACAACGCAGATAAAATTATTTAACGTCTGTGGCTTGTGCAAAACAGGCTGCGTAGTATGCTTTAGCTCATTAAACAAAGGGCCTTCATTCAAAAGGAGGTCTATCATTTCTATTGTCAAAACAAGGTTACAAAATGAGCAATCTTGATATCCAGAGTTTATTGCGATTACCTGCTGATAAACGCTACACCTACTTGATACAACAAGTGATTGAACATGAAAAGATATGGATTCTGAAAGGGGGGAGCGGCAGCGTACTGGTGGGGTATGATGGCCAAAAATCTGTGCCTGTGTGGCCACATAAAAGTGCAGCCAAAATGCACATTAATGGCGACTGGAGCGATTGCAGTTGTCATGCGATTTCGCTGGGTGACTGGCAGTCACGTTGGACGTCCGGGTTGACTGAAGATGGTTTATCACTGGTTGTATTTATGGACGACAATGAAGAAGGCATTATTGTTAGTCCAGAAGAGTTTGATGATGATCTATACATGGCGATGCAAGCAGAATAATTCAACAGACTATTTTGCTTATGTAGCATGTTGACGAATGTGTAAACGATTTAAGTCAATCTTAAGAAAAGGGAGCCAGTTGGGCTCCCATTTTTATTACCTGGATTATTAACTAGCGTTTTAAATCACCTGTGGGTGCGTAGCTATCGCTGTTAAGCGGGCTGTTGTTTTGAATGTATTCCACTAATAGATCTGCGTCGACAAAACCTGTATTGACGAAGTTTTTATGGTCGGACACCTTGGGATAACCATCACCACCAGATGCCATAAAGCTATTTATGGCTAACCGGTATGTAGCGCCTGAAGCAATGGCTTTACCATTAATTGTAACCTGGCTGATGTTGCCATTGTTATACATCAGAGACACGCCCGAAGACTGGGCAAATGCACCACTACCGGCTTCTTTGCCAGCAGCAACTTTCAGGTAGTCCATCAGTTCACTACCTGACAAGTCAACGTAGGTTAAAATGTTTGCAAAAGGCTGTACGGTTAATACGTGTTTGTAGGTAATATCGCCACACTCCAGATCAGCTCGAATACCTCCACTGTTCATGATTGCAAGATCAGCATTGGCTTTTTCCTGTTGCGCTAAGGCGATAAGGTTACCCAGGTTGGTTTCGTTGGAGCGAACCTGACTACGATCTCCAATAAACTTCCCTGTACAGGAACCAATGACCGTATTGAGTGATTCTGCTCCCAAGTCTTTATAGGGCTGCAGCATCGCTAGCATCCCGGCGTCTTCGATAATTTCTGCTTCACGCAATGTATAAACTGATTTGCCCTCAGCGTCTTTGCTTTTATTTTTCAGGTTGACCGGAATCAAACGATAGCTGTACTTCAGAATTTCACCATCTAATATGGTCATATCCAACCGGCCGACATACTTGCCCCATTCGTGAGCCTGTAAGATCAGAGCTCCATTTTGCATGTCTGGCTGCGGTAGTGGTACCTGTGAGTGACCACCAACAATGACGTCGAATCCGTCGACATTTCTGGCCAGGGTGACATCACCTGGTGCATTACCACCGTATGCACCATTCTGATAGTGGCCCATGTGTGTAGCTGCGACAATAAAGTCGGCTTTTTTATGGAGTTCAGGCATGAGTGATGCTGCGACTTCGGACGGTGACTGGAAATCCAGACCCTTGGTGTATTCAGGGTTGCCAATTTTGACTGTGTCTTCAGTTGTGAAGCCTATAACTGCGACTTTCAATCCATCAATGTTAAATATTTCATAAGGCTGAAACGCTGGTTTGCCACTCTTGGTATCTATAATATTGGCGCTCAAAAATGGGAATGACGACCACTCCTGTTGTTGTTTTAATACCTCAGGCGAGTTATCAAATTCATGATTACCAATGGCCATCGCATCATAGGCTAAGGCCGTCATGCCTTTAAAGTCAGGTTCGGCATCTAATAAATCGGATTCGGGTACACCGGTATTGATGTCTCCGCCTGATAACAATAATACGTTACCTCCGTCAGCAGCGACATCGGCGCGAATCTGGTCTATAAGAGTTTTTCGGGCTGCCATGCCATACTCACCATTTCTGTTCTTCCAAAATCTTCCGTGGTGGTCGTTGGTGTGTAAAATGGTCAGTTTATATTCTTTGTCGGCACTATAGCCTTCATTTAAGGAGGCGCAGCCTGATAGTAAGATGGCAGCTGATAATGCAGTAACGGTTGCGACCAACCCTGCGCTTTTAAAATAATCCATTATATTGTCCTCATGGGTGTCTAGATGCCTTTATTCAACGCCTTGTGTAGATCGTTGCTGGCATATTTCATTATTTAGTGTGGTTTATTGTTATAGTAACCAATGTTCAAAGTAGTCAAATAAAACCGAATTTGCGTCGAAATGCGGATAAATTTCATACTAGATAGAAATTTTTGTTGCTATTAACCAAATTCAGATGAATGGAATAATCTTCTGATCACGTTTGCCTGGGTTATTACATTTACTGTCAATGCCTACGGAGGCATGTCATGAACCGAAAGTTCTCGATAATCTATCTGGGTTTAAGCCTGATTTACCTGGCTGCTATGAACCGGGAGCCCTTTGTGGCTAGTTGGTTGTTAAAAATTGCGCCACTGAGTGTCATTTTTTATCTGCTGGTAACGCTTTTAAAAGGTAAGGTCAGGCTGTTAACGGCTGCTGCTGTGCTATTGAGTATGTCTGGAGACATATTGTTAAATCTGGATTTTTTTATCCCGGGGCTGGCATCCTTTTTAGTTGCACAGGTATTTTACTCCTCAATATTCGTGCAAAATCACCATAGTCTGCGACATCGCTGGCCACTACTGATTGTTTTGGTCCTGCACCTGTTTTTAATGGCGTATCTGTTGACTCCTGTTTTAGAGGATTTATGGTTACCTGTTATGGCATACCTTGTGGTTATCGGAACTATGGGTGTCACTGCCGTAATGTCGAACTACCCAACTCGCTGGTTAGTGGTAGGTGCTTTTATTTTTGTATTAAGCGACTCATTAATCGCGACTAATAAATTTCTTATGCCCTTTGTCTGGGCCGATGGGTTGATTATGTCAACCTACTATATGGCGCAACTGGCTATTCTATACAGTCTGTTGGCGTATCATCGCGCAGATGAAGGTTTTGTGGAGCAATGAGTATCTTGAGATGTTTTTTTGGGGTTGCCAGGTTCTGTTTTTGTTTGTCAATATAATATCTGTTGAGGCGATGTCTAAGGGGTTTGAAAACCGGTCTTTACGTTGCTGGTAAATATCGGTTTATTTAAACCGGGTATTTAAGTAGCATGGGTTTCTTTTTTAATTTTGATCTTCAAACGACAGGTGTATTTTCCTAAATTGGAACCCTGCTTTATTTGATGTATCCCAACCAATAAGTACTGCATTAATATGATTAATATCGCTCTGTTGTCGGCTTTTATTCCGACGTTCTTATTTGTATCCCTGACACCGGGAATGTGTATGACACTGTCAATGACTCTGGGTATTACTATTGGAGTGCGCCGGACATTCTGGATGATGGCGGGTGAACTGATTGGCGTTGGCCTTGTGGCCATATTTGCCGTCATAGGTGTTGCAGCCATCATGGTTGGCTTCCCCAAGGTGTTTGATGTGTTCAAATGGTTGGGTGGCGCCTATTTATTCTGGATAGGTACCCAGATGTGGATGTCAAAAGGCAAGCTAGCCATTCCTGAATCAGCGGATGAAAATACACCTCAGGCTACCCGTTGGCAGCTTGCTAGTCAGGGGTTTATTACCGCCGTTGCAAATCCTAAGGGCTGGGCATTTTTTATGGTGTTATTACCGCCATTTTTAGATGAATCCAAGCCGCTAGGGCCTCAGCTGGCTGTATTGGTATTAATTATTTTATTGATCGAATGGTTATCACTGATTTTGTATGCGACCGGAGGGCGAACGCTGGGCAAAATTTTGAACCGTAACGAAAATGTCCGGGTATTAAACCGTATCGCAGGTAGTTTGATGATAGGTGTAGCATTTTGGCTGGCACTTGGATAACGCCTGCCAGTAAATACTTCGGTTTAATTGAACACAGAAATATCTGATGTCACCTTTAATGAGATATGTGAAAAATACCGCGAAGCCCATTAATTTTATTCAATGGATTCGCGGTTCAAGCATAGACACTGCTGGAAAACCTTATTCTAAAGGTGAATTTTCTTTAGGATCGTGTTCGGATACAAAATCTTTAACCGCTTGTAATATACTTCGAGTACTCACCTGACCGGCAAACTTTCCATTCTTGGTTACCGGGAAGCGTCGCCGTTTTCCATCAATCATCATTTTTGCAATGTGAAGGATGTCGAGATCAGCGATTCCGTCGATACTTTGGACACCTTTAGTCATGTAGTGGCCGACTTTTTTACCGGAAATGTCACCATAATAAGCGCCATCAATAATGGCCTCTAAACAATCTAATTCTGAAATCACACCCACTATTTCGTTGTTTACATTAACAACTGTTGCACCCGTTACTTTGTTTTCCAGTAGCAGGTGTATTGCTCTGAATAGATCTGTGTCTTCAGAAAAAGTCAGTGGATTCTTTAGGATATAATCCTCCGCACCAATTGCTTTCAACATTGTTTCACCTTCCTTTTTATGAGCAGTTATTAATAAATGCCTTTTTTACGTAAGCATAGGCCATGAAACAATATTCTGCACCATTGCTTTTGCATTTTAATAGATGATTATGAACTTCTTTTTTAACAGAGGTGATTAATTTGGGTTAAACATGCAGTGGCAATTGACCGAAATACCTCTCAAGCCTACTATTCTTTAATTCGGGGTTCCTTTTGAGCCCTGTTTAACAGCTACAGGGAAAAGGTATGCGATTAATCAATCTTCTTAAGAAAGAGTTGGTTCAGGAAGCCAGAGACTGGGTAAAGGAAGACATAATCTCCAGGGAACAAGCTAATGTAATTCTTGCACGGTATGGGCAATCACTGGAGCAAGGACAGGGTAAAGGTGCGTTTGGTTATTATGTGTTGATGTCTCTTGCCGTGTTCTTCGCCGGTCTGTCTTTACTATTATTAGTGTCAGAAAACTGGAACCAGATACCCAGAATGCTTCGAATGGTTGGTTTGTTGGTATTGACACTATCTTCCAATGGCATGGGGTTATTTTATTTCCGTCGCCAAAATTACCGGGCATCGGTGCTCTGGTTGTTATTTGGAAGCATAAGTTATGGTGTGAGTATTATGCTTATTGCTCAAATTTATCATCTGGGCGAACACTTCCCTGATGGTATCTATTGGTGGGCGCTGGGAGTCTTGCCTCTGGTTGTTGCTACTCAAAGTCGTCTCATCGCATTTTTAGTGGCAGCATTAGCGTTTATCTGGATGTTTGTTGAGGCCGGCTTAGAATTTTTCCCATTGAGTTTCCCGATATTTATTCTGGTTGTTGGCTGGTTGATTTTTTGGCACAAAACATCGAACTTGCTTTATCTGATGGTCATTACAGGGGCACTGATCTGGTTAAACCTTTCTGTATCATGGTTGGTTGGTGGTCGCATAGAATATGAGGTTTCGACTGATATGGTTTTATTCAATATTGGTTTAGGACTGATATTTAATGGTTTTAGCTGGAGGTTAATGTCGAGCCACAATTCTCATTGGAAGTCCTATGGTTTGGTATCACATCTGTGGTTGTTGAGAGCCTCGCTTATAACCTTGTTTATCTTTAGCTTTGATGATGTCTGGCATGAGTTTCAATTTGTTGATTATCAAGCATTTTGGTGGAGTGTTACTTATCTGTTTGTGGCTGGTGTCGCCGGGCTGAGTCTTGCACGTCGCTCTGGTAAACATGCCTACCTGCCGATGACGATGATCTGGCTATATTTTTTGATCAGTTTTTCCCTTTTAAGTCTGAACCAAAATTTGAGTTTTTATCTGACGCTACTGACTAACATCGTGCTGGTTGTCATGGGTATTCTGCTTATTCGTAGAGGAATACATCAGGTTGAAAGTCACTATTTCTATACCGGAGTTGTCACCCTGTTAATTTTGGCATTTATTCGTTACTTCGATTTGATTGGTGGCTACCTGGGCGGCGCCGCACTATTTTTAGTGGCTGCCAGCATTCTTTTGGGGGCGGCAAGGTATTGGAAAAAGGTGCAGGGCGATGAACAGCCTGATGATATTAATTCGGTTGTTGAGAGCACTCAGGGAGGGCGTGATCATGACTCAATTTAAACGAGGCATCGCGGTTGTCAGTAAGCCTGTTAGTAAAAAATTGAGCACTATATTGATTGCTCTGGTCATCATACTGCAAGTGTCCATTTTGATAGTGGAGTATCTGGGCTCCGTTTGGCCTATATGGTATGGAAAGGCGGTGGTATTGGAAACTCAGCCGATCGATCCGAGAAGTCTGTTTCGAGGAAATTATGTACGGCTTAATTTCGATATTAATAGACTGGAACAAGACGAATTAATGCCCGATAACCTATTAAAAGTCGGGTCTGTGGCTTATTTGCAACTGAAAGAATTTGATGGTGTTTGGCGACCTGTGAAACTGAGTAGTCAAGCGCCCGAGTCGGGTGATTTTATCCGTGGGAGAGTGCGGGAGGCTTATCCTAGTCATTATCGGCTCGACTATGGAATTGAAGCCTTTTTTATGCCAAAGGAGGAAGCCTTAACGTTACAAAATGATGTGAGGAGCTACTCTCAATTCAAGGTCTATATTTCAAAATCAGGTAAAGCTCGCGTTAATTCCGTGCTTTGTATCGACGAAAATTGTACAATCCCGCGAAATTAATAAGTCAATAATTTAGTAAAATGTTTATAAAACATTTAGTTATGGTCTATTTTGAAAGTAATTGTTTAATTTTAAGGAGTCTGTGGTGAGAAAAATTTTACTGGGTTTGCTGCTATTACCAGGTTTATTGTTAGCCGCCGAGAGAGAAATATTACTAGTAACTCATATTTCTGATCAGGCAAGTGGCTATAGTAATTCGCTTTATAACCTGAGTAAAAATGCGATTGATGCGCTTCGCGGGTATGAGGTTAGCAATAAACGCGTTGATACCAAGCCAACGGATGTTGACCAGCTTAATGTCATTCTGAATCAGGCCAGGGATATTAATTTAGAAGTCTTTGGTGTCGTGATGGTTGACCTTGAAAAGAGCAGAAAAGCCAAGGTGACCACAACCTTTTATGACGTGGATACGGGTGCTATCGTTTTAAAAAATAATTTCACGCTGCGCTATACCGAAGTGAAAGCATTGATGGCTCAAATGGAATATCAATTAGCCCGGGAATTAAAAACTGAAGTATCCGAGATTGGATCCGTTATTAAAAAAACAAAGGGTCAAGTCTATTTTGATCTGGGTAAAAATGCCGGTGTGAAGGTGGGTGATATTTATCGTGTATTTACCATCGGCCAGGAGATCCTTACTGATACGGGTGAATCCTATGGTTTTCTTGACGACCAAACCGGTGTCGTTGAAGTGGTTGAGGTGACGGGTATCTATTCTATTGCCGAAATTATGTTAGGACAGCAGGGTATTCGCGAAGACCATTTTATTGAACAGGCTCCGGGTTTAAAAGAAGACTACATGGGACGTATCGTTGCTAAACATGATCAGCGTGTTGCAATCAATCTGGGGACTCAGGCAGGTGTTCAGGAAGGCGCTTATTTTGCAGTTTATAAGGACCTTAAAGTCGTTGATGATAATCGTTCATTCCGACAGATGATTGGTAAAATCAGAATCACCGATGTTGATAATGACGTTGCTACTGGTGTGATTGCCCGCTCTGATATGTATGATCTCACTAAGGAGTTAATTGAAGAGGGTGCAGCGGTAGAAGAAATACCGGCAACCAGTAAAAACATGATGTTAGTGGGGCAAATTACCCCTAGTACTGTTAATACATTGAACAATATGTATTATCTTGGCTGGCAGGGTGAATCTAATGCCAGTAGTAGTATTTTTTACCGTATTCGTGGTGGCATGGATAAAGATGCCAACATCATGGGTAGTATCGGTATGATGACCGCCATCAATAAGTCAGAAAGCTTCTATTATGGGGTTGATTTAGTCCATGCAAATAATCTGGGTACCAGTTTGTTTTTAGGCATTGATATCCCAACACCTTTTAGCCGCTGGGTACGAGTGAATACTGAACTTGATTATGTCGTTGGTACTAATATGAGTGTATCAGGTCTGGGTATTAACCTGAATGCCAAATTTAATCTGGGTCAATAAGTTTTAATAGATTAAACGGAAGTCATGAAACCCGAGTCTGTTTGTCAGGCTCGGGTTTTTTATTGCTGAAATAAAAAATATATTCTGTATCTTCCTTTCGTTAGAATAGTGCAAACACTATGACACTCAGGCTCCTATTCATGATCCCAAGGCTTCATCAATTTAATCCGGTTCAGTCTTTGTATCTGGAATTTATACAAACCCTTCAGAGTTCAGGGTTTGAAGGCGATTTAAGTCCTGATTATGCTAATCGTATTGTGCAATCCACGGATAATTCTATTTACCAAATTTTGCCGCAGGGAATCTTATATCCGGGGTCTGTAATAGATCTGATTAAAATTGCAGAGTTGAGTGATTCTGACAGGTTCCAGAAGATCGTCTTGAGCCCTCGTGGTGGTGGTACCGGAACCAATGGTCAAAGCCTGACAGATGGTTTATTAGTCGATATGTCCCGTCACATGAATGGGATATTGGAAATTAATGCAGAAGAATGCTGGGCTCGTGTAGAGTCTGGTGTGGTAAAAGATCAACTTAATGCCGCATTAAAACCCTATGGACTGTTTTTTGCACCCGAACTGTCAACGTCCAATCGGGCAACGATTGGCGGAATGATTAATACCGATGCCTCGGGTCAGGGCTCTGTTTTATATGGGAAAACCAGAGACCATGTTCTGGAACTAAAAACTGTATTATTGGATGGCTCGCTGATAAACAGCCAGGCGGTTAACCAGTCAGAACTGGAAATACTGCAAAATGGTACTGAACGCAGTCATCAGATTTATCAACTCATAGATACTATTTATCGGGAAAACCAGGCAGAAATTGAATCCCGATTCCCACCACTCAATCGTTGTCTTACCGGCTATGATTTGGCACATATTCGAGATGAATCCGGTCAGTTTAACTTGAATAATATTCTCTGTGGTTCGGAAGGGACCCTGGGTTTTATCGCAGAGGCCAAGTTAAATTTATTACGCATTCCTAAATTTGCTGCATTGGTAAATGTGCAATATCTTGACTTTGAACAAAGCATGCGAGATGCCCAGTCTTTGATGGCCTGCCAGCCATCTTCAATTGAAACGATGGATTCTAAAGTTCTGGGGCTGGCAAAAGAAGACAATAGCTGGTCAGGAGTGGCAAGTTACTTTCCCGAACAAACCGAGCTTCAGGTGGCTGGTGTTAATTTAGTGGAATACACAGCGCATTCACAGCAGGAGCTCGATGAGCGTCTGGCAATTGCACAAGAATATTTAGACCAGTCTCAGGGTAAAGAGGGTAAGTCGGTCGGCTATACTATTGCTACTGGTCAGGCAGAAGTCGCAAAAATTTGGGCGATGCGCAAGAAATCGGTCGGGTTATTAGGCAATGCGAAAGGAGAAGCTCGACCCGTTCCTTTCGTAGAAGACACTGCCGTGCCTCCCGAAAACCTGGCAGACTTCATTATGGAGTTTCGGCAGGTACTGGATGATCAGAATTTGCAGTATGGCATGTTTGGCCATGTTGACGCGGGTGTATTACACGTTCGACCAACGCTGGATATCAAGAATCCTGCTGATGAAAAATTGATTCGTAAGGTCACTGATCAGGTCGTTGAACTTATTAAAAAATATAATGGCTTACTTTGGGGAGAGCATGGGAAAGGCGTTCGATCTGAATTCTCTCCAAAGTTCTTTGGGCCTTTGTATCCTTTATTGCAGCAGATTAAGGCGGCGTTTGATCCAAGAAATCAGTTGAACCCTGGAAAGATAACGACAAGCAGTGGTACGGACGCACAATTACTTAAAATTGATGAAGTTCCTATGCGTGGTCATTTCGATCGCACTATTTTGAAAGAAAACTGGAGTCAGTATTCAGAAGCACTATATTGCAATGGTAACGGAGCTTGCTTTAATTTCGATCCCAACGATGCGATGTGCCCGAGTTGGAAGGGTACGCGAGAACGAAAATATTCGCCTAAAGGACGAGCCTCTTTAATTCGTGAGTGGCTGAGACTGATGTCTGACAAAAATGTTTCCTTAACGACTCCATCATGGGGTAGGCAAGTGCTGTATTGGCCAATCGATGTTAGTATGAGAGTGGTAAATAGCTTAAAACAGTCACGTGGGCAGTATGATTACAATCATGAAGTCTACGATTCCATGTCGGCATGTCTGGCTTGTAAATCCTGTACAGGCGCCTGTCCGATCAAGGTTGATGTTCCCGAGTTTCGTGCGAAATTTTTGCAACAGTATTTCACCCGATACCTCAGACCTTTAAAAGATTATTTTATAGGATCTCTTGAATTTATAATTCCCTATCTTGCCAAATGGCCAGCTCCCTACAACCTGATGATGAATGCCAAGCCCGTAAAAACTGCATTAGCACGATTTGCGGGTATGGTGGATAGCCCGTTAATTGCAACAGACTCATTAAAGAAATCTATGAAATCCATGGGCGTTCATTGGGCAACCGAGCGTCAGTTAAATCGTCTTTCAGATGACGACAAAAAGAAATCAGTCATATTGGTTCAGGATGCTTTTTATAGTTATTTTGATCCTGATGTTGTGGCTGATGTTTTACTCTGTCTAAAAAAGCTAGGCTTTAATCCAATGGTGTTGCCTTACTCTCCTAATGGCAAGCCCTTACATGTTCATGGCTTTTTGAAGTTGTTTCGTCATACCGCGGATAAAACACGAAGAAAACTGGAAGCCGTTTCCAGGTTTGGTATTCCACTGGTTGGCTTGGATCCATCAATGACACTGGTGTATCGTAGTGAATATAAAAAATACCTTAAAGAAGAGACCCCGGAAGTATTGCTGATTCAGGAATGGCTTGCAAAACAACCATTAACCTCATTAGCAAGTACCCTGGCGTTGTCCGAAAAGCCCATATATCTTTTAGGACACTGTACCGAGAAAACAAATGTATCCGATAGTACCCAGCTTTGGCAGCGTATCTTTAGCGATCTTGATCTGACATTGACCGAGATTAAAGTCGGATGCTGTGGCATGGCTGGAACCTTTGGGCATGAAACTAAAAACCTTGAAACCAGTAAAAACATTTATCAGTTATCCTGGGCTGAAATTGTTAATAATCCTGAGTATCAGGGCCGCTTAACGGTTACGGGTTACTCATGTAGGTCACAGGTTAAGAGGCTGGATGAACAGGTTTTACCTCATCCAATGCAGGTGATTTTGTCGAAAATCAAACAATAAACATATAGGCAGAATAGGAATGAGTTATATTGGACATTGATTCGCCGACTTATTTTGCCTAAGTTGATAGCTTATAAGATTATAAATAGGGCCGTTCATGAAAGCAGAGTTTGTCGAAACCTTTATTGACGCTATAACCGATGTATTCAGTACCATGATCGGCCTGGACATCTCTCCAGAAAAAATGATCGCTAAAGATAATCATTTCGCTTTAGGAGAGGTTTCAGGAATTATTGCAATGACCTCTAATCAGATTCGGGGTTCGTTTTCAATATCGCTACAAGCGTCAGTGGTCTTTGAATGCACAGAACGATTATTTGGTGAGAAATCAGAGCAATTAGATTCTGAGACGGCAGACTTGGTGGGAGAGCTTACCAATATGGTAGCGGGCGTTGCCAAGGCCACTTTAGAAACAAAGGGTTATGATTTTGGTATGGCTACACCCAATATGTTGTTGGGTGAATCACATATTTTAAACCACCAGACAGAGAGTCGCTCGGTTGTAGTGATTCCATTTACTTGTGACGTTGGCATGGTGTATCTTGAAATCGGTCTTGATGACTAAAGATGTTATTTATGTATAAGGAGAATAGTTTTGAACGAGCAGCCAGACCCTGATGACCCTATACAAAAAGCCGCAGAAACAAAAGAGTCGACTTCTACAGATTTAGGTAAGCAATTTCTTTGGGCTCGTTTTCAGCATAACCGGGATAAGCTCCAGAAGAATCCAGAGTTTGAAACTCTATTTTCTAAACAGGGGGAGTGGACCCAGGATGATGTTGAAACATTTAAATCCCTGATCGGACAGTTCAAATTGTGAATCGATTCTGATGGATAGTAGAGCCTTCCTGTTTGGGTTCTTATTGGTTTTTTCCGTTTTCTCGAAAGCCGTATTAAATTCTAATATTACTTTCGGTGGGCAAGCCTATATTGAGCGATGGTCGGATGATCGTCAGCAAGAGTATACGCCGTCGAATCAGCCTGATCCTGAACGATCAACAGAGATGTTAAAAGTTCATCGTTTTCCCTCTATTAACGAACATTCTCAGTTAGTAAATCTGGCGCAAGCGCTTCAGGATCATTATCAACAAGCCGGTGATATTATTATTGAGTCGCATGCGATTACCAATCTTAAGCAAAAGGTATCCGAACAGTTTATGGTGGTTGTATCGGGCACAGATACCCAGCTACAAGCACAATTTATTCGTTTAACCTTTGTTGCAGGTGAAGCAATGGCGATTGTCTTTAGTAAACGTTTTGATGCTGAAAAGGACTATGATGGGGTACGGGTTTGGCTTGATAAATATGGGCAGGAATCTGAACGAAATTTACGGTCATGGGCTGAGCCTTTTTAATCGGGAGGGCGTTAAAACACCCTCCGTGATATTTGCATCTATCGCATGGCGATCAGTGTTTCCAAACGCTCTAAATCATTCACGACACGCCACTCACCACCACCTTCATCAACGCGTTTTTGCCAGGACGCTAATCGATCTTGGTATTCCCTGGGATCAATATTGTCACTTCGTAATTTAGTGACATTTAAGGCAATCACTTTAATGTCTTCCATAGGGATAACAAAGTCCCGGATCCAGCCTTCGGGTAAGTCTTCTTCAAGGTCCGAAAATATCATAATGTATTTTTCGCCAGCACCTGTTTCAGTCAGGTATTCCGTTGCCTGTAATACGCCGCCTGAAATGTCCGTGTTGGCACTGCCTTTGGTTGTACTTGCAACAAAATTATCGACCTTTTCTTTAAACGCACGTTTTTGAGCATTCGTCGTACTGGGTTTCGAATCAAAGGTCGATTTAGCGATAATATCTTTTTCAGTAAAGCTACCACTGTCAATTTTTGCAATGGCGATTGAATCTCCGCTATCGAGTGTTGCCAGCAGATAATTCATAATTGCCTGGGCTTTATCCAATTCTTGGGTATAGGTTCCAGATGTGTCAACCAATAGGTAAACGGCTCTGGCGTTGTTTTGTGGTTCTGATCCACAGCCAATTAAAAACAGTGGAATCATCAGGCTTACCAGTAATTTTTTCATGAAAACAATCCTCTAATTTATAGTGCCTATGCAATAGACTCGCTATTTTACTTTGCTGTCTTCAGCGTTTTATCGGTTTGACGAATACTTACAGAGCTCTTGACCAGCCGCTCAATACTCAGTGGTATCATGATGACCAGATCATACAGACTTACTAAAACCCGGCTGATATGTAACATAAATCCGGCGATCATTTTTATCAGTAGGTTTAAGGTTCTAAGCGTGAATACAACCGCGAGTCCTAATACGGTACGAATAGAATGAATGAACGACTCCAGGGGAATCGCGATAAATGCCAATGCGAATGGAAGGATGAATCCCATTACCATTTGACCAATCGAAGGAATCCAACGGAACTGCGCTTCTACCAAACCTGTGTTGGCACCAATTAAAGACTGCTGAAGTGTTTCACGATCCAGTGCCAGTAGGTCACGCATATAGGCAAGAGACGCTTCAATGCTGGCTAATATGGTTAGAATGGTAAATGTAACGATCATCATTTTGCGACGCATTCGATCATCCATACTGCCTATAATTGGAAACAAGCTGGTGATGCGAAGAGATTCTAGTAAAAAGAGGCCCATAGCAATTTCAATGAGAATAACAACCAGTGCAGCAATATCAGATGTTTTCATGGAACCGATATAGCTGGCACCACCAACCATCTCTGACATGGGCAAAGCGATGAGTTGGAAGTTTATCAGACCACCCATAATGGCAATCGTCAAAACAAGCCCGGAAATGAAAAACTGCGTCAGTGATGAAGATGTGAGGGTGTGTATTGATTTATCTTCTCGAGCTTTAATTTCCTGATAGGCTTCCATTTGATGATCAATAGTTTTAGTACGAGCCTCCAAACCATCAATGGTATCTTTAACATCGTCCAGAGACGTTGTTAACTTACGCCATTCTGGTTGCATGCCGGACAATATTTTATGACGAGCCATACTGCTTTTCTGAAAAGACTTAAGTGTCTGATCATGTGATTCCTGAACCGTTTCTCTAATGCCTTTTAGCACCTTAACCACGGTCGCATCGCCACTTGTGGGTAGTGCAGTAATGGTTTTTATGACTTCGATCCATGCCGGTGGCATAGGTGCTGAATCAGTCGATTCGTGGTAATCTTTTTCCACTTTTTCAATCGTGTCGGAGATCTTCCGATGTAGAGAAGGGTATTTACTCAGGTCTCGTGACACAACAGCGTTTACCCGGGCAAATTCTCGTTCTATGTTCTTTTCTACAGCTTCCTGGCCATTGGCCAGAATGACATTAGTGTTTCTTTGTATGACACGACGTTCAAGCTGAGTCATAGATTTTGACCAAAGTCGAAACGCATTGTGTAGAGCGCGTCCCGTACTTTTAATTAATTGATGAGCATGTGGTCTACCCAGGTACAATACTGTGATCATGACTACCATCCAGATAGCGACCGATATTGCTGTAGTTTCAGACCAGAGATTTATAAATTCAGTATTCATGATGACACCCCTGTGTGTTACTTTGTTTAATAAGAGCTCAATTGATGGCAGCCCGGATTTGATGAAATGAATTCTGGTCTTTGTTTGTGAAAAATTTGTGAAAACCTGGCGTTTTTTTTCACCGGTTAATATTAGTAGAGATAAATTGTTTAGTTTTTCGGGATACATCTCAATATTATGGGCTTAAATACCCTACACTAGCCTTTAGCCAAAACAGCTGGCAGACCATTGACGGATACTTTTTATGGCGAATATATTTTGGGTTGAAGATCAGATTCACTGGATCAATCGCTTTCAACCGATACTGGAAGCAACAGACTTTGATGGTCAGCCTACTCGGGTAGAAACCTATAAATATGCTGAGACAGCCTGTCAGCAGATTGCACAGATGTCAGATACACAGCCGCCTGACCTGGCTATTTTAGATGCTAATATGAATGGTAACGATCATGCTGGATTTAAAGTATCCAGAGCCCTGCTTAAGAAATGGCCTCAGCTACCCATAATATATTTGTCTGAACATAGTGGCACGGGAATCGAGCAGCAAGCATTCGAACAGGCCGATATAAAAGATTTTATCGCCAAACATCAACACAATATTGAAAGTGTTTTATGCTGGAGAATTAAAGCCGTATTAAGACAAAAACAGCTGAGCGAAAAAAATGCAACTGAGGGACTAGTGCCGTCAGAACAAATTCGAAATGGCGACCTTTTAATTGATTTGGCAACCTGGGAGGTTTATTGGAAAGGGGTTAAGTTAATGAACCCAAGCAATAGCCGCAGGCCTTTGGCACCAACACCTCGTAAAATTCTACGTTATCTGGTAGAGGCGAGTCCAAGAGGGCTCACAACAGAGCAAATGATTAGCAAGCTTGAAGCTGATGAAGACAAGTTTTCATACGCTAGCTATCGTCAACATATTACCACATTAAGAAAGTCATTCGACCAGGCTGAAGGTGGTCAGGGTGATTTTATAAAACAATGTAAACAAGGGTTTGGTATCGCGACCTTTGGTGATGACGGTGCCTATTGCTGGAAACCCGATAACAGAGTATCTGGAAAACAATTATGAAATTAGCCAAAATTCATTACCCCTGGTTAAGTATATTTGCAGGCTTGTTCCTGGTCGGTTGGTTCCTGATTTCTGGGCAGAGTTCTCTGGTTGAATTTTATAATATACCTTCAGAGTGGTTGATATTTGAAGTTCAACTACTGGTTGTCGTTGTTTATTTTATATTGCTGCTGATCGAAACCATGTTGTTTTTAGCGAGTAAGCGACGTTTGCAAGATCAGGTTGTCACTCTATGGCAAAGCAAAAAAAAGTTGCAATCCAAAGCGAACACCTATTCTGGTCATGCCGATAAATTGAAATTGTTTATCAGTGATAAATTGCTTGAATACATTGAGTATGATGAAAAATTCCTGCACTTCAAAAATATTGCTTCAGAGGTTCGACATAATGGTGTCATTAGTTATGACAAGGTAAAAATGGCTCTAGGTCTGGCCATTGAGCGGGAAGTTCAATGGCAAAGTGAAGCCGGGGTTGATCAGAATGTAACGCCGAATCAGGCAACCTTTTATGATGCTATGCAAAGTATGAGGTACTTATGGGATTTGCTCGATTTGTCGACCACCGATAACATCGCCCTGCACCTATCAAATCATTTGGCTGAATGCGAAGAGCATTATTATCAGAACACTTTAAATAATGATTTTAGCGGCACTCCTTTTGTACCGGATTTTTCACCAAGACTGGCGGTGATACAAACACTAAATGATTTAATGCACCTGGATGTGCCTAATGAGAAAGATCGTACTTTTGATGATTTAATCGTAGAAGATGAAGGCCGGTTGTTTGCCAATTTACAGCCAACAGATAAAATGCTGGGTAACCCCAATCACTTGATTTTATTGTTAGAGAACCTGCTAAAAAATGCTCAGTTTTTTACCGGCCGCTCGAAAGGTACTAAAAAGTACCAGCCCATTCGCCTGACATTGATAGAGCAAAAAGGACAGGTGGACTTGAGGGTGTTCAATGTAGGCAGCCATATTGATGAGGAAGATAAGGATCGAATTTTTCAATTGGGATTCTCGTCACGCCGCAAAAAAGAACACCATGGCAAAGGTTTAGGACTCTTCTTCGTTAAGCAGATAGTTAGCGGTTATGAAGGCAAAATTGATTTCACCAATGTTGATAATCGATCTGTAAATTATCAGATCACAGTGACGTTGGCCAATGATGAGGTGATTAACCTGCACATCAGTGTGTTGATTAATGAGCGCGGTAAGCCTCAATGTTTACACCCGGACTCAAACGAGTTGGTCAAGCAAGTTGGTTGGTCATTTAAGCACCCCATGACTCAGGTACAGGTACAGGCTGAAGGTCAGTTACATCCGGATAAAATGACCGATTTTCCTGAAGTTGGTGTCTGTACCCGTTTTCAACCCTATCCGGAGTTTGCGCCCGAATGGGTACTGGAAGTAAACAGCAGAAAAGGATCAAAAAACCTATCCTTTATACCTATTGATGTGAAGGGTGTTATGTTTCATGTTCGGCTCCCAACCGCTGCTACCTATGTTGAAGGGGCTGACATCGATGAAGAGTCGCTGGAAACCTTTAATGACGATGTTGAACGTTTAGAAGTTCCATTCCAAAATAAATATCAGAATGACTAACATTTCGTAAAATATGTATTTATTTCGTCTAATCTTCTCCAAGGTATGCCCCTGTATCAATTACTTTACTATTAAGTAGATTTATTTCTTAAAATAGATTTAAATTATCCTTGGCAAGCCGATACATAACAAAATTATAAAATTGAGCGAATAGCTCTATAAGTCTTTGAAAGGTCACTACTATTTATGAATATTAAGTCTGTAAAATTTCGAATTTCAGCTTTAGTCACACTGCTTGTGATGGCTATCGTTTTTTTAGCTGGAACCCAGTTCATTAATTTAAGTGGTCAGATGACTAATGTTTTGAGTATCAATGAGCTTCGAGATTATAACACCGGGTTGCAGTCAAGCTGGAAAAACTGGCAGCAGATGAATGTGTCGATAATGGAGGCCGGTAACAAGTTCACGGCTCGAAGTGTTAAACGAGAAGAATTGGACGAACGATTTACAGAATCTCAGGAATATTACAAGCACTTTAAATCCCAACTAACTGAGCCACCAGAACATATTATAACGTCCTGGAATAAAGTATCTGTTCGATCTGAACAAAGTATCCAAACAATGGAAGAACACATAACTGAATCGGAAGCAGTTTTGGTTGGCATTGAAGCAAGCATTGAAGGTCTTTATAAGGTCTGGATCGAACGAGGTGCTTTCAGAGCTCGAAAGGATGCAGAAAGTCGTTTGGCAGAACATTACTCGAATCTTGACCACTATATGACGCAGTTTGAGCAAGACTATCAGTCATTATCAGTGACACAATCAGATGCTTTGATCGGTGGTATGGAACAGTTGATTATCCAATCTCTGTTGGTTGCAACAATACTGGTATTAATAGCGTCTGTTTTCTCGATTCTAATCATAAAATCAATCACCAGAGACTTGCGCCAATTAAAGTGGGCTGCCCGGGAAATGGGGAATGGTAACCTAAATTATCAGGTGAGTTATCAGGAACAGGGTGATGAAATTAACACCGTTAAGAAGTCGATTTCTATTATGATTTCTAAGCTGACTAGTGTATTTGAAACAGTGACTCAGGTTGCGGTCGATTTAAAATCGGTAGTAAAAGCACTTTTAAAAGACCAACAACAAAGAATCGAAGGAACAGAGCTGCAGCAAAAGGAACTATCTGGTTTGACAGACTCTGCTAATCGACTTCGTGACCTGGCGTTAATGGTGTCAGAGAAAGCGGAAAGTGTGCATGATTCTGCCATTTTAGCAGAAGGAGATGCGACTCAATCTAATGATAAAATTAAAGGCGCGATTGAAACTCTGGGTTCTTTGGAACGTGATTCTTCTCAGTCTGTTGAAGTTATTTTGGCGCTGGATAGCCGAGCACAGGATATTACCCGATTTGTCGACGTCATTAGAGAAATTGCAGATCAAACAAACTTGCTCGCTCTCAATGCCGCCATAGAAGCGGCCAGAGCTGGAGAACAAGGACGAGGTTTTGCGGTTGTAGCAGATGAAGTACGTGCATTAGCCAATAGAACGACGCTATCGACTGATGAAATTAACGAAACCCTGGAACTTCAGAGAAAAGAAACCAAGGGTGCAGTGGAAGTCATTAAGAATACGCAGGTGCAGGCGACGAAGTCTGTCGAGCAGTTTTCAGAAATTAGCAAAATAATTTACAACATGGTTGAGCGGATTAATCAGATCAGTAACGCCAGTGGACAAAATAGTAAGGTGTCACTAGAACAAAGTGAGTATTTAACCGGTATTTTGAAAAATTTAGAGGAAATCAATCAAATTGCCAATGTTAACTCCGAAGGTGCCCAGGCATCAAAAGAGCTAACGGATAGAATCAGTAGCTACAGTCAGAAATTATCCATATCATTAACTGAATTCAGGAATGAGCATTAATCACATTCCATATTAATAACTCCAGGAATACATGCGGCAAATCCATGAATAGCCTCAACCTCTTTTGACGGGTTGGGGTAGTGCCAGATTAAATCTTCCATTAACTCCCCATTAAGTTTGATACTCCAATAATGGGCAACGCCTTTCAATGGGCAAGTTGTTGTCGTTTGGCTTGCTTTTAAAAGTTTGCCATTTAGGTCTTCAATAGGAAAATACATAATAGGTGGCAATAGTCTGTCGCCTACCGTCTCCGAAAGGCAGATTGCCCTAGTTGTACGTGCGACAACAATATCCTGAATCCAAAAAGTGATTTGTCCGGTCGCCGGTGTTAATTCAGCAAAATGATCTACCATTGGGCACACTCTGTTTTAGTTTTCCTTTTATGCAATTTAGAGACTAGCTCAATTTCATAAATTGTGCAGTTTTTAGTACGAGTGCTATTTAACAGATGTCATGCGCTGTTGGATTTCGGCATTGCAGTCATAATAGATTGTAGATAACTCATAATGGTATCTTTCATAGTCTATTCTTAGCCAGACTTACTGGTTTACCTAGATCCCCTGGAGCGGGCACTGATCAAAGATTTGCGCCTCTACCATAATAAAAGGGGTAATTTACGGCAGAGGCAGAGGGGTCAATACTTATCATTCAGGAATACAAAATCGTCACCGGGTGCAGAACTATGGCATCCAATACAGCCTCCGACCTCGTCGCCAGTGCGTGCAACCTGTCCAGCGAGCTTCATACCAGTCGGCGTTTTATCCAGTGAACCATCAGGTAAGTATTTTGCCCAGAACCAGTCATTGGCTTTAGGATCGTAACCGGGTATGCGGTACATGACCGTCACCGCTGCTAACCACTTATTAGGATTGTCATTGACAGCATCAATGGATACGCCAGCTCCACCATAATTCCGTTTAATGATAACAGGCTGTCGACTGCCATCTACTGTAACGCTAAGTTCAACCGTATCTAAAATAGCACCATGAGGATGCATACCTTTATAGGCTGCTGAAACCATGGCATCTTTACCGACTAAATCTGCATTTTCTAACACCATCCATAATTCGTGTGCGAAATTGGTATGCCGCTCTTCGCCAAACTCAGCAGCAAAAATATTGCTTGCTGATACAGTTAGAACAAGTACTGATATCATTAATTTGATCATTTTTATTCTCCAGAAAAGCAATTGTGACAACGCCTAAAGTGACGGGGCTGGCTTTATAGACAGCCGTTGCCTTGAAAAAGTTCCATTATTCTTAATAATACTGAACCAGTCTTTATTATCAGAGTAAATATGCTCGATATAATGCTGTTTGATCTCATTATCCATCAGTACTCCGGTACCCAAGTTTAGTTGCCAAAGCCGGGATTTATCTTCTAGCAGCCACCAAAAATCTTTATCAGCGTAAACGGGTGTTAATATCCGTTTGGCCACCTGCTGCTGAGTTAACGTCCTGGTATGCCAATCAACCTGTATTAGGCTGCCATCAATGCCGACTATCTGTAGTCGCTTTATTTGTGATGGATGTGGTTCTTCATATAGGGTCAGATATTTTCCAATGCCAGGCAGCTTTATGTCTTCAAGTAGCTTGCCCTGATAAGAATAAATCATAAGTCTGGCGCCATAGGTGAGTACACCTATTTGATTATCGGGCAAAAATACAGGTCGATAGACTGGCTCATGACTGAGTTTGGCAGTCCATTCTATTTTACCCGTTGCTGCATCAATAGCCATGAGTCCTTCAAATCTGGTTGTGAGATAGATTTGATTATTTTTTATAATGGGAGGAAAGGCCCAACTTTGAAATGACCGGCGCCAGTTCACTTTTTCTGGCGACTGTAAGGGGCTTTGCCACAGTTCACCCTGTCTATTGGTTAGATAGAGATTGTTTTTATCTGTAACCACAGGAAAAAAATCCGTTCCTGGGTAAATTTTTTGGACTTGCTGATCATTAGCAATCAGGAGTCCGGAGGTTGTGGCTAAATATAACCTTTTTTGAATCGATGCCCAGGGCCATGCAGCCTCCAACTGATACTCAGTTAAAAACGCTAGTAACTGATCTACAGGATCGGATAGGCTATGGCTTGCAACGCTAAGCAGGATCGAGAATGATACGACTTTAATTGAAAACACGACTTGCCCTCACATCGATACTATTAAACTAGACTATCTGTTTATTTGGGCAAGGGATTCAGATTATAGTTCCCGATCTAATCAGATAAACGAGTGTGGCCATCAAACTGACGTTTTTTGGCCTGCAGGGTTTCTTTCCAATCTATAATGACCTCAGTTTCGTCCGGTGAATCAAGCTGATGACCCAGGTAGTCGAAAAAATAGCCGATACTTCTGATTTGTCGCTTAAAGATAATGGCCATACGTACATGAGCGATAGCATACAGCGTATCCTGACAGTAAAAGCGTTGTTCGAAATAGGCGTATTTTTCATCCCAACAAATAAGATTAGATTCCATGGTTACCCTGGAAAAGGGTCTGAATTCTCGGATGTAGGTGATTTCCTGTGCATTAACAACCGCTTTAAAACCTTTAAACAGGAAATGCCATGCGATGCCATTTTCAGCCATCCAGGCAATCCTGGATAGATCTGCAAATGAAAAATATCGGGATGCTGTTAGATGAATATTTAAATCTATATCGTGTGGCCAAACTCTGAATGTTCGTTCCACTTTTTTAAAGGGGTCAAATCGATTCGTTCGGATGAAATTTTTGATGAGCTCTATAAACAATCGTCCAATTAAATTCATTCTTGTTATTCCGTTGTCGTTTCAGACAGACTATTACAAACCCATTAATATGCAATTTTATCAGTTAACTACTGACACTCAGGCAACAATATTCAATAATCAGGGGCTTTACTGTTTTAATAAACAGGTAAATACTTATTTAGCACTTTCCAGGAAAGAACCTTATGCCAACAGATCCTATGACAATAATGATCATCTCAGCTGTATTGGTGACTGTATCGTTATTTTACAGTGTTTATATACGAATAGAGCTGTCGGCTAAAAACAAAGACATCACTGATTTGGGAATTGAAAAGACGATATTGTCCGAAAAATTAATCTCTGCTGAAACCCGGATTGCAGATAGAGAAGAAGATATGGACGTGCTTCGTAATGAGATAATCAAAAAACAGCGGGAATTTGAATTTCTTCAAAGTACCAAGCATAAGCTGGAAAACCAATTAGTTGCTTCAAACGCCAGAAGCCAGGAACGAGAAGCCAGTTTTGAATTACAAAAACAACAAATGGAAGAGAATCGACAACAATTAAAGTCAGAGTTTCATAATCTGGCTGCAGAAATTCTAGAGAAGAAAACACAGTCATTTAACGAAAGTAACAAACAATCGATGGATAACCTGCTTCAACCGTTTAAAAACCAGATGGAGCAATTTAGACGTAAAGTAGAAGATATTCATCATAAAGAGACGCAGCAAAGAACCGAACTTAAGACTGAAATGATTCATCTCAAGGAGTTGAACCAAAAAATCACCCAGGAAGCCCATGAATTGGCAACGGCTTTAAAGGGGCAGAAAAAAATGCAGGGTAATTGGGGCGAGCTGATACTGGATAATGTGCTTGAGCGCTCAGGTTTACGTGAAGGCATAGATTTTAAAAAACAAGTCACCGTTCGTTCGGAATCGGGAGCAGTTCAATATCCAGATGTTGTGGTGTATTTACCCCAAAATAAACACCTGATTATTGATTCGAAAGTATCGTTAAATGCTTATACCAGATATGTAAATGCCGAACATGACACTGAGAGACAATTGGCGTTAACAGAACATACTCAAGCATTTGGTGCCCGAATTAAAGAACTGGCCGATAAAGATTATGCCAAGGCGAGTGGGCTAAATTCCCCGGAAATGGTCTTTATGTTTGTTCCCATTGAATCGGCATTCGTCGATGCGTTAAAGGAAGATGAAAGCCTGTTTCAAAGTGCCATTGAACGAAATATTCTGGTTGCGACACCGACAACACTGTTGACCAGCCTAAATATCGTTCGCCAGTTGTGGCGGTTTGAAGAGCAAGGCAAACATACCGCAGAGCTGGTAAAACGAGCCGATAGTGTTTATAAAAAATTGATAACCTTTGTAGGCAGCTTTCAGGGTATTAAAAAAGCGCTGGACAGAGCCGGTGACGAGTATGATAAAGCCGAAAACCAATTAGTCAGTGGTAAGGGTAATCTCATCAAGCGGGCACAAGAATTTAAAACATTTGCACCATCGATTCAGGGAGACTTGCCAGCAAAGTTGGTTGAAAAGGCTTCTCTCGAATTGGATTACAGTCAACAGGATTTGACGGAAGCTGACGCGACCGATGAGCGTTAATTTTGGCATCAGGGGCAAATAAGTCGTGAAAACTGATTATATCGACAATATTTATGAAATAGTCAGTAGTCAAGGTTGACTGAAAACCGTTTTTGCGTTTATATATCAATAGCTTACATGTGATTGCAGTTCTTGCAGACAATAAAGCTGATTTTATCCGCACCCGTAGCTCAGCTGGATAGAGTAGGTGGCTTCGAACCACTTGGTCGGGAGTTCGAATCTCTCCGGGTGCGCCAATTTAAAAACCAACATTTATGTTGGTTTTTTATGCGCGTAATAAAGAGTTCGAACGATAAGAGTTCGCGTCGAGCTTTGCGAGACAACGCCGCTTGCTGGCGACCCGAAGGGCAAACCGGGGACCGGTGCAGTTATCTCTCCGGGTGCGCCAATTTAAAAACCAACATTTATGTTGGTTTTTTTATGCGCGTAATAAAGAGTTCGAACGATAAGAGTTCGCGTCGAGCTTTGCGAGACAACGCCACTTGCTGGCGACCCGAAGGGCAAACCGGGGACCGGTGCAGTTATCTCCCGGGTGCGCCAATTTAAAAACCAACATAAAAACGATTCCACTTGGAACTTTTCGTCAAAATACATCTCAAAGTGCTCACTTAGTAGACTTATCTGCATGGATGCAGGGTATACAGATTTTGCAGGAGCAAAAATCATAAAGCTCCGCTTTCTCGTGTTATTTTTTCTCGATTTACCGGTACTCATAACGTTTTTAAACTGCTTGGAGCGAATTACAGAGTACAGATAGAGCGGCTATTGATGGGTAAAATTTAGTGGCCACTATCCTTGATGATTTTGATGATTTTGATGATCTTTTGTAACAAATCTGTGAGATGGGTGGCAATTTTAGATGTTTTTTAGTAAGGTGCCGCCGGTAAAATGATGATCAACCAATTTTTAAGAATTGGGTAAATACTATAAAAATTATGATTTCAATGGGGTTCAATTAGATGACATTTATTAAAAACATGGTTCTTGCCGCTGCAACTATCGCTGCTGTTAGTGCTCCTCTGGTCAATGCCGACCAGTTAGATACTGTAATCAAACGTGGCACACTAAACTGTGGTGTGGTACTTGATTTTCCACCTATGGGTTATTTCGATCAAAATAATAACCCGGCTGGATTTGATGTGGATTACTGTACTGATCTGGCAGAAGCCATGGGTGTAGAAGCTAACGTGATGAACCTGACTTGGGGTGATCGTATTCCTTCATTAATCTCTGGTAAGACTGACGTGGTTGTTGGTTCGACTTCAGATACTCTTGAACGTGCTAAATCTGTTGGTTTCACATACCCATATTTTGTGTTTAAGTTTCAGGTGTTCTCTAAGCCTGGTAAAGAAATCAGCTCTTTTGATGGCCTGAAAGATGTTAAAGTTGGTGCGGCATTGGGCACTACTTATGAAACAGAGTATCTGGCATACGCAGAAAAAATGGGTTGGGGTAAAAGTAACTACACGTCATTCAAGTCTGAAAATGATGCTTTCTTAGGTCTGTATCAGGGTAAGGTTGATGCTGTTATTTCAACTAACACCAATATTGCTACTAAGCTGCAAACTAAAGAGTTCAAAGACTACATCGCAGGTCCATATGTACCTAATTATGATGATGTTGTCGGTTTGATTGCTAAGCGTGGCGAAGTTGCCTGGATTAACTACTTGAATTTGTTCCTGATCCACCAGATCCGAGATGGCAAAATGAACGATCGCTATAATAAGCACTTTGGTGCAGACGTTCCGGCTGATCTGATTCAAGCACTTCGAGATAATAAGTAAGTTCTGAAACTTCCGTTCTGCCTGCCTGTCACCAAGGTGGTGACAGGTTATTTCTTTGTTTATCATGGTAATAGCTTAATTCCCTCTGAAATCGACTTGTATTTATAGGTTCTAGCCTTCTTGAGTTGCTATTCAGTTGTTGGGATGTCAGGCAGATATTAGATAAGGTTATGCAAGTATGAATTACGAGTTTCACTGGAATATCGTGTTTCAAAAGATGCCTGAATTGCTTCAGGGAGCTTTTGTAACCCTGCATGTTTCTGTATTGTCTATGTTACTGGGTATTGTCCTTGCTGTGTTGTTAGCCATTGCAAAGATGAATAATATAAAGCCATTCTCTTCTATCGCGACTGTATGGGTAGAGATTGCCCGAAATACACCTGCATTATTCCAAATTTATATGGCCTATTTTGGGCTGGGTGCATTTGGAATTCATTTGAGTCCTTATGTTGCTGTACTGGTTGCTTTGGTATTTGTGAATGCGGGTTATCTGGTTGAAACCTTTCGTGGTGGCTTCCAATCTATTCCCACGACTCAATACCATGCTTCAAAGTCATTAGGTATGAGTAGCTATCAAGTTTATCGTTACATTATTTTGCCGCAAATGTTCCGCCGGATTTATCATCCGATGACTAACCAGTTTGTTTGGTCTATTTTGATGAGCTCGCTGGGAATACTGGTCGGGATGAGTGAACTGTCAGGAGAAACTCAACGGCTCCAGTCTCTGTCTTTTCGTACATTAGAGTTTTTCATTGTTGCCGCATTTATGTATTACGTAATAACCAAACTCGTGTTGTTTAGCGCTGCGATGATTTCCAAAAAACTATTTAAAGGAGAAATCTGATGGGTTCTCTTTTTACTCCGTTATCCTGGAATGACACCGGATTTATATTAACGGGAATTCTTAACACCGTTACTATTTCTGTGGTTGCTATTGTAGTTGGTTCGATTCTGGGTCTGATTGTCGGTTTTATTCGCTCTGAAAGTAACAAATATACTAATGCCCTGCTGGGTTCAATCCTGGATGTTCTTCGTAGTGTACCGCTGATTATTCAGCTGATCCTGTTCTCTACGTTCATCGGTATCCTGGGTTATAACATGAATCCGTTTGTGACCGGATCTATCGTGCTATCACTTTATACCATGGCATTTATGAGCGAAGTGTTTCGTGGCGGGTTTGACAGTGTGCATGGCTCTATGGAGATCGCATCGCGTTCACTGGGTATGACGTATTGGCAAACTGTAAGGTATGTACGTTTTCCAATAAGCTTACGAGCGATTTTCCCTTCATGGCTTGGCGTAGCCCTGAGTGTGATAAAAGACTCAGCCCTGGTTTCAGTTATTGGTTATATGGAACTATTGCGAACGTCAGAGCAATTGATCTCCAGAACCCAACAACCTTTGGAAATTCTCATTGGTGTTGGTATATTTTATTTTGTGATTTCTTACCCATTATCATTATATGGTAAGTATGTTGAGAGGAAGATGGCAGTATGATTAACATACAAAATGTACACAAGTCCTTTGGCGATTTAGAAGTACTAAAAGGCATCAATCTAGATGTTAAGAAAGGCGAAGTACTTAGCATTATTGGTGGTTCTGGTAGCGGTAAATCAACCCTGTTGTACTGCATCAATGCGATAGAAAATATTCAACAGGGTAACATTATTGTTGATGGTATTGATGTTCACCACAAAGATACTAATCAAGACAAACTTCGTCAGAAGCTGGGTATGGTTTTTCAGCAGTGGAATTCGTTCCCGCATCTGACTGTTCTTGAGAATGCTGCTCTGGCGCCAAGAATCGTTAGTGGCCTGAGTAAAGATGAAGCTATTTCGATTGCTGAAAAAGAGCTGATTCACGTTGGCCTGGGTGACAAGTTTGATGTCTATCCGACAAAGATGTCTGGTGGTCAACAACAACGACTGGCCATTGCGCGTGCACTGTCCATGCGACCTGACTATATGCTGTTTGATGAAATTACTTCGGCACTTGATCCGGAGCTTGTTGGTGAAGTATTGGATACCTTACGAATTTTGCGTGAAGATGGTATGACCATGATTACTGTAACTCATGAAATTGCCTTTGCACGAGAAGTTTCTGATCATGTGGCGTTCTTTCATCAGGGTGTCATTGAAGAAATGGGTACGCCAGATGAAGTCATTACGAATCCGAAAAAAGAAACAACCCAGAAATTTTTGAGTAAAGTACTCACATAGTCTCAGGGTTAGGCGGGTGCCTGTTTATTCGGGCACCTGATTTCCCAGTCATTCAATATGCGAAGAATGTTCTTCGAGTGTTTATCCACTATTGTTGGCTCACCTTAAATGTCCTCGTTTATTATAATTCAGAATGTCCGCCGTCATTTGTGACCGTTTATTGAAAGTCAGTTGAAAATTTCCTGTTTAAATTAAAATCTTAAAATCTACCTTTTGTACTGTACCCAGGAAACAAGGTAGTCGTTTATTTGAGAAAAATGTCTGTGACAGGGTATTAACGTCAGCGCAATATTTAGGCTTTGAAAGATATTTTATGGCAAGGTTAAAATAAAAAGCTTTTTAGTTGCAGTAGCGATTAAGGCGAGTATTTGCTTTCAGGTAGGAGCAGATTTATATACAAATGTTTGACCCAGTAAATAATTTTGGCATTTATTCTGGATCACCATAATAAATCTTCACACTCTTTTGCCCTCGGCCAATTCGATTAGGTAAGCCGAAAAGGTAACCGTGTCTAGGGTAATTGCCTGTGACTACATAGCTTTCACCCTTAATGACCACCCGGTCACCAATGTAGTGTTTTGAAAGTATTTTATCGGTCCGAACCACTTCCATATCCGAGTCGTTGAGTTTTAGTTCATCTTTAAGGTTGGTCATGATCGTTTTGCTCTATGATGTTTGCTCTAGTATAACAGTTTTTGTATCGGCATAGGTTCAGTTTGGTTTAATTCAGTCGGAAATTATCTTATTAGATTAATCGTCAAATAAAGCATCCAGGCTATCAAACGTCTGGTTACCAATGGCTCTGTTTTGTTCCCGGTCAACCTTGCCACCCTTACCTTCCCATTCCACATCTTCCTGTGGGAGTTCATCCAAAAAACGGCTATGGGTGCAGTCAATTATTTCGCCGTATTGTTTTCTTTTAGCGGCATAAGTCATGGTGAGGCGTTGTTGTGCGCGGGTAATTCCAACATACATTAACCTGCGTTCCTCCTCAATGTCTCCCGATTCAATCGAGTTTCGATGCGGTAGTAGTTCTTCTTCCATACCCATTAGGTAAACGTTTGGAAACTCAAGCCCCTTAGACGCGTGTAATGTCATCAACTGGACGGCATTGGTTTCTTCTTCCTCTTCATTTCGTTCCATGATGTCTCGAAGTACTAATTTGGCGACAGCCTCATCAATGCCGATTTCTTCGTCATTGTCTGTGTCACCGGTTTCGAGAATGTAATCAATCGAGTCTATTAATTGATTGACGTTAGACCAGCGACGCTCGGCAACTGTTGGAGAGGGACTATCGGCATGCAAAAATGCTTCATAGTCGATATCTGCCAGCATTTCACGAATAATTAAACCGGGTTTACTGGCACGATAGAGTTTTTCGGCCGTGTCTTCAATCCAACGGGTAAAATGCACCAGTCTATCTGCAGCTTTTTCAGGTAAATGTAAACGAAGCCCCATATCGGAACAGGCTTTCATTAAGCTTATTTGATGACGTCCTGCAAATTCATTTAATTTTTCTAAAGTAGCGGGTCCTATTTCACGGCGAGGCGTGTTTATAATCCGCAACAAGGCCGCATCATCTTCACCGTTAGTAAGTAACCTTAAATAACTCATGCAGTCTTTAATCTCTGCTCGGGAGAAAAATGACATACCGCCATTTATTTTATAAGGGATTTGATTGGCCTGAAGTTTTATTTCCAATATTCGGCTTTGATGGTTACTGCGATACAGCACGGCCATATCCTTGTAGGGAATGCGGCGCTGTAAGTGGTTATTACTCAGCTCGTGGGCAATACGTTCAGATTCGGCTTCATCAGATGCACAACGCACAATTCGAATGGGCTCGCCATATCCTTTTTCGCTCCAGAGCTTTTTGGTGAATTGGTGGGGGTTATTGTCGATAACAACGTTAGCGGCTTTGAGTATGAGTCCGGTTGAGCGATAGTTTTGTTCCAGTTTGACGATTTTTAAGCTTGGGAAATCTTTCTCCAATTCATTTAGATTTTCAGGTCGAGCACCTCTCCAGGCATAAATAGACTGATCATCATCGCCAACAACTGTAAATTCTGAGCGAACTCCTACCAATAGTCTAATTAATAAATATTGGCTGGTATTGGTGTCCTGATATTCATCGACTAACAGGTAGCGTAATTTATTCTGCCAGCGTTCCAGAATGTCTGCATTGTTTTTAAAAATGAGTCCTGGTAATCGGATCAAGTCATCAAAATCCACTGCGTTATAGGCAGACAGCATACGGTTATACAAACCGTAAATATGAGCCGCTAATTCAGTCGTTTCATCTTCTGCCCAGGATAACGCCTGCTCCGGCTCTCTGAAGTCATTTTTCCAACTACCAATCAGGTTTTGGAAATAACTGGCCTGATCCATTTCATTAGGGCACTCGGTACTGATCAGATTTTTTATAATGGCGAGCGAGTCCATTTGGTCAAACAGGGTGAAACCGGATTTAAGTCCGATAGCACTGCCTTCTTTGCGCAGAATATTAAGACCAAGATTGTGGAAAGTAGAGACGGTGAGTCCTCGGGTGCTCCTTCCCACCAGTAATTTCTTGACCCGCTCCTTCATTTCACGGGACGCTTTATTGGTAAAGGTTACGGCAGCAATATTGTGCGGTTTAATGCCACACTCTTCGATTAGATAGGCAATTTTTTGTGTGATTACACTGGTTTTACCACTACCTGCCCCAGCAAGCACCAACAAGGGGCCACCAATATAATTTACAGCTTGCTGTTGTCGGCTATTTAACCTGGACAAAGTGTTCCCCTCAAAAACAGAGCGGCAAGTTTACGGAGATAATTATAAAATGACAGCAGATTTTGTAGCTGTAGGTCGTTACATGAGTTTATACACAACATAATTAAGGTTATTAAATAGTTCTTTTTCATTAACCCTACTATAATAGTACGACATTAGGCTTAAATGAACCTATTGATTTTTAGTTTTAAACTTTCAGTGATTTACATAATAAAAATAATAGTTACAGATTGCCGGCTTAGAATTTTAACCCTCTAAATATACTTCTGGAAGGCATGTATAAACCGAGTAAATCAATTTATATGGCTGATTATCGGCCTGTTTATCAGTTCAGTGACTATGGCTGCAGGTGACAAACCCATTCAACAACTTGACTTTACTGCAACCTGGCTGGGTATAGCGTCGATACTCATTTTTATATTGGCCTATTCCCTGGTTATTGGTGAAGAGTTTTTACATCTGAGAAAATCTAAACCAGTGATGGTAGCTGCGGGCATTATTTGGGTTCTGGTTGCTATTGCCTTGGGTTATATCGCGTCAATTGCCGTACATTTCTGGATATCGGGTATGAGTATTTAAAGCAACTGAAGCCTGCGATGATCAGAGTGCCTGACCCTAACTAATGTCGGGCACCTGAATTTGAAACATAGGCTGTCTTCATTCAATACTATAATAGATTAAGACTTTCCACTGCTGCCTTTCGTAAAAATTCATCATTTATCTAAAAACCTGGAACCTGAAGAGAATGGGTCGCCTTCCTTCATAGATGCCAAATTTGGCTGAAGCCGTTGGATTGTCAAGACACACATCGGTGTTCGTTGTGCACAATGGATCTGTAAGGTAGTTATCATCCCAGTGGTACTGAAGCCAGGATGGCACGGTCAGTGTCACTGGAATTGTTCCGGTATTGCCGTCTCCCGGAGCAGCGAGGGTTATGGCTCCCTCACCTAAACTTAGGCCTGTCCAGTTAGTTATGCTGGTGGTGGGTATGCCGGTTTCAATGCTCCAGCTACCCAATGCGAAATCAGCCGTCAGGAAGCTTGTACAGCCGGTTTCAAGTACCTGGGTTTGCCAGAAACTGCCATCCCATCTTTGAATGGTAACCGGTATATCCAAATCTCGGATTTCAGCACCATAAACATTGGTTAGCGTTGCTCTGCCATAAAGCCATTGAATACCGGAAAACACCAGGTCGCTGGTGTAATCTTGGCAAGTCCCCGCAGGTTCATAACAGGTACCATCGGCGTCATGGATCATACTGGAATCAGTTGTTACGCTATCAAGTAATGAAATTCTGACGGTTGGGTTTGAAATAACCCCTTCAGTTGCAGAGGGGATCTCATTTTTGGTCAGGTTGAAACTATCAATCTGCATGTTGACCCGTCCATCATATCCCGGAATTTGTAGCCACTGTCCCGTCCAAAGCATAGGTGGAGTCCAGGGTAAACCACTGTCGGTAATGTCCAGACCAGATACATTTAATGTCCCAGGTAGGGTGAAGAACTCGTTATCATAATTTTGAGTTATCACTCCCAGTGTATTGAGAGCCGTAATCTGATAAACGGGCGCTGTATCGAAGCCCTGAGTCTGACCACGATAGGCGAATCCACAGGCGGAGATATTGCTGTCAATCACCGGTGTGTTGACAATGATATCAAAACGATCAGGTTTAAATCGTCCAATAATAGCGGAGTCTATCCCGGTAACACTGCCTGAAGTTAAGTAATCTGTCAGTCGCGCCTGTGCGGTCAGCGCTCCTACTTCAGAATAGGTTAATCCATTGGTGATCAGGTCAAATTCAAGGGTGCCGCTTGCCGCAGCAGGAACCCAGTTTCCACTCCTGGTCAGAGTTCCGGTATTCCCTGTAGCCGGGTAATAGACAGAACCATTAATGTCCGGCTGAGGTGTTGTTGTCTCGCGTCCAAAGGATGGAGTGATAGCGCCAGTCGAGGAGCGTCCTTCAACTTTTAACTGGAAGATTTCCCCGGCTTTTGCAAAAACGGGTGTGCCACCCACTGCTGTTGTGCTTCCCGGGCTTGCATTGCCACTGGAATCTGTGATGTCAGTAATGGTTAGGTGGTCGGGTTTGATCGTCATAACGGCACTACCCGTTATTTCATTGCCGGTAGGGTTTCCGGCAGCATCCTGTAATAAGTGACTGGCAAAAAGTTCCATCTGGCCGACATCGGGTGAATCTAGTGTAATTGCTGCAGTTGAATTGGTATTGAATCTAACTGTCTGATTGGTGGTACTTTGACCCAGTATCAGGTTTTGCGGATTAGCCAATTCAAAGTTGTTTCCATTATTGCTGGCAGATATTCGTTGCCCAATGGCACAGGTCAGAGGATCTAAACATTGACTACCAATATCCAAAGTGACATCAGTTCCAGTCGCGAACAGGTCGGTACAGACGCCTGTGGTCGGATCCGTTGTAACAGCTCTTACCTGAATATCGGTAGGTGATCCGGCGACTAGAAAGGGCACTGTAACAGATGGGATTTCTATTCCGGTTGGGTCCTGCCACTGAAAACCAGCATCAGCGAACGTCGTATTAGGATCAAAAGAAGTGGACTCTGTTATGGATAATACTGAATCCAGAACATCAATATTGAAGTCCCCAGCCTGGGTGTTACTAAGCAGCAAGTCAATGGAACCCGTGTCGGTCAAGGTAAAATCAAGTGTGCTTGAGCCATCATCCACAGTGCCATTTCCAGCTAAAAGCAGTCCTGTACTATCAAGCCAGTCGCCAGCGTTGGTTAATGATAGCGAGCGGTTATCGATCGTGACAGTGCCGATGTAATCGGTGGCCAGGGTGTCATCTAATCGGTAGGCAGAAATATTAACCGGTTGAGGAGAACAAGTCAGACCATTCGAAGCTGTTGTGACTTTGAAGTAGGCGGCAGTAGCCACTGGGCCACAACCAAATAGCACCTCTTGTGATTTTATAACCTGTGCGGTGTAATTGATGGCGATATTACCATTGACTGTGATATCGCCCTCCGAGATGATACTGCCTGTCAGATTGAAGTTGTTTCCGACAGTAATTGACGAAGTGCTTCCCATGGCAACGATATTACCGGTAAACGAAACATTGTCTCCAATAATTAAGTTGGCACCAGGGTATAGGATAAGTGTAAAGTCACCTGGATCAGCCGAGGTTGGAATGAGTTGGCTGCCATCTGCTATATCGGCACTGGTATTAATAAAAATGTTGGTATTAGGATCCGTAATTGCAATACCAGCGTCTGCCAAAACATCTAAATCATCGATGAAGTAGTTACCTGATGTAAGGTCTATCGAAGGTGATACGCCGAGAAGGTCGCTGATGATTAATTGGTTGGTTCGGTAAGTACCGCCTTCAGTGTCTGTCCCCGGGTAGGCAGTGACCTGATTCCAATCACCTGCTGCCCAGGTTGATATAACCGATGTATTAGTATCCAGGGTGCCGGAGAATATTGGAAAGCTGGTAGGAGAAGGTGCAGGTAATGAATATAAGCCACCCTGATAAAAAGCATCACTGTCTATAGATGCCGGGCCTGTGTAAGTTTTAGCTGACCCTGAACTGAAAGTATCTAATCCATCGGAATCCGTGACATGAATAGAGAAGTCATTATTAAAAATTAGTCGGTTTTCAGCGTATAGGGTTACAAATGTCTCTGTGGCAATATCAGTACAGATATCTTCATTGGTAATGGGTCCTTCGTTGCTGCCACCGGTTGTTGGCGGGTCAGTCAGGTTGCTCCATCCACCATCGCCATCCGGCGTTCGACTGAATGTTTTTGCGTTTGGGTCTGAAACTAATAAGTTGCCGCATTCAATGGGAACATCCCAGTACATTTCAGTAGTGCCACAATTATCTAGTTTAGAAAAACAAATGTAATCCAGTACTTCCTGAGTGGCAGAGTTTTTGATCACGACCTCGGCTTCATTGGAATCAATATTTCCCATGTCGTATGCGATCCAGGTGTTTTGATTAAAGGTTGTCGGGGCGTTACTGTCAGGCCCATTGTTATCTAAAAAACCACTATTGTTCCAGGTACCATTTCCGTCTCCCAGAGCAACACATTGTGGTATATCTCCTTTATCTGATTTACAAATTTCGTAACCCAGTATATCTACCTGATCTTCCAATACTTTTAATTCTACGAATCGAATGGGACCGGCGACACCATTGGTACCTATCTCATTGATATTCATTTGATCGCGTTCAGACTGTGCTGCACAGGAAAGAGGCACTAATGGAGATGCATGTTTATTCGCAACGGCTGACGCACTGAATAAACTGGTTGCCACTAATAAACTCATAATGACAAGTAGCTTTTTTTGGCCAATATCTAATGCAAAGGCCCTTGTATTCAAGTTGTTCGATGATGTCGTCAATAAGGTCATGCTTGGGTCCTGCAAATCAATAAAGTAACCTTTAGGGATTCTATCTGGATTCATTGTAAGGGAAGGCGTTTGAAAAGTAAGCAATAATGCTTGAGTTGTTCCTAAATATAATTTTGCTCAAAACTTATTTCTATCGGATAGGTCGCTATCTGCTGACTATGCTTGTATACCTGCTTCAGCCTAAAGGATGAAGGAATCTGGAATAGCCACAGGTTTGTTTTTGGAGTCAAACGGCTAGCCAAAAATATTTTTTAAACTGAGGTAGGACTAATTAGGGCGTGTTTCGAAGAGACGAGCCAGAACCGGGGTTCTGGCTGACTTGAAGCTATTGGTTAAAGTGATGCAGCCATTTCTCTTGCATCAACAACGTCTATATTTTGTGCTTCACCAACTTCCTCACAGGTAAGCTTACCCTTGGCAACACTCAATCCGTTTAGCAGGTGAACGTCATTCAATAACGCTTGCTTTACGCCTTTGTCGGCGAGTGCGACAACAAAGGGGAGTGTGGCATTATTTAATGCCATAGTTGAGGTACGAGCAACGCCGCCAGGCATATTGGCTACGCAATAGTGAATGACATCGTCAACCTCATAGGTTGGATTCTGGTGAGTCGTCGCCACTGACGTTTCAAAGCAGCCACCCTGATCAATGGCGACATCTACGACAACAGCGCCTTTCTTCATGCGAGAAATCATGTCTTTGGTTACTAATTTAGGAGCAGCGGCACCAGGAATTAATACCCCTCCGATCACAAGGTCGGCTTCTAAAACAGATGATTCTAGTGTCTGTGCATTAGACATTAATGTTTTGATGCGATTGCCGTAGGTAATATCCAGTTGGCGTAATGCATTGATATTGCGATCAAGAACCGTGACATCAGCACCCAGTCCAACGGCCATTGCCAACGCATTTTGTCCAACGACACCGGCACCAATAATCGTTACCTTAGCGGGCTCTACACCAGGAACCCCGCCCAGTAATAAACCTCGACCATTTTGAGCTTTCTCCAGACAGTGAGCGCCAGCCTGGATAGACATTCGGCCAGCTACTTCAGACATAGGGGCTAAAAGCGGCAAACGACCTTCTGCATCAGTGACAGTTTCATACGCGATGCAGGTCGCACCACTGGCAATCAACTCTTTGGTTTGTGGCACGTCTGGAGCCAGGTGCAAATACGTAAATAAGGTCTGATCTGGTCGTAACATGGCACGCTCTGCTGCTTGAGGTTCTTTAACCTTGACGATCATGTCGGCCTTGGCAAATATGTCAGAAGCAGCAGACTCTATTGTTGCACCCGCAGCAATGTAGTCTTCATTAGAGAAACCAATACCTTCGCCACCATTGTTTTCAATAATGACAGAATGACCACGACCGGTTAATTCTTTAACCGATGAGGGAGTAAGACCAATTCGATATTCGTGATTTTTAATTTCTTTAGGTACGCCAATTAACATACTCTTCTCCAATAGGTTCATTTTTAGTCGCTGTCACAATACTCAAGATGTGATGCTGTTCTGTTGTATGAACCTGATTATAGTGGATCTTTTAGAGTATATTTTTCTGTATTTGTAATATTATAAGTTATTTATCCTTAAATAATATAAATAACAGAAATTTATGCTTCATTAGGGTTGTGGTCGGGTGGTGTTATTTATGAGTCAAAGATTATGGGGGGTTACATTTATTGGCAGTATCAGTCGGTTTTATCCTGTAAACAGGATAGATACCAATAGATTCTTAAATTCTTATTATTTGTTAGATATTACGGAGGTCATTCGCTAATATTGTTGATATTATCTATTTTTAATTCTGTTTAGGTGCTAGCCTGTAATAAATAAAAAGACCAATAGAAACAAAGCTCTAGGTCTCTAATTCTTATCTGGAAAATTCTGGGAAATAGCTCGCCAAAAGAAAAATGGATGATGTTATTTAATTAAAACCTAAGATGGAACCAACCTCATGAAACCTGATTTGTATCCGACTCACCCAAAGCATATTTGGGATCACTTCTATCATTTTACCCAGATCCCCAGACCTTCAAGAAGTGAAGAAAAGATCGTTGAACACATTAAAATGTTAGCAGATGAATTGGGACACCCGATAAAACAGGACAAAATAGGAAACCTGGTTATCTATGTTCCTGGAACTCACGGTAAAGAATCCAGTGCCCCGGTCATCATTCAAAATCATGTAGATATGGTGACGGTTAAATCTAACGATAGTGATCATGATTTTTATAAGGACCCGCTATCGCTATCCATTGAGGCGGGCTGGTTGACGGCCAATAAAACTACATTGGGAGCTGATAATGGTTTGGGTTGTGCCGCGGCTCTTGCACTTATGACCGATCAAACTGTAGAGCGCCCTCCATTAGAGCTGCTCTTTACAATGGATGAAGAAACAGGTTTAAACGGTGCCTCGGGGTTAGATGCCAGCATGCTGACCGGTAAGGTGATGCTTAACCTGGATACTGAAGATTGGCAAGAGCTCTATGTAGGTTGTGCCGGCGGCAAAGGCTGGAGGTTTAACCGTCCGGTATCGAGAGTCGCTGCGCCAGATAACAGTGTTTTTATGTCAATGAGTCTGTCTCGGTTGACCGGTGGACATTCGGGTATTCAAATTCATCATCAGCTAGGAAACGCTAATAAACTGTTAGGCTATTGGCTTAAGGCTGCGGCAGCTTTGGGTGTTCGTGTGAGTGGCTATCATGCAGGCGTGGCTCATAATGTCATAGCACGTGAAGGCCGGGTTAATTTTAGTTTACCTGAAAAAAATATCGCTGAATTGGAGGCTTTAAATAAACGGCTTAAAGAAGAATGGCTAACCTGGCTTCCTGAATCTGATTCGGGCCTGACCTTGACGTTATCTGCAGGAGATGCGGCTAATGTTTTATCAGATGACAGCCAAAAGATACTCACTCACTGGTTATTGACGTTTCCACACGGGGCTCAGTCCTATAATTTTGCTCATCCAGCAGACCTGGTGAATTTAAGCATTAATATGGCAGTAGTATCCCTGTCTGATGTTGAGCTAATGACCGAAGCGAGTTGTCGGTTTTTTAATGAAAAGGAATCCCTTCCTCTTGTTGATACCGTGTTGGCGTTAGCAGAGCAGTTCCAAATGACGCCAAAAATTATTTTGGATTACCCTGGATGGCAACCAGATTTTGATAGTCCATTGCTGGCGCAGGCTAAAGAATTGCACCTGAATTTGTTTCAGGTTGACCCGGAAATAAAGGCCATTCATGCTGGGCTAGAGTGTGGTATTTTGAAGAGTAAAAAACCGGATATGGATATTTTATCATTTGGTCCTAATATTCGCGGTGCACACTCGCCATCGGAGCGGCTTGAAATATCGACAGTAGAGCCCTTTTGGCAATTTTTGGTTGCATTACTACGACGATTGTAAGAGGCCGGTAGCTTGGGCGATATTGTTGAATTTAAACGTCCTTCGCTTAAAAAAAAAGCGAAAGGAAAAACCTTGTGCTCACATGGTTTTCATAAATGGGTCGTTTGTAAGGCACAACACTTTGATGTTAAGCAGGGTAAATTAGTGACCCTGTATGTTTGTAAGCGCTGTGATAAGCAGCGTGTCACTTCACATTGATTGCATCTATAGATAGCAGTCAGGTTAATACCAGGAAATAGATTAAATTATGATTTGGTTTAAAAACGCTCAGGTTTTTCGTTTGTCAGACAGTGTTTCTCCAGACATTGAATTTTGGCAAGAGCAAATGCAACAGCATCTTTGGGCTCCCTGTCTGCAGCAACAGCCTGTTAGTCTGGGTTGGGTGCCAGCAATCCCAAACTCTGAAACACTGATTCACGCAAGTGGCGATTTTTGGTTATTATGTTTGCAACGACAGGAACGTTTGTTACCGGGGTCGGTCATCCGGGAAGTACTGCAAGAAAAGGTTGAAGCCCTTCAATCAGGTGAAGATCGACGTGTTGGCAGTAAGGAGCGACAAACCTTAAAAGATGAAGTGATTTTTAGTTTGTTACCTAAGGCGTTCGTTCGCACCAGTCGGCACTATCTAATGGTTGATTTGAAACAAAAATT
>Ga0224506_10000166_pt1 | contig 65568 bp, 60 predicted proteins | sample SF_Jan12_sed_USG_2_FD_169108 | JGI IMG/M metagenome (GOLD analysis project Ga0224506, IMG submission 169108) | Sediment microbial communities from San Francisco Bay, California, United States - SF_Jan12_sed_USGS_8_1 | ecosystem: Environmental > Aquatic > Marine > Sediment | place: USA...
AGCTTTCGCGACTGGGCACTGCTGTAATAACGCTGACGCTTGCGGAAAAAACGCTCCAGCACTAAAAAAGTCAGACTCAATAACACCAGGATCAGACTCAGACCCGCCGCCGCCTGATAATCAAACCGGCCGTTCATCTGTAGATAGATACTCAGGGTAAAGGTCTGGTAGCGCAGCATGCTGACCGCCCCAAAATCAGAAAGTACGTGTAACACCACAAGTGCCAGACCGGCGGCAATGGCGGGGCGCAACATCGGCAGGTTGATGCGCCAGAACACCTGACCTGGCGAGGCACCCTGAATACGTGCTGCATCCTCAAGATTCTGATGGGTGCGAGACAGGGCGTCTCGAACTAATAAAAATACATAGGAAAAGCCGGCCAGGCTAAGGATAAAGCCAACCCCAAATACATTATATAAATCCGGCAGACTGGACTCACCAAACAGGGATATCCAAAGGCTGCCGATCCAGCCGCCTGGCTCCAGTAAGATGGTATAGATATGGGCAAAGACATAAGTCGGAATGGTCAGCGGTAATACCAGTAACCAGATGGCTATACGCCTGCCCATAAAATCACGCCTGACAATCAACCACGCCGAAGAGACACCCAGTACAAAGGCACCGATCGCAACCAGGATAGACAGACTCAGGGTGTTCCAGATCAGGCCCGGCAATCGACTGGTCCAAAGACCAAACCATCGTTCGACCGATAATTGCAGACTACTGTGGGCAACAAAAATAAGGGGGATGGTCGCCATCGCAACGACCAGAAAACTCAGAAAACCACGCGCGGTAAATCGAGATTTAAGCCAGTGAAAATACACCCCCGGCAAGGTATTCATCTGGCTTTTCGCAACAACATCATACACCGAATTATAACACTCAGGGCATACCGGCGGCTTCTATGAGATCCAGTGTTGCATTACGCAAGGTGCCCAATTTGGCCATGGGGACATCAGCAACCTTAAAAGTACCCACGGCAGGAATTTCCTTAGAGGCCGAAATACCGGGGCGAGTGGGGTACTCCCGATTTACGTTGGCAAATAATTTCTGACCATCATTGGACACCATAAAGGTCATCAATTTTTCCGCGAGTTTCGCCTGCTTGCTGTGTTTGGTGATTGCCGCACCGGCCACATTCCAGGCTACGCCAAGTTCTCCCCTGCCCTGATCGGGGACAACGATATGAATCGGTGCCTTGGGGTGTTTTTCCAGATGACGATAGATGTAATAGTGGTTGACTAGGCCAACGACCTTTTTACCACTGGCAACGGCTTTAACAATCTTGCTATGTTTATTGAAAACCCCATCATCAAGATTCTGCTTCATCCCTGACAGCCACTTTTTGGTAAATTTCTTTCCCTTGCCCTGCATATATACCGTGACCCCAGCAATATAACTTTCGTTACCACTGTGTGTCAGAGCAATCTTGCCCCGCAGATCCTTATTAGCCAGGTCAAAAACAGATTTTATGCCTTTGGCAGAAGCATCCTTGCTATTTACCACCAGTACCCTGGCCCTGGCAGACAGGCCTAACCAGTCATTCTGAGCAGAACGATAATTGGAGGGAATATTTCGGTATATGGATTTTGGCAGGGTACGGAATAATTTCAGATCGGCCCCTTTCTGCAGGTTGCCAGCATCATTACTGATGTAAATATCCGCCTTGGTTCGCTTGCCTTCAAGCTGTAACTTATTCAACAGGGCTGTAGAACTACCCGCATGCAATACCACCTTGATACCGGTTTGCTGGGTAAAGGCCTCAACCACCGGTTTGACGAATTTATCGCTTCGGCCAGAGTAGACCAGCAGCTCATCGGCTGACTGGGCACCAGATAAGGGTAAAAGAGCACTTATTAGAATTAGGCTTATGTATCGCATGATTCTCTCCATTGTGACGGCCCATATATATAAGAGTAAATTCGTGGCAGAAGGCCACTGTTTACTAATGATAATCGTTATCATTTAGTTCTACAAGTTTTTTCTAATATATTCGGTTAATTATTAACCACTTAGCGCCCGCCCCGAAGCAATGGCCCAATACTGAGGCCTTGCACCAGGATTGAGAATAAAACCACAGCATAAGTAATGGCCAGGATGATCTCCCGTGCCTCACCCGCAGGCAGCGACAGGGCCAGGGCCACGGAAATTCCGCCACGCAAACCACCCCAGGTCATAATTTTTATCACATTAGGGGTAAAAGTTCGGAAGCGCTGTAAAAATAGTACGGGCATACCCACACTGACGAAACGGGCAAACAATACCAGGGGAATAATGGCCAGGGCTGCCAGTAAATACTCCAGTTTGAACACCAGGATCATGACCTCCAGACCCAGCAGCACGAACAATACAGCATTCAGAATTTCATCGATCAGTTCCCAGAAGGTATCAAGGCGTTCACGGGTTTCATCGGACATTGCTAGAACCCGGCCCTGATTGCCGATCATCAGACCCGCCACCACCATGGCGATGACCCCGGAAAGATGGAAATAATTGGCCAGGGCATAGCCCCCCATCACCAATGCCAGGGTTAACAGGACTTCGACCTGATAATTATCCACTCCGCGTAACAGGCGATAGACAATGTAACCTGATAGTAAGCCAAACACCGCACCGCCAACTGTCTCCTGCAGAAACAGCAATCCAATATCAAGTGCTTTCACCTCGGTACCACTCGTTGCGATACCGAGCAATACCAGGAACACTACCACCCCTACACCATCATTAAACAAAGACTCACCAGCAATCTTGGTGTGCAGACTCTTGGGTGCTGAACTGGTCTTAAGAATACTCATGACGGCAATGGGATCGGTGGGTGAAATCAGCGCACCGAACAACAGGCAATAAATCAGCGGCAGCTTAATGCCCAGGGCCATGAGTACCATATAGCTTGCGCCACCAATAATGCCTGTCGATATAATAATACCGAAACTTGCCAATAGCCCAATGACCCACTTCTGTCGGTGCAGATCGTTCAGGTTGACATGCAGGGCCCCGGCAAAGAGTAAAAAACTTAGCATGCCGTGCATCAGGGTGGTGTAAAAATCGATGTCCCGGGATAGCCAGTTGATATAGGGTTTGAGATCGAGCCAGCCAAGTTCACCCAGGGTCAGAATGATCAAAGACAGCATCAGGGCAATCAGCATAATGCCAATGGTGGTCGGCAAACGCACAAAACGATGATTTAGATAGGCAAACAGGGCTGCCAGGCTAATCAGGATCGCGGCTGAATTAAGTATGAGCATGGACTGAATTTATTATGATTTTGTCCTCACCAAGATACTCGATCAGGCTATTAGACACCAGTGATCAGGGCCAATCTGCCTCGCTGTAAGCAAAAATTATTGACGATCTACTAGTGGCAGGCCCTGGGACAGGCGGGGTAGACGACCTTCGACAGGATTACTGTTCATCCCCATGGCGGAACGAACTAGATGGTTTTTGACCGGCCCTATCCGATTGGTCAATGACATACCAAAGTTTCTAATCCACTTAACCGCCAGGTGTTCAGTGCCAAACAGTCGCTTCAGGCTGTCCATAGCAATGAACAAACTCATGCTATCGGCCTTACGCCAACGCTCATACCGACGTAATACATTCATATCACCGATCACATTGGCATCGGCCGCCATTAATACTTCGGCAAGACTGGCCACATCGGCCAGACCCAGGTTAACGCCCTGCCCGGCAAGCGGATGAATGGTATGGGCCGCATCCCCCACCAGAGCAAGCCGAGGTCTGACGTACTCATTAGCGACAAAAAACCGTAATGGAAAACCAGCACGAGGACCGCATTCGATGACATCGCCCAATGTATGTTCAAAGGCCGTGGATAAGGCCGAGCAAAAGGTATCATCTGTCATGCTGGTCAGTTCCTTTGCATGATCGGGACGTGTCGACCAGACGATCGAACTGTAATTATCGGGTAAGGGCAGGAACGCCAGGGGACCAGAGGGTAAAAAACGTTGCCATGCCGTCTCCTGATGATCTTTTTCCGTTTTAACATAGGTCACTACCGCAGTGTGATCATAATCCCAACCCCTGACACTGATATCGAACTGCTGTCGTATGCTAGATCGACTACCATCTGCACCAATGATCAATGATGTTTTGATCGTTTTTCCGTTTTTAAGCGCAAGAGAAGCGTTTTCAGCGCTTATTGAAATTGACTCAGTGTGACAATTCTTAATAACTTCAATGTTCTCAAACGAGCTTAAACGCTCGTATAAGGCCGCTGTGATCACATTGTTCTCAATAATATGTCCTAAAGTCGCTTCACCGATGTCTGCACTATCAAAATGAATCACGCCAGAACCACTTGCATCCCAGACATGCATATCACGATAAGGACTGATACGTCGGCTTTCGATACCAGGCCACACGCCTAAAGTTTCAAAGATACGTTGACTGGCACGAGTGATGGCACTGACACGTAACTCGTAGCCTTTATCCGGTAATGTGTATTCACCACTGCCCGCTTCCAGCAATATCACACTGAGATGACTATCACCCAATGCACAGGCAAGTGTTGCACCCACCATACCCCCGCCGACGATAACGATATCGGCCTTTACTATCTGTTCACTCATAATGGTATTCCCCTGGCAAGACGCGATAGCTTACCTACATAGCCCATGGCATGACGTGTGATGGCCTGTTTTACCGGTGGCATAACATCCATGGCCAGCAAACCCAGGTTACGGGCCGCAATGACCGGCAGCAAGCGACTACTGAAAAGACGCACCAGTCCATCAGTAAAGCCCATGGTCTGAAGATGATCCTTACGCCGCCATGTGGCATAGCCTTTGAGGATACTAATTGAACCTATGTCCTGTTTTTGCTTAAGTGCATCAACAATGATTTGTGACAGACTGGCCACATCACGAAGTCCCAGGTTAAAACCCTGTCCGGCAACCGGGTGCATGGTGTGGGCGGCATTACCAATGATTGCCAATCGCGGTCTGACATGCTCACGAGCCAACATGACACTCAATGGATAGGCATGGCGTGGCCCAACTTTGATAAATTGACCGGCGCGAATGCCAAAACGAGACTGCAGGCGTTCGATAAATGCGTCTTCATCCAGTGACAGGATTTCTTCACGCTTATCATCTGCCACAGTCCATACCAGGGCATACATGTTGTCAGGGTGATCGGGATGGGTCGTCGGTAGCAAAGCCATAGGTCCAGTATCGGTAAAACGTTCATAGGCCAGGTTATGATGAGGCTTATCCATCACCACATTGGCAATCACTGCGGTCTGACCATATTGACTCTGCCATGTCCCGATTCCACTTTGCTGACGTACCAGGGACTGACCTCCATCCGCCGCTATTACCAGTCTGGCCGTTAAGCTTTGTTCTTTGCCGTCCTGTTCGTAATTAACAACTGCCGTGTCTGCCCTGAAATCGACTGATGTTAAACTGGCAGGACAAACATAATCGGCATCCTTACAGTCCAGCATGTTCTGTCCCAGCACCTTGCCAAGAATACGGATATCCGCCACATAACCCAGCGCCTCAACTTTCTGATCACGACAATCAAGACGGGCAAGTCCACTGTGTTTACGATCCGAAATATGGATACGTTCGATGGGTGTCACACCTTCATTGGCAATAGCCTCCCACAGACCTAAAGCTGAGAAAATCATTTTCGATCCATAAGACAGCGCCACGGTACGCGCATCAAAGCTGGGAGAGTCTTTGGCATGAAAAGCCGTGGCTTCAATGACCGCTATGTGCAAACCCTGCCCCCTGAGTGCCGCAACCAGGCTAGCACCCACCAGACCACCACCGATGATCGCAATATCGTATGATTTACTCATTGGCCACCGCCATCAGCTTTTCTATCCCTTCAACATCTTTGGGTACACCCGAGGTCAGCACCTCATGGCCATCTTTGGTAACCAGCACATCGTCTTCAATGCGAATACCAATATCCCACCATTTTTTATCCACGCCCTTGCTGTTGGCTGGGATATAGATACCGGGTTCCACCGTCATTACCATGCCCGGTTCCAGAAGACGCCATTCATCATCAATCTTGTAATCCCCTACATCATGCACATCCATCCCCAGCCAGTGGCCGGTGCGATGCATGTAATAGGTCTTGTATTTTTCTTTCTCAATCAAGGTATCAAGCTTGCCTTTAAGAATACCCAGCTTCACCAGGCCCTCGGTGATCACCCGCACGGCAGCTTCATGGGGATCATTCCAGTGCTTATCTGGTCTAACCTGTTCAATGGCAGCCAGTTGCGCATCTAGGATGACCTGATACAGTTCCCGCTGCGCAGGGCTAAACCGGCCATTGACCGGAAAAGTTCGGGAGATATCAGCTGCATAAAAATCATACTCGGCCCCTGCATCGATCAACAACAGATCACCGTTTTTTAATTTGTCTTTATTGTCGACATAGTGCAACACACAGGCGTTGGCTCCACCCCCCACAATCGACGAGTAGGCCGGGAAGCGAGATCCCTGTTGCATAAAGCTGTGTAACAACTCAGATTCGATCTGGTACTCATATAGACCCGGCTTACAGACCTGCATGGCACGACAATGGGCCGCAGCGGAAATCTCAGCTGCCTTACGCATGGCCTTCAGCTCATAGCTGCTTTTAATGAGCCGCATATCATGTAAAAGATGATCAAGGGCAATGAATTCACCGGGTGTATGGACGCCGGCACGGGACTGTTTTTTTAGATTATTGACCCAGTTGATAAGTCGCTTGTCAAAATCGGGGTAATTGCCCATGGTGTAATAGACCTTGTCCACCCCTTCCAGCAAACCGGGCAATATGTCATCCATATCATCAATGGGAAAAGAATCATCGGCCTTGTATTGTTCCACCGCCCCTTCCTGACCGGCACGGGGCCCGACCCAGATTTCTATCTTGGGATCACGTTCCTTACAGAACAGGATGTATTCACCGTGGTCTCTACCCGGTTTCAACACCATGACGGCATCAGGCTCAGGAAAACCGGTCAGGTAATAAAAGTCACTATCGGGGCGATAGTGGTACTCTGAATCCCGGTTGCGATATTGAATAGGAGCAGCGGGTAGAATGGCAATGGCCCCTTCCCCCATGCTTTGCATAAGATGTTTACGCCGGCGGGCAAATTCCTGATTACTCATAGACCCATTATAAGACGTGGACTGGCCTCAGTGTATAGAAACATGGCCATCATCATGACTTGAGTGGAGTTGCGATAATTCCATTTTTACCAGCATAACTCCCATGCGGACATATTCATTGAGCTCCATGTAGGCATTTTCATCCTCTTCCTCATTTTCCAGGGTAAAACTGCCAGCTCGGCTAAATTCGACCAGATCATCAAGTAATTCCGGGATATCACCGGGCAGGCCTTTGAATTCCTTTATGCCCCCCATGGCCAGCCCCAGCAGAAACCCACTACACCACTCAGCTAGCTGTTCCAGGCGAACCGCCAGACTTTCATCATCTCCTGAAATATATAACTGAAAACCCAGTTCCCGATCGACAATACCCTGTTCAGTATCTGCAAATAACTGCTGTAGCAGACCATCGGTTTCTGCTGCCAAAGCGTTGCCACTGTTTTTTGCTTCAATTAATTCAGGTAGAGCCATCTCCAGCCAGGCGGTATATGAAAGCTCTGGTAAGCTGGACAACAACCCGCATAACTGTCCATGGCATTCGGCGGGACTGGTTTCGACAGCGATACGCTGCAGGGAGGATTGGATGGTGGAATAATCAAGATCGGTCACACTGACACCTGTGATGCTGTGGTTATCGGTTAAGCACACTAGCAAAATTCAACACAATGGCAAGCAATTTGTCACAAAATGAGGCCTGTTTCACCGTTGACCCTGCCTGCCAGCGGCTCTATATTGGCAAGTAGTACAAGTACAATAAACCGGAAATGAAGGAATTGGATATTAAACAACTGGAAGATCGCGTCGATGACTTGATTCAGGCAGTAGAACGCCTGCGACAGGAGAACAAGGATCTACGTGAATCTCAATCCAGCCTGATGACAGAACGCAGCCAGCTCGTTGAAAAGACGGAACTGGCCCGGACCAGAGTAGAGGCGATGATCAGTCGCCTGAAGGCGCTGGAAAATGACTGATAGTAACGCGGTCAATATTTCCATCATGGGCAAAGACTACTTAGTGGCCTGTAGTGAAGATGAAAAGCAGGAACTGATTCGCTCCGCTGAGTTTCTGGATCGGAAAATGTGTGAAATTCGAGACAGCGGTAAAATCATTGGTACGGATCGCATTGCAGTTATGGCGGCACTGAATATCGCCCATGAGCTGTTAAATCAGGATACAGAAGGAAATAATTCTGAAAATGCCATTCGCGACAGGATCATGAGCCTGTCTAACAAAATTGAAGACGCCTTATATAAAAGTCGTCAACTTGAAATTTAACGCGCAGGCATAATGGAATTCAGCGCGCAGGAATCAGCCAAACAGATTCCGAACAGTGTTATGGGTATTCCCTGTCATATTCGATAACGACCGGGATATTTCTTGAGCCGTAATTCACATCCCCGGGGACCACATCGCGGTGTTGTGAGCAGGTCCACCTTGTAGTGGAAAGCCTAATGCATCGCTCGCGGTGCCCACTTGAACCCCAGGTTCAAGACGAAGGTCCAGTCGGTATAGATGGGGAATACCCGCCCTTTCAGCTAAACTCATCAAACATGGATAAACGTCAACAAATTCGCACTGAGATGCGCACTAAACGCCAGCAACTCAGCCTGGCTGAACGTGAATCCGCCGCGCTTCAGCTGTGTCATCAGCTGGATCGTTCAAGACTCTTTAATACCAGCCAGCATATTGCCTTATATCTCACTAATGATGGTGAAATCGATCCCTTCTACCTGATGCAGGCAGCCTGGCAACGAGCAAAACACTGCTACTTACCGGTACTGGCTATGCGACCAGCCAATAAACTCTGGTTTATCGACTATCAACCCGATACCCCTCTTTGCAATAACCGTTTTGGGATCCCCGAACCCATACATCAGAATAAACAACGCCAGTTCAAAACTCGCCAGCTAGATCTTATCTTGATGCCATTGGTTGCCTTTGATCTGGAAGGTAATCGCCTGGGTATGGGGGGCGGCTTTTATGATCGAACACTGTCATATCTCAAACAACGACGCTACTGGCACAAACCCAAACTGGTAGGACTGGCCTATGAGTTTCAACATCACAGCTCACTACCAGAGCAGTACTGGGATGTCCCATTGGATGCTATTGCAACGGAAAAAGCAGTTTACATCATCAATTCACGATAACATTATCTATATATGCTTTTTCACATAGACTTTAGGGCAATTTTATGAAGTATTGGCTTATGAAGACGGAACCAGATGTCTTCAGCATTGAGGATCTCTATAAGAAGCCCAGGAAAACAGAACATTGGGATGGCGTGCGAAACTATCAGGCCCGCAATATGATGCGGGACGAGATGAAAAAGGGTGATCAGGTATTTTTCTATCACTCCAATTGCAAGGAGCCTGGTATTGTTGGTATTGCCGAGGTAGCAAAAGAAGGCTATCCAGATTTCACGGCAAATGATCCTAAGTCAAAGTACTATGATCCCAAAAACAATCCGGACAAGCCCCGTTGGTACATGGTGGATATCTGCTTCAAACGCCAGTTTCAACGTACGATCAGCCTATCAGAACTGAAAAACTATAAAACTCTTACCGATATGCGTCTGCTAGCTCGTGGTAATCGCTTATCAGTGATGCCGGTGAGCAAAAAACACTGGGATTTTATTCTTAAGCTGGACAATAAGGGCGAATAACTCTCAGAAGCATATCTATAGTCCCTCTTTGAGTCCAAACAGCCTCTTTAGTTAGGAAACCTACTATAGATAAAGCTGCATAAAGCCAAATCACCGCTCTAGAAGTAGAAATTTTATAAAAAATACTGTTTGGGGTACCTGTTCCAAACAACTTATAGCGTCGTATTGAAGAAATTTTTTAATTTATGAGCAAATTTGGTGCTTGATAAGCTTAATTTGAGCTTCAAGTGTCAGAGATTCTATAAACTATTAGTAAATTAAATATAAAAATGTAAAGCAAACCGACATTTCTATAAAAAATCATGTTCAGTTATTTATAAAATTGATCGTTTTTATAAAAATTTTTAACTTTAGCGCGTAAATTTTATAATAATTCTGCATTCAACAAGCTCTGTAATCCATTTTTTACTACTTAAGCGTCAAAAATTTGTTCAAACTAGTAAAATATTTCTAAAAATCATAAAGATTTTGCATTCAAACATGAAATTTTTTCTTTTAAACGTCAAATTTTTGAAATTTTTTACTGAAAACTGTTTGTTTAAACGTTTTACACATCAAATTTTATAAAACTTATAGTAAACAGTAGCTAACATTAAAAAAATAATGCATCACGCTAGCATTTTATGCTAACTTAGCTATACTCACGTAAACTCAGTGTCCAATGGAGGGTTGATAATGGCAACCAAAAAGAAAACAGCAAAGAAAAAGGCTAAGAAGAAGACAGCCAAAAAGAAGACAGCCAAGAAAAAGGCTAAGAAGAAAGCAGCTAAAAAGAAAGTAGCTAAAAAGAAAGCAAAGAAAAAAGCCAAGAAAAAGGCTAAGAAAAAAGCCAAGAAAAAGGCTAAGAAAAAAGCCAAGAAAAAGGCTAAGAAGAAAGCCAAGAAAAAGGCTAAGAAGAAAACCACAAAGAAAAAGGCCGCTCGTCGTAAAAAGCGGTAAGCAGGAGAGGGAAACCTCGATAGCAATTAAAAAGGGCCTGATTTCAGGCCCTTTTTCTATTCATTCAACAAAACCCTAAGTTATTTTCCAAGAAACAATCGATAGGCCGGATTATTCGTTTCTTCCTGCCAGTGATACCCCAATCCCTCTAAAAATTTATGAACTTCCGCCTCTTCATTATCAGGAATCTGTATCCCAACCAGTACTCGACCATAATCGGCACCATGATTACGATAATGAAACAGACTGATGTTCCATTGTTGGCCCATTTTATTGAGAAAGCGCAATAAAGCACCAGGCCGCTCTGGAAACTCAAATCGAAACAGTCGTTCATCCAATACCTGATTAGAATGACCACCGACCATATAACGAATATGAATCTTGGCAATCTCATTATCGGTCATGTCCAGTAATGGATAGCCCCTGTTCTCCAGGGTCTGCAACAATTTAAGCTTTTCGCTACTACCCTGTTTCATCTGTATACCGACAAAAATATGGGCGTTTGTGGAATCGGCAAAGCGATAATTAAATTCTGTAATACCCCGCTTACCGATAATTTCACAAAATTCACGAAAGCTACCTGGTCTTTCCGGGATGGTCACAGCTAACAATACTTCTCGTTGTTCACCCAGTTCAGCACGTTCAGCCACATGTCGTAGGCGATCAAAGTTCATATTGGCACCACTGACAATGGCCACCAGGGTCTGTTGAGAACACTTTTCTCGTTCCACATATTTTTTAATACCTGCAACCGCCAGGGCCCCAGCAGGTTCAGCAATCATACGGGTATCGTCAAAGATATCCTTAATCGCGGCACAGATCTCATCCGTCGTTACCAGCAGCATCTCATCAACATATTTGGAGGCAATACGATAGGGTTCTTCGCCTGCCTGTCTCACGGCTACCCCATCGGCAAAAATACCAACCTGATCAAGAATGACACGCTCATTTTGTTTGAGAGCCTGATACATACAGGCGGCATCATCGGGCTCAACACCGATAATCTTTATTTCTGGATGGACCGACTTTATATAAGCAGCAACCCCAGCAATCAGGCCACCGCCCCCAACCGGGACAAAAATCGCATCGATCGGATTCGAGTATTGGTTAGTGATCTCCATGGCCACAGTACCCTGGCCGGCAATAACATAAGGATCATCATAAGGATGGACAAAGGTCATGCCCTGTTCCTGTTCCAGTTCTCGGGCATGCTTATAAGCATCATCGTAGGCATTACCAACTAGCACCACTTCACCACCCAGTTGCCTGACGGCATTGACCTTGATGTCTGGTGTTGTTTTGGGCATGACAATCACGGCCCTGAGGTTCATTTTACTGGCGGCCAGGGCCACACCCTGGGCATGATTACCTGCAGATGCGGCAATAACTCCCTTTTCACTCACCGATTCAGGCAGGTGAATCATTTTGTTATAGGCACCTCGCAGCTTAAAGGAAAAAACCTGCTGCAGATCCTCTCGTTTCAATAGCACCTGGTTTTCAAGTCGGCGGGACAGGCCTTTGGCCAGATCCAGGGGGGATTCCTGGGCCACATCATAAACCGGGGCCTGGCGAATCATTTCTAGGTATTTTTCAAGCATTTTATTCTACAAAGTCGAGTTTTAAGGCCTTTGGCTGGATATGGCAGGGCTTTGCCTAATATAATGGCTACCACCTTGTCCAACAATGCTTAATGACAAATTGCTGCCGTTTTTCTATCGGTAAGTGGAGTAAGAGAATGAATCAAGACGAAATGAAACAGGCCGTTGCCAAAGCGGCCATCGAATATGTCGTACCAGGGACCATCATTGGTGTCGGTACCGGATCAACGGCCAATTTCTTTATTGATGAACTGGCCAGCATAAAAGGCAAGATCGAAGGTACAGTTGCTAGTTCAGTCGCCAGTGCCGAACGCCTCAAGGGACACGGTATTCCTGTGTTCGACCTGAATGCAGTGGATGGAATCTCGGTTTATATCGATGGTGCCGATGAGTCCACCAAACACCTGCACCTGGTTAAAGGGGGCGGTGGCGCCCTGACTCGAGAGAAGATTGTCGCTGCTGCCAGTGAAAAATTTGTCTGCATCGCCGATGAATCGAAACTGGTGGATCGATTAGGCAAGTTTCCCCTGCCAGTGGAAGTCATCCCCATGGCCAGAAGCCTGGTGGCCCGTGAAATTATTAAGAAGATTGGTGGTGAACCCGTCCTGCGTGAAGGCTTCACTACTGATAACGGTAATATCATTCTCGATATTCATAACCTGGATATCATGGACCCGGTCAAGACTGAAGAGATCCTCAATGATATTACCGGCGTAGTCACCAATGGTCTGTTTGCCATGAAACCGGCCAATACCCTGCTACTCGGTTGTCAGGATGGCGTAAAAGTCATCGAATAATAAGACTTCGATTACCCTAATGACACGAATTCTCATCGGTCTGGGTATCCTCCTGATTATCCTCGGCCTGATCTGGCCCTGGCTGCAAAAGCTTGGGCTGTTCAGGTTGCCAGGGGATATCATTATAGAGAAAGAAAACTTCCGATTTTATTTTCCCATTACCAGCGCGATTATAATCAGTATCGTCCTAAGCCTGATTTTTCTTTTCTTTAGGCGCTAGAATCAGTTTCCGAACTTTATAAATCCAGCTGAAATAAAAAACCCCGATCGAATGACCGGGGTAATATGCACAGACGATTTATTATTGTTATCTATTAGAGCAAATACTTCTCACTACTCGCTCACTATTTCTTAGAAAATTACCAGAATCTGGGCAGACAGACGGTCATCTACACTATCCAGAATCTTATTGGCATTATGGTCAGCCGGAAGATTGGGTGCCTCTGCCTCACGCTGCTCATAGTTAATAATCAGGCGACTTTTCTTGTTAAAGAAATACTGTACACCAAGGGTATTTGTTTCAAATTTACGCTCCTTGGCAGCAACATCTGTCATACGATTATATTCATCATAACGGAAGTCAACTTCCAGTTTTGGTGTAATGGCATAGCCAACATGGAGATACATACCATCTGCTTTACCAATTGGTTCCATGTTGAACGAAGCATTTAGCTGACCATCACCGCCCACATCACCATTGGTTGTGAACTTTCCAGCTGCACCAGCAGGTAATTTGGATTTTGTTCCAGCCACTGCACCACCGTCTGTTCCATTAAAGATCATACCATCTGCCTTAATGGCCTCAAATGCGGCACGGTAGTTTCCCTTTTTAAAGGTAAAACCATAACCTGAACGTTTGCGGTCAAATTGTTTTTCTTCATCATCAGATGCAACGGCATTTCCCTTTTCCAGGGTCAGATTGCGTTTACCTTCCTGATTCCAGGCAAACAGCTTAAATCCCTGGCGACGGGGTCCTTTACCACCAAAGACTTTTTCAGTAGAAAGATAGGCATAAGTTTCCATTTCTCCATCATTATCACCGCGGGTAATCCCATTTCCGTTACCAACCATATAAGCATAGCTCGTATCCCAACCACTCAGGTTAAATGAGTTGAATACCTGAATACCTGTATCGCGAAAGGCACCAACTGGGCCAGTCGGCTTGTTCACCTGTCCACTGTCAGAGGCTGTATTTGGACCAGCATTGGGACTAACAAATGTACCTGAACCATCATATTTGAAGAAACGCTCAAGTAACAGACCATTTGTGGCACCCGTAAAATTGATATAGTCAAAAACGTGAATGGCCTGCAGACCTTCTTCAGAACCCGGTGTCTTGAATGTACCGACTCGGAAACGTGCAAAATCTTTTAAGTGGTTTAAAGTGACACTGGCATCGGTCACTTTGGCACTGCCACCATCACCACGGGTAATACCATTATTACCAAATTCTGCCAGTAAAAAATAGTTAACATTGCTATCAAGTGGCATACCAGTGCCACGCACACCTAATCTGGCACGTAACATATTAAAACCTTCACTAGATTTAAGATCCGGACGCATCTGGTTGAGGATCATGTCCTCGCCCTTCCAGGGACCAGCTTTGATTTTTGTACCATCCGTTTTGGTGTATTCAGGTTGTATAAAACCCCAGACTTTGGCTCTCGGTGCAGAACCTTCAGGTTCAGTACCCTGTAGCATCAACCAGTTGGCGGCATTGGCAGGTGCAACTATACCTCCCAGCATAGTCGCCAAAATTGCCGAAGAAGCAACTTTTGATAAATTTATTTTCATTAGAAATCTCCCCTAAAACATTTATTTGTTTCGAATAAGTAAGTGTGCTTATGGTTTTACGAGGGTGTAACCCTGCTTGACCAGATCAATAATCCTGACCACACCGGCATCAACCTTGACTGCATGTTGATTCAGTTCTGGATCACTACCCAGTTTCTTTGCCATGTTTTTTATTGTGTTTTTACAGGCACTAAAGCGCACACCGTTACTGACCAGACTATTCACACGACCTTTATTGGAATTTTCTGCAAACAACAGTCTTAGACCTGGTCCAAAGGCAACGATCTCAACATCCACTTGATCAGGGCCATAGTGCTTGATCAGGTTATTGGCCACATTCAGGACAAGCGTCTGTTTAAATGGATTAGGATCACTGATTTGCAATACCACTTTCTTATCAGCAAACGATTTTTTAGCAGCCTGTGCGTTGAAGCTTGTCAGCATCATGCCAAGCGATAGACAGGTAGCGATTAACGCTACGATTGAACGTTTCATGGATTTTCTCCCCAGCTTGTTAGATTTAATACAAAAATAATTATTTTTTAATTCCCTTCCATGGGATCTTTGGTCTTTCAAATAGCTTGACGTAACAAGCTGAAGATTTATTCCAAACAATTTAAAATTTTTTGTATATTAGCTTTCAGTTATATATTAATAACTGTTAATTTAGAAACAGTCTTAATGATCCCTGCATATAGTTTGGAATAAAAATCCCGCTTACCACGTCAATTGTTATAATGCGGTCCGGGGGATAACCAGCAACAGGGAATAAGCAATGAAGAATCCAATATTGGGGTATTGCCAAATCCGGGACTTTAGACAGCGTCTATCCAATAATAGATCCAGGCTATACCGTCTGGCTTACAGTTGGTGCCATCAGCATGAACTTGCTGATGACCTGACCCAGGAGACAATGGCAAAGGCCTTAAAAAATATAAAACAACTTCGTGATCCAGAAGCATTGGACAGTTGGTTGTATGGGATATTAAACAACTGCTGGCGGGATTATCTGAGAGCAAAAAAGAACCTGGAAAATATCGATGATGTTGTCATGATAAATGAAGAAACCCCAGAATCAACATTTGAAAGACAGGACCTGTGTAATATTATCCAGTCACAAATGCAGCAATTAAACTTAGGTCAACGACAGGTACTCAGCCTGGTTGACCTGCAGGGCTGCAGCTATGAAGATGTTGCCAAGGTTCTGGATATACCAGTTGGTACCGTAATGAGCCGACTATCAAGAGCAAGAAAAAATCTTGCCGACGCTTTGCTGGAATATAGACCTGTCAATACAGGTCAACATAATAAGATACTCAGGAGAATTGTATGAACGATAAAACTCAATTTTCTGATGAATACCTGAATGCCTATCTCGATAATGAGTTGGCCTCATCAGATAAGGTACGATTGATTCGTGCATTACGCAGTGATGAAGAACTTAGTCGTAGACTCTGTCAGTTACAGCGCGTCAAGAACATGGTGCAACTGGCCTATCATGATATACAGCCTCCAAGGATTGAGCAGCCTGTCGCTACTGAAAAACAACCAACACAGGTATCGCGTTATGCCATTGCTGCATCAATACTTCTGGTAATTGGTGTTTTTGCTGGCTGGCTGGCACACACCCACTTTCAAAAACCTGGGCTGACAGAAATCGTTCAGGAATTAAGGACTAACACTCCAACTAATGGTAATCCATGGAAATTAATCGTTCAGGTGAGCTCCAATGACCAGCACCGTTACAATGTCTTGATGGATGAAACTGAGCGCCTGTTAAAAACGGCTCGTAGCAACAATGAGCAGGTTGTTATTCAGTTACTGGCCAACTCCAAAGGTATTGATTTACTAAAAAATGATAACTCACCTGTGTCTCTACGGATGCGTCAGTTAAGCAGACAATATAATAATCTGATACTCACAGCCTGTGGCCAAACATTGAAAAAACTGAAGCTTAACAACAAGCCCATACCTCAGCTATTAGACGACACAAAAGTTGTTCAGTCAGCTCTGCATGAGGCCATTCAGAAACAAAAGGCGGGTTGGACATTTATCAAGATATAGGAACTGTTTTTTACAGTAGAACCTGTTCGACACCACCACGGGCAATGTTTCGGATAAATTGCTTTTGCCAGTCTTTACCTTGCAGATTACTGACCAGTTCCACAACGATATACTCTGTCTTCAGCCCGGTTGACGCTTCATAACGTGACAATCCCTGTTGGCAGGCAGGGCATGAGGTTAACAATTTAACTTCCTTTTTGCTGGCATGCGGTTTTCCTGTTAATGCCTGAATACTTTTACTCAGTTCCTCTTTCTTTCTAAATCGCACCTGGCTGGAAATATCCGGTCGAGACACGGCAAAGGTCCCCGCCTCACCGCAGCAGCGTTCAGTCAAACTCACCTCCTGCTTTAACAGGCTTGAGGCTACGCGTACCGGGTTATGTGTCTTCATGGGGGTATGACAGGGATCGTGATAGAGATACTTCATACCGGTGGCCTGCTCAAGCTGAATACCTTTTTCCATTAGATACTCATGAATATCCAGCAAACGACAACCGGGAAAGATCTTATTAAACTGGTATTGCTGTAACTGATCCATACAGGTGCCACAGGAAACAATCACGGTTTTAATGTCCATGTAGTTGAGCGTATTAGCCACCCGATGAAACAGCACCTGGTTATCAACCGATATCTTTTTGCCCCTGGCCTCATCCCCACCGGCACTTTGCGGATAACCACAACAGAGATAACCCGGAGGTAAAACCGTCTCTGCACCGGACTCATACAGCATGGCCAGGGTTGCCAGGCCTATCTGACTGAACAGTCGCTCAGAGCCACAACCGGGGAAATAAAATACCGCATCCGAGTTATCTGTCACCTTGTCAGGATCACGAAGAATCGCCACGGTCTTCGCATCTTCAAGGTTTAACAGGGCACGCATGGTCTTAGCCGGCACATTATCCGGCATAGGTGTTTTGACAAAATGCACCAGCTGGCTGGTGGTACCACTCTTACCTGTTGTCGAATGAGGAAGTTTTTTACCCTGGCGCGGTAACAGAACCTTTGCCAAACGATAGGCCATGCGTTGCATGCGATAACCCAGTCGAATTGCCGTATTACGTAATAACTTAATGGCCGTGGGATCGGAGATATTCAGATACAACATGCCCATCCAGGTACCAAAATTCCAGTTTTTCTTACCATGTCGACGCAGGATGGTGCGCATACTAACCGACACATCACCAAAATCGATATTCACAGGGCAGGGGTTCAGGCACTTATGACAGACGGTACAGTGATCCGCTATATCATTCATTTCCTCAAAATGGCGTATGGAAATCCCACGACGGGTCTGTTCTTCATATAAAAAGGCCTCGATAATCAGACCTGTGGCCAGGATCTTGTTACGTGGTGAATACAACAGGTTGGCCCTTGGGATATGGGTATTACAGACGGGTTTGCACTTACCACAACGCAAACAGTCCTTGATGGCCGTATTCAGTTCACCAAGCTCACTGGCTTCAAGGATTAAGGCCTCCTGTTCCACCAGTCGCAAAGATGGGGTATAGGCATTTTTCAGATCAGCATTTGCCCTTAGCTTGCCTGGATTAAATACATCATTTGGGTCGACCTTGTTCTTGTATTCAACGAAGTCCTTAATAATATCCTTATCCAGAAACTCCAGTTTGGTAATACCGATACCATGTTCACCGGAGATCACACCTCCCAGGGATTCCGCCAGTTGCATAATACGGGCAACCACCCTTTCGGCCTCATGTAACATGGCATAATCATTCGAGTTGACCGGGATATTGGTATGCACATTGCCGTCACCGGCGTGCATGTGTGTTGCAACAAACAGGCGACTGGAACGGACCTTGGTGTGGATTTCATCGAGTCGATCGCGAAGCGCATTGAACTCCCGACCATTGAATATGGTTCTCAGAGGATGGGCGATACGGTGACGGTAGGAGATACGAAAGGCCCGACGCTGCAGGAGACGAAAGACGGTATCGTCTTTTTGCAATTCACTTCTGGCCTGTTCATCCAGCAAATCCAGATATTGACTGGCTGGCTTGTCCATATCCTGTAATAACTGCTGCCACTGCGTCTTAACCGATTGCAGGAGGTCTTTCGCAGCCTGTAGCTTGTTTTCAATTAAATGTACTGTTTCCTCATCGCGATCCTCCGGCGCCTGACCAGCCACCACGGTGTAAAGCTCAGGAATATCTCCATCGAGATAAGCCAGCACCCCATCAATCATATCCAGTTTATTGCGCGTGGAAAGCTCGATGTTAATGTGTTCAATGCCATCGTTATAGTCAGCAAGCCGCGGCAGAGGAATCACCACATCTTCATTGATCTTGAAGGCATTGGTATGGGCCGCAATGGCCGCTGTGCGAGTTCTGGCTTCCCAGAAACGTTTGCGAGCCTCGGCACTGACCGCAATAAAACCCTCACATTCACGTTCGGCCGCCATCTCGATGACTTTATCGGCTGCCGTTGCGACACTGTTTTCGTCATCACCGGCCACATCCACCAGTAACACCATCTTGGGCAGATCCTGGCGTGAGGCCTTGGTGGTATAACTGACCGCTCGCACATAGCGCTCATCCAGATGTTCCATCCCCGCCAGTTGTACATCAGCAAGGCCATCCAGATAATCCTTGGTTTCGACGATGGCAGGCACCGCCTTGCGCAAGTCACTGCCAAAGAATTCGAGACACACGGTGCGAATAAACTTCGGCATCCGGTGTACCACAAAGCGGGCCGAGGTAATAATCCCATCACAGCCTTCTTTTTGAATACCGGGTAACCCTTCGAGAAACTTATTGGTGACGTCCTTGCCCAGACCCCGCTTGCGAAGCTTTACCCCCGGAATACGCAGGATCTCAGGATCACAAAGTTCTGTCTTAGCATCGGCCGCATAATGGGTAATACGGAATAACACCTCGGGTTGTTCATGGATCTTGCCCAGATTATGGTTCAGCCTTTCTACTTCCAGCCAGTTGGCATCAGGTGTGACCATTTTCCAGGACACCAGGTTATCCAGGGTCGTGCCCCACAGCACGGCCTTCTTACCACCGGCATTCATGGCAATATTGCCGCCGATGCAGGAGGCATCCTGCGAGGTGGGATCAACCGCAAACACATGCCCAGCTGACTCGGCCTGTTCTGCTACTCGGCGAGTCACCACACCGGCACCGGTCGCTATCACGGTAGCGGTTATTTCTGCCCCAGTATCGCTCGCCAAAAGGCTTGGCTCGGCATCACCAACTTGATCCAGTTTTTCGGTGTTGATAACGACACAGTCATTACTCAATGGCACGGCCCCGCCGGTATAACCCGTGCCACCACCACGAGGAATAATACTCAGACCAAGTTCAATACAGGCCGCCACCACCTTTTGCACTTCCTGTTCCGTATCCGGATTGATGACCACCAGGGGAAATTCAACCCGCCAGTCCGAGGCATCGGTGACATGGGAGACCCGAGCCAGGCCATCGAAACCAATATTGTCCCGCCGGGTGACCTTGCCCAGTTTTTGGAGGATTTGCTTGCGTAATTTGCGCTGCCGGGGAAACCAGCCCTCAAATTCGGCAACCGCGCCACGGGCCTTGATGGCCAGGGTATGGGCCATGTCATTATCCCCGGCCCGGGCAAGAATCTGGTCCAGTCGGTGATGTAAGGCATGAATGAGCGACTCAAGACGGCGGGGATTGGACAATAAATCGTCCTGAATGAAGGGGTTACGAACTACCACCCACATGTCCCCCAGCACCTCAAACAGCATTCGGGCCGAACGACCAGTGACCCGCTCACCCCGCAGGGTATTCAGCACCTCCCACATCTCCTCACCCAGGAAACGAATCACAATTTCCCGATCAGAAAACGAGGTGTAGTTATAGGGGATTTCGCGAATGCGGGTATCGGGCATGAAAAACCAGTTAAATATTAGCAAAACCTGATTTTAGCATGGAAAAATAACTCAAAGGACAGATACAGAAGAAAAGAGTCAAGTTATTACACAGATAAAAAGAACTGGGAAATAAACTCTCAATCCTTCCTCTAAACAGTTTTGGATGTTTTTCATTTTATCAGATTCCAAAATAAAAAACGGGGTCCAAAGACCCCGTTCAATTACTTCTAAGTAATTAATTATTATTAGAAGTCGACGCGCAGACCAACTGAAGTTACAGATCCGTCAACAGTCTTACTACCTGGAGTGTTGTTAGAATCTGACGTAGTGCTATGACCTACAAAAGCACGAGTCTTTTTGCTGAACTTATGGATTGCACCAATAGCCAGGTACTCAGTAGTGCTCTTGAAAGTATCTGCACTTGATTCACGTTCACCCAGCTGGGCAACAAACACATTCTTACCCATCTTGAATTCAGCACCGATGAACATAACATCAGATTCCCACGCTTTAGAGTAGAAGCCAGTAGTTGCTGTAAATGCACCAGCACCATCAGTCTGAGTCTTATTGTATTTCTGCTCAGTTGTTTCCAGCTGGAGCTTCAGCTTGAGGCTACCCATCTTGAACATACCACCGAACTTGCTAGCAGAATATTCGCCAGAGTATTTATCATTGTCACCAGCAGCACCAAGGCCAAGGTCAGTTGTACCAGTAGTATGATCGTCTACTGCCATAGCATAGAAGGCTTCAAAGTTACCACCGTCATATTTAACAGACAGATTCATGTCGCCATCTCTACCTTTGGCTCCACCTTTTTCATCAAAGCTAGTGGCAACCCAGACAGAAATCGGACCAAACTTGTTTTTATAGGCCAGGGCATCAGTAAAGAAGCCATGGTGACCAAATGAACCTGAAGTAGAATGACCACGATCAGTTGTTTTACCTGACATACCACCGCGTGAACGGGCTTCCATGTAGGTTGTCACGAATGGGTCATACTTAACACCACCAGTATATTTGTATGGCTGTTTCAGAGCACCGGCTTCAACCGTACCGAAACCACCTTTCAGACCGACCATACCTACACGAGAACCATCATTAGGGTTACCCTGTGTAGTTTCAACCTGCCATTCGAAGTTGTAGATGGCGCTCATGCCATTACCCAGATCTTCAGAACCTTTAACACCTAAACGACCACGTTTGTTATCGTCAGTGCCCATGTAGCTAGAACCGGGAGTACCAGTATCTTCATTAGCTTTCTTAGTGCCGCCATCGTCAATGCTGGCTACTTCAACCTGCAGGTGACCATAGACAGTTGGCTCAGCGCTTGCAGCCAGAGGTGCAGACAGACCTGCAGCAACGGCCATTGCAATCAGTTTCTTATTCATAATATTTTTGCTCCTATTTCTTATTCTCGAGTAGTGAGTTTGAAATTTCAGAGTTAGGTTAACCAAACTCGAACGTTTTTATACCTAAGTGAAACACAATAAGCAAATTTATTTTCTTAAACGCAACAAAACATAATTTTGTTGCGTTAACGCAACATTTCAAACAGAAATACTTAATAACTGTATTTTTATTGAGATAAATTTATCCACAGTAATGATATTTGTAAGCTTATGTTTTATTTTATGTAAACGTATTTCGGATGAATTTTATACATGTGGATATTTAAATAAATGAACAAAACATGATCAATATATTTATAGTTCTTTATTGTTTATAAAATGAGACATACTTCACACTTATTTTATTATTTAATGAGTTGCTAATAGAGTTTTTATAAAAAATTATGATTTTAGATATACAGGAAGTTAATAAAGAAAATGATCACTAATAAAAGTTACGTCTAAATATAAAACGATTTAAATAATGATCAGATAAATGATCCGGCAGAAATGCCAACTAAAGAAATAAAATTAATACGAGATAAAAAAGCCCATCATATACTAACGGGCTTTTTATATTAGCTGGGAAATAAGGACAACTCGATGTCTGTTCCCTTCACAGCTCAAAATCACCTCAGGCAATTTTGACGACCATTCCCCTGGCAATGAAACAGGAATCACTATGGTTCGCTATAAAGCACAAAAGGCCCATCTATCCAGATGAGCCTTTTGATTATTGGCTGGGGAACAAGGATTCGAACCTTGATTGACGGAGTCAGAGTCCGTTGTCCTGCCGTTAGACGATTCCCCAATTTGGGAAAGGGTCTGCGGGCCAGACCTCCCAACAGCTCGAAAACTTAACGTTTCGAGTATTGTGGACGTTTACGGGCTTTGTGCAGACCGACTTTCTTACGCTCAACTTCACGGGCATCACGAGTAACATAACCCGCACGACGCAGAGAAGGGCGCAATGTCTCGTCATATTCCATCAGTGCACGGGTAATACCGTGACGGATGGCACCGGCCTGGCCTGTGTTACCACCACCTGTGACGAAGACCTTGACGTCAAACTTGTCATCGGTTTCGGTCAGCTGCAGTGGCTGGCGTACGACCATGCGAGCTGTCTCGCGGCCAAAGTATTCGTCCAGGGGACGGTTGTTAACGCTGATCTGGCCGCTACCGGCGCTTATATAGACGCGGGCCGCAGAGTTTTTGCGACGACCTGTACCGTAAAATTGTTCAGTTGCCATGGATCTGTTTCCTGATTCCTGTCTCTATTTATATATACTAAATTTCCAGCGGCGTAGGCTGCTGTGCAGTATGAGAATGCTCCGGACCTGCATAGACCTTCAGCTTGCGGAACATCGCACGACCCAGCGGATTCTTAGGCAACATGCCCTTCACAGCTGTTTCAATGATGGCACGCGGCTCTTTGGCGCGCAGCTTTTGCAGGCTGATAGACTTCAGACCACCTGGAAAACCAGTATGGTGATGGTACATCTTATCAGTTTCCTTGTTGCCCGTGACCGCAATCTTGTCAGCATTGACAATTACGATGTAGTCGCCGGTATCAACATGGGGCGTATATTCTGCCTTGTGTTTACCACGCAGACGACTGGCCACTTCAGCCGCCAGACGGCCAAGTACCTTGTCAGTGGCATCGATCACATACCAGTCCCGTTTAACGGTCTCTGGTTTTGCGCTAAAAGTCTTCATAACTCACTGGTCCTGCAATAAATAATTCGTTGCGAAAAAGAGGCGGAATATTAATAAAATCAGATACAAGATACAAGCCAAATTAGGGGAAAATTCAAGCTAATTCCGCCAGACTTCATAAAAACTGCCAAGTCCCTGAAAAAAAGCAAAAAAAAAGCGCGGCAAAGGGGGAAAAGCCGCGCTTAAAGTTATACCACCATAAGGAGGATGGAGGAGTCTTGAAACTGACTGCTTAGTAATAAAGCAGTAATTCAGTATTTGCTAATATAGTGATTTAGTTACTGGAAGTCAACTATTAATTTAAACCCTGTCTAAAAAAGACTGCAGCTGGCTATGTGGGCCTGGGATGATAGTATAACTATTTGATATTAAGATACTTTTTAAAGGCTATCCTGCCAGACACGTTTTACATAGTCCCGCAGGAAATTGAGCTGGCCATGAAAAAAATGGCTTCCCGGCTCAAACCACTCATATATAGGTGGAGTGGGATGCTGTTTGACCCACAGATCCACTGCCTGGGGATCAATAACCTCATCCTGCCCGCCCTGGATGACCCACCAGGGGATCTGGACATCCAAGTAGTCGGCCATGTCATAGAGCGTGACAGAGGGAGCCACCAGGAGTAATTTTTCGGCCTTAGCCAATTTATGCCCTTTTAAGGCGATATAGGACCCAAAAGAAAACCCACCCAGCCAGATCGGTGAGTCACCATGATGTGTTTTCGCCCAATTGACCACGGCCTGCAGATCATCCAGTTCTCCTTTGCCATCATCGAATTCCCCTTCTGACTGGCCAACCCCACGAAAATTAAAGCGTACCGAGGGCAAGCCCAGATCATTCACCGCCCGACTGAGCATATGGACCACCTTGTTCTTCATGCTCCCACCATAGAGGGGATGGGGGTGACAAAAGATGGCAAGGGGTTTGCTGTCGGGACAGTTATCCGGATATTCGAGCAGGAGCTCCAATTGGCCCACAGGCCCATCTATCAGCTGGGTGCCGCTTATACAGGAGGATTCAGTCATTTCATTCAATATTTTATATTTTGAGCCGATCAACTGGCTGGCCATTTTGCAGGTGACTGGTGAGTATTTCTTCTATGTCCTCTTCATCCACATAGGTGTACCAGGTTCCTTCAGGGTAGACCACGATTACCGGCCCCTGTTCACAGCGCCCCATGCAGCCCGCCAGATTGACCCTGACTCCATCCGGTCCGGCCAGGCCCAGTTCCTTACTGCGCTTTTTGGCATAATCACGCATGGCCCGGGCATTAAAATCCGCACAGCAGGACTCGCCAGGGTCTCGTTGATTGGTGCAGAAAAACATATGGTATTGATAAAACGACACGAGATTCTCTCTTTAAGATATGACAGAAGACTCCCATTATAAATTGTTCTGGCATGAGAGATACAGCAACCCTACAATGACGCATCTTTGAATCCGGTAAGCCATTGTCTTCGATCAAGCACAATCTCAACCTCAAGGCCGACCAGTGCGTCAAATGTGGCCTGTGTCTGCCCCACTGCCCGACCTATCGGATATATGAAAATGAAAATGAGTCGCCACGGGGACGCATCGCCCTGATTCAGGGCCTGATCAACGAACAGTTCCCTGTCAGCCATCGGTTAAAAGAGCACCTGGATCACTGTCTAAGCTGTCTGGCCTGTGAGCGAGTTTGTCCTTCAGGGGTTAAATATGGTGAGTTGCTGGATCACGCAAAACAGTCTCTAAGTAAAAAACACACCACTAATCGATACCTTGTCACACAGGGACTGCGGCTCGCGAAAAATAAATCGGCACAAAAACGCCTGCAGAACCTGCTGTTTATTTACCAGCGGAGTGGTTTACAGGCCCTGCTTCGCCTGTTCAAACTCAGTTCTGTAGAAAAAATAACTCGTGGTGTATCAGCCTATAAGGCTTTTTCGACCTCTAACCAAACCAAAAGTAAAAAGCTCGGGCTGTTCACGGGTTGTACAGGCCATATGTTTGATCAACAAACCATCAAGGACTGTATTTTTCTGCTAGAAAAGCTGGGCTATGAGGTCGTTATCCCGGAACAACAAACCTGTTGCGGTGCCCTGCACCAGCATAATGGAGAAATGGATACTGCCCGGGAACTTGCCAGTAAAAACCTGGCAGCCTTCACCGGCCTGAACACGGTCGTCTATGTGGCCAGTGGTTGTGGGGCTCAACTGAGGCAATACCATACACAGACTGAAACTCATCCCTCCACACAGTCAGATAATCCAGCATTTATCGAAATCTGCCAATTTTTATCAAAAGAAGACCTGTCTCAATTTAAGTTTCGAGCTTTTCCCCAGTCCGTAAGTGTTCATACCCCCTGCAGCATGCGTAATGCCCTGCGCCAAAAAGACCCAAGCCCCGATATCCTGAAAATGATTCCTGATATTCGCCTCAATGAGATTCCTGCTGAAACCGGTTGTTGTGGAGCCGCCGGTAGTTACATGCTTAGCCAGCCGGCGCTGGCAGCAACTGTCAGACAGGCCACACTGGATGTTATCGAGAACCACGCGAGCCAGGCCGTCACAACTAGCAATATCGGCTGCCGCCTGCACCTGTCCGCAGGCTTGCCCAATAAAATAGACACCATGCACCCCGTCTCCCTGCTGGTAAAACAGCTGATCCGATGAGCCTTTGGCATTGAGCTTGTCTCATCTATACTTGCTAATACTCTGTTGACTTCAGGACATCTACTTCATGGCATCACACATAAAGGAGTTCATCTTTTATTTTTCCCTGCTGGTATTTATTTTCATTGCCGGATTTACAGAGGCGGAGGCCAGAGAGCGTGACAGGGATTATTATTTTGGCCTGAGTGGTGGCCAGACCCGCGTTAAAAATACCCAAACACAGAAATATCAGGACGCCACTACCTTTGGAGTCAATTTTGGTCTTCGGGTGTTTTCGAATGATTCTATCTGGACGGGTGCAGAACTTCGCTATACCCAGACCACTGCCAAGGAAAGTGTTAATGATTCCGGTACCAGTACCACTTCTACGTATGAAGTAGAAACCACCGGCCTGTATTTTACCGGCCGTTCCCGTGGCAAGGCCTATGTAAAAGCCAGATTGGGTGCCGCCAACCAGGTCATTACCGTCAATAATGCAGTGATTCAGGATACCACCCGGGGCTCCTATGGCCTTGGGTTAGGGCTACGTCAGGGTGGTGCCGTGCTTGAAATCGATTACACCTGGTATGGCGATGATGTCACCGTAGTTAGTATCGGCTATGTATTTGGATACTAAATAACTGAGAACTCCGGCAATATTTTGCCGATTCAAAGTAAAAATCTGTCATATTCTTACCCACTTACCCTTCATTCCCTCCCAAAACTACCGATATAAGTATTAATAAGTGCTGGCACAAAGATTGCTGCACAAAATAGAAACTCAAACCAGGTGTAAGGTACAAGTCTATGAGCAATTTAATTAAACGTTTTTCCGTATTGTTGTTTTGCCTGTCAGGCATATTACCCGCAAGCGCTTTTGCCCTTGGCGGCACAGATGCCTATGTAGGAGTAAGTGTTGGCCAGGCCACCCTGGTTCGGCAGAGTGATCCTGATGAAACGGCCACGGGCTATAAGTTGTTTGGTGGTTTACATGCGACCGGCCCATTTTATGTTGAGGTCAGCCATGTCAATCTCGGCACCTACTTTAAAGATACCCCCAGCGAATTTGAAGTCAGCGGTAATGCCCTGCACCTGTCAGGTAAATTACCCTTTACTCCCAGTATCTATGCGCTGGCTAAAGTCGGCATATTTAGCTGGGATGTGGAATATAACTCTTCAAATGTGTCAAGAACTGGAACCGATACCAGCTATGGCTTTTCCGTTGGCTGGGCAATGCCCACAGGATATACCGTTCGCCTTGATTGGGAACATTATGCTGATATTGGGAAATATAATGCCTTCACAGGTAATGACATGACCTTGTTATCTCTTGGTATCAGTATGCACTTCTAACTCATTTTAAGAATAATAATTAGATCCAGCGCGCTTGCGCACCAGACTTGGCCCTCCTGAAATATGGAGGGTTTTTTAGTAGACCATCACCAATTTGATTGAACACAGATTCCTGATCTTGTATCTTCCACACTATGCAACAACGTCAATACAGCCCTTTCGACAAACTGATCCAGCAATTTGATGCAGGTCTGCGTACCGTCTTTGGTAACCCTCCTTTGACGGAACGACCCAACCCAGCCTCCAGTATCAAGGAGACCGATCTTTCCTCCGCAGATAAAGACCTTGCGGGAAGGCTCATGCGTATCAACCATGCTGGCGAAGTCTCCGCCCAGGGCCTGTATCAGGGCCAGGCCCTCACTGCGCGCCTGCCCGAGGTCCGCGAAAAAATGGAACGCGCCGCCCTTGAGGAAAATGATCACCTGGCCTGGTGTGAACAGCGCTGTCAGGAACTGGGCACTCATACCAGTCTGCTCGGGCCATTCTGGTATGTGGGCTCTCTGGCCATTGGTGCGGCTGCCGGTATCGCCGGTGACAAGTGGAGCCTGGGTTTTGTTGCGGAAACTGAACACCAGGTTGTCCGCCACCTGGACAGCCATATGGCGCAAATCAATCCAGCTGATAAAAAGAGCCATGCCATTCTTGAACAAATGAAAGAGGATGAGGCCCACCATGCCACAGTCGCCTTACATGCGGGTGGTGCTGAATTACCCTCACCAATCAAGAAATTTATGGGACTGACTTCAAAGGTGATGACCAAAACGGTCTATTGGATTTAACAAGATTTAAACACCAAATCTCTCAAAGAAAGATACCTTATTTAGTAATATTCCTGCCGTAGAAAATTTCCAGCATTTCTTTTTTTAGACGTCGTTTTATTTTTTTTCGGGTATTCGGGCTCAGGTCACTGGCATCCATACCAAACAGATAATTATCCAGATCAAACTCCTTGAGCATCATCTTGGTATGAAAAATATTCTCCTGGTATACATTCACATCAATCATCTGATAGATATTCTTGGTATCACGGGCGATAAAATTCTGAATCGAATTGATCTTATGGTCGTTATAATATTTCCGACCACGAATATCACGAGTAAACCCACGCACTCGATAATCCATGATCACAATATCTGAGTCAAAGCTGTGGATCAGATAGTTCAAGGCCCGTAGTGGTGAAATACGACCACAGGTCGATACATCGATATCTGCCCGGAAGGTACTGATGCCATTGTCCGGGTGACTCTCTGGATAGGTATGAACAGTAATATGACTCTTATCCAGATGCCCAACTACCGCTTCAGGCAATGGGCCAGGTGTTTCTTCATTACTGATATGTTCAGAGGCTATGGGTTCTTCTGAGATCAACATGGTGACACTGGCACCCTGGGGATCATAATCCTGATGGGCGATGTTAAGGATGTTAGCACCAATGATATTGGACACTTCTGACAGAATCCCAGTCAGACGTTCAGCATTGTATTCTTCATCAATGTATTCGATATAATCATTCTGCTGTGAAGGGGTCTCTGCATAATTGATATCATAAATATTAAAACTGAGGGTCTTGGTTAGATTATTAAACCCATGCAGCTTTAATTTTTTGTTGAGACGTGGCATAAAACTTCCCTCCTAAACAACCAGGGGTGGATGAAAAATCATTTGTACCGTATTGCCATCCGGATCCAGACAATAAAAACTCCTGGCACCATCACGATGGGTTTTGGGTCGGGTTTTCATAACGATATCATGCTCAAGTAAAAACGTATGCCAGGCATCTACATCTTCTGGCTTATTGAGAATAAAGCCCAGATGATCCAGTTTCTGAGGCCCTGTGGGTTTTTCTACCGCACGATGCAGTGCCAGATTATCATTGCCCGAAGTCAGATATACATTATCAGCATCCGGTCGCCACTCAACTGACATACCCAGTAAATCGACATAAAAATATTCACAGGCATCCAGATCCTGAACATATAAGGCCAGGTGACGCATACCGCTAGTAGCTGGAGGTCGGCTCATCAGCTTAAGGCCTCATGGTCTATTGCCAGAATTGGCAGGCCGCATATTTTATCCAAAAAAATGCGTTTGTTAACCGTTTTTTGCCTTTTATTAAGCCTTAAAGACCTGTTTACGCACACTTTCCCATAGCGGTTGGCCAAAACGACTTCGGATGACAAAGGGCAGAGCAATCGAGCCGGCCGATAATAGCTTGTCATGAAAGTCTTTCAGGTCAAACTTCTTGTCCGATGACTTTAGTCGATCTCGTGTGGCATTGATCAAGGCCCAACCCGTCGCATAGCCCATGGGAACGCCAGGTGCCTGGGAATACCAGCTCAGCTCTGCCATGGCCTCGTTGCGACTGAAGCCGAGCAGGGTCTGCATTTTTTCAGCCGCCTGTTCAACGCCAAGATCCCGGGTCTGAATCTCGACATCGATCATAATGCGCAGGGCACGCCACAGTCGGTCTTTTAACAAAACAAAGGCAGACTCTTTTTGTTCCAGAAAGCCCTGTTCATGCATCAGCTGTTCACAATACAGGGCCCAACCCTCATACAGGGTCGCCGAAGCATTGATCAATCTTGGCAGGGTACTGGATGTCTGACACAGGTTGGCCGTAACAAACTGAAGGTGATGACCTGGCCAGGCCTCATGCACACAGGTATGTTTTAAACTCACCGGGTTATGTTCCCTGGCCTCATCATTAATCGAGGGAGTGACATAGTAATATCCAAGTTGTTCGGGATCATTAGGTGCGGGATCCATATAAGCAGCAAATGGAATGACATGGCGAAGAAAGATTGGAGTTTCAACAACCTTGAGCTGTTCCTTGTCTGGAACGGATACCAGTCCCTTGTCTTTAACAAACTGTTTTGCTGCCTCCATGGCTTCACGGTAGGTACTGATTAAATCAGTTCCAGCCATTTTCTGTGACTGTAGAGAAGTCGTCATGGCAGCAATGTCCTCATCCCCCCTTAATTCTCGGGTGACATCTCGCAGCTCCTGTAAGGTTTGTTCAAACAACTCTTCGCCAAATTTGTGCAAGGTATCGGCATCAATATCCAGATAATGTCGATGGCTGAGGATCATGTTGTAATAATCCTTGCCCCGGGCAAAACTGCCTTTCGCCTTTTGCGCAAGCTCAGTTTCCAGAAAGCGCGCATACTCATCCAAGGCATGAGCCGCCTCTTCCAGTAACTGCGCAATACCATAGCGAGATAGCTCCTGATGAGTTTCCAGGCTACGAAAATATTGTGCACCCTGATTGGCCTCGGTGATTGCCGAATCAAGCCAGAGTTTAGGAATCTGTTCAGGCTCTTCCATCAACTGAGATCGGGCACCACGTAAATAATCCGGAACAGCTGACAGGCGGGCATGCAGTGCGGCACGAAGATCTTTTACCGACCTGACGGTTAATTGATAGATGGCATGAATCGGTAAATAACGGCCAGGATCACGCAGCCGCCAGTCGCACTCATCCATGTCCTTCATATCCAGCATCACCCGGCCACGCATCAGGGCAATGTCCATTTTCTGTTCTTCATTTAAATCACTTTCATCAAACTCATCCAGGGCAGATAAAAGTTTTTCATGTAATGTAATCAGGGCACCTCGTTCATCTGAACCATAGGGCCGAAGTAGTTCACTGTAGCCTTCGATACCCAGATCCACCGCCACCTCAGGATGGAAACGAAACCAGGCACGATAATAGCTATCAATCACTTGAGAGAGATTGGACATCGAAAATTCCAGAGTTGTAATTGGTATTGATTAGATTAGTACAAAATAACCGAGGATCATGCCTCGCGTATTTCATAATCATGACTGATATCAGCGGCCTTGCCCAACATGATGGATGCAGAACAGTACTTATCAGCTGATAATTCCACGGCACGTTTGACATGTTTTTCGGATAATTCCTTTCCCGTCACAATGAAATGCACATGAATTTTGGTAAAGACCTTCGGTTCAGTATCGGCACGGTCGGCTTCGAGTTGTACTTCACAGTCCACCACCTGCTGGCGGCTTTTCTTGAGAATATTAATGACATCAAACGAGGTACAACCCCCCATCCCCAGCAACAGCATTTCCATTGGCCTGATACCCAGATTGCGTCCACCATGTTCAGGTGGGCCATCCATTACCACAGCATGACCACTGGCCGACTCACCCACAAATGTCACTTCTTCCAGCCACTTAACACGTGCCTTCATTACTAAAATCTCCAAAAAAAGGTAATAATTTCTCCAGATCCGTCGATACAGGCTACTAATAGGCCCTGTTCAGTTATATCGGATGGAGTGAATACGCCGCAAAATAGCCCTATTGGCCAGAAACGAAGCATATCTGTTTATGGCCAGTGACACCATTCTCAGTTTATTTTGGGTTAATGGATTAAGCTTGGCGCATAGTCACCACAATGGTATAACATAGAACAGGAAACAATAATTATGCTAAGCAGGAATGCCATGCCCGAGCTACCAACAGCTTCCCAAACCGGTATCGAATCGCTGGATCAGTTTCTTGAACACTGTCATCGCCGTCAATACCCGGCGAAAAGTGTCATTATTTATGCGGGTGATAAGCCCGATGTTCTGTATTACATTGTGGATGGCTCCGTTACCGTACTTATCGAAGATGAAGACGGCCGAGAAATCGTATTAGCATACTTAAATAAAGGTGATTTCTTTGGTGAAATGGGGCTGTTCGAAGACGAACCCCATCGAAGTGCCTGGGTTCGCGCCCGCACCCCCTGTGAAGTCGCGGAAATGAGTTACAGCAAATTCCGGACGCTTTATGAAGAACACCCTGATGTGCTGTTTGCCATGGCTGGCCAGATGGCCACTCGCCTGCGTAGCACCAGCCGTAAAGTCAGCGATCTGGCCTTCATGGACGTCACTGGCCGTGTTGCCCGTACCCTGCTGGACCTCTGCAAACAACCTGATGCCATGACCCATCCCGATGGTATGCAAATCCGTATTACTCGTCAGGAGATTGGACGTATCGTGGGTTGTTCCCGTGAGATGGTTGGACGGGTATTAAAAGGTATGGAAGAGCAAGGCCTCATTTCTGTTAAGGGAAAAACCATTGTGGTGTTTGGCACGCGTTGATTTCAGAGCAAGTATTCACAAAAAAGGCAAACCATCGGTTTGCCTTTTTCGTTTTAGAAGAACAATTCTGCGAGCTTTTGTCCTGGGTCGTCTTCCCGCATAAAGGCCTCTCCCACCAGAAAGGTATCCACGGCATTTTCCCGCATCAGATCTACATCAGCTCGGGTATGAATCCCGCTTTCAGTGACCACAATTCGTCCATCGGGGATATCTGCCAGCAAGTCGAGGGTTGTATTGAGTGATGTCTCAAAGGTTCTGAGATTCCGATTGTTGATACCCACCAGGGTAGTATCCAGCTCCAGTGCCAGCTCCAGTTCCTCACCATCATGAACTTCGACCAAAACATCCAACTGGATTTCATTGGCCAGGCTTGTCAGTTCATTTAGCTGACTGTCGCTCAGTGCGGCGACGATAAGTAAAATACAGTCTGCGCCCATCGCTCTGGCTTCATAGAGTTGATAGGGGTCGATCATGAAGTCCTTGCGTATGACTGGGAGCTGACAAGCCGCACGTGCCTGTTGCAGGTATTCATCACTGCCCTGGAAAAAATCGATGTCAGTGAGTACTGACAGACAGGTAGCCCCATGCCTTGCATAGGATTTAGCAATTTCAGCGGGAATGAAGTTCTCCCTCATCACGCCCTTGCTGGGGGAGGCCTTTTTGATCTCGGCAATCACCGCAGCACGCCCTACATCAATACTGTCTTCGATGGCCTCAACAAAACCACGTACTGGTGAGGCATCAGCAAGCCGTGACTCCAGCTCACTCTGTGACACCTGTGACTTGCGATCAGCCACCTCCTCGGCCTTGCGGACGAGAATCTTCTTCAGGATATCGGGCGGGTTACTCATACATACTCAACAGTTATTGGACAATTCAACCAGGGCATCCAGCTTGGCCATGGCCGCACCACTATCAATCACTTGCTGGGCCTTTTTAATTCCCGCTTCCAGCGAATCCGCCAGATCCGCAGCATAAATAGCCGCACCGGCATTCAGTGCCACGATATCTCGAGCAGGCCCAGCCTTACCCGATAACACTTCTTTCACCACCGCCAGTGACTGTTCGGCACCCTCCACAGCTAGCGTCTTAATATCCGCCGTCTTGAGGCCAAATTGTTCTGGTGTGATCTGGTATGTATTCACCTTGCCATCTTTCAGTTCAGCTACATGGGTTGGGGAGCCGATACTGATTTCATCCATACCGTCTTCGGCATTCACCACCAGCACATGATTACTGCCCAGCTTATTGAGCACCTCGGCCAGGGGCTGAACCAGGTCAGCACTGAACACCCCCAGTAACTGGTTGGGCGCACCGGCTGGATTGGTCAGCGGGCCGAGCACATTAAAGATAGTTCGTACGCCCATCTCCTTGCGCGGGCCGATGGCGTGTTTCATGGCGCTGTGGTGCATGGGGGCGAACATGAAGCCGACACCCACTTCATTGATACAGCGGGCCACCTGTTCGGGGTTGATATCCAGTTTCACACCGGCTGCTTCCAGCACATCGGCCGAGCCGGATTTACTGGAGACAGAGCGATTGCCATGCTTCGCCACCGTGCCCCCGGCTGCAGCGACCACAAAGGTACAGGTGGTGGAAATATTGAAGGTATTACTCCCATCCCCACCGGTACCTACGATATCCACGACATGGTCGCCAGCAACTTTTACACCGGTCGCCAGCTCACGCATCACACCTGCAGCGGCGGCAATCTCGTCTATCGTCTCGCCCTTCATCCGCAGGCCAATAAGAAAACCACCGATCTGAGCCGGTGTGGCCTCGCCAGTCATTATGGTACGCATCACGGCGGTCATTTCTGCGGCGGATAAATCTTTACGTTCGGTCACGGCCCGAATGGCGGAAATCATGTCCATGGCTCAACCCTTATATTGAGTTCTTATAGAAAAACAAATTGTCGCGTGTCCTGATAGAGGGGGTCAACCTTGAATCAGGCCTCAATCACATATTCCAGTGACTTACGCCGATTAACATTGATAAATAGCAATAAGGCAAAAGAAAACATCACACACATGGCCAGGGCCAGGTGCTGCACGGTATCGAAGGCGATGGGGACCAGAATCCCGGCGACAACGGCATTCATACCCATATGCACAAAACTCTGCAGTGATGAGGCCAGACCTCGATGGTTAGGCAGTTCATCTAGCCCCAGTATGGAAAGCATGGGCATGACGAAACTCATGCCAACACCGTAAAGTACCAGTGGGGCAATCACGCTAAAGGCCGACACGGGCAGCCACATGGCGTTGCCGATATTCCATAACGCGCCCATGAGCATGGTGAGATAACCCGCCTGCAGGGCACGTTTGACCTTCAACCTCCCGGCGGTTTTACCGGCCAGATAGGCCCCCAGCATCATGCCGCCCACCATGGGCACGAACATAATATGAAAATCAGCCGCCGTCAGACCAAGGTGTATGAACATGATCTGTGGTGCAGCGGTGATATACAGGAAGAAGCCCGCAAAGTTCAGGGCCGTGATCAGACACAGCTCCAGAAAGTGAAACCGGCTCAGGGCATGACCATAATTCTTCAACAACTTGATGGGATGCATGGAATGGCGCTTCGCTTTCGGCAGTGTCTCTGGCAGACGAAACACCACTAACAGGATCAACAACACACCAAACAGGGTCAGAAACATAAAAATCGACCGCCAGCCAAAGGCAATTTCCAGCCAGCCACCGATGATGGGTGCAATGGCCGGAGCGATGCCAAAAATTAACATGATGGTCGACATGACCTGTTGTGCCTGGTGACTATGAAACAGGTCACGCACCACTGCACGACCCACGACAATACCGGCACTGGCAAAGCCCCCCTGAACCAGACGTAACAAAAGAAAACTTTCAATAGTCTCGGTCAAGTAAAGACCCAATGAAGTCCCGGTAAAACCGACCAGGGCAAATAGGAAAACGGTTCGACGCCCCAGCGCATCCGACATGGCTCCATAAAACAGGGTCATGACGGCAAAGCCCATTAAGTACAGGCTGAGACTCTGTTGCATTTGCACGGCACTGGCGGTTAAGTCGGATGCAATACTGGGGAAAGAAGGTAGATAGGTATCGATACAGAACGGTGCCACCATGGCCAACATGGTAAGGATGACGATGATGAGTTTATGCTGTGGCGTCGCTGTCATTATCTGGAAATTAAAAGCCGGGCTAGTGCCCGGCTCTGTTTATCGTTTACCTGAACTCTGTTGTAAAAAGTTTCGTAACATATCGTGACCATGCTCAGTAAGAATGGATTCCGGATGAAACTGCACACCCTCAATCATGAGCTCTTTATGTCTTACGCCCATGATCTCATCTAGCTCACCTTTGTCATTCTGGGTCCAGGCCGTGACTTCCAGGCAATCTGGCATACTGCTTTGTTCGATCACCAGTGAATGATAACGCGTCGCTTCCAGTGGGTTGGCCAGCCCTGCAAACACACCGACGTCATTATGATAGACCATGGAGGTCTTGCCATGCATGATGGCGCTGGCATGAACAATCTTGCCGCCAAAGGCCTGGCCGATACTCTGATGCCCAAGGCAGACCCCCAGTATCGGTAACTTGCTGGCAAAGTGTTTAATGGCTTCAACAGAAATACCGGCCTCATTAGGCGTACAGGGACCAGGAGAAATCACCAGATGATCCGGTTTTAACTTCTCAATCTCGGCAACGGTAATCTGGTCGTTACGATAGACCTGCACATCCGCACCCAGCTCACCAAAGTATTGCACCAGGTTGTAGGTGAAGGAATCATAATTATCGATCATTAATAACATATCATTCCTCCCCTATTGATGTGTGCCGTCAAGACCGGCTTCGGCCATGGCCACGGCACGGAATACGGCACGGCCCTTGTTCATAGTTTCATCCCATTCGTTGGTGGGCACCGAATCATAGACAATACCAGCACCTGCCTGGATATGAAGTTGTTGATCTTTTATCACTGCTGTCCGAATTGCGATAGCTGTATCCATGCTGCCACCCCAACCAAGATAGCCTACTGCACCGGAATAAACACCGCGTTTCACCGGTTCCAGTTCATCGATGATCTCCATTGCACGAATCTTGGGTGCACCTGATACCGTCCCTGCCGGGAAAGTGGCTCGAATCACATCGATAGCCGTCATGCCCTTTTGCAATTTACCGATCACATTCGACACGATATGCATCACATGGGAATATCGCTCGATGGTCATTTTCTCGGTCAGTTCCACACTACCGATTTCAGCAATACGCCCGGTATCGTTTCGACCCAGGTCAATAAGCATCAGGTGTTCAGCAATCTCTTTGGGGTCGGCCAGCAAATCTTTTTCCAGGGCTTTATCTTCTGCTTCATCCTTACCTCGTGGTCTAGTACCTGCAATGGGACGTACTGTAACAACACCATCTTCAAGCCTGACCAGAATTTCTGGTGAGGAACCCACGATATGAAAATCATTCAGGTCCATGTAATACATATAAGGAGATGGATTGAGGCTGCGCAGGGCACGATACAGATCCAGTGGTCTTGATTTAAAGGGAATCGACAGGCGCTGAGAGATCACTACCTGCATCACATCCCCTTCCACGATGTATTCCTTGATGCGTCGCACGGCGTCTTCATAACCCTGTTGAGTAAAACCCGAAATAAAGTCAGTTTCGCTTACCTTGACCGAATGGGCATTGACATGTCTGGCCAGTGGTTTGTCCAGCATATTCACCAGCTGATCCAGTCTGGCCTGCCCCTGGTTAAAGGCATCGCTTTCATTGGGGTCGACATGCACAATCACATGCAGCTTGCCACTGAGGTTATCGAACACCACTACTTCATCAGACACCATCAACAGGATATCCGGCGTGCCCAGTTCATCAGGTTTTTGGGTTTTGGCCAGCTTGGGTTCAATATAACGAATGGTGTCATAACCGAAGTAACCAACCAGTCCGCCATTAAAGCGTGGCAGGCCATCCACTTCGGCTATCTTAAAGCTGTCGTAATAACTCTGTACCCACTCGAGGGGGTCATCCACGGTGATGGATTCGGTTTGCTGATTCTCAACCCATGTTTGGATCTCATAGCCAAAAATCTTGATGACCTTCTGGCAGGGCAGACCGATGATGGAATAGCGGCCCCATTTCTCGCCACCCTGTACCGATTCGAACAGGTAGGAGTAAGGCCCATTGGCCAGCTTGAGGTAGGTACTTAAAGGAGTATCGAGGTCGGCCAACACCTCACGCATCAGGGGGATGCGGTTGTAGCCTTGCTTTACGAGTGAGTTAAAACTTTTTTCATCCATTATTCTAATCCTGAGATGACATTAAACAATACAACGACATGGAACACGCTCAGGCGCGCCATCGTGTGTCGAACTGTACTGTTAAAATGTTCATCTCAGATTAGTATCCTTATGCCGCACCCTGTTTATCGAGTACCGGTAAAATATCGCGCAATTCAACCATGGAATCAATCACTACGTCCGGATTGGCATCACGAATATCGTTACCGTGGTTATAACCATAGCTCATGCAGACGATCTGGAAACCTGCCGCCCGGGCCGCCTTCACATCACTGACTGAATCACCCAGCATCAGCGCATTCTCAGGCTTCACGCCAAAGTGTTCCGCTGCATGTAATAAAGGCAGGGGATCAGGCTTTTTCTTTGGCAGGGTGTCGCCACTGATGATGATCTCGAAATGGCCGCTCACACCCAGGTCTTGTAACAGGGGTACAGTGAACTGCTCTGCCTTATTAGTCACACAACCCAGTTTGTAACCTGCTTCTTCCAGATAAGCTACACCCTCGGCCACACCGGGATAGAGCTTGCTACGCTTGCTGGTGTTCTCGGCATACAGATCCAGGAAGATCGGATAGGCCTTTTCGAACAGGGCGTCATCTGGTTCACCTTCCAGTTGACCGATCAGGGCGCGACGAGTCAGGCGCTCAACACCGTTACCCACCCATTCACGAACCTTGGCTTCACCATGCACTGGCATGTCCAGAGCCTTCATCATTTCATCAACACAATAAGCAAGGTCCGGTACGCTATCAACCAGCGTACCATCCACATCAATGAGAACCATTTCTGGTGTCTTAATCATCTTAAAACCTCAAATAAAAGTTAAATTCACAAAACCGAGCATCATAGCTGAATACTTTGCAGTGTTTTGTTAACTTTTGTTGTGTGCTTTTATTTAGCCTTTGCCAGCTCGTCACGCATCTGTTTAATCACAGTGTCATAAACGTTTGCGTCGCTGTCATTCTTGGCACCAAAAATAGCAGAACCTGCCACGAAGGTATCGGCACCGGCTTCTTTGATCTCACGGATATTGTCGACTTTTACACCACCGTCAATCTCAAGACGAATATCGCGACCAGAGGCATCGATGATCCTGCGTGCTTCACGCAGCTTGTCCAGTGCAGAAGGAATAAAACTCTGACCACCGAAACCGGGGTTAACGGACATCAGCAGCACCATATCGACATTATCGATTTCATATTTCAGGTAATCAAGTGAGGTAGCCGGGTTAAACACCAGGCCGGTTTTACAGCCTTCACCTTTAATCAACTGCAGAGTACGGTCGATATGCTCGGAGGCTTCCGGATGAAAGGTAATATAGGTAGCACCGGCCTTGGCGAAATCGGGGATAATGCGATCCACCGGTTTGACCATCAGATGCACATCAATCGGTGCGGTAACACCATGCTTGCGCAGGGCCTCACAGACCAGCGGACCAATAGTCAGGTTGGGGACATAGTGGTTGTCCATGACATCGAAGTGCACGATATCGGCACCAGCTTTTAATACATTGTCGACTTCCTCACCCAGGCGCGCAAAATCTGCTGACAGGATAGAAGGTGCAATCAGGTTATCGGCCATGACGGTTTCCTCTCGTTTTTAACGTTCACCCGTACCACACGGCAGCTTCGCCCCGGGTACCCCGAAAAATTCAGCCGCCCACTCTACCCGATCAAGGCGAATATTTCAGCCTTTTGTCATATCCCATTTGGTAGACTACTCTTTATGGCACTCAATACCTTATAAAGTGGAGGTTTTCCCAATGACTGCACGAATTTTATTCGTCATCTGCTCTTTCCTGATTCTGCCCCTCACCCAGGCCTCGGACATGGCCAAGGAAAAACGCTGGGAAGCCCAGGTTGTCGATGCCCTGATTGTAGGAGAAGGCACCAAACTCAAGGCAGGCAACACCGAGTTTCTGGCCATTTTCGCCGAGCACACCACTGAAAAGGCCATGGGTGGAGCCATTATTCTGCACGGTATTGGTGTTCATCCTGCCTGGCCGGAAGTGATTCAGCCCCTGCGTACCGGCCTGCCAGATCACGGCTGGGCTACCCTCTCATTGCAAATGCCCATCCTGAAAAATGAGGCCCAGAGTGAAGACTATGCCCCATTGTTTGATGCGGTACCGGGACGTATCCAGGCCGGAGTGGATTATCTGAAAAAGCAGGGCATCCAGAATATCGTTATCGTGGCTCATAGCCTGGGTGCCTCCATGGCGGCCTACTACCTGGCAGAAAAACCCGATGCAGCCGTTACCGCCTTTGTGGCCGTGGGCATGTCGGTCCACAAATCTGATAAAAAAATGGACAGTTCACTTCACCTGAGAAAAATTACACTCCCGGTACTGGATATCTATGGCAGTCGTGATCTTGACCAGGTTCTCAAATCCACCAAAGACCGGGCCACTGCCGCCAATAAGGCAAAAAACAAACGGTATACTCAATTAAAAATTGAAGGTGCCGATCACTTCTTTAATAATATGGATGCTGTTCTGGTAAAACGTGTCCGTGGCTGGCTGGCCAAACATGCCGCTGGTACTGAAATCAAAAAATAAGAAAGGAAAATAATGACTATTGCAATTGTTATCCATGTCCTCGCTGCCGTTATCTGGGTCGGCGGTATGTTCTTCGCCTACAATTTTTTACGCCCGGTTGCAGGCAAGCTGCTTGACCCCCCACAGCGCCTCCCACTCTGGGTCCATGTGTTCGGAAAATTCTTTCCCTACGTCTGGATTGCGATCATCGCCCTACCCCTCACCGGTTACTGGATGATGTTTAAAATGTTCGGCGGTATGGGCTCAGCCCCCATTTATATCCATTTAATGAATGGCCTGGGTACCGTGATGATTCTGATCTTCCTGCATGTCTTTTTTGCCCCTTACCGTCGTTTAAAACAGGCCGTGACTGAGCAGAACTGGCCGGAAGGGGGTAAAAAACTTGCCCAGATCAGGATTCTGGTTGGAGTGAATATGGTGCTGGGTTTGATTGTCGTGGTTGTTGCTAGTGGTGGGCGTTTTATTGGACTGTAATCAGGCCCCTTCCTGACTGAAGAAAATAAACTTGTTCTTACCCGCCCCCTTGGCCTCATACATGGCCATATCCGCCTGACGTATCAGGGTCTCAATATCATCCCCATCCTGGGGATACAGGCTGATCCCAATACTGGTGGTAACCCTGGCATCCTGGTTTTCGATATGGATGGGCATGGCCACCGCATCGATAATCTTTTGTGCCGCCGTTTCAATGCCCTTGCGTTCATCGATTTCTGAGATCAGGATGGTAAATTCATCGCCACCAAAGCGGGCAATGGTATCGGACTCGCGCATGGCAGCAGACAAACGAGAAGCCACTTCTCGAATGACCTGATCCCCGGCATTGTGTCCCATACTGTCATTGACCTCTTTAAAACCATCAAGGTCAAGAAACAACACTGCCACCTGGTGATGACTACGCCTGGCCTGTGAAATGGCGTGTTTAAGACGATCATGGAAAGCCAACCTGTTAGGAAGCTTACTGAGATTATCGTAATGGGCCAGGTAATAAAGACGTTCTTCACTGTCTTTCTGAGAGGTAATGTCTGAGAAAATGGCCACGTAATGGGTCACTTCACCACTGTCGTCCATCACTGCGGTAATGCTCAACCACTCTGGATAGATCTTGCCATCCTTACGTCGGTTCCAGATCTCTCCTTCCCAGCGGTTGTTATGGGTTAATTCATGCCAGAGTTTTTTATAAAAGTCTTCGTCCTGTCGACCTGAATGCAAAATCCGTGGGTTTTTACCGATTACTTCATCATACTCAAAACCGGTCACATGACAGAAAGCAGGATTAACATTAAGAATGTTCGCTTCCTTGTCAGTTATAATCACTCCCTCTTCGGCATTCTCAAAAATCTTGCCCATTAGAGTGGCGATTAACTTTAGATCGTGTTTGATTGAGGCCTTAAGTTCATTTACAGCCTGACGAAAGGACTTATTGATTTCGGTAAACTGATCATATTGTTCCTTGGAGATTGAATAATGATGTTTTACCGCATCAATCAGTTTGCGTGCATGGACATGTAATTGTTCATGTACTTCGCCAATATTCTGGAAAGCTGACTCTTCTTTGATGACCACCTGATCCATACTTTTATACCAGCGACCAAAATAACACTGATGTAATAGATCCTGGCTGAAGTGTTCTATGTCTTCCTGATCATGACAAACCAGGGCTCGATTGAAAGCTGCCAGCCAGCGGTTGTGATACTCCAGGGCAAGGTCAATCTCGCTGAGATACTGATCCAGTTCGGAAGCGGTCAGACGTTGAAAAAGAGACAGGTCCATATAAGTAAAGGTTTACTACATAATCCAGGGGTTGCCAAATATAGCAAATCTCATAGAAAAATAGTCAATCATTTACCTCTTGTTTTCATAATCGTGTCATAGGCTGCCTTTATCTCCTGGGTTTTTTCTGTGGCTATTTTTATCATCTCTTCAGGCAGGCCTTTGGCCACCAGCTTATCCGGGTGGTGCTGATTCATCAGTCGCCGATAAGCCTTTTTGACTTCGGCATCGCTGGCCTTCTCGCTTATACCCAAAGCCTGATAAGCCTCCTGCAACATATCAGCTCGTGGTCGGGCAGATTCATAATGCCCACCTCGCCCCTGATGAAAAGCCCGTTGGGCCTGTACCATGCCCTCCATTTGTGCGAGTTGATACGGAGAAATACCCAACGCCTTGGCAATGTGTTTGAGCAGTTTTTCTTCCTCGGGATGGACGGCATCATCGGCATAGACCACAAAGATCAGGATCTCCATAAACATACGGATGAGATTACGCTGGCCATGAGCATTACGACTAAACTGTTTTAAGGCATTGTTTAAAGGAAAATCAGATTGTTTACCCTGATTAAAGAGATCGATGGCCATTTTACGCTGGGCATCATCCAGTGACATTTGCTGCATGACCGATTTGGCCATTTCGATTTCATGTTCACTGACCCGACCATCGGCCTTAGCCAGGTGTCCCATCACCGAAAACAGCGTTGTAAAAAAACTCGCCTGGACACGTTCGACATCTGCCTGAGATTGAAACACGGTATGACTGAGCGCCTTGTCAAATTGATGACCAAGTAGAGTACCCAGCACCGCACCTATGGGTCCCCACAACATATAACCAAACCCCGCACCCAATAGCTTCCCCAATACGGACATAACACACCTTTAAATTATATTTTTTAAAACGAGTTATTTAGAACCCGGTTTCGATAACCAGAACCAAGCAATGATAAACAGAATTAAAAACACGCCCAGTAAATTGATCACTGTATCCATGCTATTTACCTTTGGTCCTGTATAAACGCAACCGGTTTGCATTAGTGACCACGGTCACTGATGACATAGCCATGGCTGCACCGGCAATCATGGGGTTAAGCAGTAAACCCATAAATGGATAAAGTATCCCGGCTGCAACTGGAATCCCCAAAGAGTTATAGATAAAGGCACCAAACAGGTTCTGTTTAATGTTCTTTACAGTGGCCCGTGAAATACCTATGGCATCAGCAACCCCAAACAAGGATCCTCTCATCAGGGTAATGTCGGCACTTTCAATGGCCACATCGGTTCCCGAACCAATGGCAAAGCCCACATCGGCACGGGCCAGGGCTGGCGCATCATTAATGCCATCGCCCACCATGGCTACTACCTCACCTTTTTTCTGTAACTCAGCAACTTTTTCATCTTTATCGCGTGGCAAGACTTCTGCCATGACTTCATCCACACCAATCTGCTTGGCAACCGCATTGGCTGTCACGCGGTTATCACCGGTCAACATCACCACCTTCAGGCCAAGTTTGTGGAACTGTTTAATGGCAGCAGCCGAATCTGACTTCACAGGATCAGACACCGCTATAACGCCTGCCAGTTTGTCATCCACTGCCAGCATCATCGGTGTCTGGCCTTTACCAGACAGGCTGGTCATTTGATCGAGAATGGTACCCGTAGCAATCTTATTTTGTGCCAGCAGGCGGGCATTACCCAGTAGTGTCCGTTTACCATCGACATTACCTTCAACCCCATAGCCTGTCATGGCCTTAAACCCAGCTACCTCAAATAACTCAAGCGAGTGTTTATTCGCCGCATTTAAGATTGCCTGGGCCAGCGGATGTTCAGAGGAAGCCTCAAGGCTGGCCGCATATTGCAGCACCTGATGTTTTGAATAATCCCCAGCGGGAATGATTTTAGTTACCGCCGGTTTACCTTCGGTTATGGTCCCGGTTTTATCCAGCACAATGGTGGTCAGGCGACCGGCTTCCTGTAACGCATCACCATTACGAATCAATATCCCGTATTCAGCCGCCTTACCGATACCTACCATGATAGAAATGGGCGTGGCCAAACCCAGGGCACAGGGGCAGGCGATGATCAAAACCGTCATGGTTGTCACCAACATAAAACTGACCTTCGGTTCCGGCCCAACATTGAACCAGACCAAAAAGGTAATCACCGCAATAATCAGGACACTGGGCACAAACACGGCTGCGATTTGATCGACCAGCCGACCGATAGCCGGCTTACTGGACTGGGCCTGGCGTACCATCTCAATAATCTGGGCCAATACCGTATCCTTACCAATCCGCTTTGACTGAAACAGAAAACTGCCATTGCCATTTATCGTTCCACCAATGACTTCATCATCCTTGCTCTTGCTAACCGGCACAGGTTCCCCACTTAACATGGATTCATCGATATTGGACTGACCGGTGATAATGATGCCATCCACCGGAATGCGCTCACCAGGACGGACTCGAATGGTTTCTCCCAGGCCGACTTCACTGATGGGGATTTCCTTTTCCTTGCCATCACGTACCACCAGGGCAACCTTGGGTTGAAGCCCAATCAGGCGTTTAATCGCCTCAGAGGTTTTACCCCGTGCCTTCATCTCCAGTGCTGAACCAAAATTGATCAGGGCAATAATGATCACGGCCGCCTCAAAATAGACATGCTGGGCCATGACCGGTACCAGGGCAGGATGGATGCTTATGATGGTGGAATATACCCAGGCCGTGCCTGTCCCAAGGGCAATCAATGTATCCATATTGGCATCGTGACGCAGGAAGGCATTCCAGGCACTGGTATAAAAGTGTCCACCAGAATAGATCATGACACCCAGAGTTGCTGCAGCGGCTAGTAACCAAACCAATTGACCATAGGCTTCACCAAGTGCTGGGAAGAGTCCACTCATTCCCCCAATGAATAAGGGAATACCCACAGCAGCGGCAACCAGGGTCTTTCGAATTAATTGCCGGTAATACGCCAGCTCAACGGCTTCTTTTTCCTGTTCCGCCTCTTCACTGGCCAGCTCGGCGGCCTCATAACCGGCCTTGACTACTGCATCAATTAAGTCTGGGCCATTGATATCCCCTTCCACCATGGCAGTGTGTTCAGCAAAATTCACCACGGCATGGCTTACCCCAGGCGCTTCATTAAGTGCCTTCTCAACAGATGCAACACAACCGGCACAACTCATCCCTGAGATAGATAAACGTATTTTGTTTGTTGCATTCATATACGAAGTATATCCCAGAGTGAAAAAAAACCTGCTGTATTTGGCTGATTTTTCACACTTTTAATAGAGTGATTAAAAGGTGTGTGTGGAATTTGCTGAAACAATGCACTATCTATAAAGTGTTACGAAATTCGAGACGCTATAACAATTGATTAAATACCAACTTTAAACTTGTGCTATTTCCTGACAATACGGAATGTTGTGATGGGCAAGCAAAATTCACCAAGGAGATGGAAAATTGATGTCCCGATTGACTGCCAAAGACCTGATCAACGACAGCCTTGAGCTGGTATCCCTGCCGGATTTAATTCACCGTATTAACCTGAAAGTTGAAGACCCTGACTCCAGTGCCGTTGAGATTGGTCAGTTAATCGGTGAAGACCCTGCCCTGACCACCCGACTACTAAAGGTAGTCAACAGTCCCATGTTTGGGTTCCCCTCTCGAATCGACACCATCTCCATGGCCATTACCATCCTGGGAATGCGCCAGTTGCGTGATCTGGTTCTTGCTACAGCGGTGGTAGGCCAATTCCATACACTCACAGACGAAGTTGTCGATATGGAAACCTTCTGGTGCCATAGCGTCTGTACGGGAGTTGCCGCAAAAGTCATCGGCCAACATCTCAAAGACAATAACTCGGAACGGTTTTTCGTTGCAGGCTTGTTACACGATATCGGCAAACTGGTGATGTATGTGACCCACCCAGATGCCTCAAAACAGGTGATTGAACTGGCCGATGATAAAGATCTGGACAAAAGCAGTGTGGAAAAATCCATATTCGGATTTAGTCATGCTGAGGTGGGTGGAGAATTACTCAGTCATTGGCAGTTACCTGAATCACTGATCGAGCCTGCCAGATACCATCACCACCCCATCCGAGCCACCCGATTTGCCACTGAAACGGCAGCCGTCCACATTGCCGACACCATTGCCAATAATATCCAGTCCCCCATTTCATTGGATGATGACAACCCCATTGAAGCCATCACCTGGCCCATCCTGGGTCTGGAATCCAGCCTGTTGGAACAGATCCACGAAGAGGTTTATGAAATACTGGATGACTCGCTGAAGGTCCTGTATTACTCCCAGGTTGCCTGAGTAAATTTATACCGCCGCAAGCTCTTCCATAGGCCAACGTGCCCGGGTCGAAAAATCCAGCCCCTGTCGCTCCCCCACCATCAAGCGTTGACAACCGGCAAAGGCGATCATGGCTCCATTATCGGTACAAAATTGTAGACGTGGGTAATAGACACTAGCATTTTCTTTTTCACAGACTTCCGCCAGCCTTGTTCTCAGGCGTTGATTGGCACTCACCCCACCCGCAATGATTAATCGACTCAGGCCCGTCTGTTTCAGGGCCCGTTTACATTTAATAGCCAGGGTTTCCACCACGGCCACCTCAAAGGCGAGGGCAATATCTGCCCTGGTTTGATCATCAAGGTACTCAGCATGCATGGTATTAAGGGCAAAGGTTTTCAGGCCACTGAAACTGAAATCAAGACCTGGCCGATCCGTCATGGGGCGAGGAAACCTGAACCTGTCTGGATTACCCTGCTCGGCCATTCTGGCCAGGGCTGGCCCACCGGGATACCCCAGCCCCAGCAGCTTGGCCGTTTTATCGAAGGCCTCACCCGCGGCATCATCCAGCGACTCGCCCAGTAATTCGTACTGCCCAATACTACCCACCTTAACCAGTTGGGTATGCCCGCCTGAAACCAGTAGTGCCACAAAAGGAAACTCGGGAGGCTCATCTTCCAGCATGGGGGCCAACAGGTGACCTTCCATATGATGGACGGCCACGGCAGGCACGTCCCAGGCATAGGCCAGACTGCGGCCGATACCGGCCCCCACCATCAGGGCACCCACCAGACCAGGGCCGGCCGTGTAGGCCACCCCATCGATATCGTCTGATTTCAGTCCGGTTTCATCCAGTACCTGGCGAATCAAGGGCAGAGTCTTTTGTACATGATCCCGTGAAGCCAGTTCCGGCACCACCCCACCATACTCGGCATGCATAGCTACCTGGCTGTGCAGAGCATGGCCCAACAGACCATTTTCACTGTCGTAAATGGCAATTCCTGTCTCATCACAGGAGGTTTCGATACCTAAAACTCGCATTTTGCTCAATTTTTCCTACTTTTATCCGATATTGCTTTTGCATTTGCCCGCGCCGGGCAGTAAAATTGCGCGCTTTCACTAAATCAGTCAACCCTAAAGAGACTATTTATGCCTTCAGTACGTGTACGAGAAAACGAACCATTTGACGTGGCCCTGCGCCGCTTTAAGCGCTCCTGCGAAAAAGCCGGTGTGCTGTCTGAAGTACGTCGTCGTGAATTCTACGAGAAACCGACATCAGTACGTAAGCGCAAAATGGCTGCTGCTGTTAAGCGCCACGCGAAAAAGGTCAGCCGCGACCGCATGAACCGCAAACGCCTGTTCTAAGCGTCTGCCAGATAGAGCCACTCTATCCCATCATGAGCGAGCTGAAAAATCGCATCAATGAGGACGTCAAGTCCGCCATGCGAAACAAGGACAAGGAACGCCTTGCTACCTTGCGGTTGATCACCGCTGCCATCAAGCAAAAAGAAGTCGATGAACGTATCGAGATGGACGATGCGACGGTTCTGGCCGTGCTCGACAAGATGGTCAAGCAGCGCAAGGATTCCATCGAGCAATACACCAAGGCCGACCGGCCCGAACTGGCCGATAAGGAACAGGCCGAGATCGTCATTATCCAGGAATACCTACCTGCCCAGCTGTCCGATGCCGAAATCGACGCCATGATCGACGAGGCCATCAGTACCACCGGTGCTAGTGATATGAAAGAAATGGGCAAGGTCATGGGTATACTCAAGCCCAAGCTACAGGGCCGTGCCGACATGGGTGCTGTGAGCGGCAAGATCAAAGCCAAGCTTTCCTGAACTAAAACATCCCTTTCCAAAACTGATTTTCGTGATTGCCGATATTCCGGCTGATCCGCTGTGCCGGAAAGCTTACAATCCTGCCCATGGCTGGCCGAATCCCCCAATCGTTTATTGATGAATTATTGACCCGAACCGATATTTTCGAGGTCGTGGATCCCCGGGTGCAGCTGAAAAAGGCCGGCCGGGAATACACCGCCTGCTGCCCCTTCCATAATGAAAAGACCCCATCGTTTACCGTCAGCCCGAGCAAGCAGTTCTATCATTGTTTCGGTTGCGGCGCCCATGGCAGTGCCATCGGTTTTCTCATGGAGTATGACCACCTGAACTTCCCTGAGGCAGTGGAAGAGCTGGCCCGCATGAATGGCATGGAAGTGCCTCGAGAAGAAGGGCCAGCCCCGGATCCAAAAGCCCGGCAACGCCAGAATACCCTCTACGATCTCATGGCCCAGACAGACCGTTTTTATCGCCAACAGTTGCGCCAGCACCCCCAGGCCAAAAAAGCGATCAATTATCTGAAACAAAGGGGCCTGAGCGGTGAAATCGCGGCTGCCTTCGGCCTGGGCTACGCCCCACCAGGCTGGGACAATCTGCTGAAGACCCTCGGTTCAGATGAGGAGAAACGAAAGCAGCTCACCCAGTGTGGCATGCTCAAGGAAAAAGAGGATGGCAAATATTTCGATTTCTTCAGGGATCGCATCATGTTTCCCATTCGCGACCAGCGTGGCCGCACCATCGCCTTTGGTGGACGTATTCTCGGTGATGACAAACCCAAATACCTGAATTCGCCCGAGACCCCGCTGTTTCACAAGGGCCGGGAACTGTATGGCCTGTTCGAAATGAAACAGGCCCTGCGTAAGATCGACCGTATAATGGTAGTGGAAGGCTATATGGACGTAGTCGCCCTGGCCCAGTTCGATATTCGCTATGCGGTGGCCACCCTCGGCACCGCCACCACTCCGGAACACCTTAATCGGCTATTTAGGGTTTGCCCTGAGGTGGTGTTCTGCTTCGATGGTGACCGGGCTGGTCGCGATGCCGCCTGGCGGGCACTGGATAATGCCCTGCCGATTTTAAAAGAAGGCCATGAACTGCGTTTCCTGTTCCTGCCCGATGGGGAAGACCCGGACACCCTGGTGCGCAAGGAAGGTAAAGCAGGATTCGAAAAACGGCTTGATACCGCCAGCCCCCTGTCTCGCTACTTTTTCGACCAGATGAGCAGTCAAATAGATATGCAAAGTCTTGATGGTCGGGCCCGCCTTGTGGAACTAGCCCGGCCCTACCTGGCAAAACTGCCCAAGGGCCTGTTCCGCCAGATGATGCTTGAGCACCTTGCCAATCTGGCCAAAGTCGACAGACAAGCTATCGAAGTAAAGCTACAACCGAATTCCAGCAATCCTGCAACAGAGCAGTCAAAACAACCCACTCGCCCACGCCAGCGCTCATCTTTAGTCGGCAATGCTCCGTTCACCCCCATTCGTCGTGTCATTGCTCTCCTACTCCATTATCCACACCTGGTAAATCAACTTGAGGACGAAAATAGCCTTCTCGAACTCCAACAAAAAGGAGTGCCTTTCTTGCGCCAGCTGCTTGAAATGATTCATCAGCACCCCAATATAACCAGTGCCGTTCTACTGGAGCGCTGGCGCGAAACGGACCACTGGCCCCACCTGGATAAACTCCTCGCCTGGAACCCCATGGCCGATGCCGGTGTCGAAATTGACATCGAGTTTCGGGCTGCCGTTGAGGCTTTGCTAGAGCAGCCTCGGGAATCCCGTGCTGATCACCTGCTGACCAAGTCCGAGCAAGGCCCGTTAAGCTCAGCCGAGAAGGCAGAATTACAACAATTACTTAGCCGAACCGTGGCTGAATGACTATTATTAACAGTGTAAAAATAGATAAACCGCCCATGTTGGTGTAGAATTCGGTGGTTTTTACACTGTCAAAATGTACGTGGTGTGTTATCTATATCCAGAGCGAAAGTAATGAATCAAACTCAACAAGAATCACAACTTAAGTTATTGATTGCTAAAGGCAAAGAGCAGGGCTACCTGACTTATGCCGAGGTCAACGACCATCTACCCAATGATATTGTGGATCCAGAACAGATCGAAGATATCGTTGCCATGATCAATGATATGGGTATTGCCGTCCATGAGGCTGCCCCCGATTCCGATTCCATGATGATGAACGACACCGATTCGGTGGACGAAGTGGCTGCCGAAGAGGCCGCCGCCGCTCTGGCTTCAGTGGACAGTGAATTTGGCCGCACCACCGACCCGGTTCGTATGTATATGCGTGAAATGGGTGCTGTTGAACTCCTGACCCGTGCCGGTGAAATCGAAATCGCCAAACGTATCGAAGATGGCCTCAACCAGATGCTTTCCTCCCTGGCCATGTACCCGGATACTATCGCCACTGTTTTGGCCCTGTATGACAAAGTTGAAGCTGAACAGGTCAAACTGATCGACATCATTTCTGCCTTTATCGATCCCAATGCGCCAGATGATATTCCGACTCCGGCTGAAATCGCGGCACAGAGCGAAAAGAATAATAATGATGACAGTGAAGAAGCCGTAGACACCGGTCCGGATCCTGAGGAAGCCAGGGAACGTTTTGGTCGTTTGCGTAAACACCACGCTAAACTGGTTAGCACCATCAGTAAACACGGTCACATGGACAAGAAGACCGCCAAGGTACGCGATAGCATGCTGGAAGAGTTTATGCAGTTAAAACTCACTCCTAAGCTGATCGATCTGTTGACCACCAAAATGCGTAATCTGGTAGATAGTATTCGCCGCCATGAAAGACAGATCATGACCTGCTGTGTGCGACATGCAAAAATGCCACGTAAGACTTTTATTGATAGCTTCCCGGCCAATGAAACCAATCTGAACTGGATTGACGAGCACATAAAGACAGGCGAAAGTTATACAGATGCCCTGGCTGTGCATCTAGACGATATTCACAAGGCCCAGAACAAACTGGCCATGATTGAAAAAGAATCCGGCCTCACGATTGGTGATATCAAGGACATCAACCGTAAGATGTCTATTGGAGAAGCCAAGGCCCGCCGTGCCAAGAAAGAGATGGTCGAGGCCAACCTGCGTCTGGTTATCTCCATTGCGAAAAAATACACCAACCGTGGCCTGCAGTTCCTGGATCTTATTCAGGAAGGCAACATTGGTCTGATGAAGGCCGTGGATAAATTTGAATACCGTCGTGGTTATAAGTTCTCGACCTATGCCACCTGGTGGATTCGTCAGGCAATAACACGATCCATTGCCGACCAGGCACGTACCATTCGTATCCCGGTTCATATGATTGAAACCATCAACAAACTGAACCGCATCTCTCGTCAGATGCTACAGGAAATGGGCCGCGAAGCTACGCCAGAAGAACTGGCCGAGCGCATGGAAATGCCTGAAGACAAGATCCGCAAGGTTCTGAAGATAGCCAAAGAACCGATTTCTATGGAAACACCAATTGGTGATGATGAAGATTCCCATCTTGGTGACTTTATCGAAGATCAGAATGATACTTCACCTGTAGATTCAGCAACCATCGGTGGGCTACGTGAAACCACCCAGGAAGTTCTGGAAGGCCTCACCGCCCGTGAAGCCAAGGTCCTGCGTATGCGGTTTGGTATCGATATGAATACTGACCATACACTGGAAGAGGTCGGCAAACAGTTTGATGTTACCCGTGAGCGTATTCGTCAGATTGAAGCCAAAGCGCTACGTAAACTGCGTCACCCAAGTCGCTCTGATCACCTGCGCAGCTTCTTGGATATGGAATCCTGAGTACAATGTACTTAACAATAAAGGGCATCAAATGATGCCCTTTTTTTATTTCTCATATAGCGTATTAAACGTTATAATTTGCAGCTTATTCGGGCCTGTAGCTCAGTTGGTTAGAGCAGGGGACTCATAATCCCTTGGTCGTAGGTTCAAGTCCTACCGGGCCCACCACTTCATTCGCTATCGCTCATTTCGTGTTGGGCTGGTAGGACTATTCCAGCTTCACTTCGTTTCGCGTTCAACATGCTGCGAAATGACATTTAGTCATTTCGGTCATGTTTCACCCTACCGGGCCCACTAAATTATTACTGTTATAGAAAAACTTATTCTTATAAATTCAGATCATCGAGCATCTGATGGATGTATTTAACAGGTATGGCATAAGTGATACCACTGGGTTTTTGTAATATTGTCTCTTTACTTTCTTTGACAAAAACCATATTTATGACCCCGATGACTTTTCCCTTTTTATCGTAAAGTGGGCTACCACTATTACCAGGATAGGCCGTGGCATCGAGTTGGTATACGTAATAAGTGTCCCTTAGCTTGCTGATTAATTTAGCTGTTAGCTGTCGACTGTTACTGGGCTGAGAGGCGATGGGTGTTACTGATGATATAATGGCCCGGTGTGTTACTGGATACAAACCTAGCACGGCACCTATTGGGAACCCGGTAAAGGCACATGATTGACCTTCTTCGACCAGGGTCGGAGATTCAAGCTTAAGCGAAGGTAAAGGATGGCCGGTAAATTCAACCAGCGCAAGATCATGCTCCTTATCAGATGCCCGGATTTTGGCCTCCCGATACTTCGCATTTTCACCCTGCCCCACAAATACAACCAGCTTTTCGTTATATTTTAAAGATGTCAGAGGTTCAATGACATGGTAATTGGTAACCGCATACCGACCATTACTGACGACAAACCCCGTCCCTGTCAATTTTGCTGGCGGGGTACGAGTTGCCGAGTACGTCCCAATGCCGACAATACTGGGTTTGATCTTTTTAATGGTCTGAACAAGGTCTGCCTGTGTTGTAGCAGAGACCGCTAACAGTACGATGGATAAAAAAAACTTTATCCTGAAAGCGGTAAACCTGTTACAGATCTTTTTCACCAGCCAAAGATTACCCCTTCCAGTAAGGAGTTATGACCTGCATACTCTGGATTCTTAGCCGGGATAAAAGACTTTGCCTTTTTACCACCAAAGCGTTTGACAATCGGCTGGCTGATCTTGGTGCCATCTCCAAGTGTTAGAGATTGAAGGATCTTGTTTTTTGCCGATGCGTTTATACGCTGACTAACAGAAATCCCCTGATTTGGTAATGGAGCACTATGAAACAGGATCTTAAGCTCGTCACGTTGTTTCTGTTGCAATTTTTTCTTGAAAAACGTTGAACGCAAAACTGCCGCCTCACATTTACCCGCTTTAAAAGATTTATAAACTTTACCCATTCCACCTTTGACGCCAACGATAACAGGCTGCCTGACCGGGTTTCTAAATCGATCCAGAACTGTTAGTGTCGAAAGGTTTGGTGGTGATATACCACATATCTTTTTACCAATCAGGTCATCCATGCCGTTTATCTTGTCATTGCCACTACTAGTAACAAGATAAAAGTCCAGAATGCCCGGTAATTTCACCAGTACATCATGTTTCAAATGAGCATTACGCCAGGAAATAAAGTGTGGACCATCAAAGATGATGTCGTAACGGTTATCTCTCATTTCCCGCTGATAGTTTAGCCAGTTTTTGGGATGCTGATACACCACTTCAGCTCCAATCAGATCACTGAGATGCTTGGCAAGTGGACCATAGATTTTATTTCCAGCCTCTACATTTTCTCGAGGTGGTGCGGTTAAGATTAAGCTTGATGCTTGAGACGGGCCTGCAATAAATAGCAGGCACCATAGGGTGATACCCCAGCCTTTACTATTTTTCATTTTAATATCCCCAATGCGTTGCAAATTGATTGCGTATTTAGAATAATTCCAATAATTATACAGCACTAAATACCGGGTCTGTGCGGGCCGGCTTATCGACCAATATACCAGAAATTCCGCTTATTACAGCCTGTTTTTTTATCTATAGTCTACCTTTAACTTCAATGAGTTATCTAATCCCATGTAAATAAAATTCCATTATTCTACTGACCATGCCAATTCCTGTTCTTAATCTGCCACAAACACTGGGATCTAATCCCCGCTGGTTGCCCGTGAATTTCACCTTGCGGGGCATCAGGACGTGGGCGGAAACCCTCGATACAAAGGCATTCCCTGAATTGATTGATCAGTGCCTGTACCAGCTTATCAAGTTTAACGCCATAAATTACCCGGTCAGTGCCCGTTTACAAATCCTGGCTCAGGTTCAGAGTTGCTTGATTGAGCTTATTAGAAATGAAAAGCAGATCATCCGCACAGCTATCAACGCCGATGAACCGGGACTCAATACCCTTCAGCAGCTGGACAAATTATTTGCAGAATTTGCTAATGGCTATAAGCTTGTAATTAACAAGCTCGCCAGCAACAAAAAACTCAATGAGACTGAATCCCTACAAATACAGGAAGCCATTTATTACTGCCTGAAATTCCTGGCGCAACGCCTGTTACTTGCCTATGCACAGTACACACCACCAGAAAAAGGCATCTGGCGTGAAATAAACCACATCTACCGTTATGCAGAAGAAAGTGAACAGCTCTATCACATAGTAGATGATCCCGTCTCTGACAGTCCTTTCCCGGTTTTTCACTCTGCAGATTTTGTATATAAACGTATTGTGCTTGTTTCTCTCACTGAACCCTATCGCTTAATGAAAGATGAATGTCTTGAGCTCTACTACCTCTGCAGTCGCTGGGTAGGAGCATGTTCACTTTTTCCTATTCGTGAATTGTCATCCCAGGGTGAGCACGTTGTAGATCTTGCCGATGACTTACCCCCCCGCTATGTCACACGTGATTTACACTGGCAACCCCTGACTGGCCGATTGATTGATATCAGTGAAATTATTAGCCGGGTTGAGAAAGACCTTGACCAATTATTAAAACAACATGCAACAACTATTGATGAATATGAACTTGTCAGCCTGAGTGAACGACAGAAGCCCGACATGATGTTGCGTATTCTGAACAGCTACAGAGGCAAGCCGGTTCGACAAAGTAAACGGTTTGACCTATCTGGCAATATTTCTTTTGTTATAGGGATTAATAATTGCCATTTTTATCTTGCAAATAAAAAACAGATTTCGCCCTATATGGACGAACTTAAACAGTCCACCAGTCGCGTACATCATGAAAACTCTCAAGCAGGTAATTTTAGTCAACTATACAAATTCGCTCTTGAAAAAGATCGCACATACAAGTGGCATGAACAGGAGATGCAAAATGCGGTACAGGACAACATTAATCCCATGGGACTTGCCTTTACCTATCGGGTCAAACGATATCAGACTGGACAGAAAATAACTGTTGGAGAAATCATCACTTACCGTTTAACTAACAAAACTTCCGGTAGATGGGTGATCGGTACTATTCACTGGATGAAAAGAAAATCTATTAGTGAAGAACAGATAATATACGATATCGGAATTAAAAATCTGGCTAGAAATGCAATCTCAATTGCAGCCAGAAAAAACAATGCCAATAAGCTGGAAAATACATATTACCGTTCCCTGTTAATACCAAAACATGTTTCACACCAACAGTTACGCAGCCTGCTTGTCCCTGCATTGTGTTTCGAGGTAAACGATAAATTATTGCTCAACTTTGGCCGTTCAATAATGAAAATCAGATTGGTTCGATTACTGTCTTCCAGCAATGCCTATACACAATTCGAATTTGAAATTGTCAAATGAAAATTACTGTGAAGACAACATCTGCTCGATATGGCTGGCAAACCAGAAAGGCTCCCTTTTTATATCTTCATGACCAGAGCTAAGTGCTAGTTCTATACGGGTTCTGAGTTTGTTGTCATTTTTGTGTTTTAAAAACTGGCTTGAAGTATTTATCAGTACTGCTGAGGCAGAAGGCATTGGTCCATCTGCAAGGGTTGACTGACCCTCGCCATATTTAAGTAACATGTCTTCTGCCAGCAACCAACCACTCGTGGTATAAAATCGTTGCCATGTCTGTTTAATAATAATTTCAACCGCGTGCCAGTCATCCTTGCTATTGGTCAGCTTTGCCCAATCTAACAGCCCTCTGGCAAGATAGGCATAGTCTTCCAGACTGGCCTTACCTAATCTCCCCTGCTTACCAACAATTCTTGCCAGGGACTTTCCATCCCAATGTTGTTGCATGAGATCATTTCTAAGCTCTTTTGCAGCCTGAAAATATTTTTTCTTTTCACCTGCCTTGATACCTTTAACCAATGCAGAAAGTGCTAGGGCATTCCATGCCGCTATGCGCTTGCTGTCTTTTGGAACATGCCGCTTCGCTCGCGCCTTATGCATTTTCACTCGAGCATTTTCCAATAGGGACAATACCAGCGCCTGATTCTTTTTCAGTAATTTGGCAATCAAATCAGCATTACCGGCCTGAACCAGATGATGACCATGTTCAATATCAGGTGGACCTTCCAGTTGCCAGACGAGATTGGCCACAGCCAGCTCATCGCCTGTGAGGATTTTCTTTAATTCAGCATGCTCCCAGAGATAGTAACCACCTTCAATTCCTTTATCATCAACTGCCGATAGACTGGCGGCTAATCCTCCTTTATCCGTTGCCATGTCGCGTAACATAAAATCCAGCGTCTCAAATCCAATGCTTTTATATAGTTTATTGTTAAAAACCTTACCTGCATCAAGATAGAGTTCTGCTAACAGTGCATTGTCATACAGCATTTTTTCAAAATGGGGGATCATCCAGCCAGGATCGACAGCATAACGAAAAAAACCGCCTCCCAAATGATCACGCAGCCCAAGGCTGGCCATTTGATTCAGGGTCAGTTCTAAAAAGTTTTTTAAACGGGGTTTAGGATGACGTTGGTAAATATCCAGCAATACCATGAGTTGCGGAACACTGGGAAACTTATTCTGCTGGCCAAAGCCGCCCTGCATCTCATCGGCCAGGGTATAGTTTTGATGTAAAAAACTTTGTTCAAACTCTCTGGCCAGAACTTTTGATAGATTTGGCCTTTTAGCCATATTGACCCTGGCTAATTCATCACTGGCCTGTCTGGCCAGTTTTTTTAACTCAGCTGACTGGGCTTGCCATTGTTCCTGCAGCTTTTCCAAAAGCTGTTTAAAATTTTCAGGTGGCACATAGACCATACCAACCAGTGGGTATCCCTCTGGTGAGACAAATACATTCAGAGGCCACCCTGAATAGCCCTGGGTCTTTTCCACAAACTCAATTAAACGGCTATCTAATGCAGCATGAATCTCACGGTCAACCTTGACCGGAATAAAATATTTATTCAACAGGGCCGCAATGGCCTTGTTTTGGTAACTTTCCCGCTGCATGACATGACACCAGTGGCAGGAAAAATAACCGCTGGAGACAAACAGAAGTTTATTTTCACGTTTCGCACGCGCGACCGTGTCTACATTCCACTGTTGCCAGGCTACGGGATCCTGACCATGCATCGCCAGATAAGCCGATGAATGGCCAGCCAGACTGTTTTGCAAATCGGCTTTAGAGCTTAACGGAATGATAAAAACTAATACACAAATGAAGAGTGGACGCCACATAATGATTTTTATTCTGTTAATAATTCATTATTGATTAACAATCTTGAGACGCCCTTTATTCCGGTGCGATAAATAATCACCACCAGGAATAAGGGACAAGTCCGTGACCGCATGTTTATATAAATAGGTCCAGGCCAACAAACTATGCTCAGGTGAATCATGAATTGTCACCAGGTCACGTCGGTATTCATGCGGTTGTGGCTGATGACTGGCACAACCTTCATATTCATCCAGGTAGCGAAATAACTCCTCATTTTCCCTTATTATATAAATCTCACCCCAAACAACCTTGCTCGTGTTATTGGACAAAACCAAGCCAGGGTAATCACCCAGTTCGTAAAGCTTGCCATTAATAAATCCAATACCGGACAAATCAGCATATCGTCCAAGAATTTCATGCATGGGATGGCCATAGCCACTAAGCAGGGTGCCGTATATAAATAGGAATTCAGTCATTTAAGATTCGCTTCAAATCCATATTCTCTCTCAACCCTGCAGATCTGGAGACGATAATACTCATACCATTTTGTCTTACCCTGCTGCTGGGCCTGTAAGTGTTCGGAACATTGTTTCCAGTTGGCAATTGACTCCAAATCACGCCAATAAGATACCGTTACTCCTTTTCCAGACTCATCACGTACACTCTCCACATGCAAAAAACCCTCCTGTTGACTGGCCAACTTAAGCATTTTTTCGGCCATTTCTTCATAACCATGGTTGCTGGCTGAAAGTCTTGTAGAAAAAATCACCGCGTAATATGGGGCCTCAGCAATAGGCGAAAACATGGCTAAGTGCCTCCTTTGACTACAAAAAACCTGTATAGCACAGACTGTCTGAAAAATATTCCCACAATATCAATGGGTTAATAATAAACATTTAATACTGAATATTATGTTGATCATTCAGTATTCAGGCGTATACTTGGAACTATGATAGCCAAAACACCAGAACAGGAATCAGAACTGATTCGTACCGAAATTCTCGATGCCGCAGAGCAACGGCTGAGAACCTATGGTTACGGCAAAACCACCATGGCCGAGATTGCCACGGATGTAGGTATGTCGGCCGCTAACCTGTATCGCTATTTCGATAATAAACTGGATATCGGAGCTGCCCTGGCCCAAAGGTGCTTTCGTGAGCGCTTTGCCCTGTTGCAGGCGGTTGTTGAGCGGACCGATCTGAATGCCAGTCAGAAACTGGAAGAATTTGTGGTCACAAACCTGCATTACACGCACACCCAGTTCAGTGAAACACCCAAGGTCAATGAGCTGGTGGATATTATCGTGGCGGAGCGCTGTGAAATTATCCAGGCCAAAATTGAAAACGATCTGAAACTGATCAATCAGATTCTGCAGGAAGGTATCAAAAGCAAGGAATTTTCGATTGACGACATGCCAACCACTGCACAGGCCGTATTGCATGCCATCGTGAAATTCAGTGTGCCGCTTTTCATGACCATGTACCCATTGAATGAATTCGAGCAACACGCCAGAGATCTGGTAGCCCTGCTCATCAGGGGTCTAAGTAACAACTAAGATTGTGTCCACCACAGGAGGGCATGATGCAAATATATCAAGATACAAATATTCGGCTAAAAGACCAGCATTGTGTGAAGCTTGGTCTGGTTGGCCCGGAAGACCGGCAACGATTGTTAAATGGGTTTAAAAAGATATCGGCCCGTACCAATATCAACCGATTTCATACCTTTAAAAAATGTTTTACCGAAGACGAGTTGCAGTACCTGCTGGTCATCGACAATGTGGATCACCTGGCGATTGGTGCCGTGGATTGCCAAAACCCTGACATTGGAGTTGGTCTGGCCCGCTATGTTCGCTCAGAGCAACACCACAACATTGCCGAAGTGGCCATTATTGTCATCGATGAATATCAGAGCAAAGGACTTGGAATAACGCTTTATACCGAACTCATGCGACTGGCACGACAAAATGGCATTCGGTATTTACGGAATATTGTCGGTAAAGACAATCGAGGCATGTTGGCATTATTAAAAAAAGTGGGTGCAAAAAAATTTGCTGAAGACAGCCATGATTATGAGTTCGTAGTGGATCTCGAACTGGATTAATCCATAAAAAAATAAAAATCAGGAAAAGGAGCAGGACGATGCATGAGTTTGAGAGAAACTTTGGCCACTGGGTGCTAAAGAACCGGTGGCTGGTCATCATATTCAGTATTTTATTGGTCCTTGCCTTTGCCTCTGGTGGACGCTTCCTGACCTTCTCCACCAATTATCGAATATTTTTCAGTGCAGATAATCCTCAACTGCTGGCCTTTGATGCACTGGAAAAAACCTATGCCAAGAACGATAACGTCATGATTGTTATCACACCAAATGATGGCAATGTCTTTAGCCGTGAAACCCTCACGGCAATAGAAGAATTTACCAAGCTTGCCTGGCAGATTCCCTATTCCAGCCGTGTTGACTCACTCAGTAATTATCAACATACCGAAGCCAGGACTGATGAACTTATTGTTGCCGATCTTATAAAAAATGCACCTAAGCTGCCAGATACCGATCTTCAAAGAATAAAAAAGATTGCAACCAATGAACCCTTATTGCTCAATAAACTGGTTTCACCCTCCGGCCACGTAAGCGGCATCAATATTACTGTTCAGTTACCCATGAAGGATCCAACCAAAGAGGTTCCTTCAGTGATGAGCCATGCTCGAAAAATGGTAGCGGATATAGAACAAAAGTACCCCCATATTGATGCTCGCCTGACCGGCATGGTTGCCATGAATAATGCCTTCTCAGAAGCCGCTCAGGGCGATATGAAAAGCCTGGTACCCTTAAGCTTTGGGCTCATGGCAGTTGCTCTGGGTTTACTATTACGTGGGTTTACCGCTGCTGCAATCACCATGGTTGTAATTTTCTTTTCGATCATGTTTGCCATGGGGGCAGGCGGTCATGTTGGCCTGTCACTTTCCGGCCCCTCTGTCACTGCACCCACGATCATTATGACGGTCGCTGTCGCCAATTCGGTACATATGCTGGTTACCATGTTGCAGAAAATGCGCCAGGGTCTTTCCCGGCATGATGCCATTGTCGAAAGCATGCGGCTCAATCTACAACCTGTATTTATCACCAGCCTGACAACGGCGCTTGGCTTTTTGACCATGAATTTTTCCGAGGTTCCCCCCTTCCAGCACCTGGGCAATCTGGTCGCCACCGGCGTTGGTGTGTCTTTCATTCTGGCAGTCGGTTTCCTGCCAGCCATGATGAGTCTGTTGCCACTACGTATTCGTACTGATGAAAATAAACGTGACAGGATGATGGCGAGCTTTGGTGAATTTGTAGTTACTAAACGTAAACCCCTGTTTATCGGCATGCTGATATTTATTATTGGCCTGATTTCCTTTTTACCAAAGAATGAACTTAATGATGTATTTGTAAAATACTTCAATACCAATATCGAGTTTCGCCGTGATGCCGATTACTTTGCCGAAAATCTGGGTGGGCTTTACCTCATCGACTATTCACTGGAATCCGGTGAAACAGGGGGAATAAGTGATCCAAATTTTCTGGCTGACGTAGAGAAATTTGCCAACTGGTATCGACAACAGCCTGAAGTCAAACATGTTAATACGATTACCGATATCATGAAGAGGCTAAATCGTAATATGCATAATGATAATAATGACTACTACAGGTTGCCAGAACAACGAGACCTGGCCGCACAGTACCTGCTTCTATATGAAATGTCGCTACCCTATGGGCTCGACTTGAACAATCAGATCAATGTCGACAAGTCATCGACCCGTTTTACTGTGACACTGGAGACCATGTCATCAAATGGCCTACTGGCGCTTGAAAAAAGGGCCGACGAATGGCTTAAGGCCAATACCCAGCACATTACCAAAGCCGACGGCAGTGGCCCGAGTATCATGTTTGCTTATATCGGCAGCCGTAATATTCGCAGTATGCTGGTTGGTACAACCGTGGCATTGATCCTGATTTCGATGGTGTTAATCATCGCATTGCGCTCTCTTAAAATTGGTGCGATCAGTATGATTCCCAATCTGGTCCCTGCCGCTATGGGGTTTGGTCTGTGGGGGCTTCTGGTCGGTGAAGTAGGCCTGGCACTATCGGTTGTTACCACCATGACACTGGGTATCGTTGTGGATGACACGGTGCACTTCCTGAGTAAATACCTGCGCGCACGTCGCGAAGAGGGCCTGGATCAATATGATGCAGTTCGTTATGCCTTCAGTACAGTTGGGCGTGCCCTGTTAATTACCTCCATTGTCCTGGTCGTTGGCTTTCTTGTGCTCGCCACATCAAATTTCAAGCTCAATTCAGGTATGGGGACACTTACGGCGATTGTCATCACCTTTGCGCTGATGGCCGATTTCCTGTTCCTGCCACCCCTGCTCATGAAGCTGGATAAGGTAAAGCGGGCCATAAGTCGTGCTTAGCTAAGGGGCAACATATTGTAATCATTGAAATAATTCCAAGTATTTGACACCCTACCTACTAGTAGGTAGGCTTAATGCAATGAGTGATAGAAAACAACAAATTATTGAACACGCTGCCGAATTGGTCGCAACCGTGGGTTTTGACAGTTTTAGTTACAACGACCTGTCAGAGCGCCTGGGGATTACTAAGGCGAGCCTGCATCATCATTTTCCAAAAAAGGAAGATCTTGGTCTTGGCCTGCTGGACCAGATGATCGCCTTTAAAGAACAGAAAAGAGATGAGCTGTTACAGGCCGGGGAAACACCACTACAACGGATTGAAGTTTATTTCTCGTTTTACCGTGAAATGTGTGTTGATGCCGAGTGTTCACAAATTTGCCCTGTTAGTTCACTTCAGGCTGAAATAAATGTCATACCGGCAAGTATGCGAGAAAAACTCATGATACTGGATGAGATTGAATCTCGGCTTGTCACCGAAATCTTATCGCAAGGTCGGGAACTGGGTGAATTGAAGTTTTTAGGAGAACCCGAGCACCACGCCATGATGATGATCTCGGCTATTAAAGGAGCAGTCCAGTTTTCTCGCTCCCACGGTGTTGAAGCAGTTGATAACACAATTAAACAACTGAAATATTCTTTGGGACTCAACCCCCAATAACAACACATCAGGACTGGCGCAAACAGTCTGATAAGGAGATAAGACGATGCAACATGGAAATAGCTTTGCGGCTAAATTCTCAAACTTTGTTTTACGCTATCGCTGGTGGATAGTCGTTATCAATATCCTCGCCGTTATGGGGGCTGCAAGTGGTGGGCGATTTCTGCAGTTTACCAATGACTATCGTGTATTTTTCTCTGAAGACAATCCTGAGTTGATTGCCTTTGAAAATATGGAGAACAGTTATAGCAAAGATGACAATGTTCTGATCGTCATTGCACCAAAAAACAAAAATGTCTTTACCAATGAGACTCTACACATTATTGAAAAGTACACCAGGGAAGCCTGGCAAATGCCTTATTCCATCCGTGTTGATTCTCTAAGTAATTTTCAGCACACCTATGCCAGAGGTGATGAGCTGGTTGTCGCCGATCTGGTAAAAGATGCCAAATCTCTCACATATTCCCAGATTCAGACCATTCGTGATGTTGCTATGAATGAGCCACAACTGGTCAAGCGCAATGTCTCGGCAAAAGGCCACGTAACTGGCATTAATGTTACCGTTCAATTGCCAGGCAAGGACCCTGTTGGGGAAGGCCCGGAAGTCACCCAACATGCACGAGACCTTGCCGATCGAATTCGGGCCGACCATCCCGAAGTCGATGTTTATCTGACAGGCATGATTATGCTGAATACCGCCTTCGGTGAAGTCTCAGAAAAAGACATGCAAACCCTCATGCCAATGACCTTCCTGGTGATTCTCATCAGTATTGGTCTTCTGTTAAAAGGTTGGACGGGGACATTTGCTTCGCTATGGGTCATCATGTTTTCCATCATGGGTGCCATGGGTCTGGCTGGCTGGTTTGGCATCGCCCTGTCACCACCGGTGGCCTCGGCCCCAACCATTATTTTGACACTGGCGGTTGCCAATGCGGTCCACGTACTGGTGACATTTTTCCAGAATATGCGAAACAGTCTGTCCAAGCATGACGCCATGGCCGAAAGTGTACGTATTAATCTGCAACCTGTGTTTCTAACCAGTACAACCACTGCGCTGGGATTCCTGACCATGAACTTCAGTGACTCCCCTCCCTTCCATGACTTAGGTAATATTGTTTCGGTCGGCGTGCTCACATCATTCGTTTTATCAGTGACTTTCCTGCCGGCCTTAATGACAATACTCCCTGTCAAACAACCAAAACTGCGCAGTGAAAAAAGTAATCCGATGGAAAAACTGGCGGAGTTTATTATTCGTAATCAGAATAAACTACTGATTGGCATGACTGCTTTATTTATCGTTCTGGTAGTCAGTATTCCAAAAAACGAACTCAATGATGAATGGGTGGAATACTTCGATAAGGATTTTCAGTTTCGTGTTGATACTGATTTTGCTACAGATAACCTGACTGGCTTTTATCGAATCGATTACTCACTAAACTCAAAAGGTCAGGGCGGCATTAGTGAACCAGAGTATCTCTCTAAACTGGATAATTTTAGTCAGTGGTATGAAAAGCAGCCTGAGGTCGTCCATGTTCATACCCTGAGTGAGACCATTCAGCGCTTAAATAAAAATATGCATGGCGACGATCCTGATTATTATAAACTCCCAGAGAGCCGCGATCTGTCGGCACAATATCTATTGCTTTATGAAATGTCTCTCCCCTATGGCCTTGATCTGAACAACCAGATCAATGTGGATAAATCTGCCACACGTTTAACCGTCACAACAGAGATTCTTTCTGTTAAGCAGATTCTCGCCCTGGAGGAACGCGCCCAAAGCTGGTTAACCACCAATGCACCCAATATCCAGTCTGATGGTACAGGGACTTCCATTATGTTTGCCCACATCGGTCAGAGGAATATCAAGAACATGCTACTGGGCACCAGTGTGGCCCTGATCATTATCTCGTTTATTCTGTTGGTGGCCTTTAAGTCATTCAAGATTGGTGCCGTAAGTCTTATTCCTAACCTGATACCCGGCGCCATGGGCTTTGGCTTATGGGGTCTACTGGTAGGACAGGTAGGCATGGGGCTGGCCGTAGTGGCTGGACTAACACTTGGTATCGTAGTTGATGATACAGTGCACTTTTTGAGTAAGTACCTGCGAGGTCGACGTGAAAAGGGACTTAATCCAGAAGATGCCGTTCGTTATGCCTTTTCAACTGTCGGGACGGCTCTGGTATTTACAT
>Ga0224506_10000167_pt1 | contig 65305 bp, 62 predicted proteins | sample SF_Jan12_sed_USG_2_FD_169108 | JGI IMG/M metagenome (GOLD analysis project Ga0224506, IMG submission 169108) | Sediment microbial communities from San Francisco Bay, California, United States - SF_Jan12_sed_USGS_8_1 | ecosystem: Environmental > Aquatic > Marine > Sediment | place: USA...
CCACAATAGGACATAACGGTGTTAATTTTTCATCATCCAGACCCTGCCAGTTAATCGCAACTCCAAAGAAGCCGGCAGCACCGAATGTTTCAATCGTTGGATTAATTTCTTCCAGATGCCGACGTATGCTTTCTTCACGATCATCCATACAGAACACAATTTGCCCTGATGGACGACTGGCACGCGTTTCCCATGTCCCCCGTGCGTGATTATTAACCAGTGCGGTGAATAGTTGATCTCGATAATGGTTTTCGTAAGCCTGCAACCAGATAAATGAGCGCGTATCCTTATCCAGATTAATGCAGTTGAATATCTGAGCCAACTGCTCATCTTCCAGTTCAAGAACATCATTGGCTGCCATGCCCAGATGTTGCGCAGCTAAAAACAGCGGCCATGCACTATGCACAATATCATAACCATCACGACGTTCTGCGGCTGGGCTGTTACGCCATGTCCAGATCATGTTCGCAAGTTGTTTCCAGCGGTCATACTCGCTGGCCGGATGGTCTTTTCTATTAACGTGTTGCTGAGTCAAATCAGTCAGATATTCAGGCAGACGTTCATTATATAAGGCATGACGCACATAGAATTCAGAACGCCGACGACGCAGATACCAGCGAATCATGTCGATATTGGCTTCCAGACGCCAATATTTACGACACAGCCGTTGAGTAAAAATGCGCTCCAGCACAAGACGAACCGCAAGATAATCAACCATATCGACTTTTACATCGGTATGCCCTTCATAACCGGGGTGCTGATGACGCCACAGGAACATACCGGACCAGCCTGGCAGTTCCAATGATAATCTTTCAAGATAACTGCCCCAACGGGATTCATCCAGTCCCAATTGCCTTAAAGAAAACTCAATGGTGTCATAAGGATCATCTGTCAGCAGTTCCAGTTCATCACGCCATTCAGGTAAGTCATCAAGTAACCAGCTCAAATCGTGTTCAGCATTTTCCAGCCATGCTTTATAAAAACCCTGTCCTCTTGCATTGCTCTTCCATGCACTGATACCTTGATCAAGGAAATTACCTAGCTGACGAATTAATAACGGACGAATATTCTCCATCACATCTTCGCCAGTGATCGACTTAAGGAAACTCCCCATCGTGTCTTTTATACCAATCAGGGCAAGATGCTCATCCAGTCTGCGCGTGGCTTCTTTACGCATGAGCAAATGAAGCATAGGTTGTTCACCAAGAGTTTCATCCTCTTCATGATTCAACATCTCTATCATCTTGTCTGCCTGTTCAGTAGACAGATCGGTTAATTCTTCCGGATGCAGAATAAAATGTTCCAGTTCAAGACAACCCAGACAAGCAAGCCAGAGTTCATTAACAGAAGTCGCTTCGTCTTTGCCCGATCTCTCAAGAAAACGCTGGCGGCTTTCATTGCTGACATCACTATGAAAACGGTTAAACACGTCAAACTCGGCCATTTCCCAGTGAAGCTGACTGGCAGAAGATAATGTCAGCACTTTTGTAAAAGCCGTGAGATAAAAATCCCGCTGTATAAGCTTGAGCTGCTCTTTATCCAGCACTGATTTACTGGGCTGCAATGATTCGGTGTTATTGAAAACATTTACCAGATCTTGCTCGGTAATACGCTTCTGGCTTAATAATTTTCGAAACTCTGATTCAGGCAAAAAACCTTCTGCACCGGTTATATCACGTGCAGCGGCCACTCCCTTCTCAAAAGATAAATGCTGAAAACCGTGTAAGGTGTTGTGATGTACAAAATCACTGATCGGCGCCTGTGCGGGCAACACATGCTCAAAGTGCTGAATCAACTTTGTCAGCATTGCACGCATATCGCCTTTTGCTGTCGAATGCTCTGTCATCACAATGCTCCCTGACTACCTGCTATAAAGAACAGGTTGCTTAATTGTGAAATCGATGTCGACATCAGATTTAATAGCAATGATGGCATGATACCGGGTAATAAAAAGCCTATGGTTAATACCAGTGCCAGAAACATTTCAGCCGGTTGCAAATCCATCACCACTTTCATCTCTGAACGCACAGGACCGGTAAATAGACGCCCAACCGTACGAATTGCATAAGCTGCACTGATCAACATACCCACACTTAACAACACGACTACCCATCCCCAGCGTTCAAAACCGCCAATAATGGCATGCAGTTCGGCAATAAAGCCGGCTGTACCAGGCATACCGACAGCACCAATAAACGCCAGTATGGTAAAAAAGGCAAAACGCGGTGTAGTACGAATCAATGAACTGTAATAACGCACATCTCGCTCATGTGTACGTTCATACAACAAACCAATCAACAGGAACAAGGCACCGGCTACAAGTCCATGCGCCACCATTTGCATTAATGCGGCAGTCAGTCCTGCGCTATTAAGTGCAGCAATGCCCAGTAACACTACTCCCATGTGACTAATCGATGAATAAGCGATCATGGCTTTTAAATCGGTTTGACGCCACGCAAGCAAACCGCCATAGATCAAACTAATCAATGCCAGTGTTGCCAACATGGACTGCAGAACCAGCGCCGCACCCGGCAACATCTCAACCACACGGATCAGGCCATACGCCCCCATCTTGAGCAAAATACCAGACAATAAAATACTGACCGGGCTTGGCGCCTCTACATGCGCCAGCGGCAACCAGCCATGCATCGGAAAAATTGGCATCTTCACACCAAAGCCAACAAGAAAACCAAGGAATATCCAGACTTGTGTGTTTTCTGCTAATAACTTGCCACCCGTATTGAATGCCTCCATCGCAAATGAATGACCGGGAATCGTATCAAACAATACCAGTAGTGAAATCAGCATGAATACCGAGCCACCCATGGTGTACAACACAAAGTTGAGTGAAGCTGTACTGCGACGCGCCCCGCCCCAACGATCAATCAGGAAAAACAACGGGATCAGGGTCAGTTCCCAGAACACATAAAACAGCCCCCAGTCTTGCGCCATAAAAACACCCAGTAGCGCACTTTCCAGTACCAGCATGAGCAGATAATAACCCTTGGGACTGTCCTTGATATTATGTGATGCCACAATCGCCACAAAACACAGCAAGGTTGCGAGCAAAACCATCGGAAATGAAAAGCCATCAATACCCACAGCATAGGAAGTACCCAGACGCGGGTTCCATGGCACATATTCACTAAACTGCATACCGGTGAGACCGGTATCAAATGAAGAGAACAGACTCCATGCTACTGCCAGTGCTACTACGGAGGTCAAAATAGCAATCGTACGAATCTGGGCATGATAACGCCCCGGCATCAGTGAAATTAACACTGCACCAGTCAGCGGAACCAACAGTAGTATTGTCAGAATACCCATTTATAGAAGCCACAATAGAAGGATAAAGGGGAAAAGCCAGATAATTAGCCAAAAATCACCGGTAACCCTTTGAAAGATATGGATTCTATCATGTTTTAGAAATCAGGTCTCGCGGAAAATGTGGGAAAAACAGTGAATAATTAGAGCGACGGGTTTTCCGGTCTCGTACGTTATATAGTCAAGTCCGGCTCAAACCGGTTCATAACAAACACAGGAGCACATTATGTCTACAAAACCCACCCTCACCTTCGCCTTACTGGTTGGTCTTGTCAGCAGTACCAGTCTGCTGGCTGATGATAATAAAGACCGTTTTATGTCTCGCTTTGATACCAATAATGATGGTCTCATCACACAGGATGAATTTAATCAGAAATCAGAAGAACGATTTAATCGTATGGACAAGGATCACGATGGCCTTGTTAATCAGAACGAATTTAGAGAATATGCCAAATCACGCCGCCATAACCGTTCCATGCAATTCATGGATAAAGACAAAGATGGCAAGGTCACACGCGATGAATTCTTCTCTGCACAGCAAGAACGTATTGAACGTAAATTCAGAAAAATGGATCGAAACAATGACAATGTACTTACCGAAGATGAGCTGAAAAAATCAAAACATGACAAAGGCAAGAAATTCAGCAGCATCTTCAAAAAAATGGATAAAAATGAAGATGGCAATGTTACCCGACAGGAAAGCCAGCAATCATGGAATAACTGGTTCCAACGCATGGATAAAAACAAGGATGGTTCAGTAACACGTGAAGAAGCCATTACCGCACGCAAGGAAAGACACAGGGAACATCGTAAAGACCGAGACGACGACAGGGACGATTAACTTTGAATATTGAAGTCAGTGATGAACAACTGGTGGCATTGATTGGTAAAGGTGACAAACAGGCCTTCAACCAGTTTCTGACTCGACACCTGAAAACCATGCTGAGTTTTGCAACACGATACACAGGAAAGCACGATGCGGAAGACATTACACAGGAAACCTTTACCCGACTCTGGATGCATGCCGGCAAATGGAAAAATCAGGGGCTATCACCCAGAAGCTGGCTTTATCGCATCAGCTACAACCTGTGTATTGATCACTTGCGTAAACAACGCAATACAGGCAATGACAATGTGGTTGAACTCCATACAACATCACGAGACGAACCTGAACAGCAGATTATTCAACATGCAGAACAAGGTGCAGTACAACATGTACTTGAATCATTACCCGAACGACAACGCACTGCTCTTGTTCTCTGCATGTGGCAAGGACTTTCCAATAAGGAAGCCGCTGCCAGTATGGACATCAGTATCGAGGCGCTGGAGTCCCTGCTTTCACGCGCACGGCGAACCCTTAAAAAACAACTACTGGAACAACAAACAGACACAAAGGAACTGAAACATGAATCATGAACGCGTAAAAACCCTGATTGATTGTTATGGTGCCGATGCCGAACGCTGGCCACAGGAGGAAATGGAAGCCGCCATCATGTTGATTGATAACTCACCTGAATTAATTGCCTATCAGGATGATGCACGTGCGCTCGACAAACTGATTAACAACCAAAATATTCAGGATGATATCGATACCCATGCCCTTGCCAGCCGTATTATGGATAGCCTCCCGCAACAGGAACAAACCAGATCAGTCAAGGCACCCTATTTTGCCTTTGCTTCTGCTGCAACTGTCGCACTGATCTTTGTCAGCACCTGGTTACTGCAACCGGTGACTATGGAAGCACCCTTTGTAGAAATAAATAACATTGCACAAACTGAATTTGAAGAATGGGCCTGGGAAGAAACCCTCGACCAGACCCCATTGACCCTGGCAGAAAACAATGAACCTGCTGATGAATGGTCATTTATGGAAATATAACCAACACACTAACATGGGAGACAATAATATGAAGAAACGAAAACTCACCACTGTATTCGCCACCCTGCTTGGACTGGGTATCGTCACAACCGGCACTGCCTATGCCCATAGCCACGATTATGACAGACATGATCGCTATGAGCACCGTGAAATGCACAAGGAAATGAAACATGAACGTGCGCACTATCGGGAATATGAAAAATGGAAAAAATACCGTAACAAACATGCACGTTATCATCGTCATGACAAGTATTGCAGGCACAATGAGCGCCATGATAATCATGACTACCACGATACTGGCCATAATAGAAATAATTCAGATGATAACTGGCATGTTCGGATAGTGCTGGATAGAAGCTGGTTGCAGATGTAGGAATTAAATTACAGGTTATTTTAAAAATTCTGTTATTTCGACTGAGGAATAATATGAAGAATAGAGAAATCTAAAAAAATCGGAGCAATTGGTGCAACAAGATGAATATGATTGACTACATTCGTCTGGAAAAAACTGCAACATGCAAGGGCTAAAAGGAAGTTAGCAGTGAACGAAACACATCACCATCCTCTGTTGCCACCAATTTTAATGCTCCTGACCAGGACCACCTGGCTGTTTAGAATTGTATTCAATACAATCTGATTCCGGAATGTGACATATTGTCGCAGTATTGGAATTTATTCAGAAATGGAACAGCTTTATTCTACTGCGCCTTCCACTGTTTTAATGCGACGGGATTGAGTACGCCTGTTACTGCGCGCCGTTGGTGTCTGGCATTAAACAGGTAACTGCGCGGCAATTCTCCATACCAGTTGGGGTCAATTTCATAACGTAACTGTTGTGCTATACCGTTATCAAACACCCATGCATTGACATGGTTAAGTTTAAATTCTTTCAGTCTGGTTTTTATTTCATCCATATTGTCCGGACTGTCTGTTGAAATAACGACCAGTGCCAGTTTCGGTTGTTGTGTTAGCAAATCTCCCAACATTGCCAGTTCCTTGTAACAAGGAGGGCAATCCAGTGACCAGAATACCAGCATAAATGACTGTTTGTGATGTTGCTCAAGAATTTGAGCATAACTGCCCATCCGAAGAATCTTGACTGGCTGTTCGGCCATTGCCTGAAATCCGATGCTCAATAATATCAGCAGGAGCAATCTTCTTGTCATGATTAGTACCCTTCAAGCGGAAACAATTGATAATCCTGACCAAGACGATGCCACACGGAATAGACGTTCTTATTATCTGCAATCAACAAAGGGTGATCTGAACCCCCTGCCGTTTTTGCAATTATATGCGGAGTTGACCATGATTTACCGGCATCAGATGAACGCATCATGAAAAGTATTGATTGCTTGCCATCAAACTCCTTCCATGCAAGAAAAATATTATCCCCTTTGCTTAGTACCTGAGGGTGTGCTGCCTGTGCATTGTAATTACCAAAACTCAATGGTTCGGAAAAACTTTTCCCCTGATCATCTGTACGTGCATAGAACAAACCATGACGTTGCGGTGCATTATTAAACCAGGCCAGATGATAGCTTCCATTTTTTGAGATCGAGATATCAGGCCCATGATGTGGACAGGCATCAACCTGCCAATTATCATAACTGACGCGTTGTACCTTTCCAGCCTGCGTCTGGTTATCAAACTTCACTAAAGCATGATCACGGATGTTGTCTCCGAATATGTGGCGCCAGACAATGACTGGCAGTTGATCATTATCTATTGCCATCACGACACGACAACACTGACAACTGTAATCAATCACTTTTTTATTTTTACTGAAGGATTTTCCACCATCAGTTGAAACAGCATAATAAAGTGCCGCCCCATTATAGGCCTTGCCCTCCTTTTTTGCCTTTAACAGGTCGCGTTTGTCGAGCCAGGCTATATAAATATCACCACGTTCGTTTACAGCCATTGCATCAAACCGGTGACTGGTAACTACTTTATGATCATTCACCGTCACGGGATCAAAAAAATGCTTGCCATTATCTGCTGAATAGCTGAAACGAATATGACCACTGAAACGTTGTTCCAGTTTTTGGGTCCATGAAACATAAATCCGCCCACGGTTCCCAATTACAATTTTTGGTCTGTTCTCCCCCATTGCATAGATTTGCTCAGGAACTGTGTTGACTGCCACCGGCAAGCTGTAACTCTTGCCTTTATCATCTGAATAATTGACATAAACATGATTGCCGAACTCCCAGGCAACCCATAACCTGCCATTATCATCAAACACAGCACTCGGGGCATTGGCGCATCGGAGTGACGGCAAGGCATCCTGCTTATCACATTCAGAATGCACGGTAGCGGCATGATGATGCTGATGTTCCTGCTTTGCCGCTTCCACAGTGCCAGTCAGACCAAACCAGATAAAAAATATCTGAACCAGTAATAACACTTTATACATATTTGGTTTCCGTTACTATTTGAACTTGTAATTTAAACCAACATAGACGGTACGTTCCATACCGGGGGCATATTCAAAATCACCTGATGAAGTATACTCAGCAGAAGTTGCATAGCGCTCATCTGTAATATTCATTACACGACCATAAAGCTCAACTTGTTTAGTTAACGGATAATTACCTCGCAAATGAAATAGATCATGACCGCTATATTTGTAGTCATTAGCATCATTCATCCAGTAACTGCCCAGGCTTTCCCATTCCAGCTCAATTTTTCCTCCCTTAAATGCGGCCGGGCGGTAATTAAGTCGTGTATTTGCTACCAGGCGTGGTGCCGATTTCATTTCATTTCCACTATAGTCAACTCCATCTTCCGGATTCCAGTCTTCATAAGTATGCTTAGCATAGGAAAACGCAATATCCAGATCTAGTCGCTTGTTTAGCGGTGCACCAAGTGCAATTTCAATACCACGATGCAATGTTTCACCCGCATTCATAGATTCACGAGATTTATCTGCATATACATAAGTAATAATATCATCATCCTTGGTCATATGATAAAGCGAGACTTCATACTTGAATTGGTTCGCTGTCTTACCACGCAGACCAATTTCAAAACTGTCTATTTTGACAGGCTCAAGACTCACAGTATCGTTGGATTTTCCGGGACGGAATAATTGTCCTTCTGATGGCACACGGAAAGAATGGCGGTACGATGCAAAACCATTCAGGTTTTTATTAAATATGTAAGTAGCACCCAGTTTTGGACTCAAATGTGAGAAATCCACTTTTGTATCCGAGGGATGTTTATAGGTTGCCGGAAATGTCATGCTAGTTGGATTCAGTACAATATTGGCATCACTCAGGTTGTTGTCATAATCATATTCAATATGATCGTAACGCAAACCGCCAGTCAGTCGCAGTTTTTCACTGAGCGAGGTTTCAACATGCACATAAGGAGAAACCCCTGTAAAACTGACATCATAATCATAAATAGTCTCTTTCAATACATAGGATGTATAGATATTGCCAACCTTGGTGGCATCAATACTCTTTTCCAGCCTGCTGCCAGGGCTGTAATCAATATCCATGCCGGTTATTACACGAGTACGCATGGGTTTAATGTCATAACGGTACTTCAGCATTAAACCAAGCGATTCATTCTCCGTCTCGGATATTTGCGGGTCATAGGTAAATGACCAGTTTGGCATATACTCCATTCTGTTGTTTCTGTAATAAGGTGTAATGCTCAGCAGTGAATTAGCTGTTTCCTTTTCCCATGATGTCGACAGACGCAGTGCTTGTACTTCACGGTAGGATATAGGCGTGTAATTGGCTGTTGGATTGTTTTCATAATCTTCTTTTAGCAAACGTGAACTACCTGCCGTTGTTTGATCAATATTGGACGTACTTAATACGGTCTTCAGCGTAGCACCACTATGCATAAAACGATCCCAGCGCAAGGTTACGCCCTGTCGATCATAATCCGTAGCATCACGCCAGCCATCAGTATGTGTCAGATTGAGGTCAGCACGAAAACCATCCGTGTCATTACTGTCACCACCTGTTAATAATATGCGGCTCCAGCCATTCTCACCTGCCTCAACATTTATAGAAGCCTCGGCTTCAGTGGGTGATGGACGTGTCATAACATTAACGACACCACCAATGGCGTCACTGCCATACAGGGCTGTGCCTGGCCCCTTGTTTACTTCGATACCACCTGATTGTGGTATATTCACTTCATACAAGGCATTATGATTGAAAAATCCGGTAGAACGCGTCGGGATGCCGTCTTCCAGATAAAGATATAAAGGTGATGTAGATAATGGCTGGCGAATAGCGGTCATGTGTCCTTCACCACCAGTCACATTAATATGGACGCCGGGAATACGGCTCATAATCTCGGATGGATGTGACGGACGCACGTCTTCAACCTCTTTGCTGTCAACAACACCCACAGTGGCCGGTGTTTCTGCCTTGAGTGTTTTTTCACGTGTGCCTGTTACTGTTATCTCTCCGAGTTCAGTTTCTACCGCTACTGCTCCGAATGACATCATAGTCAAAACAGCAGCGGTGATTTTTTTGTAATACATTACTACTCCCCTTTACGTATATTAATAACTTCCATTAAATAATCAGGAATGATCTTTCCATGATCAATTCAAACGAAACTGCATTGCATAACTTACTTGTAATGGATATTCCATTTCCGGTGGTGGAGATGGGAATGGTACCGCTCTGGTGATAGCCTGTTCAGCAGCCCTTCGCAATACAAGCGCACCGCCATCTGTTTTCAAATTATTTATGTTTCCATTATTCAAAAGCTCAAATGAAACATTAATACTGCCTTCGATACCACGACTGCGTGCAGATTGCGGATAATACTTATGGCCTTCAATATAGGTCAGCAAATTACTGAGATAATGTTCTTTGATAACTACTGTTCTGTTTGTTGCTTCTCGCTGCGCTGTTTCTGCAACTCTGGGTGCCACCGCTTTTTCATGTACAACATCCGGTGCTGGCTCCGGTTTTGGTTCAACTTTTTTTTCCACTACCGGCTTGGGTTCAGTAATGGTTTCTTTCTTTAATTCAGGCTTGGGCTGTAATGTTTCCGGTTTGACTAATTGAGGTGGTTCTTGTGGCGGGGGCAATAGATTGACATTAATCCGCTGTGCATATTCCGGTGCCTGTGCACTACTATTTAATTGATGACTCATAAACTGGACGAATATCAGCAAGTGAATGAATAACGAAACCGTCACCGCCGTCATATAGGTGCGATTTCCATCTGTTATATGATCAAACATCATGGGTATTTCTTATGCCCTTTCCGGGCCGGAAAATGACCAAATCGGGGTTAAATTAGTTGAAATAGATATTAGCCAAGACTGGTGTCTACTAGAATGTGACACAGTGTCACGCGACAATTTGTCGCACCTCATTTGTTATTGCTGATATAAGCTTTAGAATGGAACCATGCTAAAAGAACAAACAGTCACATCAGGTAACATCATTAATGTAAGACGCATTATCTGGCTACGGCTGATAGTGCTGGCAAGTGAAATAGTCGCACTATGGCTAACCATTGCCTATCTCAAAATTGCCCTGCCAATTCTGCCTATATCTGTAATATTGACTACTGTCATCACGATCAGTATTGCCAGCCTGATTCGCCTGCGCATGGCATGGCCCGTATCCAACAAGGAGCTGTTTGGGCAACTGATTGTCGATGTGCTGGCATTGACATTGCTACTGTATTACACCGGTGGTTCAACCAATCCATTTGCACCATTGTTCCTGTTACCGCTGATTTTGACAGCGGCTACCCTGCCCGGTCTTTACACATGGCTAATGGTCATATTGACGATTGGCTGTTATTCACTCCTGCTATTTTTTTATATCCCGTTTCCTGAAGCACACAGTATGCATGGTGAAGGGTTTAGACTGCATGTATTGGGAATGTGGCTCGGATTTATCCTGAGTGCCTTGTTGATTGCCGGTTTCACTGCACGCATGGCAGTCACAGTACAGCGACAAAATAAAAAAATTGCTACCTTGCGTGAAAAGCAATTAAAACAGGAGCATATATTGGCGCTCGGTACACTGGCTGCCGGTGCGGCACATGAACTTGGCACGCCACTTTCTACCATGGCCGTACTATTGAATGATATTTCACCGGATACCCCCTTGCCGGAGTCCAGACTTCATACCCTGCAAAGTCAGGTTGACCGCTGCAAGAATATACTTGGTTCTATTTCAGCGGCTGCCGGTCAGATTCGGGCAGAATCCGGTAGTAGTGCGCTTCTGGATGAATACCTGAATGATCTGATTATTCGCTGGAATGAATCGCGACCTGATGTGTTGGTAGATATCAACCTCAGTGGCTCTGAGCCCACCCCTCGTGTTGTAATAGATCAGACGCTGGAACAAGCCTTGTTAAATATATTGAATAATGCCGCCGATGCCTCACCGGACAATGTTGAGGTCACCGCTGTTTGGTCACAACAGGAACTGACACTACAAGTATCCGATCGTGGAACCGGTCTTTCACCTGAACTGGTCGAGAAGGCTGGTGAACATATTTTAAGTACCAAACAGGATGGTATGGGACTGGGACTGTTTCTGACCTACACTACATTGGAGCGACTTGGTGGTGATGTACGCATTTTTAATCGTGAAGGTGGTGGCGTAATCTGTCAGATTAATCTGCCTCTCTCTAATATACAATTAACCAAAAATGACTGAACAGGTACAAACAGAACAACCCAGTTTACTGATTGTCGATGATGACAAAATCTTTTGCGAAGTGCTGTCAGAGGCAATGGCAAAACGTGGTTATACCGTGACCACAGCAAACAATGTTGATGAAGGGCTCGAGCTCGCCAGAAAGGAACCACCTGAGTACGCTGTCATTGATCTTAAGATGCCCGGTAAATCAGGGCTGGAAATGGTGACAGAGCTTAAAAAACTGGATGAGCATACACGCATGGTGGTATTAACAGGCTATGCATCCATTGCTACAGCAGTGGAAGCCATTAAACTGGGTGCTATTCATTATCTGGCGAAGCCGGCAGATGCAGATGACATTATGGCGGCATTCTTTCGTGATCAAGGAAACAAGGATGCGCCCATCCGCAATAAGCCATTATCGGTTGGGCAAGTCGAATGGGAACATATCCATAAAGTACTGACAGAATGTGATGGCAATATTTCAGAAACTGCACGACGACTAAACATGCATCGCCGAACACTGCAAAGAAAACTGGCCAAGTATCCGGTGAAGAATTAAAAAAGGGGCCTTAAGGCCCCTTTTATGTTGCGTTCCAAATCAACTTATTTGCGTCGAGCAAATCCCATCAGACCAACCAAGCCACTACCAAACAACCAGACTGCAGCAGGAACAGGAACAGGTGTAACTTCATATAATGTATTAAAAGTCACACTATCACCGGCTGAAAGGCCAAAGTTCATGTGAATACCGATAGTGTTATTAACAGCACCTGAAAAGGCGGTTGGACCCTGACTGATTTCGGCAATATTCAATGAACATCCCGGACCAATACAACTACTGCCAAAATTAAATGCCATCATGGTTGAACCATCAATCAGGCCAGACCAGTCATTAACATTGAGTGTTGCACCACCACTGTTGTCAGCATCCGTAAAAGAACCTGAAAAACTTCCAAAGTGATATCCATTAGTAAATGACGGAGAAATCGGTAGGGTAAACATGAGATCAAATGTCTGTATCATCGAACTGGTATTGGTCACTGAAAAACTGCCGCCAATAAACGGATCCGGATCTGCCGTTAAAGACCAGCTGTAATCCCACAAAGGTGAAGAAACGCCTTCCACCATCATGGAAACATTGTCCATACCCATGTAGGTTGTCGTGCCATCCATGTTTTCCATGACAGTCACGTTCGATGCTGTCGAACTTGTCACATTAGACAAATCCTGCATCCAGGTCATGGTGCCGGGAATCATTACCGTGTTGTTAAGACTAACAGGTGCCGCATAGGCTTGTGAAAACATGGTCAGTGCGACTGCACCAAAAACCAAGGAACCAACATTACAGTGCTTTAGCTTCATCACTGGACTACTCCCCTCATTAAATACTTTGTTGTTCTAATACTGCATTTGTTATTTATTTATGAATGATAAACAATAAGTCTGGACATTGTCCATGAATTTCTTTTTATAGATAATGAGACTTATTCTCATTCATAAGTACTATCAGCTTTCATTTTTACAAATAAAAAAAGGGCCTAGAGCCCTTTTTTTATTTCTGTCTTAAGTTTAAAACTTACTCATTAACCGCCTTCATGCTCAGACGAATACGGCCTTGCTTATCGACTTCCAGTACCTTCACCTTAATCATGTCACCTTCAGACAGTTTGTCGCTGACATTTTCAACGCGCTCTTCTGAAATTTGTGAGATGTGTACCAGTCCGTCTTTGCCTGGCAGGATGGTGACAAATGCACCAAAGTCCATGAGCTTGGCTACACGGCCTTCGTAAATCATACCAACTTCCACTTCTGCAGTCAGTTGTTCGATACGGCGACGTGCTTCTTCACCTGCTGCCTTGTCAACAGAAGAGACCTTCACTTCACCATCGTCAGTAATGTCAACGCCAGCACCGGTTTCTTCAGTAATAGCACGGATGGTTGCACCACCTTTACCAATTACGTCACGAATCTTGTCAGGGTTAATCTTGAAGCTGATGATGCGAGGCGCATATTCAGACATGTCTTCACGTGCTGATGAAATCACCTTGTTCATTTCACCCAGGATATGCAAGCGACCTTCTTTTGCCTGACCCAGTGCAATTTCCATGATTTCCTTTGTGATACCGTCAATCTTGATGTCCATTTGCAATGCAGTAACACCATCGTTAGTACCAGCCACCTTAAAGTCCATGTCACCCAGATGATCTTCATCACCCAGAATGTCGCTCAGTACAGCAAAATCACTACCTTCCTTAATCAGACCCATCGCAATACCGGCAACAGGCGCTTTCAATGGTATGCCTGCATCCATCATAGCCAAACTACTGCCACAAACTGATGCCATTGAGCTGGAACCGTTTGATTCTGTAATTTCGGATACAACGCGAACGGCGTATGGAAATTCGTTCATGTCCGGCATAACCGCAGCAACACCACGCTTGGCCAGACGACCATGACCGATTTCACGACGACCTGGTGAACCGGTACGACCTGTTTCACCTACGCAGAAAGGAGGGAAATTATAGTGCAACATGAAAGGTTCGGTTTTGGTTCCTTCCAGCGCATCAATTTTTTGTGCATCACGTGTTGTACCCAGTGTTGTTACAACGATGGCTTGTGTTTCACCACGTGTAAACAGGGCTGAACCATGTGTGCGTGGCAAGACGCCGGTACGTACTGAAATCTGACGAACAGACTTATTGTCACGTCCATCAATACGTGGCTTGCCCTCAATAATACGGCTGCGAACAATCTTTTTCTCCAGCTTGCCGATAGCACCACTGACTTCTTCCGAGCTATAGCTAGGTGAAGCACCTTCAGCAGTAAATACTTCCATCAAGCCTTTGCGAATTTCACTCAGCTTGGTATAACGTTCCTGTTTGTCTGCAATCTGGTAGGCAGCATCAAGTTTATCCTTACCATCAGCGGCAATGGCATTAGCCAGTTCTTCATTGGCAACAGGTGCTTCCCATTCCATTTTCGGTGTATTGACTTCAGCAGCAAATTCCCGGATTGCATTAATCACTGTTTTGCCTGAATCATGACCGAATACAACCGCACCAAGCATGACTTCTTCTGACAACATCTTGGCTTCTGATTCCACCATCAATACAGCATTTTCTGTTCCAGCGACAACCAGATCCAGTGCGGAATTTTCAAGCTGACTGAATGTTGGATTTAAAACATAATTACCATCAATGTAACCCACACGGGCTGCACCGATTGGGCCATTGAAAGGTGCGCCGGAAATTGACAGTGCTGCTGATGTACCAATCATGGCTGGAATATCAGGATCAATTTCAGGGTTGAGTGACATCACGGTTGCGATGACCTGCACTTCGTTGGCATAACCTTTAGGGAAAAGCGGACGAACCGGACGATCAATTAATCGTGAAGTCAGTGTTTCCTTTTCGGATGGACGACCTTCACGTTTGAAAAAACTGCCTGGAATCTTGCCGGCAGCGTATGACTTTTCCTGATAGTTAATTGTCAGCGGGAAGAAGTCTCTGCCTTCTGTCGCTTCTTTTTCTACAACGGCGGTTACAAGCAATGTTGTACCATCCATATCAACTATAACTGCACCACTTGCCTGACGTGCAATTTCACCTGTTTCTAATGTGACGGTGTGATCACCGTACTGAAAGCTTTTCTTTACCGAAGCCACTATGATTTACCTTTTTTAATGTTTTGAATGTGAACAAAAGAAAACGCCTGATTAACAGGCGTTTTTAAAATGTACTTTTTACTTACGAAGACCCAGTTTGCTAATCAAAGCACGATAGCGTTCCAGATCCTTTTTCTTGAGGTAGTCGAGCAGCTTGCGGCGCTGACTAACCATTCTCAACAAACCCTGACGGGAATGATGATCATGAATGTGTTCTTTGAAGTGTCCAGACAAATCATTAATACGTGCTGATAATAAAGCCACCTGTACTTCCGGTGAACCAGTATCAGTTGCTGACTTCTGGTTGTCTTTAATGACTTCAGCTTTTTGTTGTGCATTTAGCGACATGCAACTCTCCTGAGTGTTCTCTCTTTCTAAATATTGCCTTTAAATTCAGGCGCGTATTGTAACCGCGAGTCGGGCCTCGAACAAGCCAAATTACCGATTTTTGGTTAATTTTTTAGGGAATCCGGGATCAGGCTGTATTGACCAGCCGCTTGGGGGCTACACGACCATCATCGGTAATCTGCCCTACCCCCAGAAAATCGTCTTCACCAGCAAATATCCGTACCCAGCCCTGAGTAGGTGCCTTAGGCACCTGTACCGCCTGTCCCATTCGCAGATAATAGGCCGTATCCGAGTTCAAATTCACATCAGGCCAGTCCGTCAGGGCAGTTTCGATAGGTAAAATCATCTTTTTCAGCACATCCGGCTGATCCTTGGCAGCGAACAGGTCATCCAGCGTCACCATGTCATCCCCTGAAAACGGCCCCAGTCCAGTCCGTCTCAGACTGGAAACATGGCCGCCACAACCGAGTTCACGTCCCATATCCTCAGCCAGAGTGCGTATATATGTCCCCTTGGAGCACAAGATGTCGAGAGTAACTTCATTACCCTCTACCTTAATCAGGTTCATTTCATGAATCCGCACCTTGCGTGACTGGCGTTCCACTTCCTGTCCTGCCCGTGCCAATTTGTAGAGCGGCTGTCCCTTATGCTTAATAGCTGAATACATAGGTGGGATTTGCTCAATCTCACCGGTAAACTGTTTAATGACTTCCGGAATACGTGCCAGCATGGCTTCGGTAACTTCCTTTTGTTCCAGAATATCGCCTTCTGCATCACCGGTTGCAGTTGTTTCACCCAGCCTGAAAGTAGACAGGTAGCGTTTGTCCGAATCAAGCAAGTAGGCTGAAATCTTGGTTGCCTCTCCCAAACAAACTGCCAGCAAACCTGTTGCCAATGGGTCGAGACTGCCGGTATGTCCGGCTTTTTTGACTTTCAGTATGCGTTTTACTTTCTGTAATGCGGCATTTGATGACAAACCTAACGGTTTATCGAGCAACACTATGCCATGCAAGTTACTTTTTCTGGCTTGAGGCTGGTTCATTCGTTTTCCTTATCCTGTTCTTCATCACGATCTGCGGCCTTTTCCTTGTCTGTGGTAACAGCATGTTCAATTAATGCCGATAGATTTGCGCCATGCTCCATGGTTTTATCGTGATAAAACTGGAGTTTGGGCATGGTACGCATATTGGTCGATTTCGAGAGGGTATGGCGTAGAAAACCGGCTGCCTTGTTCAGGATACCGAGTGATGCTTTTGTTTCATCATCTGCACCAGACATCATGATATAGACCTTGGCATAAGCCATGTCACGTGATACTTCCACAGCAGAAACAGTCACCATACCAAGACGCGGATCCTTGATCTCGTTTTGAATAAGCAGAGCCAGATCGCGCTGTAACTGCTCGCCAACACGTCGGCTACGACTGAAGTCTTTACTCATATTAAACTGAACCGGATTGCAGGATGAAAATGTTACCGTTTTGGGTTACAGGCTACGAGCCACTTCAACTCGCTCATATACTTCGATCTGATCGCCTGGCTTCACATCATTGTAATCCTTGACGCCAATACCACATTCAGTGCCGGACTGGACTTCATTCACATCGTCCTTGAATCGACGCAGTGATTCCAGTTCACCTTGATAAATAACAACGTTATCACGTAACACGCGGATAGGACTGCTCTTCTTGACGGTACCTTCAATAACAAGACAACCGGCAATGGCACCCAGCTTGGGTGATTTGAATACATCACGTACTTCTGCCAGCCCGATAATTTCTTCCTTCACATCCGGACTCAACATACCGCTTAATGCATTCTTCACTTCATCAATGGCTTCGTAGATAACACTGTAGTAATGCAAATCAAGCTCATTGTCAGAAATAACGGATTTTGCAGATGCATCAGCACGCACATTAAAACCGATAATAACTGCTTTGGATGCCGCAGCAAGATTAGCATCAGTTTCATTAATGCCACCTACACCACTTCCAACAATCTTGACTCTCACTTCATCAGTCGACAGTTTTTCAAGTGCATCTGATAATGCTTCGGCTGAACCCTGAACATCTGCCTTCACAACAACATTCAGTGTGCTGACTGCACCTTCTTCCATTTGGGTAAATACATCAGCCAGCTTGGCTGCCTGTTGCTTGGCCAGCTTGCTTTCACGATCCTTGGTCTGACGGAATGTCGCAATATCACGCGCCTTGCGCTCGGTTGGAACAACCATGACTTCATCACCCGCATTTGGCACACCTGACAGGCCCAGTACTTCAACCGGGGTTGACGGACCAGCTTCATCCAGCTTTTTATGGTTTTCATCCAGCATGGCACGTACACGACCAAACTCGGTACCAGACAATATGATGTCACCATTCTTTAATGTACCGCTTTGTATCAATAGTGTTGCAACCGGACCACGACCTTTATCCAGTTTGGATTCAATAACAACACCCCGTGCCGGCCCGTCTTTTACAGCTTTTAGCTCGAGTACTTCTGCCTGCAGGATAATGGCTTCAAGCAAATCATCAACACCATCTCCTGTCTGTGCAGACACATGGGCAAACATGGTGTCACCACCCCATTCTTCCGGAATAACTTCATGATTTGAAAGTTCGGTTTTGACACGATCCGGATCGGCTTCCGGTTTATCCATCTTGTTTACTGCAATAATCAACGGCACTTTGCCCGCTTTGGCATGTTGTATTGCTTCAATTGTTTGCGGCATGACACCGTCATCAGCAGCCACAACCAGAACAACAATATCTGTTGCGCTGGCACCGCGTGCTCGCATGGCAGTAAATGCCGCGTGACCTGGTGTATCCAGGAAAGTGATACCACCCTTGTCCAGTTCAACGTGATAGGCACCTATGTGTTGTGTAATACCGCCTGCTTCACCCGCAGCCACCTTGGTGCGGCGTATATAATCCAGTAATGATGTCTTGCCATGATCAACGTGGCCCATGATGGTCACAACCGGTGGACGCGGTTCTTTTTCACCGCTTGCAGCATCACCTGCCAACACCAGATCCTGCTCGAGTGCATTTTCGTGAAGAATTTTTGGCGTATGCCCCATTTCTTCAACAACAATCGCAGCCGTATCCTGATCAATAGCCTGATTGATGGTAACCATACTGCCCATGTTCATCATGGCCTTGATAACTTCGCCAGCCTTCACTGACATTTTCTGGGCAAGTTCACCAACAGTAATGGTTTCCGGGATAGCCACTTCACGCACAATCGGTGCAGTCGGCATTTCAAATCCGTGCTCCTCCGAACCCCTGACAGCAACACGTCTTTGCTTTTTAGGTTTCTTGCGACGACCACCAGGACCAGTATCTCCTGCTACATGAAGTTCCTTTCTTCCGTATTTTGATTTCTTGCCAAAATCATCGTCTTCATGTTTCTTGCCCTTGCGATCCTTCTTGCGCTTGCCTGCAGCATCAGTCTCCGGTGCAGGTGCAACAACAGCCGGGGTAATAACAGCTTCAGCTGATACTTCCTCTTCGATCTTCTCTTCTACTGACTCAGCTTCGGCTTCGATCGGAGTTTCTGTAACAACAGGTTCGGTTACAACTTCAGCCTGTTCTGCAGTCTCAAGAATTTCTTCTTCAACTGCCTGCTCTTCAACCGGCTCTTCAATTTCTTCTTTCGGCAAACGTTTTACGTAGGTACGCTTCTTGCGCACTTCCACACTGACAGTATTGACTGTCTTTGCACGTGTTGCTGCTGCACCACGTCCGGCACGACCACCCGTTGAACCGGTTTGCCTCAGTTCACTGACAGTTTTACGTTTGAGTGTTATTTTTTTAGGCTCTGCTGATAATGCAATCTTGCTTTCACTCTTGCCGTGTTTGTTGCGCAAGTGAGAAAGTAATTTCATTTTTTCGTTATCAGTAATGGTCTGATCTTCGCCCTTTACTTCCAGACCCGCTTCTCCAAGCTGGGTTAAAAGACGATCAACCGGAATCCCGACAACATCAGCAAATTGTTTTACCGTAATTTCAGACATATTTTATTTATACTTTTAACCTTCAGGCCTGTTCTTCTGCAAACCAGGGGGCACGTGCTGTCATGATCAGTTCACCTGCCCGTTCTTCATCCATACCATCCAGTACCATCAATTCGTCGATAGACTGCTCAGCCAAATCCTCCATTGTTAACACGCCCATATTGGCCAGTGCATAGGCTGTTTCCTTATCCATACCATCCATTTCAAGCAAATCCTGCGCCGGTTCCTTGTCGCCAATAATTTCTTCCTGCATGATGGCGCGTGTCAACATAACGTCCTTGGCACGATTACGCAGCTCTTCCACCATGTCTTCATCGAATTCTTCGATGTTCATCATTTCCTGCTTTGGCACATAGGCGACTTCTTCCACGCTGGAAAAACCTTCCTGAACAAGGATAGCAGACACTTCTTCATCCACGTCGAGCTGTTCCATAAATAGTTTCACCAATGATGATGCTTCGGCTTCACTCTTTTCTTCAGCTTCCGACTCGGTCATGATGTTCAATGTCCAGCCTGTCAGTTCACTTGCCAGACGTACGTTCTGCCCGCCACGACCGATTGCCTGTGACAACTGATCTTCATCAACCGCGATATCCATGCTGTGGGAATCTTCATCAACAACAATAGAGCTGGCTTCTGCCGGAGACAGTGCATTAATAACAAACTGGGCCGGGTTAGCATCCCACAAAATAATATCAACGCGTTCACCACCCAGTTCACCGGAAACAGACTGTACACGTGAACCACGCATGCCCACACAGGCACCAACCGGATCGATACGTGAATCATTTGTCTTGACCGCAATCTTTGCGCGCAAACCGGGATCGCGTGCTGCTCCCAGAATCTCCAGCAGACCTTCACCAATTTCCGGTACTTCGATACGGAACAACTCAATTAATAATTCTGGTGCGGTACGACTGACATACAGTTGCGGTCCGCGTGCTTCAGCATTGATCTCGTATAAGTAACCACGTACACGATCACCATTGCGAACAGATTCTCTCGGGATCAGGTTTTCACGGAAAATAACGGCTTCTGCATTATTCCCGAGATCAAGAATGACATTGCCACGGTCAATACGTTTAACCACACCCATGACCAGTTCACCAATACGATCTTTATAGGCATCCACAATCTGGGCACGTTCAGCATCACGCACTTTTTGCACAATGACCTGCTTTGCAATCTGCGCCGCAATACGTCCGAACTCGACGGATTCAATAGGCTCTTCGATATAGTCACCGACTTCAATATCTTCGATCTGTTCCAGCGCGATGTCGTGATAAATCTGTGCATCAGGAAATTCCATCTCGACTGTATCGTCAATGACTTGCCAGCGACGGAAAGTATTGTAGTCGCCTGTTTTCCGATCAATTTCGACACGTGCATCAATACTGCCACCATGACGTTTTTTCGTCGCAGTAGCCAATGCGGCTTCGATTGCCTCGAAAATGATTTCCTTGCTGACACCCTTTTCATTGGATACAGCTTCTGCCACCATCAAAATTTCTTTGTTTGCCATTTCTGATGCCTCTAAACTAATTCCTGAATTCTGTTTGCAAAATTATCAACTTAAATTTCCGGAACAAGATTTGCCTTTTCAATTTCATTAATCGGCAATCTATATTCCTCATCATCTACATCTATCACCACATGATCATCATCTACACCATGGAGTACACCGGTATAATTCCGTCTGCCTTCAAACGGCATTCTGGTACGTATTCTGGCCTTGCTTCCGGCAAACCGTACAAAATGTTCTGCCGTATACAAGGGTCTGTCCAGGCCCGGTGAAGATACCTCCAGTACATAGTTCTCACGAATGGGATCTTCCACTTCCAGTATGCCGCTCACCTGATGACTTACCTTTCCGCAGTCATCAACGGTAATACCGTTTTCACTATCGATATAAATTCGCAATAGCCCTTGTTTGCCCTGCCGAAGATACTCAACACCGACTAACTCATAACCCATCGCCGTAATCGCAGGTTCAAATAACGCTCTAAACTGTGGTGCCTGACCCATGTTCTCCGCCGTAAAAACAAAAAGTGGGCCGACGGCCCACCTTTTATTAGTACTTAATTTGGTCTCGCTATTATAGCGTTCTGTTCAGGAAAAACCAGCAAAAACTGACAAAGAAAACCCGAAACATGGCCAGAATATTCAAGAATTCTCTCAATCAGAAACTTTCTGAAATCCTGAATCTTTATAGAACAAATAAACTATATATATCATATAGTTATATAATCTTCCTGTGAATTTGCCTGTAATAGAGGATGACTTTTATAAATCAACAACTTATTTTGCACTAAGTGGTATTTTGATCATACTCATAGGGTATACTTTCGATGAAAAGCTAAAGTAATTTATGAGATATAAGGATATATACAAAATTATTACTATAATTAATAACTTGTAAGTATTTTCAACAATTTATATAAAAAACACAGATTTCCGCCCTGGTGACGCCAGATCAGGCCCTGCACCAGCGCAAATCCGGATTTACAGGAGTTTGAAGTAGATTATATGGAGCGTTTAACTACGTTTTGTACCGCTTTCGTGCCCAAGGCATTCTTGCTACTGGTATTTTTACTGGTAAATCCGGCTTATGCTGAAAATATTACCCTTAACCTGAAAGACGCTGATATCAATGCGCTCATCGATACTGTCTCAAAGAAAACCGGCAAAAATTTTATTGTCGATCCGCGCGTTAAAGGCAAAGTAACCGTCATCTCCTCCCATCCGATGGATGTCGAGGAACTCTATCAGGTCTTCTTATCAATTCTTCAGGTACATGGTTTCTCAACTGTCCCGAGTGGGAACGTCATAAAAATTATTCCTGATGCCTCGGCCAAACAGGCTGAAATCCCGACCGTGAATTATCGCGCACCCGGTATCGGTGATGAAATGGTAACGCGTGTGATTACACTGGATAATATTTCGGCATCACAACTGGTGCCTATCCTACGACCACTGATCCCGCAACATGGTCATCTGGCAGCCTACGCGCGCACCAACGTTCTCATCATTACCGACCGTGCCGCCAATATCACACGGCTGGCTCAAATTATTAAACGTATCGATCTGGAAGGTGATAATGATATTGAAGTAATACGTCTCGAGTATGCGTCTGCCTCCGAGATTGTCAAAATTATTACCTCACTGGAACAAAAAGACGCCAAAGATGCACCAGCATCTGATCGACCTATTCTCGTGGCCGATGATCGTACCAACAGCATCCTGATGTCCGGTGATAAAAGTAATCGTATCCGGATGCGCATGATTGTTTCTCATCTGGATACGCCACTGGAAAGCGGTGGTAACACCAATGTTATTTACCTGCACTATGCCAAGGCCAAGGAACTGGTGCCTATTCTGACCGGTGTCAGCGCCAACATCACTGAAGTCAAACGTCCTCAAGGCGGTACTACACGCATACCAGCGGCTGGTAACAAGGTCAGTATTGAAGCGGATGAGCAAACCAATGCACTTGTCATCTCGGCACCACCTGACATTATGCGTTCATTACAAGCTGTTATTAAAAAACTGGACATACGCCGTGCGCAAGTATTGGTTGAAGCCATTATCGCAGAAGTCTCTTCAACCAAAGGGGCTGAACTGGGTGTTCAATGGGCCAGTAGTGCCAGTACCGCTGGCAGCAATGTAACAGCAGGTGGCATTTCATTATCCGGAACTGACAGTAAAGCCATCAACAGTTTTAACCTCGGCTCACTTCAGCAAGGACTGAGCATTGGTCACTTTACCAAAGGGACTATTCGCGGCCTGCTACGTGCTCTGGCATCAGATGTAAAAACCAATGTGCTTTCAACACCCAATCTCGTTACACTGGATAACGAAGAAGCTGAAATTATTGTTGGTGAAAACGTTCCTTTTATCACCGGGCAGTTTACCAATAACACTACTACCCCTGACAATCCGTTCCAGACCATAGAACGTCATGATGTCGGTATTGTTTTGAAAGTAAAACCTCAAATCAACGAAGGTGATGCGGTTAAACTGGATATTACACAGGAAGTATCCAGTGTTCAGAACGACACTTCCGGCACCTCGCTAACCACGAACAAGCGTTCTATCAAAACCAGTGTGCTGGTCGATGATAAGCAAATTATTGTGCTTGGTGGACTAATAAAAGATGACTTGCAGGAAACAGTACAGAAGGTACCCCTGCTCGGCGATATCCCGTTACTGGGTATGCTGTTCCGCAATACTGCAACTGATCTGGTCAAGACCAATCTGATGGTATTCCTGCGTCCGGAAATTCTGCGTAATGGTCAGGATACTTTCATACAAACCAACAGCAAGTATGAATTCATTCGTAAACTGCAACAGGCACGCAGGGAAGAAGGCGTGGGACTCATGTATGATAATAACGCACCTGTTCTTCCGAAACTGGAAATGCGGTTACCTGTGCCCTATCAGGAAACGGATGAAGATATAAATTCGATCAAGAACATCATAAATGACAACCGCGCTGAAGAATAAGGTCGTGGAAGTTTCCAGTCAGCAACAATCGTTACAATTGCCTTTCAGTTTTGCCAAACGTCATGGCGTACTGATTAAACAGTATGAAAAAGACAAGGCCATCGTGGCCTACCGTCCCGGTGTCACAACTTCCATACTTTCTGAAGTAAGGCGTTTTGTTTCCATGCCGGTACAACTGGAAGCCGTCTCAAGCGAACAGTTCGATGAGCTGTTATCCAGATCCTATGAACAGCAATCAAGTCAGGCTATGCAAATGATGGAAGATCTGGGTGATGAACTGGATCTGGCGCATGTTGCACAACAATTATCTGAACCTGAAGATCTGCTCGAAAGTCAGGATGACGCACCCATTATTCGATTAATCAACGCTCTGTTGACGGAAGCGGCAAAGGAAAATGCATCAGATATTCACATCGAACCATATGAAAACCGTCTGGCAGTCCGTTTTCGTATTGATGGTGTGCTTAAAGATGTTATACAACCGGATCGTAAACTTGCTCCTTTGCTGGTTTCACGTATCAAGGTCATGGCCAAACTCGATATTGCAGAAAAACGATTACCGCAGGATGGACGTATTTCCCTGCGAGTTGCCGGTCGTCCGGTTGATGTACGTGTTTCCACCATTCCATCCGGTCATGGTGAACGTGTTGTTTTACGTTTATTGGACAAACAGGCCGGTCGTCTGGATCTGGAACAACTGGGCATGGCAAAAACCGGCATGGATCAAATGAATGACCTGATCAGTAAACCGCACGGCATTATTCTGGTAACTGGCCCAACCGGTTCAGGTAAAACAACCACATTGTATGCCGTGCTCTCCAGACTCAATAGTCGTCAACGCAACATACTGACAGTTGAAGATCCGATTGAATATTATCTTGACGGGATTGGACAGACACAGGTCAACACCAAGGTGGACATGAGTTTTGCACGCGGCCTACGCGCTATTTTACGTCAGGATCCGGACATAGTGATGGTTGGTGAAATACGCGATCTGGAAACTGCTGAAATCGCAGTTCAGGCCAGTTTGACCGGACATCTGGTGCTTTCAACATTGCACACCAATACAGCCGTCGGTGCCGCTACCCGTTTGCGCGATATGGGTGTTGAACCTTTCCTGTTATCTTCAAGCTTAATCGGTGTGCTTGCACAACGTCTTGTGCGTTTATTATGTCCACATTGCAAACAGCCACATGAAATTTCTGAAAGTGAAGCGCGCATGATTGGTTTAAAACCTGATGCTAGTCAGACGATTTATGGGCCTGGCGGCTGTGAAAAATGTAATCATACCGGTTATACCGGTCGTGCCGGTATTTTTGAATTAATCATGATTGACGACATCTTGCGTACCATGATTCATGATGGTGCCGGTGAGCATGAGCTGGAAAAATATGCGCGCACATTAACCACCGGTATTCGTGAGGATGGACGCAGACGAATATTATCTGGTGACACGTCGATTGAAGAAGTCCTGCGCGTTACAAGAGAAGATTAACAGGTCAGAAAATTGTGCCAGCATATAATTACCAAGCTCTCGACAATACCGGACGTGAACTCAAGGGAGTCATGGAAGGTGACAGTGCGCGCCAGTTACGCCAGCAGTTGCGTGACAAGGGCTGGACTCCGCTGGAAGTCGCTGAAGTAGTACAACAAAAAAAATCCGGTAAAAAATTCAGCATCCAGTTGCGCAATAAAATCAGTGCATCTGAACTGGCACTGGCAACACGACAACTCGCCACACTGGTGCGCTCTTCTCTGCCTCTGGAAGAAGCCTTGCATACGGTGTCGCGTCAAAGTACACGACCCAATCTCAAAAGCATTATGTTTGCCGTACGTTCACGCGTACTGGAAGGACACTCACTCGCACAAGGACTAAATGATTTTCCAGCAGCCTTTCCAGAACTTTACCGTGCAACCGTTGCGGCCGGTGAACAATCGGGACATCTTGATACCGTACTGGAACGACTGGCTGACTACACCGAGGCAAGACAGCAACTGCAACAAAAGATTTCACAGGCATTAATCTACCCAATCCTGCTGACATCCATATCCATACTGGTGATTGTGTTCCTGCTTACTTTTGTGATGCCACAAATCACACAAGTATTTGCCAATACGGGTCAACAACTGCCCTGGCTGACGACAGCCATGATTGCAACCAGTGAGTTTTTGCAAGACTATGGATTTCTCTTGTTGGCAGGTATTGTTGTTGCCTATATCGCTGCACGCATGAGTCTGAAAAATGAATCAACACGCCAGCGTTATCATGACGTACTACTCAAAATTCCTCTGGTAAAAAGTCTGGTTCAGGGACTGAATACAGCACGCTTTGCACGTACATTCAGTATTCTGATGGGCAGTGGTGTTCCGGTTGTTGAGGCATTGCGCATTTCGGCACAGGTCATATCCAATCTACCCATGCGTAATGCAGTTACCGATGTTTCTCACCGTGTCCGTGAAGGTGCCAGCTTGCATAAATCCCTGTATGACAGCGGCTATTTCCCACCGATGACAACCCAGCTGATTGCCAGTGGTGAAGCCAGTGGTGATCTGGATGCCATGCTGGAGCGCGCCGCCCAAAGTCAGGAGCGGGAGGTTGAATCACTGATATCAAGATTAATGGCCATTTTTGAGCCTGTTTTATTGCTGGTAATGGGTATGATTGTACTGGTCATTGTATTGGCCACCCTGCTCCCGATTCTGGAGTTAAATCAGCTCATCCGTTAAATCGAGCTATTGCTGTATAATGGAGTCCATGAACAGTTATACACATAATCATGCATCACTGGAGCGGACTTTGGGCATGCTGCAACAGCCGCGTGTTGCCCGTGCCCTGTCACTGACATTGACACTGTTGTTTACAGCTGGCTGTCTTGCTATTGCCTATGATTTGAAACAAACCTTCTGGGACAAACAATCTGATCAATCCTCTTTATCAGAAACCACCACTGTCCAGAAAACAACAACGTCAAAAACCCTGACAGCCAGAAATATTAACCAATGGCATTTATTCGGACAGGCACAAAAACAAAATACCGAATCAGCGCCTGCTCCTATCACCGCACCGGAAACAAGACTCAATCTGAAACTGAATGGTATTATTGCATCAGATGGCGAAAATACAGCAGGTGCTATTATTGAAAAAAGCCCTGGCAATCAGGAATACTTTGCTCTGGGTGATACCATCAGTAATGGAGTCACCCTGAAGGAAGTCTACACAGATCGGGTTATTCTAAGCAGAAGCGGAAGACTGGAAACACTAAGCCTGCCCAAGCTTGATATAAATGCCAGCTCGACAGGTTTTGACAGCACACCTGTTGTGCAAAAACCTGCCGTTTCCAGACCTGCAAATGTTGTACCCGATAATGTGAAACCGATATCAGCAAACACACCCAAACCAACAGTTGGCCGTGATGCAAAGGACACAAAGAAGTTATTGGAGAAATACAGAGAAATGGTGCTGCAGCGCCAACAACGTTTAATGAAAGAAAAATCGGAAAACAATAATGAAGAATAAAAAATCAAATCATAAAGGTTTTACACTTATCGAAGTCATGATTGTCGTTATCATTATCGGCATTCTGGCAACATTGGTTGTACCTAAATTGATTGGACGTCAGGATCAGGCGCTGGTCACCAAGGCGCGTCACGATATCAGCACGCTGGAAAATGCACTCAAACTCTATCGTCTGGATAACTATAATTACCCATCTACCGATCAAGGACTCGAAGCATTGGTGACCAAACCAGCTGGCACACCTGAACCCAGAAACTGGAAAAAAGGCGGGTATATCGAACGCATGCCCAAGGATCCGTGGGGCAATGACTATCTTTATCTCAATCCCGGTATACACGGTGACATCGATATTTACTCTCTCGGTGCTGATGCACAGGAAGGTGGAGAGGAGATGAATGCGGACATAGGCAACTGGAACCTCGAGTAATTAAGCCCCTAAAGCGGCGCTGGCTATGTTGAAAAGAAACTCAAAATTCTCATTTACTGTCTGTAAACTCCGCTTTTTCGTTTCTTTTCGCCTTGCCATCATCCACTTTATGAACTTAATTTGCTAATTTTTTCAACCATGCCCTGCTCCGGAAAAAAAAATGTACGGGGTTTCACATTACTGGAACTGCTGATTGTTATTACCATCATTGGCCTTGTTATCGGGCTGGTCAGTCTTTCTACTGGACTGATTGGTAATGTTCCACTCGAACGCGAAGCCAAGCGCCTTCACGCACTAATCGATCAGGTTGGCAAGGAAGCCATCATTCAATCAAAAGTGATTGGTATTCATTTCTCACACAATAATTATTCCTTTCTGCAGTTACAGGATAACCAGTGGCAAGTATTGTCTGATGATGACATCTTCAAGACCAGAGAACTGCCCGAGCAGTTAAAGCTGGAACATGATTTTGAGACAGATGAAGAATCAGAAACACTCAAGCCAATGACTTTTTTCCTGCCAACCGGTGAAACGCTGCCCTTTATTGTCGCATTGCGTGATATAGACAGTAACGAAAAATATATCATTACACTTAAACATAATGGCACCGTTGCCATGGAGCGTGTTGATGAATAGACGCAGCAACGGCTTTACACTCTTGGAAATACTGGTGGCACTGGTTGTGCTGGCCGTTGCATTGACGGCTGTCATCCGTACTGTCAGTGCTGATGCTACCAATCTGGGTTATATGCGTGATAAGACACTGGCCCATTGGGTGGCGATTAATCATATTACCGAGCTCCATATAAACAAGGAGTGGCCATCAGTTGGTACTAAATCCGGATCCGAATTCATGGCCAATCGTGACTGGTACTGGAAAACCAGGGTATCCACGACAGCTGATGAAGATGTGCGTCGAATTGATGTTTCGGTCAGTGATAAAGAGGATGATGAAAATCCGTTAACCACTGTAACCGCCTTTATAGGTAATTCATCATGAAGCGGCTTCATCACCAAAATGGTTTTACCCTCCTCGAATTACTTGTTGCGGTCAGTATTTTTGCGGTTGTTACTACAATGGCCTATGCCGGACTACAAACTATATTGAATAGCAGTGATCGTATTACCGAACAAAGCAAGCAACTCGCTGAACTGCAACTCGCCTTTACCATCCTGTCTCGTGACTTGCAGTTATCAGTTCCCCGACCAGTGCGCGATCAATTTGGCGATACCAAACCTGCCTTCTATTCAGGAACTGCTGATCAGTTACTTGAACTCACCCATAACGGTGTTGTGAATCTGCTTGATCAAAACAAAAGTGATCTGCAACGTATTACCTACTCATTTGAAGAAGAGCAACTGAAACGCAATATATGGCCGACTCTGGATCAGACGCAGGCGGAAGAACCTCAGGAAATGGTTTTACTGGATAAGGTGCAAAACGTGGAGATCCGTTTACTCAATGAAAATGGGGAATGGGGACAGGACTGGTCAGATGAGAATCATATTGCCATGCCGGTAGCAGTAGAAGTACTGGTTGAAACAGCACACTGGGGTGTCATTAAACGCCTGATACAAATACCGGGACACTAGTATGACATCATTAAAAAAACAAAAAGGTATTGCCCTCATCACTGCCATGCTGATCGTTTCACTGGTTGTGATCATTGCGGCAACACTGACAACACAGCAGGAACTGGATATCCGCCGTACCGGTAATGTGCTGGCGCAGGAACAGGCCTGGCTTTATGCGACAGGTGTCGAGGACTGGGCCAAAGGTGTGTTGAAGCAGGATGCAAAAAATTCCAAACATGATTTTCTGGCAGAAAGCTGGACAATTCCTTTGCAACCAATTGAAGTTGATGGTGGACAACTCAATGGATTGATTGAAGATGAACAGGCCAAGTTTAATCTCAACAATCTGGTCAAGGACGGCAAGGCCAGTCTGCCGGACATGGAACGCTTCAAACGCCTGTTAACAGCTCTGGAACTGGATACTAATCTGGTGCAAGCGATTGTTGACTGGATAGATGTAAATCAGGAAACCAGTTTTCCGAATGGTGCTGAAGATCAATTCTACTCCGGTCAGGACATTTCCTATCGCACTGCCGACCGCCCGATGGGTGATATTTCCGAACTGCGCTTGATAAAAGACATTACGGGTGAAATCTATCGCAAGCTGGCACCCTACGTAACCGCCCTGCCCGAATACACCAGCATTAATATCAATACCGCACCGGAGCCGGTGTTGATGTCGATTGCAGAGGGTGTCACCGCATCAGGTGCAAGCAGTATTGTTACTGACAGGGCTGAGTCCGGTTTTGAAACCATCGAGGCCTTTTCAAAACACAATGCGCTGGCAGGGTTAACGCTGGAACAAGCCGGCCTTTCAGTCGATAGCCAGTATTTCAGGCTGTCCTCAACCGTTGAAATAAGTAGCAGTATCATCAAACTGGACAGCCTGTTGGCACGTAAAAGCACGGGTAAAGTGTTCACGCTGGCACGCAAGCGCCGTTCATATTAGACTGTTATTACTGATTAAGGCTGATTGAACAATAATGACGGATCGAATTTTTATACACATGCCATCTGGCCAGACCGAGGTCGACTGGTTGATTACATCAAGCCAGAAGTCATCGGCACAAAGTGGCCATGATGATCTGGCCAAGATCACGGCATTATGCAGTGATCGTCAGGTCGTACTGGTGATCCCGGGCAACACAACCTCGCTGCGCACAGCTACATTACCCGTTAGCAACAAAAAGCAACTGCTCAAGGCCATTCCCTATGCACTGGAAGAACATCTCATCGAGGATGTTGATAAATTACATTTTGCGATTGGCAAACAGGAATCCGACAAATCAACACCGGTAGCAGTCACACGCCAGCAATACATGAAAAACTGGCTGGCCATTCTGGAGAAACACAACATCACACCGGATATTATTATTCCCGATACTTTATTGTTACCGCAAAGACCAAGAGAATGGTCAGCCATGATTCATGGCCATGCCATGAATGTACGTACCGGAAAAAACAGCGGATTCAGTTGTGATATGGACAATGCCGGTTTTATGTTGCAAACGGCATTGACTGAAAACAATACAAGCAAACCGGCACGTATTAATCTGTTTCTGGCCAGCGATGCAACCGCACCTGACAATCTGGATAAACTTGATACCGAAATAGTGACTCATTCAATTGAGGGTAATCCGCTCAGCATTCTGTCTGGCAATATCAACGGTTCTGCCATTATCAATTTGATGCAGGGCAGCTTTGTATCTAAAAGATCAGGCACTGGCACGTTGAAACCATGGAAACCGGCCATGATTGCCGCAGCGGCACTTTTGCTTTTACATATTGGCAGTAATGTAGGCCAGTATTTTTATTTGAATAATGAATACAACAAACTGGACACAGAAATAACACAGTTATATCAGCAACTTTTCCCCGGCTCCAAACAAACCAGAAATATCCGTTCTTTGGTGCAAAGCAAACTGAAGGAACTTAAAACAGGCAACGCATCCGGTAACAATGACTTTATCAGCCTGCTGGCAAGAACCGGTGACATTCTGCATAAAGTACCAGCGCTTGAAATTAATAATATTAATTATCGAAATAACCATATGGAAATGGAAGTGGTTATTAATGATTTACAAACCATGGAAAAGGTGAAACAGGATCTGTCTGCTGCCGGACTCAATATTGAAGTCCAGTCGGCCTCTGCCAAGGATAACAAGGTCACGACCCGACTCAAGATTGAGGGAGCCAGCTGATGAAGGAATGGTTCAATAACCTGGAACAGCGTGAACGCCGCTATGTTTCTATCGGCAGTATTGCTGTGCTTATCATGCTTGTCTATGCCTTGTTATGGGCACCCTTTCTTGAGGAAGTCAAAAAACTGAATAGTCAGGTTAATGGACATCGTGACACATTGAGCTGGATGCAAAACAATACTCAATTGATAAAAAGTACCAATCCAGCAGCAAGCACAGGCACGGTCAATCGTGATCAATCCCTGATCGCAGTTATCGGCGAAACCACAAAAAATTCTGCCATGAGCCAAAGCGTGAAACGAGTGGAAGAAAACAAGGATAACAGTGTGCGCGTCTGGCTGGAAAAGGCACCCTTCGATCAAATGATTATCTGGCTTGAAAGTCTGCAAACACGCTATGGCGCAAACATAACCAGCATTAATATAGACAATCAAAGTGAAGTCGGTGTTGTTAATGCAAGACTTACGCTGGAGCGCCTTTAATATCTACAATGTCTACTTCAAAAAAATTCTGGCTTTATTTTTTAATCATTGTTGTCATTATTGCCGGTGCTGTTTATTACGGCACACGCCCCAAGCCCATTAGTGTTTATGTAAAACAAGTTGAAACCGGCGATGTTGAAGCGACTGTTGCCAATACCCGTGCCGGTACAATCAATGCCTGCAAACGCGCCAAACTGGCACCCACTATTGGTGGACAAATTGCATACCTGCCGGTCAGGGAAGGTGAGCAAGTCAAAAAGGACCAAATCCTGCTTGAACTCTGGAATGATGATCTCAAGGCGCAAATACAATTGAGTAAAGAAGAGGCCGTTGCTTCTACTGCTCGCGCCAGACAGGCCTGTATTATGCACGATGTTGCACACCGTGAAGCTGACCGCCTTGTCTCCCTCAAAAAGAAAGGCCTTTCCTCAGCCGAACAAACCGATCAGGCAGTTGGTAATTCAAGAGCAACACAAGCCGCCTGCGATGCGGCCAATGCCTCACTAAAAGAATCCGAGGCACGTATCAAGGTTGCCATGACCGCACTTGAACGCACCATATTACGTGCGCCATTTGAGGGTACAGTTGCCGAAATCAATGGTGAAGTCGGTGAAGTTGTTACGCCCTCACCTGTCGGTATTGCAACGCCACCTGCCATAGACTTGATCGATAGTCGTTGCATGTATGTTACTGCACCGATTGATGAAGTCGATGCCGCTGCCATTCGTGTTGGTATGAAGGCGCGCATTACACTCGACGCCTTTTCAGACAAAAACTTTGCCGGGCAAGTTAGCCGTATATCCACCTATGTACAGGACAGGGAAAAACAGGCGCGCACAGTCGATATTGAAGTTAATTTCGAAAAACCGGAAAGCATTAATGACATGCTGGCCGGTTACAGTGCTGATGTTGAAATTATTTTGAATACAAAAAAGAACATTACACGTGTACCTACTGAAGCCATTATTGGCGATGGCAAGGTCTATCTATTTGATAATGGTGTGCTGGCTGAAACCCAAATCAAGACTGGTTTAAGCAACTGGCAATATACTGAAGTCATCAGCGGACTTCAGGCTGGTCAGCAGGTGGTTACCTCGGTTGATCAAACCGGCGTCAAGGATGGCGCTAAAGCCGAAATTGATACATCGGAAAATTAATTATGATACGGCACTGCTGTCTCATTAATATAATCTCGATGTATTGCAACAGTCCGATTATCAGAAAAGACAGGGTGCTCGATAATTTTGGAGACATGCAACTCAATAATCGGAGCCATTCCTTCTCCCTCCGGGAGAAGGCCAGGATGAGGGGGTATACAAAACAAAAAATTATTTATTTTAATCCCCTCACCCCCACCCTCTCCCTGAGGGAGAGGGAGTTAACGGAACTACTGTGATGATACGACTTGAGAAAGTCGAACGCATTTTCCAGGTCGGCGACCAACAGGTCACGGCGCTGAATAAAGTTGATCTCAATATTGAAGCCGGTGAATACATTTCCATCATGGGACCATCCGGTTCCGGAAAATCTACTTTATTAAATATTCTTGGTCTGCTTGATCGCCCCAATAGGGGACAATATCTACTCGATGGCAAGGATGTTACCTCTCTCACTGATGATGAACAGGCATTCACTCGTCAGCAAAAGATCGGCTTTGTATTCCAGTTTTTTCATTTGATCCCGCGCCTGACTGCCGAGGCCAATATCGAACTGCCAATGATACTGGCCGGTATCCCGGAACAGGAACGCAAGGATCGTATCCATACCGTATTAAAAGCTATTGGACTGGAAAACCGTGCCGACCATCGCCCGGATCAACTCTCCGGTGGTCAGTTACAACGCATCGCCATTGCACGTGCCACCATTATGCAGCCGAAGGTCCTGCTTGCCGATGAGCCCACCGGTAACCTTGATCAACACTCCGGCGGGGAAATTATTCAATTGCTCGAAGATTTAAACAGCAAGGGGCTGACACTGATCATCGTGACTCATGATATGAATATCGGCAAACGCGCACGTCGCCGTATTCGCATTGTTGACGGCCAAATCTCCGCAGATGAAACAGGTGTTGCATGAATATAAAGGATATATTCCTGTTCACTATTCATGCCGTTACATCCAACCGTATACGCACCATACTCATGCTGGTGGCCATGTCCATCGGTGTGGGCTCAGTAGTCATCCTGACTTCAATTGGTGAAGGCGCACGTCATTATGTCACTGATGAATTTTCAGCCCTCGGCACTAACCTGATTATTGTTCTACCCGGTCGCACCGAAACTGCTGGTAACCAGGCCGGCATGTTATTTGGAAAAACCCCGCGTGACCTGACCGTCTATGATGCTGATTCAATTCATCGTAGCCCCTACATCAAACAGATTGCACCTATCAGTGTTGGCTCTGCCACCATTTCCTACAAACAACGCAGTCGTGAGGGCCCGGTTATCGGTTCAAGCGCAAGCTTGCTTGATATTCGACACTGGGAAATGGCACAAGGCAAATTTCTACCAGTCATGGATTATGATCGCGGTAGCCCGGTGTGCGTGATTGGTGCCGAAACAAAACGCGAATTGTTCGCCAATGAAAACCCGCTTGGCAAATGGCTGCGCATTGGCGATCGGCGTTTTCGTGTGATTGGCGTGATTGCATCCGAAGGTCGTTCTGTTGGCGTTGATGTCGAAAAACTGGTTATCGTACCTGTCGCCTCGGCCATAGCCATTTTCGACAATCCCTCCCTGTTTCGCATTATGGTCGAATCCAAAAACCGCGACATGGTACCGTCTGCTATCAAGGACGTGGAAAGGATTATTCGCGAACGCCATCAGGGTAAAGATGATGTCACCTTGATTACACAGGATGCGGTACTGGGCACCTTCGATAAAATATTCACTGCACTGACATTCACCGTTGCCGGTATTGGTGCTATTAGTTTGTTTGTCGCCGGTATCCTGATCATGAATGTCATGCTGGTTACTGTTTCGCAACGCACTTCTGAAATCGGTTTATTAAAGGCCATTGGAGCCAGCAAACAACAAATCACCATCCTGTTTATGGGCGAAGCCGCCCTGCTCTCGCTTATCGGTGCATTGGCTGGTATTGGATTCGGAATACTGGTTACCCAGACAGCCGAAATCTTTTTTCCCAAAATGACACTGGTCGCCCCCTGGTGGGCATTGGTCGCAGCCATGGCAACGGCTATCACAACCGGTATCCTGTTTGGACTTTTACCAGCACGACGCGCGGCACGACTCGATCCGGTAACGGCTCTCTCAAGGCGGTAACATGAACTTATCAGAAACACTCCGCTTCGCCTCTGGCACCATCCAGTCCTATCGTATGCGTAGTTTTCTGACCGCCATCGGTATTGCAGTCGGTATTACCACTGTTGTCCTGCTCACTTCCATCGGTGAAGGTGTGCATCGTTTTGTGGTGGCGGAATTCACCCAGTTCGGTACCAACCTGATCGGCATTAACCCCGGCAAAAGCGAAACCCACGGCGTGTCCATCGGTGTATTCGGCAGTACCAAGCCATTAACACTGGAAGACAGCGAAGCATTAAAACGCATTCAATATGTTGAAGGCGTAGTACCCATGATACAGGGCAATGTCGATATTGAAGTTGGTAGTCTTGGCCGACGCACAACTGTTTACGGTGTTGGCCCTGAATTTCCGGAAGTACTCAAGTTTAACGTGCGCAGTGGCCGCTTCCTGCCTAAAGATAATATCCAGTCACCGCGTGCCTTTGCTGTACTTGGCAGTAAGCTCCGGCGCGAACTGTTTGGCAACCGCACCGCACTCGGTGAACGCATTCGCATTGGCGGTTATCGTTACCGCGTGATCGGTGTCATGGAACCCAAGGGACAAATACTCGGTTTTGATATCGACGATGCCGTTTATATCCCGACAGCACGTGCGCAGGAACTGCTTGATCAGGAAGGCCTGTTTGAAATCGATATCCTTTATTCAAGTAACGCCAATGTCGACAACATTGTTGCCGCAATAAAACGCACACTGATTAATCGACACGGCAAGGAAGACTTCACCGTCACCACCCAGCAACAAATGCTGGATGTACTGGGCTCGGTGCTCAATGTTTTAACCTTCGTCGTTGCCGCACTCGGAGCCATCTCGCTTATTGTCGGCGGCATCGGCATCCTCACCATCATGACCATTGCCGTTAACGAACGCACACCCGAAATTGGACTACTTAAATCACTCGGTGCACGCAGTCAGCAAATCATGACCCTGTTCCTGGTTGAAGCCGGTACGCTTGGTATTCTTGGCGGCATCCTCGGACTTGGATTAGGACTCGGTATTGCCTACCTGCTTAGTGTTTTTCTTCCTGCCCTGCCGATACAGATTTCATGGCCTTATGCTATTGCGGCTGAGGTATTAGCACTGACTGTTGGGATTATTGCGGGGATTGTGCCTGCAATGCATGCGGCTAAGATGGAGGCAGTGGAGGCATTGAGGGCAGAGTAGTCTTTATCCCCTCTCCCCTTGCGGGAGAGGGTTAGGGTGAGGGGATAATAAGTTTGCCGACTATGTCGGCGCTTTATTTCTATTGCGGGGATTCGCCCCCGCGCGACGAAATACTTTTCTCTTGCGTGTCCAAGAGAAAGGTATTCAAAAGAGAAGGACACCCAACTGCTTGCCCTTCGGGTTCCCTCGGTGCTCATAAAAATCTGGAGTGAATCACAACTCGCGCGCGGCCTTCGGCCACACCGGCTCGAACAGGGTGATTCACAAATTCCAGATTTTTACTCCGCGCCTCGGCTACGCAGATGGGAATAAAAATCCAATATTCAATCACTTAGAAATATACCAACTATGTTTATTGAACCATAAAAGAAAGGTCGTTAATATCAATCGATGTTTAACTGTTTTTGAACTATTCGCTTCTTTGTTAATGTGAAGATATGGGTCCTATAACTCTTTTTGATAAATCTTTCCTGCAATCACTCAGTATCGATGAATCTGTGTGGTTTGATCATTTCTTTATCACAAATATATGTCCACTTTTTTACGTTGAAACGTTAGCTGATCTCAAAAAGTCAGTACGAAATGGCCGAACACAAGAACAAGAGGTTGGGATTATTGCAGATAAATTTCCTGATATGCATAGCTCTCCAAATGTTCAACATATCACTGCATGTATTAATGAATTATTAGGTTATCCTGTGCCAATGACAGGCCAAATCCTTTTAGCAGGAGGACGTCCTGTTAAGGTAGAAGGCCAATCTGGAATCGTGTTTGATAAATCACCCGAAGCAGAAGCCTTTTCACGTTGGCAAAAAAATGAATTCCTTGAGATTGAACGACTATATGCGCATGGGTGGCGCGAAATGGTAACAAATCTCAAACTTAATGAAATGGGAGATCATTTTAAAAAACTCGGGATTGATGGGAAAACATGTAAAACATTAGAGCAGGCAAAAGCACTTGCTGATCAAATAGTAGCCTCTACTGAGACTCCTTTTGAACGAATGTATCTTGCTCTTTTATTTTTGAATATAGATCAAAAATATCATCAAGAAATTCTTCATCGTTGGAGCATAATGAATTATCCACCTCTCACACGCTATGCCCCATATGTTGCTCATGTGTATACGGTTGAATTGTTTTTCCAAATAGCTTTAGCAGCGAATCTGATTTCTAGTGAACGGCCCTCCAATCGTGTTGATATTGGTTATTTATTTTATCTGCCTTTTTCTACGATATTTGTTTCTTCAGATAAATTACACAGAAAATGTGCTCCATTATTTCTTCGTGAAGATCAACAATATATCTGGGGTCCAGAACTGAAAAACGGATTAAGAAATATTAACGAACACTATCTTGCTTACCCAGAAGAAAAAAAAGAAAAAGGGGTAATGTCTTTTGCGGGCAACCCACCAACAGAAGGCGATTTTTTAATATCTGAAATATGGGACAAACACTTTCCGAATTGGCGGGAGAAAAAAGAAGTAGATCTCTCCGATAAGAATGTAAAAAATAATGAACTAGTAGAACATCTGAAAAAATTTACTGATGCACCAACTCTTTCACAGAACGAAGTAGATTTTGATCCCTCTAATGCAGAGAGCATGTCACTCCAAAGAAGCGTAAGAAAAACCAAGGGGTCATGGTTTCAATTACCTAAAGACCTTAAGACAAATTAAGGATATAAGAATAAACTCTGTGGTTCAATCACTTCTCAAATAAAGCAATCGCCTCAACATGCGCGGTATGCGGGAACATGTCCATCACTCCAACACTCACCAATTTATAACCATGCTTGTTAACGAGTTCATCCGCATCACGCGCGAGTGTAGCCGGATTACAGGAAACATAGACTATCCGCCTGGGGTTGGTTTTAGGCAGGTGCTCGATGACTTCGAGTGCGCCTGTACGTGGCGGGTCGATCAGGATTTTGTCCCATTTTCTTTTTAGCCACGACATGGTGTCGAGATCCTGTGTCAGGTCGGCGTAATGAAATTCAACATTATCAATCTTATTGCGCTTTGCATTGGTATTGGCGCGTTCGACCAGTAATTTGTCCCCTTCCACACCGGTGACCTTGCCGGCCTTGCGTGCAATGGGTAGGGTGAAGTTCCCCAGACCACAAAACAGGTCAAGTATGTCATCCCCTTCTTCCGGTTCCAGGAGTGCAAGTGCATGGTTGACCATTTTGCGATTCAGGTTGGCGTTGACCTGTATAAAGTCGGAGGGTTCAAAGGTGTAATCCACATCATAATCCGGTAACTGGTAAGTCAGTGTTTCCGCTTCCGGAAATATAAGATGGATTGAATCCGGTCCTTCCGGTTGCAGGTAAATCATAAAATTGTGTTGTTCACCAAACGTGATGAGTTTGTTTTTATCTTCATCGGTGAGCGGTTCGAGATGACGAAATACCAGCCCGGTTTTATTATCACCCACCGCGACTTCAATTTGCGGGATCTTGTCATGAATACTCAGGCCTTCAATCAGGCTGGCCATGTCTTTCAGTTTTTCACCTGCTGAAGGATGCAACACATGACAGCGATTGAGTTCGGCAACATAAGGTGCGCGTTTTTCACGAAAACCGACCAGTACCTTGCCCTTTTTGATTACGTGTTTAACGCCAAGCCGGGCACGACGACGGTAGCCCCACGGGTTATCAGTTAACGGTGGCAGGATATTTTGTGGCGTGACCTTGCCGATGCGCTCAAGGTTGTCGAGCATGACTTGTTGTTTTGACCGGATCTGCGCTTCGGGTGACATGTGTTGCAGACTGCAACCACCGCACACGCCAAAGTGTTCGCATTTTGGCTCTACCCTGTCGGGCGATGCCTTTTTAACCTCAACAGTGCGGCCTTCATCAAACTTGCGCCGCTGTGATGTGTAGACAAATCCGATTTCTTCACCGGGCAAGGCACCGTCGATAAAAATAGCCTTGCCATCAAGATGCGCAACACCGCGGCCATCATGGCTTAAGGATTCAATTTCCACAAAAACAGTTTCTGCGGGGAGTTTTTTCTTACGACGTCGACCCATTTAATTTTGCCAAGCAGCCAAGAACTCATTTAAATGCGGCTTATTCTCTTCTTTTAAGGAATCACGCACTACCTGACATTCTGTTTCATAGCCTTCCTGTGACAAGTGTCCACGCATGAGTTCAAAACGTAAATATACCAGGTAGGTATTTAACACATCCGTTTCGCAATAGTTGCGGATAGCCTTGATTTCACCGGCCTGATATTGATCCCATACCTTGGCCCCGCTCATACCCATTTTTCCGGGGAAACCTAACAGGGTGGCAATCTTGTCCAGCGGTGCATTCGCGCGTGGCTGGAAACCGGCCAGCACATCCATTAAATCCGTATGACGCCAGTGATAACGGCTTTGATAATTATTCCATTTGAAGGACTGATCGTCCTCACCCGTATCCCAATATCGTTGCGCCTCAATACCATGCAACAACGCACGGTAATTCAGTACCGGCAGATCAAATCCACCACCATTCCATGACACAAGCGTCGGTGTGTATTTATCAATACCATCGAAGAAACGCTGGATGATTTCTTTTTCGGATGAATCTTCTTCACCGATTGACCAAACCTTGAAACGATTGCTTGAGCGCAGTACTACCGAGATCGCCACCACGCGATGCAGGTAATGGCGCAAAAAATCCGAGCCGCCGGTTTCCTGTCGACGTTGATGAAACATGACATTGGCAACATCCTTGTCATCCAGACCTTCGAGATCATAAATACGACAACCACCGTCGGTATCGGGAATGGTTTCAATGTCAAAAACAAAGACGTTCATTTTTATTCAGATGGGAAGACGTCGGTGGAAAGATACCGATCCCCACGATCACAAACAATGCTCACGATCACGGCATTCTCAACTTCCTGAGATAGCTTTAATGCCGCGGCAGTTGCCCCGCCGGATGAAATACCGCAGAAGATCCCTTCCTGTTTACCCATTTGGCGAGTCACTTCTTCGGCGTCTTGCTGGTTTACATCAATAATGCGATCCACACGTGATGCATCATAAATCTTTGGCAGGTATTCTTTCGGCCAACGACGAATACCCGGAATGGCAGAACCTTCTTCCGGTTGCACACCAATAATTTGAATATCGGGGTTTTGTTCTTTCAGAAAACGTGATGTTCCCATAATGGTACCGGTTGTACCCATCGCACTGACAAAATGTGTGACCTTGCCATTGGTATCACGCCAGATTTCGGGACCAGTACCTTCATAATGTGCCTGCGGGTTATCCATGTTAGAAAATTGGTCCAAGATAATACCCTTGCCCTCTTTTTCCATCGCGCGCGACACATCAATCGCTTCTTCCATACTGCCTTCTTTTGAAGTCAGTACCAGTTCGGCACCAAATGCCTTCATTACAGCACGGCGTTCAACACTCATGTGTTCGGGCATGACCAGGATCATACGATAGCCACGAATGGCCGCGGCCATCGCCAGTGCGATACCGGTGTTGCCGCTAGTGGCCTCAATCAGGGTATCACCGGTCTTGATATCACCACGGGCTTCGGCACGTTTGATCATACTCAATGCAGGTCGATCCTTGACCGAACCGGCGGGATTATTGCCCTCCAGCTTCACCAACAGGGTGTTGCTAGTCTCCCCCGGCAGGCGCTGAAGTCGTACCAGTGGTGTATTACCTACAAATTGTTCGATTGTGGGATAAGAGGAATCCATGATTATTTTGGCCTGATTTTGTTTACACTATACGCCTATGGAATGATTATAAGTAAATCTGTTTAGTTTTCATATAGTTATTATTCCAATAATTCACTTACACAACTGTATTTCTCATGGTAAGGTTTTATTTTCAGGAAGTGTAATGCCCCAGCATTATCATGGGTAAAAATAAAATAATTTACGCTGGGATGCCATCCATTTTGGGGGGTAGCAATGAACTTTGTTTTACAAAAAAAATATTTGATCCAACTTATTCTGGCTTGTTTCTGCTTCATACATACCAGTTTCATACTAGCCAGCTCACTGGAAGATGATTTTACCGGTGATATGCCAATCATTTTGAGTGCTACCCGTTTAGCACAACCGCAAAATGAAGCGCCGGTCGCCACCACAATTATTGATCGGAAAATGATTGAGGCGATGGGTGTCACCGAAATTCCGGAAATTTTCAGAATGGTACCGGGTTTTCAGGTCGCCTTCTCTGACGGAACAATTCCTGTTGTTACTTACCATGGCCTGAGTGATGAATATGCACGACGCATGCAAATACTGATCGATGGACGTTCTGTTTACACACCCATGTTTGGCGGTCCTGAATGGGCTGATTTGCCACTGGCAATTGAAGACATCGAACGCATCGAGGTCATCCGTGGCCCTAATGCGGTTACTTATGGCGCCAATTCATTCCAGGCTGTGATCAATATCATTACACGCAGTGCAGCGGAAGAATATGGTCATACTGCAAAATTTATAAAAGGGAGCAAGGACACAAATCACACCTTTTACCGTTATGGTTTCCAGCATGAGAATATTAATACCCGTATCAGTTTCAGACACCAGGATGATCATGGTACCAAACTTGATTTCGGTGACCCTGCAAAAAAATTCATTGGCGACAGCAAGATGGTCAACATGTTTACCCTGCGCTCGGATATTCAGATAGATAATAAGAACTCTTTTGAAGTCCATCTTGGTGGAACAGATAGCTGGATGGAAAAAGGCACTGGCGATCACTCTTATCGAAACTTTCATAAGAAACACTCCCAGAGGCATTACCAGTTGTTGCGATGGCGCAATATATCATCCACGAATAGTGAAACCACGATTCAATTTTTTCACAATTTTAATAAAACTGATGACACATGGCTTTCCAAAGATTTGACCCCTATAGGGCTTGCGGGAAAATATTTATTGAGATCAGAAGACACTATAGATCAGCGCATTGATCTTGAAGGGCAACATATAGTTAATTTCAATAAAAATAATCGACTGGTATTTGGAGCTAGCATAAGGAAAGATTCGGTCGAATCATATCCTTTTTTTACAACAAACAAAAAATTCAATAACTATATTTATCGGGTTTTTGGTAACAGTGAAAACAAATTTGGTAATCTTCTGATTAACACGGGGATGATGATTGAAAACAATTCAATCACCGACACTGACATTTCCCCCAGGATTGCGCTTAATTATCATGTGAATAAAAAACATACTCTAAGAACCAGCATTTCAAGAGCCTACCGAAACCCTGTTGTTTTTGAAGAGTTTGGCGACCATAGATATGTAACAACCGATGGAAGCACAACAAATTTCAACATTTGGGCATCTGGTGGGTTAAGACCGGAATCTATACTATCAAAAGAGATAGGTTATATTTTCCAGGATACAGAAAATGGGTTGTTTTTAGATGCAAAACTCTTCAGAGATTCGATAAAAAACATTATAACCTTTGCGGACGATAGAGTTCCTCCAGCTGAGGATAATTATCCTATTGACCTTTTGGCTGAGGATATAAAAAACCTGAACTGGGCCAAGGTTGAAGGAATAGAAACACAGGTTAAATATACCCCTGACAAAAAAAATTACCTGATAGCTAACTATGCCTACATTAACGCACAAAGTGATAATGTCAGTCTTGACGACGAAAATTATCTAAGTCGCAGTGTTCCAAAGCATAGTTTCAGCCTGTTTTTATCTCATAATTTTGGTAACAACTTTTCAAGCAGTCTTTCTTATTTTAAAGTCAATGGCATGAGTTATTTAGGATCTGGAGGACCAGTAAAAAATTATAACCGCGTTGACATGAGACTCGCCTATGACAAAAGGCGCGGGAACTCCAATATAAAAACAGAATTATTTGTGCATAATATGTTAGGGCATCAATACTATGATTATGAAGAAGCGGCAGAGCATGTAAGACAGATTTTTGTGAAATTTACTCTTAAATTTTGAATTAAAATAAATGGTAGTAGTATTTAAACATAAAACAGGATTTATTTATCCCCGCATAATACGGTATGCGGCAATGATTTCTCTTTATGTTTTATCCGGCCTATTCTTCACTGCTCACGCAGATAATGATTTCATAATCACATACGTAATATCTGATGACAGAGAAATATACAATGAATTTATTCACAAAATTAATCATAAGAAATATTCCGTATTAAATGTTGAGCATTTTTCTTCCAAGACACTTGAAACCTTAAATACTGATCTATTCATTACTATTGGTGCAAAAGCAACCAGAAAGGTAATGGAAAGCTCAAAGAACAAGAATTTACTGGCCCTTTTTATAACAAAAACAAACTATCTGGATATTTCAAAGAAATTTAATCGTAAGTTTAGTGCCATTTTTATTGATCAGCCTGTTTCACGGCAGTTAAGACTGATTAAATCTGCATTCAAAGAAAAAACACATATTGGCGTTGCTGTCAGCAATCAATCCAGAATGCATATCCCGGAACTTGTTGAGAGCGGTAATCACCTTGGCTTGAGGATTCATATTGAAACACTTCCTGATCCTGATAGTATTCACCATATCATCAGAAAGCTGGCTGATAATAATGACTTAATTCTGGCCATGCAAGATAGCAATCTCTATAACAAATATACGATACAGAATATTCTGATGACAACTTATCATGCAAATATACCCCTTATCGGCTACTCCAGACCTTATGTACAGGCTGGTGCATTAATGAGTGTGTATACGTCTATTGATAATCTCGCCCTTCAAACTAATGAACTTATTAAACAGGTAATAAAGGGAATGAATTTACCTTCTCCTGATTACTGCAAGTATTATTCTATTGAATTAAATCATCAGGTGGCTAATTCACTTGCAATAAATCTTGATGACAAATCAGTTTTATTAAAACGTCTAATCAACCTGGAAGACAGGTATCAACATGAATAAGTGGGGGATCAAGACACAAGCTTTTATCCTTGCCCTCGTGCCAGCCATTATTATTGCCGTCTCGCTTTTGTCTTATTTTCTTTATTCGCAGATCAATCTAGTTAATAACAATCTTAATGAGCGCGGAGTCAGTATGGCAAGGCATCTGGCTTACGAGAGCCAGTATGGTATTTTTTCCGGCAACATACAGTCCTTGAAACGACATACCGATGAACGCGTTCATGATGAAGATATACGTTCAATTATTATTCTGGATAAGGATAAACACATTCTTGTTAATAGTGGTTATACATCCGATTCAGATTCAATATTAGAGAATATAGATGATGTTAATCATCAAGTCAGAGTTCCTTCCAGTAATTCCATTTTATTTATCTCACCAATAATTTCTCCGCAACTTGATATTGACGAATTTGATGAAACTAACGCTAATATGAAAAAAATAATCGGTTGGTTGATGGTTGAGGTATCTCTTGATAGCACTGACAAACAAATCAGGACGGTTATTGCAAATACACTTTTAATAACGGCTCTTATAAGTATAATTTCCATTTTTCTGGCCATAATGATAAGCAGGAATGTAACTTTACCTATTCTCTCATTATCCAATATTGTTAAAAGTATTGGTGATGGCATCCTCTCATCACGTGCTGAAGAAAAATCAGGTGGTGAACTTCGAATACTTGAATCTGGTATTAACAAGATGGCTGAAGATTTACAGGCATTACAGGAAAATCTGCAATCACAGGTAGACATGGCGACCACTGATCTGAAAGAAACACTTGAGCTTCTTCAAGAAAAGAATATCGAGCTTGAAGTTGCCAGAAAAGACGCCACAGAAGCCAATAAAATAAAATCCGAATTTCTTGCCAATATGAGTCATGAGATTCGCACCCCAATTAATGGAATTATCGGGTTCGCGGACTTGATGCTTACCTCAACAAAAGATACAACTCAAATCAGTCATCTTGACATGATAAAGAAATCATCAATGAATCTACTTGGGATAGTTGATGACATTCTTGATATGACAAGAATTGAGGCTGGAAAACTCAATATTAACAGTGAGCCACTGAATCTGAGAGACTGTGTTGAGCAGGTTGTTAAAATGATGGCTCCATTAGCGTTTAAAAAAGATCTTGAACTAAACCTGCTTTATTATTCTGATGTACCTGAAGAGTTTTACGGTGATTCTCTACGTATCAACCAGATAATCACCAATCTTGTAGGTAATGCTATCAAATTCACAGATACTGGTTCAGTAATAATTCGTATCATGATAGAAGAAGATGAGCAAGACTTGTCAATGATAACATTTTCCATTAGTGATACAGGGAAAGGAATATCTGATGAACAAAAACATCACATATTCAAACCTTTCCTTCAAGGTGATAGTTCTACAACCAAACAGTATGGTGGCTCCGGACTCGGGCTTTCCATATGTAGCAGTCTTGTCAAAAAAATGGGTGGGAAACTGGGTCTTGATAGCAAGATAAACAAAGGGGCGACCTTCTGGTTTACCCTGCCACTTACCAGAAATAACAACAAACCTCTATTTCATATTCCGGAAATACTTTCTGGTAAAAGAATATTCGTTTTTGACGCCAGCCCGATTTCCAGATTATCTATCAAACATTTGCTTGAAAAAGCCAATATTGATATTACAGATAACGGTGATGAGAAACATATACAGATTGCTCTAAAGGCTATCAATGCCAACCAGTATGATATCGTAATAATTTCATGTGAATTATCTGATATACCTTTTTTTGGAGAATCATTCTTTACCGGCGTTCGTAACAAAACCAAATTAAATATATTGGTTATAGCGCCTACAGTTGACAACTCGTTAATAAATACGATAAAGGATAATGGTGCTGATAACTGCATATCCAAACCTGTAACAAGAAACCGGTTATATCGAGCACTTACAGATGTACTATACAACACCACCGTCATTGATAATTCCATACCCCCTCCACGACCACCTGCAAAACACAATAAGTGCTCGCTAAACATACTCGTTGCAGAAGATAATGAAATCAATGCTAATCTGATGTCCGCTATTCTCGAAAAACATGGTGCGCAATGCAGTATTGCTGCTAATGGAAAAATAGCTCTTGATTTACTTTCCAGTCAGAAATTTGATCTGGTATTAATGGACATAAATATGCCTCTTCTTGATGGTGTTAGTACTGCAGTAGAAATACGTAACGACTGCTCCACCTACCAGTGTAAAATTCCGATTATTGCAGTTACTGCCAATGTAATAGATAAAGATAAGGAGCGTTTCTTAGATGCTGGAATGAATGATGTTATCGTTAAGCCTGTCACAGAAAAATTAGTCTGGGGTACTATTAAAAAAATGGTGCAATGTGATTGTGAAATTAACGATCTCTTAACTGAAAATCTAGATGGCTTTATCCCTAATGATTTATACGACAAGGTTATATCAGAAATATCAGTACATAGTGCAGCAATAATATCTGCTTTAGAACAAGATAATATGGAATTGCTTTTTAACCATACCCATAAACTGAATGGACTGTCTGCCCATTTCAATATCCCTTCCATTCGAGATGTTGCTGACAAACTGGAAACATTGATAAAGCACAATAAAGGGAAACCTGAACTTCAGATTCAGGTTGACAAATTACATACCGAAGTTGAAAAAATAAACAGCTAAAAACGATTGCCTCTAATCAGGATTCCAGCGTGACAAATGCAACAGCATGATCCTGCTCATCAGCAATACTGATATGACTGACACTGATTCCGAATAATTCAACCAGTTCCCTCGCCTTGCCGGAAAACTCCAGTAACGGCTTTCCCTTGTCATCATGATTGACACCTATGTGACCAAGGCTTAATCCATCGCTGAATCCTGTACCCAATGCCTTGGCTGCCGCTTCTTTTGCTGCAAAGCGTTTTGCCAGAAAATGTTCAGGACGTTTTGATTGTGAAAAATCTTCCATTTCAGGTGTTGTCAAAATACGTCGCGCAAATTTATCGCCGTGCTTTTCGAAATTTTCACGCATCCTTTCAACCGAAACAATGTCTGTACCAATACCAAAAATCATTTTCTTGCCTCTGTCATTAATCGTTTCATCTCGCTTACTGCATTATGAAATCCGGTAAACACTGCCTGTGCGACTATCGAATGTCCTATATTCAATTCTTTAATATCAGGTATTCCGGCAATAACATGAACATTTTCATAGTGCAGTCCGTGGCCAGCATTTACCTGAAGCCCCAACTCTGTTCCTTTTTTAACAGCAGATTTTATTTTTTCCAGCTCTTCATTCTGTGCTTTTCCTTGTGCATCGGCAAAGTGACCGGTATGTATTTCAATTACCGGAGCCCCTGCTTTTGCTGCTGCTTCAACCTGAGCCGGATCAGCATCAATAAATAATGACACTCGAACACCTGCTTCACCCAACCTGCTACAGGCATCACTGATTTTTTCCATTTGATTAACAACATCCAGCCCGCCTTCTGTTGTTAATTCTTCCCGACGTTCCGGTACCAGACAGCAATCAGACGGCTTGATTCGGGAAGCAATAGCAATCATTTCTTCCGTGACTGCCATCTCCAGATTCATTCGAGTATTTAACCTGTTAATCAGAATTTCTACATCCTTGTCCTGAATATGGCGTCTATCTTCACGCAGATGCAATGTAATACCGTCTGCACCCGCCCGTTCGGCTTCTATCGCCGCTTTAATAACATCAGGATACGGTGTGCCGCGTGCCTGTCTTAATGTGGCAACATGATCAATATTAACCCCCAACAGAATTTCATTATTCATGACGGGATATCCTCGATCACCGGTTTTCTTGTCTGTCTGTTAAGTGATTGATACATCAATCGGCTATTCAATGGTTTGCTTCCAAGCTGAACATCCATAATTGCCCTGAGCAGTCTTTTTGCATTTTTCAGATCTTCCTTATCTTCAAACGACTCTTTTGACAATGCCAGTAAACTCTTGCCCGGTATACTCATCCCTTTTAGATTATTTTCTCCGGCAACAATAAGTCCGTGTTCAGGAATATACTGGTACATCCTGTCAGACTTAATCCGTTCACCATTATCAGCATCCATATCCAGCACCAGACCATAACCGATTTCATTTAACAGTCTTTTTTCAAAAATTCTCAACATAACTTCTTCGTTATCTTCATTTAATTCTGTTAAAAATCGTTCGTAAAAATAGAACAGTTCCGGATGCGCATCATTTCTGTGTAATAACCTTAACAGGATCTCATTCACATAAAGACAGCTCATGAGCATACGTCCCTGCTTTTGCGGTAAACGCATTCGCGGCTCAGCTGTTAACAAAGTATGCAATTCACCTCTTCCTGTCCATGATAATAACAGCGGTACCAGCGGCTGGATTAGTCCCTGATTTTTTGATTTTTTTCCCCTGACACCACGCACAACCAGACCAACTCGTCCAAATTCCGGTGTAAAGGCTTCCAGTAATAAACTCGTTTCACGATACGGACGGGTATGCAAAATGTAACCACTCTGTGATTGGATGCTTGCCTTATAGCTCATCTTTATATACCAGACTTTTTAAAGCCCGTTCATCATTAGTCCAGCCTTCCTTGATTTTAACCCATAGTTTCAAATAAACGCGACAATCAAACAGCTTTTCCATGTCCTCACGTGCCGATGTGCCAATTCTTTTCAGCATTTCGCCCTGCTTGCCAATAACAATAGCCTTCTGCCCTGCTCGCTCTACCCAGATAATGGCTGAAATATTGGTAATCTTGTCTGTGACCTCAAATTTTTCTATTTCAACTGCCAGTGAATAGGGGATTTCCTGTCCCAGCATGCGCATGAGTTTTTCACGGATTAATTCAGCCGCCAGAAAGCGCTCTGTTCTGTCAGTAACCTGTTCATCTGAATAATAGGCAATACTTTCGGGCAATAAATCACACACCGTTTTTTCAATCAGCTCAATATTGTCTTTGTTTCTCGCAGAAAGCGGAATTACCGATGCGAAGTCTCTCTTGCTGGATAATTCATTGATAAGTGGCAGCAGTGCTTGTTTGTCCTTTATCTTGTCCATTTTATTGATAGCAAGCACCACCGGCACCTTGCATTCAGACAGGATAGACAACACCTGATCATCTTCCACATTCCATTTTTTTGCATCAATAAGGAAAATAACCAAATCAACATCATGGATAGTACTGCCTGCAATTTTATTAAGCGCCTGATTGAGCGCGCTCTTTCCACCCTTATGCAGCCCCGGTGTATCAACATAAATAGCCTGACAATTGTTTTCTGTTTTTATACCCAGAATACGGTGCCGTGTAGTTTGTGCCTTGCGAGATGTGATACTGATCTTTTGGCCGAGAATTGCATTTAATAATGTCGATTTACCGGTGTTAGGTCGACCAATAATAGCGACATAACCACACTTCACTATTTCAGTCATTTTCAATTTTAGCCAGTGTTGATTGTGCTGCTTCCTGCTCTGCCTTGCGGCGACTACTGCCTTCTCCAATAATTGTCATTTCAGGATCACTCAGACTACAGCTGACCTTGAATGCCTGCTTTGGCGGGTTACCGGTCACATCAATAATTTCATATACCGGCAAGGCTTTTTGCCTTGCCTGTAAAAATTCCTGCAACCGGGTTTTGGGGTCTTTTAGATCATCAATTTCTGAAACGGCATTAATGCGATTTTTGTACATTCTGATAACAAGCTGCCAAACTGCATCAGTACCGCTATCCAGATAAACGGCACCAATGATGGCTTCCAGTGTATTAGCCAGTATTGATTCACGACGAAAGCCACCACTTTTCAGCTCACCGGAACCAAGGTTGAGATAATCACCAATGGAAAGTTCACGTGCAATTTCAGCAAGCGTATCTCCGCGCACCAGACTGGCGCGACGGCGGCTTAATTCACCTTCGTCAATATCAGGGAAGCGCTCATAGATTTCGGTTGAAATAACCAGTCCCAGCACTGAGTCTCCAATGAATTCCAGTCTTTCATTGTTTTTTTTACCCACACTGCGGTGGGTCAATGCCTGTTGCAGAAGTGCAGGTTCAGAGAACTGATAATCAAGACTGGCTTCCAGCTCCCGTGAATCCCTGTTCAATCAACTTCCCTCAATACTGTATTTAAACTCGGCCACCAGACTCACGTTACCAATAAGGTTTTCACGTGCTTCGTAATCAACTGATACCGTCACATTACCACTACGAATTGTGATTTCAACATCTTCTCTGGTTACACGTTTAACATCATTAATGTCCAGTCGTTTGGATAACATGTCGTAAATTTGTGCCTTGCTCTTGCCGCCGAGTGATTCCTTGGCCAATGAATCCATCGAAGTTTTAACACTAAAGTATTCTGAATACATGGGTGTCATCTTGAGCACCACCAGTGCACTAAAACCAATAATAACCAGAATGAACAGCCATCCAATACCGGTAATCCCTTGTTGCTTATTAATGTTTTTCATTATTATTTTCCTCGGCACAATGTTGATTTGTCTATTTGGTTTACTTCGTAAATAACAGATTTATTTAATATTAGTACCAATTCGGGACCACGCCACACCACCGTTGGCTGAATCCCAGTTCATCCAGATCATAAATGCCCGTCCTTTAAGGTATTTTTCTTCCAGAAATCCCCAGAAGCGACTATCGCGACTATTATCGCGATTATCTCCCATCACAAAATACTGGCCTTGTGGCACGATCACTTCTCCCGGTACAGAAACCCCGTTGGGGATCACCAGAATTTTATGTTGTACACCGGTTATATCTTCTATCCGCTCACTTGCCCCTGACATGGATACACCGGAACCAACACCCTGATAGGATCCTATGACTTCCTGTTTTGCCGGTTCTCCATTTATATAAAGTGTCTTGTTAATGTATTTCAGATGGTCACCTGGTAAACCCACAATACGTTTAATGTAATCCGTTGATGGATCTTCCGGATAACGGAATACCGCAACATCACCACGCTGAGGTGCGCCGGTATCCAGTATCTTGGTATTAGTGACCGGCAGGCGTACACCATAGGAAAACTTGTTGACCAGAATAAAATCCCCTACCAACAGGGTTGGCATCATGGATCCGGAAGGAATACGAAAAGGCTCAATAATGAAAGAACGTAAAATGAGTACAATCAGGATTATTGGCATCAAGGCACGTGAATACTCGGCCAGTACCGGCTCTCTGGCAATTTTCTGAATTTCTTCTTCAGATAAAGACTTGCCTGCCTTTTGTTCAGCTTCTTTAATTTTTGCACGTCGTGTCGGCGCAAATTTGGCTGAGTCTATTCCCCATATCACCCCCATTACAAAGACGGCGACAACCATTATTGTCTGAAAGTCAAAACTCATTAATCTTTCCCTACCTGTAAAACTGCAAAAAAGGCTGCCTGTGGAATTTCCACTGACCCCACCTGTTTCATACGCTTCTTGCCTGCTTTTTGTTTTTCCAGCAATTTACGTTTACGAGACATGTCTCCACCATAACATTTGGCAGTTACATTTTTTCTTAATGCCTTGACATTGGTGCGTGCAATAATCTTGGCACCAATAGATGCCTGTATCGCCACATCAAACATCTGTCTTGGTATTAACTCCTTCATTTTCTCTGTCAATTCACGGCCACGTCTTAACACGTGATCACGATGAACGATAACAGCAAGCGCATCTACTTTTTCACCATTAATCATAATATCCAGTTTGACCAAATCTGCCTGCTGGAAGCGTTGGAACACATAGTCCATTGATGCGTAACCACGGCTGACTGATTTCAGGCGATCATAAAAATCAAGCACGACTTCATTCATAGCAAGTTCATAGGACAAATTTACCTGATTGCCATGATAATGCATGGATTTCTGTACACCACGCTTTTCAATACATAATGTTATCACATTCCCGACATATTCCTTCGGCACAAGGATATTGACCAGAATAATCGGTTCCCTGATTTCCTTTATTAAACCGGTATCAGGTAATTTGGACGGGTTTTCAACATGTATCACTTCACCCTTGGTTGTTTCTACTTCATATACCACTGTGGGTGCTGTAACGATCAGATCAATATCATATTCACGTTCGAGTCGTTCCTGAACGATCTCCATATGGAGCAAGCCAAGAAAGCCACAACGAAAACCAAAACCCAGCGCAAGAGAGGTTTCAGGTTCATAAAAAAGTGCCGCATCATTCAATCTTAATTTTGATAATGCTTCACGCAAGTCTTCATAATCATCCGCACTGATCGGGAACAATCCGGCAAAAACCTGTGGCTGAACAGTATGAAAACCCGGTAATTGTTCAGAGGCAGGTTTTCCTGCGTGGGTAATTGTGTCACCTACAGGTGCACCATCAATCTCCTTGATTGATGCAATCACATATCCGACTTCACCCGTATTCAGAATACCGGTATCACGCCGCTTTGGTGTAAATACACCAACATGGTCTACCAGAAAATCACGTCCGGTAGACATCATTCTGATTTTGTCTTTTGCTTTTAATGCGCCCTGTACAACACGCACAAGTGAAACCACGCCCAGATAATTATCAAACCAGGAATCAATAATCAGTGCTTTTAACTCTGCTTTCGAATCACCGGAGGGTGGTGGAATCCTTTTTATTAATTGCTCAAGCAAATCGTGTATTCCAATACCTGTCTTGGCACTGACCTTGATTGCATCATGTGCTTCAACACCAATGATGTCTTCAATCTCTTGTGCAACACGTTCCGGTTCGGCAGAAGGTAAATCAATCTTGTTCAGTACCGGCACGACTTCCAGACCCAGATCGATTGCGGTATAACAGTTGGCCACACTTTGTGCCTCGACCCCCTGTGCAACATCAACGACCAACAAGGCACCTTCACAGGCGGCTAATGAACGGGAAACTTCATACGAGAAATCAACATGCCCCGGGGTATCAATCATATTCAATTGATATTCAATCCCGTCATCTGCCTTATAGTTCAGGCACACAGACTGGGCTTTAATCGTAATGCCACGCTCCCGTTCTATGTCCATCGAGTCAAGGACCTGACCCTGAGTGCCCATTTCACGTTCAGTCAGTCCGCCGCACAGTTGAATAAAACGATCGGCCAGCGTCGATTTACCATGATCGATATGGGCAATAATGGAAAAGTTGCGAATGTGCTGCATGTCGGTCATAAGCTACTCCGACAGAGGCAGTGTGGACATGCCCTGTTTGGTGTTAAATATCATAAAATCGGGAATTAACCAGATAACTCATTTGCCTTTCAAGAATAGGCGTATTCTACCCGATCAGGGCGAATCTTCGAAATATTTACGGAAGGCTTCGACATCGAGGAAATAAAAGCAAATTTCAGTGTCATTTCCGGTCAGAACCGGTACTCGGGTACCAAATTTCTGTTCCAGCTCTGCATCCCCGCTGATGTCCACTTCCCTGATTGTGAAGTCCCAATGCTCGCGCTGTTGATCCAGCGCAACCCGCATTTCCTCACACAAATGGCACCCGTAACGACCGTACAGCACCAACTCACGGGGACGGGAGCCGGTGTCTGTCATTAGTCCTTTTCTATTTTTAGTGCCAGAAAGATTGGGCCGTTCCGGCGCTGTACCAACATCGGGATTGACTTGCCTTCAGGCAAATCCTTAACCAGCTTTTTAAAGTGACTGGCATCCTTGATATCGATGTTGTTAATCATCACGATGACATCACCTCTGCGCACACCGGCCTGAGCCGCCGGGCCTTTTTCAGCTTGCTGAACAAAGACACCACTCTTTTCAATATCCAGTTCCTTTGCCACTTCTGCTGGTATATCGCTTACCATCAAACCGAGTATGCTTTCACGTGACTCTTTTGATTTTGATGAGGCTACTACCGTGTCCTCTTCTTCCGGCAGTTCACCAATCTTCACTGTCAGTGTTTTGTATTTTCCATTTCTTAATATCTTAACACTATACGGTTTATTAACTTCACTACGTCCCACCAACGGAGGTAGATCTGATGAACGTGGAATCGACTTACCATCAAAACTCAAAATAATATCGCCCGTCTTGAAGCCCGCCTTTTCTGCAGGACTATCGTCTATTACCTTGGCAACCAATGCCCCTTTAGGATGTTTCATGCCAAAAGATTCTGCCAGTTCGCGCGTTACGTCCTGAATCAACACACCCAACCAACCACGGGTAACATGTCCCTTCTTGCGAATTTGATCAACTACGTCCATTGCCATTGACATGGGAACAGCAAAAGACAATCCCATAAAGCCACCGGTACGACTGTATATCTGGGAGTTAACACCTACCACTTCACCGTCCATGTTAAAAAGCGGTCCGCCTGAATTGCCTGGATTGATGGCAACGTCAGTCTGGATAAAAGGTACATAGTTCTCACGTGGCAAACTGCGCCCCTTTGCACTCACAATTCCTGCGGTGACTGTATGCTCAAAACCAAATGGAGAACCAATGGCCAACACCCACTCTCCCACCTTAAGTTTATTGGAATCACCTATCCGGACAACTGGCAGATCACCTGCATCAATTTTCAACAGTGCAATATCACTATAATGATCAGTACCAATAATCTCTGCCTTGAATTCACGACGATCACTCAGGCGCACGATGATTTCATCTGCATCTTTGACCACATGATTATTGGTAATGACATAACCGTCATCAGAAATAATAAAACCGGAACCCAGTGATCTTGCATCATGTTCTTCTATTCCATCTTCCTCAGGTCTGAAAAACTTATCAAAAAAGTCCTTGAATGGGGCATTCTCCGGCATATCCGGAATATTAAATGGCGGATGCCCATTACTTCTTTTGGTTTTTTGAGTTGTACTGATGTTAACAATCGCAGGACTTGCTTCTTCAACCAGTTCTGTAAAATCAGGCAGGCTTTGTGCCAAAGCTGTTTGTGAAACAACAACAGTAATCAGGGGCAGAAGGAAAAACAATCTTGTGAAAATGTTTCTGTGCAACATGGGATGTAATCCTGTACAAAAAAGTTGAATTTATAAAATTTTTCTCAATACCACAGGTTGGTAGTCACTGTCTGTACTGATCCTGTTACTGAATTTTTTTACCCAGACAAATCCCAGAATGAGACCGGTTATTCCCGCCAGTATTCCAGGCCAATCTGCTGTGATACCTGCATTCATCGCCAGCCTCTCACCGAGGAAACCGGTCAGTAACATGGTGAGCAAGGGTATCATATAAATAGCCAGAGAACCCAACAACAGCGCATTTTCACGGATACCAATGACGACTTCATCGCCGATAGTCAACGACAACGTGTTAAGTGCTTTTATGCGGGTACGATAGCGACCAAGCACCTTGGATAAAACAGCGGTTCCACAACCCTTGTTTACAGCACAACTGCCACATGTTGATCGACGCTGGGTCTCGACCAGAACAAACCCTTCTCCCATTTCAACAACCTGAGCGGTTTCTTCAATCACTGGTTTTATACCTGACAGAATTCCCTATAAACTCGACTGTTTCGGCAGGCACTTCACCTACCACGGTTACCTGATGATCATTAACGACATTAGCAAAGACATGAACAGCCCCCATGTAGGAAACGCCTTGCATTAAATCATTCTGCTCTTCCACTTTTTCAATATAAACAGACACGGTTGCCAAACCATCACTATAAACAAAATGTTCTACCGGCATTTTACCCGCTGGCAAACGTCGACGTCCGCGTTCCGTCATCATGAACCCTTCCGGTGAATTCTCGACATCCCAGCCCTTTTCAAGCTCCATCGCTTCAACTGTGTCTTTTTCGTGTTCAAACCATTTGTACTGTTTGCCCATCAGTTCAGGCATCAATGCCTTGTCGGAAATAACCGCTGAATAATCAATCCGGGTAAACATGATCTGCTCAATGGGTTCACCAGTTTCATTGACCATATCCGATTTCAGTAAAAGGCCGGTTTCGCTATCCAGCCACAAACGATAACCAAAACGATAGCCATCACGCGGCTTGACCAGCACCTGCTGTGTCTTTCTGCCTGCAATTCTGTCCTGCTCACCCAGTTCAAATTTATAATATTGTTCAAGACGCATTACGTCTTTACTGGTTAAATCATCAGGAAACAGCTTTTTAGGTCGACTCTTGTCAACAACAACGGATTTGTCATCAGGGAGAATACAGGTGATTTTTGAATTGTCGCGCACAATTTCCCGCGCAACACCGTTCAGGGAAAACAGACGTTCCTGCTCACCCTTGTCACCAAACTTATGCACAATCTGCATGGTTTCCAGTCTGCCATTGTGCAGATAGATGAAAGTGCCTTCGTAATTCAGCATTTGTGCAGCCTGTGACATACGTACAAGCCATTCATGCGCTTCGCGGGAATTATCTTCGGACCAGGAAACAGCCGGTGTGATTAGTAAAAGAAATACCAGTGCACGTAAAGGGGTGATCATTTTTTCTCGCTATCGTAACCCACAATCCTTGCATAGGGTAACACTCCCTGCATACCATTGCTGTATTCATTGTGATTAACTAGATAGGAGTTCAGTCTGGATTCGACTGCAGGCTGTTTCACATCCCAGCGTGTACCCGAAACCCTCACCCATTCCTGTGATAACGGTGCTGTCACTGTGGATGCAACCTGTTGTGAATTACCATTGATTACCGGTGTATCAGGTAATGCAATCAGAACCGATACGATCGCAACAGATGCCGCGATACCAATACCACCGACATATTTAAGCGCATTCGACTGAAACAGTTTTCTGGCCTGGGATACCTGAACAAGCGGTTCTTGCTCAATATTTTCACGTACGCTTTCAGCAAAACCGGGAGATGCGCGATGAGCAAGATGGCCTTTCAGTACATCACTGATTAAATGATAACGTTCCCATTCTGCCTGTAACGACTCATCTGCCTCGATTTGTTTAATCAAAAGCGGACGTTCATTGGCATCCAGTTCACCATCAACCAGTGCTGAAATCTGTTCTTTTATCTTGTCTCTCATAACCCGCTCCTCACCCTTACAATCAGGGTTTTAACAAGGGCTCTATCTTGCTGTTAATCGCATCACGCGCCCGGAATATTCTCGAACGCACCGTTCCAACCGGACATTCCATGGCTTCGGCTATTTCTTCATAGCTTAGACCTTCCAGTTCGCGCAAGGTAATGGCGGTCCGCAGATCATCAGGTAAATCGTCCATGGCACTGAAAACCACTTTCTCTATTTCGTCCTTAAGTAACAGACGTTCCGGTGTGGCATTTTCTCTGATGTTCATGCTGTCCTCATACTGCTCGGCATCCATTGCATCAATATCACTGGCTGGCGGACGACGACCCATCGATACCAGATAGTTCTTTGCGGTATTGATGGCGATCCGGTAGATCCACGTATAAAACGCACTGTCTCCACGGAATCGGGGGAGCGCCCGGTAAGCCTTGATAAAAGCCTCCTGAGCCACATCCTGCACATCATTCGAGTCACGCAAATAACGGGAAACCAGATTGACTATCTTGTGCTGGTATTTCAACACGAGCAAGTCAAATGCCCGTTTATCACCGCTCTGTGCCCGCTCTACTAGTTCCTTGTCGGTCGCTTGCTCTGCCATTTGAGCCTGCCCTTTCAGGCAGCTCCCTTAACGCTGGTAAAATAGACCACCCGGTTTGGATATAGTTCTGAAAAAATCATACTAAAATGATAAAAAACTTGTCATAAATCAGGGATATCCAGACCACAATATCGACATTTTGCCGAAAAGTCGCCATTATGGACTCAATTTCAGGAATAGCCAAATACTATGGGTAAGCAATTTAATTCAGATGTGCTGGTCATCGGTAGCGGGGCTGCCGGGCTAACTCTTGCCCTGCAACTGGCCGACAGTGCCCGCGTAACGGTCATTTCCAAGGGAACGCTGACAGAAGGCTCCACCTTCTACGCCCAAGGCGGGGTCTCGGCTGTATTCAATGATGAAGATTCGATTGATTCCCATGTAGAAGACACGCTGAATTCCGGTGCCGGGCTGTGCAATAAAGAGGCCGTCCAGTTTGCCGTTGAACATGCACGTGAAGCAGTTCAAAAACTCATTGAATACGGTGTGCCATTCACACGTGAAATCAGCAGTGATGGTGTAGAAAATTATCATCTGACACGTGAAGGTGGTCATAGCCATCGCCGGGTTATTCATGCCGCAGACACCACAGGTCGGGCAATGGAGACTACGCTGGCGGATCGGGTCAAGCAACACCCCAATCTGACTATTTACGAACAACACATCGCCGTTGATTTAATCACTGGTGACAAACTCGGGCTTTCGACCAATCGCTGTCTCGGCGCCTATGTACTGGACCGCGAAAAACAAAAAGTGCATGCCTTCCGCAGCAAATTTGTGATCCTTGCGACCGGTGGTGCCAGCAAGGTATACCTTTATACCAGTAACCCGGATGTTTCTACCGGTGATGGTATTGCCATGGCATGGCGTGCCGGTTGTCGAGTCGCTAATATGGAATTCATCCAGTTCCATCCTACGTGTCTTTATCATCCGAAGGCAAAATCATTTCTGGTGAGTGAAGCTGTTCGGGGTGAAGGTGGCAAATTGCTGTTGCCCGATGGCAGTCCGTTTATGCAAAAATTTGATCCACGTGGTGAACTGGCACCACGTGATATTGTTGCACGCGCAATTGACCATGAGATGAAACGCACAGGTAGTCACTGTGTGTATCTTGATATCAGCCACAAACCGATTGATGAAATAAAAAAACGCTTCCCAAATATTTATCAACGTTGTCTGGAATATGGTTTTGATATGGCGATGGAACCGATCCCGGTGGTACCGGCGGCACACTATACCTGTGGTGGCGTCATGACGGATCTCAATGGTCGTACCGATATTGATGGACTTTATGCGATCGGTGAAACCGCTCACACCGGCATGCATGGTGCGAATCGACTGGCCAGTAATTCACTTCTGGAATGTATTGTGTTTGGTGAATCCGCCGCCAATAATATTCGCAATCAATTAAAGAAAATCAAATTGCCGGCACCACTACCTGACTGGGATGAAAGCCGCGTTACCGACTCAGATGAAGAAGTTGTGGTCTCGCACAACTGGGACGAACTGCGCCGCTTTATGTGGGACTATGTTGGTATTGTGCGCACCACCAAGCGTCTGCAACGCGCAAAACACCGTATTGATTTACTATTAAGTGAAATCCATGACTACTACGGTAATTTCCGCGTTACCAACGATTTACTGGAGCTACGTGACCTGACCGTTGTTTCTGATCTGATTATTCGTTCTGCGATGCAGCGCAAGGAAAGCCGCGGCCTGCATTACACGCTGGATTATCCCGATACGTTACCCAGTGCGCAGGATACGATTTTGACGCCGGAGAATTTTATGACGTTAAAGAAAGTGAGTGGTTAAATATTAAAACAACAGTACCCTCAATCTTCTAAAGCTTTCCCTGTCTACATTATCTGGTAACAATATTGCCGAATACCTCTCCTTATCTTCGGTTTTAAAATTCAGGATGGAAATAAACGGGTGTCGATAACTGTTTGCCTGCAATTCCGCATAAACTTCCTTGCTATCACCAATAATCAGTTGCCAGTCTCTATCACTGTCATGAATGATTTCCTGAATACGATGATTTTCAAAAACATGTCGCTTCAGTGATAAAAAAGCACTTATGATGAGAACCAGTGTTAACAAGGAATTAATTGCAAATTGTAGTGGCGATAACCACAAAACACCCAATGTGAGTGTATGAGTACTGATAATAAACGTTGATAACAATCGTGACGGTTTCAGGTTAATCCGTAACGGTGGTGCGTATTGCCTCGATGACATGTTGATGCCTCCCGTCCATGGGTGGTGTGTGTTTCATAAAATATTCATACAGATCCTGATCTGATGTTTCCAGTATTTCCTCAAATATTTGCTTGTCATTCTCTGACAGCACATCATATTTCTTTTCAAGAAAACCCTGCAACAATTCATCCAGCTCCAGCATGCCGCGTCGGCATTTCCATTTGAGTCGTCTTCTGTTTTCACTTGAATCTTTCATGATCTAGATATGATGTTTCACCATAAGTTTCTTGATATTGCCAATGGCACTGGTCGGGTTCAGGTTCTTGGGACACACATCAACACAATTCATAATCGTATGACAACGGAACAAGCGATACGGCCCTTCGAGTTCATCCAGTCGCTCGGCAGTGCCTTGATCACGACTGTCCATTAAAAAGCGTGCAGATTGTAATAAAGCAGCAGGTCCTCTGAACAAATCCGGATTCCACCAGAACGAAGGACAGGATGTCGTACAGCATCCGCATAGAATACATTCATAGAGTCCATCCAGTTTGTCACGGTCTTCCGGGCTTTGTTTGATTTCAATTTCCGGATCCGGATCATGACGAATAAGATAAGGTTTAACCGAACGGTATTGATGAAAGAACTGCCCCATATCGACAATCAGATCACGGATTACGGGTAAACCCGGCATGGGCCGCAACTCAACCGGTTGTTTGAGTACTGTTAAAGGCGTGATACAGGCCAAACCATTACGGCCATTGATATTCATACCATCAGAACCGCACACACCTTCACCACATGAACGGCGGAAACTCAGGGTTTCATCCTGTGCCTTGAGTCGCTCCAGTGCATTTAACAACATCATCCCCGGCTCGACATTAGCAAGCTCGTATTCCTGCATATGTGGTTCGGCATCGGTTTCCGGGTTGTATCTGTATATTAAAAATTTCATTAATACACTCTCGGCTTGGGCGGAAATGAATCCACCGTTAACGGTTTAATATGAACAGGCTTGTATTCAAGTCGACGACCTTCCTTGAAATACAAGCTGTGCTTCAGCCAGTTCTTGTCATCACGTTCAGGATAATCAATACGGGAATGGGCACCACGACTTTCCTTACGTTCCAATGCCGAACAGACTGTGGCAACAGCCAAATCCATCAGGTTTTCCAGTTCCAGTGCCTCAATGCGCGCGGTATTAAATATCTTACTGTGATCCTTTAATCGGGCATGTTGCAGGCGTTCTTCAATTGCCAGTACTTTTTCAACGCCCTCTTTGAGCACATCTTCCTGTCGGAACACACCACAATATTTATCCATGGTCTTTTTTAAATCCGTCTTGATACTGTCAACGGATTCACCGTCGCCCTTTTTATCCCAGCGCGCCAGTCGTGACAACGCATAATCAACACTTTCTTCTGCTATCGGACGGTGATAACGGTTTTCTTTCAGATATTCAATAATATGATTACCGGCTGCTCGACCGAACACCACAATATCCAGTAATGAATTACCACCCAGACGATTGGCGCCATGTACTGACACACAGGCACATTCACCTGCTGCATATAAACCGGGCACCGGCTCTTCCGCCCCCTGATGTTCAGGCACGACTACCTGACCATGACGATTGGTGGGAATACCACCCATGGTGTAATGCGCGGTTGGACACACCGGAATAGGTGCATTAATCGGATCAACACCGGCAAACGTCATCGAAAGATCACGAATACCGGGTAAACGTTTTTTAATAATATCTGCATCCAGATGATCTACCTTCAACAGGACATGATCCTTGTCAGGCCCACAACCACGCCCTTCTTTTAATTCGATAGCAATGGATCGACTGACCACATCGCGACTGGCCAAATCCTTTGCATGTGGTGCATAGCGTTCCATGAAACGCTCACCTTCACCATTAACCAGATAACCGCCTTCACCCCGCACACCTTCACTGATCAACATACCCTTGCCGGCAATACCGGTCGGGTGAAACTGGAAGAACTCCATGTCTTCCATTGGTATACCGGCACGCAAAGCCATGGCCATACCATCACCGGTATTAATGCGTGCATTGGTATTGTTATAAAATAATTGTCCGGCACCACCGGTTGCGATCAGTGTTGTTTTTGCCTCAATTAAAAGCGGTATACCGGTTTCAATCTCAATAGCCACCGCCCCCAGAATATAGCCTTCTTCATCCTTAACCAGATCGAGTGCAAAATATTCATCGAAGAAATGAGTGCGCGCATGAATATTTTGTTGATATAAGGTGTGCAAAATAGCGTGACCCGTTCGATCCGCCGCCGCACAGGTACGTGCCGCCTGATCACCGCCGAAATTCTGGCTTTGTCCACCAAACGCACGTTGATAAATACGACCGTTTTCCAGTCGTGAAAACGGGACGCCGGAATGTTCCAGTTCAATAACCGTATTGGATGCGGCACGACACATGTATTCAATCGCATCCTGATCACCAAGATAATCACTGCCCTTAATCGTGTCATACATATGCCAGTGCCAGTTATCCGGCAAGACATTGGCCAGCGCCGCATTAATACCACCCTGTGCCGCAACGGTGTGTGAACGGGTTGGAAAAACCTTTGATACCACACCCACACTGGCGTCAGCCTGCGATAACTGTAATGCGGCACGCAATCCACCACCACCGGCACCAATTACAAGACAATCAAACTTACGTTTAGTCAGGTTCATTTTATTACCACCAGAATCACAACACGCAACATCCATATCCCGATACTAAACAAAGATAACCCCGTCGCAGTTAAAAGAATAAATCGTAATAGTGAGGAATGTGCATAATCCATAATGACATCACGAATACCTACCCAGGCATGCACCAGTAAAGCGGCAAAAAAGATTGTCGTTGCCAGCGAAAAAAACGGATCCGCCATCCAGCTATGCCAGTTTTGATAATCAGATATTGACGCAGACGAAAACAGAAACAGGACAAAGAACGTGTATCCCGTCATGTACAGTGCGCTCATTCGCTGTAATAACCATGCGCGTAATCCATGTGCATGCAGAGTCATAAGAGTACCCCTGCGAAAAACGCTGTAATCAATATACCAAGAAGTATCATCAACCAGGAATTGAGACGACTGGCAGAACGACTAATACCAATATCAAGATCCAGCAGTAATAATCGAATACCATTCACAAGGTGATGGGCAAACATCCAGATAATCAGTAGCAATACAACCCGAACATCGCTACGGTTAAAAAACTCTACCAACTGTTGAAACCCCTGCTCTGTTTTCAGGGATATCTCCAGTATATATATAAGGAATGGTATCAGCATAAACAGGATAACACCTGAAAACCTGTGGGCAATGGACACAATTGCCCCAATTGGCATACGAATCTTGAGCAGGTTCAGAAATTTGGGTCTTTTTTGTTGTTCTGACATTTCCATATCTAGATAGTGTAACTGTCTGTGGATATACTTCCAGTGTTATCATAGTAAATGTATTAGAATAGACCACATGAAAACAGAGTGGAAAGAATTCCTTGAAAATGCCGGTGCCATTATTGAAGACGGTATTGTTGTCCATTTCGGAAACCGTGAACGTGAACGTCAGGTTGCTATGGCGGGCGAAGTCATTGCCGACTTGTCCCATTACGGGCTTATTGCTGCCCATGGTGAAGAAGCAGAAACTTTTTTACAGGGGCAATTTTGTAATGATGTACGCAAGGTTGATGAACACAGCAGTCAGATAAGCGGTTATTGCAGTCCTAAAGGTCGATTGCTCTCCATTTTCCGCATGTTCAAAATCAAGGATACATACTACCTGCTGATACCACATGAACTGATTGAAGAAACCCTTAAACGACTTCGGATGTTTATACTGATCAGCAAGGTCACTTTGGAAGATGCTGACAATGCCATGACCCGTATTGGCTTCTCCGGGCCTGATGCTGATAAACGCCTGAAAGAAATTCTTGGCAAAGCCCCCGAGCAGGACAATGCGGTTATCCATACTGATAACGTAACGGTAATGCGTATTCCTGGTCCTTGTTCCCGATTTATTATTCTGGGCGATGTCGAATCAATAAAAAATATCTGGTCAAAACTGGATGTACATGCAGCTCCTGTTGGTTTTCAGCCTTGGGGGCAACTTGATATACAGGCTGGTATTCCTCAAGTCTATTCACAAACTGTTGATGCCTTTGTACCTCAGATGGTTAATATGCAGGTAATTGAAGGTGTCAGTTTCAAGAAAGGCTGTTATACCGGACAGGAAGTGGTTGCGCGCATGCAGTATCTGGGGAAACTCAAGCGTCGTATGTACAAGGCCAATGTTAAAACCGATGAACCGGTAATGCCGGGCGATAACCTGTTTGCCGCTGGCGATACCAGTGGTCAGGGTACTGGCAAGATCGTCAGTGCCCATCCATCCGACAGCGGCGGCTATGATGTATTGGCCGTAATACAAATAGCCAGTGCTGAAAAATCAAAAATACATCTGAAAGATAAAAATGGCCCTGTACTCGAATTGACGGAATTACCCTATACT